>Ga0137395_10001807_pt1 | contig 10088 bp, 6 predicted proteins | sample czobulk216metaG_FD_108283 | JGI IMG/M metagenome (GOLD analysis project Ga0137395, IMG submission 108283) | Vadose zone soil microbial communities from Angelo Coast Range Reserve, California, USA - czobulk2.16 metaG | ecosystem: Environmental > Terrestrial > Soil > Vadose zone | place: USA...
GCACTGCGCTTCTCGAAAAGCGACGCGATGATGACGATCCCAAGCTCACACGCGAGTTCGCCAAGGGCAGACGTCGATCTTCCGGGCACTTCCTCGGCCAGTTCGAAATATTTGTGATCCTCGGTCTGGCAAAAGTACTGCGACCGAAAAAGTTCGGGGAGGCAAACGATCTGCCCGCCCTTCTTCGCCGCGTCACGAATGAATTCGACGGCGCGGATGAAATTCTTCTCCGGCTTAGGGCCGCAGCGCATCTGAATCAAGGCGATCTTTGTTCGCTCCGGTTTTACCATTCAGTAATTAACCACAGAGGACACGAAGGACACGAAGATGAAGATTAATTTTCTCCTTCGTGGGCCTTAGTGATCTTCGTCGCAGAACTATTTCACGGAATTCGCAGGCACGATCTTGACGCTCTCGATCACCACACGTTTCGTCGGCTTGCTGTTTTCGCCCGTGCTGTTTCTCGTCACTGGAGTGTCGCCGATTCCTTCCAGGACATCGTCGCCTTTGATCAATTTACCGAAAGTCGTGTATTGTCCATCGAGCCGCGGAGCAGGCGCGAGACAGATGAAGAATTGGGAACCGGCCGAATCCGGATCGGGCCCACGTGCCATCGAGATCACGCCGCGCTCGTGTGAGTGATTGTTGAATTCAGCTTTGATTTTGTAACCGGGCCCGCCTTGTCCATAGCTGTTCTCCTTCGCTGGATCTTTCGAATTCGGATCGCCGCCTTGAATCATGAATCCCTTGACGATGCGATGAAAAGTTGTGCCGTCGTAAAATCCCGAGCGGGCAAGTTTCTTAAAATTTTCTACTGTTTTCGGAACGGCGTCGGACCAAAATTCGATGACCATTTCGCCTTCGTTGGTTTTGATTACGGCCACTTCGCTTGGTGAATTCAACGGGGATCTCTCATTCTTTTCTTCAGCTCCAAGTTGGGTGGCGCCGACAAGTAAACCAAACAGCAACCCAGCAAAGATCGACAATTTCACAATGATCTGTGGCATGAACGCGCGGCGCTGTCATGCAGTTCTCTTAGCGTGATACTCCTGCAAACTGCGCACGCGCACTTTGCGTTTTTGCAATGAGCGGATTCCATTCGCGCTCGCCTGCGCGGCGCGCACGGTAGTCATGATAGGAATCCGTTGCGCGAGAGAGGCGTTGCGAATGCGCACCTCGTCCTCGCGCGGAATTTTTCCGCTGGGGGTGTTAATGATGAAATTGATGTCGCCATTCTTCACCCGGTCGAGAACGTTCGGGCGGCCCTCGCGCAATTTGAAAACTCTTGTTACGGGAATTTTCGCTGCCGCCAAAACTGCAAACGTGCCCGCAGTGGCGATAATACCGAACCCCAGCTTCACAAATTCTCGCACAACCGGCACAACGGCTTGTTTGTCGCTGTCTTTCACGCTGACGAAAACGTTTCCGCCAGTCGGCAGCGGCGGCGGCGCGGCCATCTGCGATTTTGCATAGGCGAGGCCAAGATCGACATCCATTCCCATGACTTCGCCAGTCGATTTCATTTCCGGACCAAGCGAAATATCCACTCCCTCGTAGCGCAGGAACGGAAAAACGGCTTCCTTCACGGAGAAATGCTTCGGCATGATCTGCTTCGTGAATCCGAGCTCACGCAATGATTTTCCGGTCATCACTTTGGCGGCGAGTTTGGCCAGCGGGACGCCGATTGCCTTGCTCACAAACGGAATAGTGCGCGAGGCACGCGGATTAGCTTCAAGGACGTAAACCTCGTCGCCTTTCACGGCGAATTGCACATTCATCAGGCCGCGCACATTTAATTCGCGTGCCATTGCTTTCGTTGCCGCGGCAATCTCGTTGAGAACTTTTTGCGAAAGCGAGAACGTCGGGATCACGCACGCGCTGTCGCCGCTGTGAATGCCCGCTTCCTCGATGTGCTCCATAATTGCGCCGATCACGGTCGTTTCGCCGTCGGAAATGCAATCGACATCGACCTCGATTGCGTCTTCGAGAAAACGGTCCACCAACACCGGACGGTCAGGCGTGACGTCAATTGCACTCGTCATGTAGCGCCGAAGATCTTCCTCATTGTAGACAAGCTCCATGGCGCGCCCGCCGAGGACAAAAGAGGGCCGCACCAAAACCGGATAACCAATTTTGTTCGCAACCGCGACGGCTTCATCGGTCGTGATCGCCGAGCCGCTGGGAGTTTGCCGCAAGCCAAGTTTGTCGAGCATGGCCGCAAATAATTGTCGATCCTCTGCGGTCTCGATGCTTTCGGGTTGTGTCCCGAGAATGGGCACGCCGGCTGCCTTCAAGCCATCGGCGAGATTGAGCGGCGTTTGACCGCCGAATTGAACGAATACGCCCTCCGGTTTTTCCTGATCGTAAATGTTGAGCACGTCCTCGAGAGTGAGCGGCTCAAAGTAAAGTTTGTCGCTCGTGTCATAATCGGTCGAGACCGTCTCCGGATTCGAATTAACCATGATCGTTTCGAATCCGAGCTCGCGCAGCGCAAAGGCGGCGTGCACGCAGCAGTAATCGAACTCGATTCCCTGGCCGATACGGTTCGGCCCGCCCCCCAGGATCATTATCTTGCGCTTGCTGCTCTCGCGCCGCTCATTCTCGTCACCGTACGTGGAGTAATAATACGGCGTGTAAGCTTCGAACTCTGCCGCGCACGTATCGACCAGGCGGTAAGTGGGGAGAATGCCTGCAGATTTTCGTTGCTCACGGATTTCGTTTTCGATTGTTCCGGCTGCGACGGCCAATTGTCGATCCGAAAATCCGAGTTTCTTCGCACGGAGCAGTGGCACAGGCATCCTGCCTGTGTCTGCCTCCATTAAAGAGTTCGGGGTTGAATTCTTTATCCCCTCCGAAGTATTGAGAATAAATTCAGTATGGGAAAGCTTCGCTTTGGCAGGGTTGTTACGAATATATTCGCGCTGGCGACAAAGCTCGGAATAATCCCGGACGATATGATCATAATTCTCGTCCATCCAAACTGAGCCTTTCCGCTTCAACGCGTGGTTGATTTCCCTGGCAGAAAACGATTTCCACGAATGCAGAATCTCGGAAAGGTCATGCTGAGCTTTTGGTTGAACCAAAACGTGAACGTGATTTGGCATCACGACAAAACTGTCGACAACGTAGCGTTCACCATCGAAATGCCGGATGGCCTTAGCGACTATTTCTGCGGTGCGACGATCGCGTAGCAGGCAGCTGCCATGCCCCTCGTCTAGCCACCGGTCACGGCGCTCCGGGAATCGTTCATCATATTCGTGTTTAGTTTTTTCATCCCAGGGCTTCGGGTGGTGTTTTAGCCAAGCCTCCCGCTCCTCCTGCCATTGCTTGATCAAAGATTGTGGCAATGAATCGGCAAGACGAAACGTCAGCGCGTACGTGACCCCTCTTTGTTTCCAATGCGGAAGATTGCGCTCGGTGATTTCTACATCGCGGCGCGAGTCAAAACCTCGGAAAGGGATACGTGACACAGGCATCCTGCCTGTGTTTATGGTTCCTGGTTCACAGGCTGGAAGCCTGTGCCACTCCGCGACAATTTGCTCCACGTTCCGCAGAAACCATCTGTCGATCTTGGTTAACTCAAACACTTCATCGATCGACATTCCATTTTGAAATGCTTGCGCGAGATAAAAAATTCGCTCGGCGTTCGGGATCGAGAGTTTCAGCCGCAACGCTTCAGGATCGACACGTTTATCCGCGCCGTCGCCGCACAGACCGAAGCGCTTGATCTCCAAACTGCGCAGCGCTTTTTGCAACGCTTCCTTGAACGTGCGCCCAATCGCCATCGCCTCGCCGACGCTTTTCATCCGCGTCGTAAGCGTTGCGTCGGCTTGCGGAAATTTTTCGAACGTGAACCGCGGCACTTTGACGACGCAATAATCGATGGTTGGCTCGAAGCACGCTGGGGTCTCGCGCGTGATATCATTTTTGATTTCGTCGAGCATGTAGCCGACGGCGAGCTTGGCCGCGATTTTCGCGATAGGGAAGCCAGTCGCCTTCGATGCGAGCGCGCTCGAGCGCGAAACGCGCGGATTCATTTCAATCACAATCATCCGGCCGTTCGCGGGATTGACGGCGAATTGAATGTTCGAGCCGCCGGTCTCGACGCCAATCTCGCGAATGACCGCGAATGCCGCGTCGCGCATCATCTGGTATTCTTTATCGGTAAGCGTTTGTGCCGGCGCGACTGTGATCGAGTCGCCGGTATGCACGCCCATCGGATCGAAATTCTCGATGGAACAGACGACCACGCAGTTGTCCATGCGGTCGCGCATCACTTCCATCTCGAATTCCTTCCAGCCAACAAGCGATTCGTCGACCAGCACTTCATTGACGGGTGAGAGATCGAGGCCGCGCGCAACCATCACATCGAGTTCTTCGCGGTTGTAGGCGATGCCGCCGCCGGTACCGCCCAGCGTAAATGCCGGACGGATGATGAGCGGGAATGTTCCGATTTCATCGACTATACGATCCACATCTGCCAGGGAACGCGCCACGCCGGAGCACGGCACTTCGAGCCCGATGCGCAACATCGCTTCTTTAAACAATTGCCGATCTTCGCCTTTCGCGATCGCCTGTGCGTTTGCGCCGATCAATTTGACGCCGTGCCGCGCCAGCGCGCCGTTGCGGTTCAACTCCATCGCGGCATTGAGCGCGGTTTGCCCGCCCAGAGTCGGCAAAATCGCGTCCGGTTTCTCTCGTTCCATGATCGCCTCGATCACTTCCGCAGTGATCGGCTCGATATACGTGCGATCGGCAAACTCCGGATCGGTCATGATCGTGGCCGGGTTCGAATTCACCAGCACGACCCGATAACCTTCTTCGCGCAGCGCCTTGCACGCTTGCACGCCCGAATAATCAAATTCGCAGCCCTGTCCGATCACAATCGGACCAGAGCCGATCAGCAGGATTTTCTTGAGCTGGTTATTCCGCGGCATCTGCTGTGGCACAGGCATCTTGCCTGTGTTTTTGGACAGTTGAAATATCACAGGCTGGAAGCCTGTGCCACTACGCTACTTGCGCCATGCGCTGGCGGTCGAGATAAACCTTACAAATGCTTTTGATGCGCGTGAGCACGTAATAAATCGTCTGGCTGCGGATGCGCACCAGTTCCGCGCCGACGATGCGCGTGACGAAATCGCTCGCAAGATCGAGAATCTCCTGTGGCGTCGAGCCTTCGAGGCCTTTGCAAAGAATTGCCGTCATGGAGCGGGTAAGCGTCTGCACTTCCGGACCAAGCGTCATGCGAATCTGCGCCTTGCCGTCTTCATCGACGTGGAGATAAACGCCGACCGTGTCCATGCATTCTTCATCTTTACGAACATCGACGAGGTCGAATTCTTCGCCTTCGCGTGGCTCCTGCTTCTTCGCGTTGTCCGCATAGGAAACGAGCGTCTCGCGCCGCTCATCTTCCGGCAGCGTTTCGAAGAGATTGATGATCTTGTCTAGCTTTGTCGGATACATCGAGAATGAGAATTTACCGCGGATTACGCGGATTTAAAACTGTAGCGGCGCTCTGTGAGCGCGGGGATTAATTACGCGCCCTTTTCGATCGGCGCGCCGACTTTGTTTCCCCATTCGGTCCATGAACCATCGTAATTGCGCACGTTATCAAGCCCGAGCAAATACGTGAGCACGAACCAGGTGTGACTGGACCGCTCGCCGATACGACAATAAACAACTGTATCCGTGCCCGGTTTCACGCCGCATTGATCGAGGTAAATTTTGGCAAGCTCATCTGCGGGCTTAAATGTGGCATCGTCATTCGTCGCCGTTTTCCACGGCATGCTCTTCGCGCCCGGAATGTGACCGCCGCGCAGCACGCCTTCCTGCGGATACTCCGGCATGTGCGTGATCTCACCCTTGTATTCGCCTGGGGAACGCACATCAATGAGAGGCTTGTCACTCTTGCTTTGTGCCAGCGCTTCATCAAAAAACGCGCGAATCTCCTTGTCGAAACGTTTCTTAGGCGCCGGGTAATCTGTCTTTGGATTCTTCGGCACTTCGCGTGTCATGGGCCGCTGTTCGGCCTTCCATTTGTCGCGCCCGCCGTTGAGAACTTTCACTTTCTCGTGACCAAACAAGCGGAACGCCCAGAGCGCGTAACACGCCCACCAGTTCGCCTTGTCCCCGTAAAAAATGCAGGTCGTCTCCCGCGTGATTCCGTAACGACTGCAAAGCTGCGCAAATTTTTCTGGCGAAATGTAATCGCGAATCACCGGGTCCTGTAAGTCGGCGCGCCAATCAATGTGGACCGCGCCCGGAATGTGCCCAGTGTCATAAAGCAGAATATCTTCGTTCGATGCGACGATCCGGACGCCCTCGTCGTTGAGATGTTTTTCGAGCCAATCGGTTTCTACCAGCGCCTCCGGATGCGCGTATTGCGTAGGATTCGTAGCCATAGGATAGAAATTGCTTTCGTTGAGACGTGTTGGCAACCGATTTGGTGATACAATTTTAGGTTGAGGACGCTGATCCGCGTGTTGCGACTGTCGCACTTGGGGCCGGGGATGCAGTCGACCTATCCGCAGCCGGTTGGTGTCCCAGTGGGACATCAGCGCAAAATAGAATCTGCCGGATAAACCGCTCCATTCTTGATCACGGTGTCGGTGTCGGAAGCATGGGCAATGTCGTCGAGCGGGTTCGATCTTAGGATCACGATGTCCGCGAAGTTGCCCTTCTCAATCTTGCCGATGTGCGCGCCGGTATCGCCGCCGAAAAGTTTTGCGGCATTGGCAGTAGCGCATTGAAGGATTTGCATATTCGTTAGGCCAGCTTCTTTCATTAATTGAAATTCACGGAACAACGCTGGGCCGTGAATTGTGCCGATGTTTCCCGCGTCTGTGCCACCAGCGATGGTGATGCCGGCGTCTTCCAGTGTTTTTAGATTCGGCAGCGCGATATCGTAAGTTTTCTTGATTCGATCCAGAGCCTCATCGGGTCTAGCTAACGCGTCTCTAATGCGAGCGGGCAGTTTGTCCTGCGGAATTTTCGTCACATCGAGCGATGCAATCACTTCCGGGTTGCCTCACGCTTTTTCCTCCGGCATAAGATTTAACTGGTGCGAAAACGTGCGGCCGTACCGCTCGAATACCACGAGCGTCGGACACAGAATCGTTTGCCGATCTTTCAGCAGCTTCACGAACGCGTCATCGACCGGTTTATCGATCACGCTGTGCACAAGAACATCGGCCCCTTCTTCGACCGCCGCGCGCGCCGTCTCCAGTTCAGTCGCATGAACCGCGACGCGGATTTTGTGCGCATGACTTTCTTCAATCGTTGCGCGGACGATCGGCCGAAAGGAATCGACCGGATGATCTTTGTCGACGATGTACCAAATCTTCACCAGATCCGGACTTTGCGCGGCGAGTTTGCGCACGAACTCGCGCGCCTGCTCGGGCGTATCGATCTTGACGATGGGCGGATCGCCGAGATCGAGCTGAGGTCGCGACACGCTTGAGATCAACGGCCCCGCCACCGCCACGCGCGGCGCTTTTGCCGTCTGATTTGCAGTCTTGCGGACTTCGAAATTCCAAAATGGGCCGCCAACATCGATAACTGATGTGATGCCGCTGCGCAGATAGCGCGCGAAGACGTCGTTCACATGACTCTTCACCCACGCGACTTCGTCTTTGTAGGGACGAACACTGTTTAGATCGGCACCGTCCGGGCGTGTAAACAAATCGCCCGATTGGAAAAAATGAATATGCGTGTCGATGTAGCCCGGCAAAATGAATTTGCCGGTGCAATCGATCTGCTTGCCGAGCCCAGCGGCATCCTGCTTGCCGATCGAGACGCGTTCGATCTTGTCACCGTCGATCACCACCGTCGCGTTCGGCAGCACTTTGCCGTCGCAAGGGTTAATCACCGTCGCGCCGACGAGCGAAATTCTTTCGGCGCGAACAGTCGCCGCCGCGACGAATGAGAGCGTGAGAGCTATAGCTGCTTTAGATTTCACGATTAGAGATTCCTCGACTCGGCTCGGAATGACAAAAGATTATTCTTTCGATTCCGGAACCGCTTTCTCGGCAGCTTTGAATCCGATTTTAGAGTGGGTGCCGTCGCAGAACGGTTTCTCGGTTGACGCGCCGCAGCGACAAAGCGCCACGCGCTTCTCCACCGGAAATTTGTTTCCATCGGCGTCGATCAATTCCACTTCGCCCGTTACGATGTAAGGGCCGTTCTTGATTGTCTCGATTGTTACTTGAGCCATAACATTAATCTAACTGTCATCTCGACCGAAGTGGAGAGGTCTCTCGATATATCTGAAATGCATTGGAGATTCCTCGACTTCGCTCGGAATGACAAAATGAATCCCACACAGATGAAGATGTTTGCCGCCATTACTTTTCTGGCCAGTTCACTACTTGCTCAACCGCAGTCGCCGTCAGGAAAACATCCGTTTACGTTTGAAGACATGATGGCGCTGAAACGCGTGGGAGTACCGGTGCCGTCACCCGATGGGAAATGGGTCGTGTTCGATTGCGAAGACGTCGATCTCGCGGCGAACACGAAGATTTCGCATTTGTGGATTGTGCCGGCGAGCAGGGGTGAATCGCGGCGATTGAATCCAATGCCGAATCATGAGGAGCGGCCGCGATTTTCGCCGGACGGCAAACGGCTCATCTGGACTTCAAAGGCGACTGATCCGACACAGATCTGGATGTGCGATTTCGACTCTGGAAGCGGAGTGCTGGTTGGGAAACCGCATCAAGTTACGAACATCTCAACCGGTGCCGACGGCGCGATCTGGTCGCCGGATGGGAAGAACATCGTCTTCATCTCGGCGGTGTATCCGGATTGCAAGGATGACGCCTGCAACAAACAACGCGACGAAGAACTGAAGAAGAGCAAAGTGAAAGCGAAAATCTTTTCTCGCCTGTTGTATCGGCACTGGAACGCCTTCACCGAATTCAAGCGCAGCCATTTGTTTGTAATTGGCGCAGATGCGCGGGCTGATCGTAGCACAGACATCTTGTCTGTGGGGCCGGCGGGCGTCTCGCCTGCCGAATCGCAGCCACCAGACAAGATGTCCGGTGGTCCCACAGGCAAGATGCCTGTGCTCCAGCCGAGCGCAGCACCACGGGATCTTACCCCGGGCGATCACGATGTGCCGCCGTTCCATCTCGGCGGGCAAGATATGTATGCGATTTCGCCCGATGGCCAGGAGGTCGCTTACACGTGCAACATCGACCAAGTCGAAGCGACCAGCACGAACAACGAAATTTTCGTCGTGCCGATCAGCGGTCCCGCATCTGCGGGAAAGAAAATCTCCACCAGTCCCGGCAGCGACACGACGCCGCTCTATTCGCCGGATGGAAAATATCTCGCTTGGCGCTCGCAAGCCCGCGCCGGATTCGAAGCCGATAAATGGTCGCTGATGTTATACGAGCGAGAGTCGGGCCGACTAAGCAATCTGACACCAGCGTTCGATCGCTCAATTGGCAGCTTTGCTTGGCGAGTACCGTTTCCGATTGTGTTGTTTGCGGCGGAAGACCACGGTGAATCGCCCTTGTACGCGGTATTAACTCGGATCGCGGACGCCAATACAGGTCTGCAAGGCGCTGAGATTGTGCACGGCCCGAGACTTCATGCGGATGATCTGATCTGCATTCGTAGCAACGCGCTATTCTTCACGCGAATGTCTGCGGCAGCGCCGAATGAGATTTGGAAATTCGAATTAGGTGAGATACCGGAGGCGCCATTCAGCCGTTATCGCGCTCCAAAGAAGTCCGATCGGCAACTAGTAGAGGTCCCAGTTGCGCCCGAGCCTGTTACCCACGTGAACGACGCGCTGTTGTCGAAGATCGACATGCAGCCATTGGAGTCATTCACGTTCAAAGGCGCGAATGACGATGAGGTGCAGGGTTTCATCATCAAGCCGCCGGGATTCGATCCGGCAAAAAAATATCCGTTGAAGTTTTTGATCCACGGCGGGCCGCAAGGGGCGTGGGGAAACGAGTGGACGTATCGTTGGAACGCGGAGTTGTTCGCGGCCAGCGGTTACATAGTGATGATGATCAATTTCCACGGCTCGACCGGTTACGGGCAGAAGTTTACCGACTCGGTCAGTGGCGGTTGGGGCGGCA
>Ga0137395_10001810_pt1 | contig 10083 bp, 8 predicted proteins | sample czobulk216metaG_FD_108283 | JGI IMG/M metagenome (GOLD analysis project Ga0137395, IMG submission 108283) | Vadose zone soil microbial communities from Angelo Coast Range Reserve, California, USA - czobulk2.16 metaG | ecosystem: Environmental > Terrestrial > Soil > Vadose zone | place: USA...
AGCCCATACAGCGGCGCGCGAGGATATACGGAGTTTCTTATCAATCGGGGGGCATGTCAAGATGACACTGGTCCCCGACCACTAAGTAGCATGTTATCTCTAAGTTATGCTGGGATAAGGACTTCTGGGAAGAATGTGGGCTAGCGCCCCATTTGGGCAGCCCGCCGGCGGGCATCTTTAGCTTTAGAGTCCTGTGGGAATACACCCTGAGCCTCAGCTTTGGCGAACCACTTCATCGACTCGGAATAGCTTTGTCGCACTCCGTTTCCTTCTGCATACCTAACTGCCAAAGCCAGTTGAGCATTGGGGTCGCCAGCTCGCGCGGATGCCTGCAATAATCCGAGGACATTGGCGTCGTTGCTATTGGAACTCGCCGGGACGCCTACGTCGCTGACAACTCCCTGTGACAGGTCGATTCCGCGACCGCTATTCTGCTTCGGTGGTGTGGCTGGCGGACTAGTAGCTGCCGCTTTTGGATGGTTCGAACTCGCAGGCTTAGCGGCTCCGTTAGCCGTCAAAGGCAAATTAGCAGGGGGAGCTACTGCCGCGGGAGATGGACCTGATTCTTCACTTTTATCTGACGCGATTGCGATTTTCGCTTGTCTTGCAAGGGGAGCTTTCGACTCTTTTGAGTTGGTGTGAGTAGCACTGTTATGCGCCGGTCGGGTAACGGTAGGGTCAACTATCAACGATTTAGTAAGCTTTCCTGGTAAGGGTTGGTCAAGTTTTGGCTTCTCCGCGGCAGGCGGGGGCAGCGGGTCCGGTTCGACCGCAGCGCTGGGTGAGGTAGCTGTTGCTTCGGGCATAGTTTGCTTGTTGCTACCGCTCGGAACATTCTCCGGTCTAAGTTCTGCTGGGGGCGGCGGGTCTGGCAATGGGACAGGGTCGGCGGAGCGACTACCCCAGGCAAGCCACATCAGCCCCAGCAGTATTGCCACACAGCTTGCCACGATCAGTTTGCGTGAGACCCATCTCTCTGATGTTGGAACGATTTCTGGATCGCCAGCAGCGAATGTGCCCAATCCCCTTACCGGACCAGGAAGTGTGTTTTTTGCTAACGTTTCAATTTCACACAAAAGATCGTCGTCGGTTTCGCGCTCGACAACGTCTACCCGGACAGAACTAACTGACGAGCCAAGATTCTCCTTTTGCGGCGAAAAATTCTTGCGCGTGCGACCGAAGAGCTTGTGTTTTGAGGTTTTCGGAGCAGCAATACTGGAAAGGAATTCGTCGTCTAAATTTTCATTTCCGCTTGAACGTCTTAGGTTGGGTTCGGAAATTTCGAAATCTTGCCCAAAGATTTTTACAGACGTCGGCGACACCTGACTTTCGACAACAGAATTCGATGGCGTCTCTCTCCTGGCCGATAGGGGGGCTTCCGCGGTCGTAACACTCGCCGACTTCTCGAGAGGCGGCGCCGGAGCAGGCCGGACCACCGACACGATAAGGTCCAGCATGCTTTCCAAAGCCGCGATTTCTGCGTCGCCGAAGGCGTCCGATTGCGGGGAGAACACTTCAAACACACCCACAATTTGTTGCTCCAGCAAAACCGGAATAACAACGATGGAACGAACACCCAAGTGCCGGCAAGCTGCAAGATCAACCCGCCCATCAGATTCAGTGTCGTGGCACCGCAACATGCGCTTACTACGCACGGACTCGCCGGACAATCCCGAGCTGATGTCCAGGGGAGTGCCAATCTCCGGCGCGGTCTGACCTGCGCGTGCCCGACAAACCATTTGCTCCTCATTTTTAATGGCGATTGCAGCTCCGCTGGCGCGAGTAATGAGCTGCGCCTGTTCCGCTATAAGGTTGAGTGCAGCTTCGAGTCCAACTTCGTATGCTTGACCGGGAGGTGGCGTGGCTGTCCCAGTCCCATTTTCGTGGGGTTCCGCACCTCTGGATGGCGAAGAACTTGAGACGCTACCGGCTGGATCTTTAGGACGATCAGACATGGGGGCGGTTGCGATCGGCTGGGTTGCCGGTGGATGCTTCGCGTCTTATTTCACGGGCGTGGACGCCGCGGCAGACACGGTTTTTCATCCCCTAAAACGAAGTTTGGCGCGAGGGGACTGCCTTGTCAAGGTGACGGACGTGGAACGCCCTACTTGTGGGGCGTCACGCGCGCAACTTTTACCGCTTCTTGGGTGGCAGGTACCTTTTGTCGATCGAGGCGACAATGACGTAGTTCGGATCAACCATTTCGGTTAAATGAAGCTTGGCGACTTTCGACAATAGTTCGTATGCGTCCAGGTCGGAGAGGCCGTAGTCGGAATGGATCCAGTGCACCAGTTCCGTAGTTGCCACCCGCAAGGCGTCGTCCAAAGGTCGCGTGGCGCCGACCGTCATTATTGAGTTGCCGTTTTCGAAACGTGGCCAGCTAATTTTCTGCCCTTTGATGAGGGTGACTCGCAGTCGTGCTCGCAACGGCACCTCGATCGCACTACCGGCAATCTCACCGTCCCCCATGGCCGCGTGACCGTCCCCGAGGTAAAGTAGAGCGCCCTCAACATTCACTGGCAGATACAACGTGTTGCCCACACTTGCTTCGGGCGCATCCATATTGCCGCCATTTTCTGCGGGAACGATGGAGCTACGAGCTTCGCCGCCGGCCGGCGCCACTCCAATGCATCCGAAAAAAGGATGCAGCGGAATTTTTACCGAGAACTTTGAATCGAGGGCCTGGAAGGTCCCCGTATTTGTGGAATGATCGATCGGATAGTACCAAATTCTTTCGGGCAAGGGCTGATTGAGCATAGCGGTGTAATTGGTAGGATTCAGCGCGCCAAAACCCGGGCCCAGCACGCCCACGCCCTGGTCACCATCCACCTGAATCTCGAGGAACTCCACTGCCAGCGTGTCCCCTGGCTTAGCGTTCTCCATATAAAACGGTCCAGACAGGGGATTGTCGCCCTTCACCATGCTGAGTGTGTCACCCGGCTTCTTTAAGACATTCCCGAAGGCGTCGAGGGTGTTAGTCTCGAGCATATCTCCTGATTTGAGACGAAGCACCGGCGGCGCCGCACCGTACACATACTTAACATCGTTGATGGTGGTGTGATATTTCGCGAGGCGTGCATTCGTGGTGGTAGACATCTTTATTTGGGCGTTACTGAATATCGTGAAGATCAGGAACGATCCGCCAACCACGAGCCTGTGGGTTGTAGACAAAAATTCCATAAAGCCTCCTGCGTGTGCAGCTTAGCTTGCTGGACACACGTTTATCGAGCCCGACCTCTTCTCAGGCTCCCGCGTAAAACATTTTGATCATCCAGAAGACAATGGCTGCGACCATCGCCGAAGCGGGGATGGTAACAATCCAGGCCCACACGATGCGGCGGGCAACTCCCCAGCGCACCGCAGACAGCCGATGAACCGCGCCTACACCCACGATTGCACCGGTGATGGTATGGGTAGTGCTGACTGGAATTCCGGCCAATGCGGTGCCAAACAAGGTAATCGCGCCAGCCGTTTCAGCACAAAAGCCGCCTAGCGGTCTCAGTTTTGTGATCTTCGATCCCATGGTATGAACGATTCGCCAACCTCCAAAATACGTTCCTAAAGCGATCGCGGTGTGCGCAGCAAGAATGATCCACCAACGAAAATGGCCCCAGCTGCCAGCAAGATCTGTCTTACTCATATAACCGGCGGTGTACAAGGCACCGGCCACAATGCCCATGGTTTTCTGCGCATCATTGCCGCCATGGCCAAGGCTGTAGGCCGCGGCGGAAAGCAGTTGCAGCTTTCGAAACCACTTGTCGACGCCGCGCGGAGATCCATTGCGCAATAACCACATCATCGCGGTCATCAACACCAGCGCGAGAACCAGGCCCATGACCGGCGCAACCACGATGAATATCAATGTCTTGGTCCAGCCTTCGGGAATGATGACGTGAAAAGCGTGATGTGCGCCTTCCAGGGAAGTCGCCCGCGCCATGGCAGCACCGGCGTAGCCACCGATCAGGGCGTGGGAGGACGAAGTGGGCAGTCCCCACCACCACGTCAAGACGTCCCAAACTATGGCACCCGCTAAACCTGCGATCACCACGTATTGGGTGACATATTCCAGGCGAATCATACCTCGTCCAATCGTCTTGGCGACCGCGGTTCCCAAAAGAAATGCCGCTAGGAAATTGAACACGGCAGCCCACACGACTGCCAACTTGGGCGAAAGAACACGAGTGGAAACTATAGTTGCGATGCTGTTAGCGGCGTCGTGAAAGCCATTCAGGAAATCGAAAATTAGTGCAACAGCGATAGTGATGACGACAAGCACCAGCCCTGGGGTCACGGACAATTGTTCCTCACAGTCAGAATGTGAAGTGAAAATGGAGCATTCAGGCACTCTTCAGGACAACGGTTTCCAACACATTGGCGGCGTCTTCGGCTTTGTCCGTGGCAGTCTCTAAAACCTCGTAAAGTTCCTTCATCTTTATGAGGTTGATTGGGTCTTTCTCTTCCTCAAACAGTTTAGCGATAGCGATTCTGCTGATGCGGTCGGCCTCATTCTCCAGCCGGTTCACTTCAACGCAGTGCTCCAGCACATGTTGATTACTCTTTTCCAGAAGGGCAACTGCTTTGGCAAGTTCTTCGGACTGTTCAACGATAAAACCTGCCAACTCTGCCGCAGCCGGCGGAGGATTGAAAATCTTATACATATCCAGCCGCACAACGGCTGCATTCATGAAATCAAGAACGTCGTCCATTGCAGAGGCGAGCCGGTGAATATCTTCGCGATCGAAAGGGGTAATAAAGGTTTGATTAAGCTTGGTGAGGATGGCATGAGTCATGTCGTCGCCGCGGTGCTCGATTTCCCGGAAGCGCTGCACCCCGCCGGGTATCTCGCTATGGTTGCGCAGCAAATACTGAAGCAGTCGAGCGCCCTCGTTCAGATTGCTCGAAACTTCCGCGAACATTTCAAAAAATTTTGGTTCCCGCGGAATCAATCGCATCCAGAATCGTCCCCTTATTTTTTCGCCTCAGGGGCAAGCGCCCCACCTGAAGCGTAGAAAAACGGATTACTATCTCATGCGGCCAGTGGCTGCGCAAAGGCTACATTGGGAAGCCGGCCCGCGGACTCAGCAACTTGCAAAATACAGCAAGCAATAGCTGCTTATCTCGCGAAACTCGCACGCAGGATCACAACCAAAGCCACCAAAACTACTCCGGCTACGACTGCCGCCCGCGACATCGATTTTTTCTGGCCTAGAAGTCGAAGGTCCACAATAGACGTTTCGGGAGCGTTTTCTTCGTCGCCGTTATGCATGGCCATCTGCATGACTTCGGCCAGATGCAAGGCGTGACGGCTAGTCTGCTGCTCGATCTGTTCTTTGCAGCTAAAACCGTCGGCCATGATGATGGTCGAGAGGTCCGCCGAACGTACCTGGGGTAAGAGGACCCGCTCACCGCAGGCAATCGAGATGTCGTATTTATCTTTTTCGTACCCAAAGGAGCCCGCCATCCCGCAGCAGCCCGATTCCAATACCTGGAACTCGAGTCCCATCTTCTGCATGACCAGTTTCTCTTCTTGCAGGCGCATGATTGCCTTCTGATGACAATGTCCCTGCACAAGGGCGCGGCGTTTGAGTTTCGGAGGCTGGTAGTGGATGGATTTGATTTCCAAAAACTCGGCCAGCGTGAACGTCTGCTCCATAAGCTTTCGAGCAGCGGCAGAATGGGGGAGCATACCCTTCAATTCATCGCGAAAAACGGAACAGCAGCTAGGTTCAAGAACTACCATTGACGTTCCGGCTTCGATTTCTGGCGTGAGCGCGCGAACCACATTCTGAAGGTACGATTTGGCTAAAGCTAGGAAGCCAAAATCGTAGAGCGGACGTCCGCAACACAAATGCTCATCGGGTACCATGACTTGGTAACCTGCCGCTTCGAGAACTTCAACAGCCGCCTTGGCGGTTTCCGGAAAAAAGTAATTGTTAAACGTGTCCGCCCAAAGAATTACTTTCGGTTTGTCGGGATGGACCGCACCACGTTTGCGAAACCAGGCTTTGAAGGATTGCGGCGCAAAAGCCGGAATCGCCCGCTGCTGCGGCATCCCGGCAAGCCACTTAGACAGAGTGCTCAGTCCGGGAAGTTGGGTGAACAAGTTCACAAATCCAGGGGCGACTGACGCCAGCCGCGCCCATCGGTCGATGAAACCAAAAGCGTAGGCATAACGCGGTCGCATGCGACCTTCCCAATAATGAGAAAGAAACTCCGCCTTGTATGTGGCAATATCCACGTTCACCGGGCAATCGCCTTTGCATCCTTTGCATGACAGGCACAGGTCAAGCGCCTCTTTGACGTTCTCATCTCGCCAGCCATTCTTGATTACGTCTCCTTGCAACATCTCCCACAGGAGGTGGGCGCGGCCACGGGTGGAGTGCTTCTCCTCGAGTGTGACCATGTAGCTGGGGCACATGGTGTCTTGCTCGCCTTCGCCGCTCCAACGCCGACACTTCCCCACGCCGACGCAGCGCAGCGTAGCGCGCTGGAAGCTTCCCTGATCGTCGGGAAAATGAAAGTGCGTCCCTGGATCCAAGGGTTTGTGATCACCGCCCAAACGCAGATTTTCATCAATCCGGTAGGGGTCTGCGATCTTGCCGGGATTCATTTTCCAGTCGGGATCCCAAATGGACTTGAATTCCCGAAAGGCCTCAATTAGCTCCGGCCCAAACATTTTGTGTAGGTACTCGGCCTTCGACTGACCGTCACCGTGTTCGCCTGAAATTGAGCCCCCGTAACTGACCACTAGATCAGTGGCTTCCTCCATGAAAGCCCGCCACTTCGCGATTCCGGCGACACTCTCCAAGTCAAAGTTCACTCGGCAATGAATGCAGCCCTGGCCAAAATGACCGTACAGGGCCGACCTGTAGCCATATTGCTTATAAAGCCGGCGCAAGTCGCGAAGATAGGGACCGATTTTTCCCGGCGCCACGGCCGAGTCTTCCCAACCTTCCCAATTCGGCGGCTCACCGGGGATAAACGAATTCGCACCCAAAGCAGATTCTCGAACTATCCAGATTTTTCGCTGTTCATCCGGGTAGAGAATCATTTTCATGTCAACCCCGGATGTGTTTCGCAGCGCGTTGATAAGCCGATTGGCCCGCTCAACTGCCTCGGCCTCAGTTTCTCCGGCAAACTCGACCAGCAGCCAACCGGCGCCTTGAGGCAATAAGGACAAAAATTCTTTCTGGGGGAGATCCTTTTTGACGATGTTCGAGGTCATGACGTCGTCGAAAGCCTCGAGTCCGGCCGGCTGGAAGGCGACAACCTCTGCAACGTGATCGGCAGCCTCCTCAATGGTAGGAAATCCAAGGACAACCAGCACGCGTTGCGGAGGGCTATAGACCAGGTTGACCTTGGCTTCGAGCATCGTCACGCATGTGCCTTCACTGCCCACTAAAGCGCGCGCGAGGTTGAAACGGCCATCTGGCCCAGGAAGAAGTTCATCCAGGTTATATCCTGAAACTCGACGCGGGATTTTCGGATAGCGACGCTCGATTAGTTGCGCGTACTTTTCGCGCAGTGTCTTAAGCCCCTGGTATATCTGGCCCACCCGACCGCCTCTGGTGATTGCGTCATTCAGATCGCTTTCTGACATCGATCCCACGGAGAGTCTAGTTCCGTCGTAGAGAAGGATGTCCATTGCAAGAGTGTTTTCGACCGCCTTGCCCGCCATCTGCGAGTGCACACCACAGGAGTTATTCCCCAGCATTCCTCCGAACGTGCAGTGGGTATGGGTGGCGGGGTCGGGTCCCCAGGTCAGCCGGAAAGGAGCTGCGGCATGGCGAAGGTGGTCACAAATTGCGCCCGGTTGCACCCGCGCATATTTTTGCTCGGGATTTACTTCGAGGATCTTGTGAAGATATTTGGTCCAGTCAATAACTATCGCCACATTGCAACACTGTCCGGACAAGCTGGTTCCGCCGCCACGGGAGAGCACGGGCGCTCCGAATTTGCGACATACTTCGACGGTTTGGATTACGTCTTCAACTGTTTTGGGAACGACGACACCGATCGGAACTTGCCGATAGTTGGAACCATCCACGGAATAGGCCGCTTTGCTGCCGGCATCAAAGCGAACTTCGCCGGTCACCGCTGTTCGGAGCGCTCTTTCCAGATGCGCAGAGTCGATGTTTTCCACGGGTTTCCAGTTGCGCGAATTCATCCGAGACACTGCCGGAGTGTTTCCCGTGGACTGTTCTGACATTACGTCCTTCGCGTGAACTAAATACTGTGGCGCACCAGGCCGAAACCGAATACCCGGATACTGTTGCAGAACACAAGGGTATCGCTTGCTTTGAGAGATGTTGCCATATTCTCGGTCGGGAGTCTCAGAGCGTAGGGCAGAGCTGGCCTCAAGCGTCCGAGCTTACCTGGGTTCAGGCGCAGAAGGCGATTTGGGCCCACCCCTGATATTTGAGATCTGAATGTGGGTCACATCGCCGCGAGGCTCAATATTAATGGTGATCATTCGCTTGTCGGGAGTGCCAATCAGAATGGTATGTTGATTTTCATCACTAACATTGACATTGGCGTTCGGATAACGCTGGCGATAGAACGCATCAACCTTGTCCAGCGAGTCGGAGGTTTCGAATTCGGCGCTGGCTGTGCGCATGCCCCCGAAGTTAACTGAGGCGCCTCCCGGCAAAACTTTCGCGCCCGGATAGGGATCTACCCCTAGATCTCGAATGGCCTGGGCGGAATCATTGGAGCTTTCCACTGTGCCAAAGGGGGTCTCCACTCGCGCGCCATTTTTGTCGGAATGAATTCGCGTATTGTGCGCTACGCGCCAAACACCCCAACTGACCGCGATTCCGGCCAAGAGGAACAAACCCACCAGCACCGCAACAATTATCAAAATTATTTTGAGAGCGCTGCCGCTACCTGCGGCGGGCACCGTCTGGGCAGTGGATCCGGCGGCAGTTCCTTCAGGCGAGGTAGGGATACTCTGCCCTGCCATTGCTCCAGCAACAGTTGCACCACATCGCGAACAGGCGCGAGCGCCAGGATCCAGAGTCGCTCCACATGAAGTACAGAATGCCATGGGTCACCTCGAAGGAGTTCTGTGACAACAATTTTCCGCCAGAGTATACCCCAATTCGAAAGCCATTGAAGCGGATCGCTAAATACCTAAGTCCAGAGTCGGCTGACGTAGTCCGCCATAGTCAAAGAAAGCAGGATCAGCAACCAGAAAAAGCCTGCCAGAATGACTAGCCAGGTAGTTTTTTCGCTTATGTATTTGGCATGCATGAAAAAAAGCACCACCAGAAGTGCTTTGCAGGTGGCAATGAAAAGGGCCACCGGGGCGCTGAACGGGCCTAAATTCAGAAACGAGACGGCGGCGGTAAGGGCGGTGAGGCACATCAGAACCGCCCAGACCAGAATGTAGGTTCGTTTCGGTGAAATGTGTTCCATGATAGTTTCTCGCAGCTGACTCGCCAATATCTAAGTGTGGTGATGACTGATCAAATACAGCAAGGGATACAAATAAATCCACACGAGATCCACGAAGTGCCAGTACAATCCCACGTTTTCCACCGGGTTGTGATATTCGGCAGTGAAGCGCCCGCGGGCAGCCATGTAAGCAATCACCCCGACCGCACCTAAACCTAAAATAACGTGCAAAGCATGGAATCCCGTCATGGTGAAGTACAGGATGAAAAACATCTCGACGTGCAGAGGGTCGCGACCTTCATAATGAAAGTTGCGGCCGGGAAACTCATGTCGTACCCAGTGCTCGTGATATTCCACTCCCTTAACCACCATAAAAACCAAGCCTAGAGCCATGGTGATTATGAGCAGGACAACCAGTGGCTTCTTTAGGCCAAGCTGGGCAGCACGCACTGCCAATGCCATGGACAAACTGCTACCGATTAGCACCACAGTATTGACGGTGCCGAACCAAAAGTTCATGTGCTGGCTGCCATCCACCCAAGCCTGGTAATACTCGAAGCGGTATACCAGGTAAGCGAGGAACATACCTCCGAAGAACATGATCTCGGTAATCAGGAACACCCACATTCCCATGCTGGAGGCTTCCCGCTGCTGCTCCAGATCGGAGAAGTGGTGCTGCAGTTCCTG
>Ga0137395_10001812_pt1 | contig 10079 bp, 6 predicted proteins | sample czobulk216metaG_FD_108283 | JGI IMG/M metagenome (GOLD analysis project Ga0137395, IMG submission 108283) | Vadose zone soil microbial communities from Angelo Coast Range Reserve, California, USA - czobulk2.16 metaG | ecosystem: Environmental > Terrestrial > Soil > Vadose zone | place: USA...
CGCGCGCCCATCTCTCATGGGAAGGCCCGTTGACCATCAATGCCTGTCTGTAGGTCTCGGAGCCCATTTCGGGACAGTTCATAACTGCGTCCCAAAAAACTGCTGGCGGTTCGTAGTTGTGCACATAAACATAGTGCGCAATCATCGAAGGTGCTACGTACACGCAACCCTTGGCAGGTACGTAGAGGTTATGGGCCCCAAAATGAACGACTAGCCCATCGCGCTCGATTTTATGGCGCCGGCAATACGCTTCCAAATGCGGGGTTCGCCATTGGATACACTCAATTTCGAGGCCATCAACGACTTGGCGATTCACCAGGGGTTCTTCAGGCCCTTTGTATCCCTCGAGGGAGACTGGGAGGGTTTCTTCAGGACAGAATTCGCACTCGTGGCTTCCCATAAAAAAAACGGGCTCCCAAGGATCTTCAAGCAGTTTGAGTAGCTGTCCAAAGCGCGTCTCCGGCAATTGCCGTTGGCGTCGCGTGTAAGGGTGGCCCCAAGCAAGCCATCCGATTGCCTTAAGTTTCTCCGCCTCCGGTCCAAACGAGGAGTAGGAGACATACAAACAAGGGGAAAGATCCTCATAGAACAAGGCTAAAGCTCCTCACACCGGAGGGTGTTCTTCGATGATTTCAAACGTCATTCGACCAGTCATTACAATCTTTGTGTTTTCGATGGCCATCGGCATAACAGAGTAACAGCGACAAAGACCCTGCAATGTCGTTCCGGGAGCGTGTTTCTTCACGAAATCTGCCCAATACCAAACGGCCACAGGGTCGTCGGGCGCGCTAGAATGGTGAAATGCAACGCAAAGTCTTCTGGACTACCTTTGTGGTGCTCGGACTGGTTGCGGACTTCACCCTGCCCATCTTGTGGTCGCTACTGGCCACTATTCCCATCGGCGTGCTCAGTTGGTGGGTGGCCTACCGCAGCGACTGGTTCTGACGCGCGAATCCTAAGTCGGATCGGCTCCGGGACCCCCAACTGGCTGACCCAAATCTGCAGCTAATTTATATTGACAACTAGGTCACTACCCCTGTATATTACTCTCGTTCAAAAGTGCGCCTCGCCCCCGCGAGAATCCCTCACAATCCAAAAAGTTTTCTGGAGTATCCGGGTCCGGGTCCGGGGGGTTGCCACATCGGACCAACGGTCGCCGCTTTTTCTCAGGGCCCTTGGCGCCGCTCCCACTGGCAAAATTCGCACTTCCTGAGCTAACTCAATTAGAATCAACACTTGTAAAATGGCAAGAATTGACGCTTCTAACTACCTTTAGAATCAACACTTGGAAGGGTCCTCGCAAGTGTTGATTCTAAAAGACTTAATAGATTACTAACCCCTTTAGATGCAACACTTACAAAAAACATAGGGGGTTGGGCCTGTTATGGTTAACCAGAAATCCCAAGCAAAGATTGCCATCCCGCTCGACCATCGTCAGCCGGCCGGAGTGACCGAATTCTTCGGAAAAGCTCCCTTTTCCGCCAGTCACTAGTCACGAGTCACGAGTCGCGGCTCTTGCGCCACGCTATCTCGCTACTTCATTACTTCGTTGCTTCCTCATCTCGCCCAGCAAGCTCTTCCCGTGAGGAATCGTGCCGCCGAAATTCTCCGCGATGGTCTGCCCCATATCCGCCAAAGTGTCCCGTACTTCCAGGTTTACGCCCGCTCCCCCTCCCGGCGAGTACGCCAGAATTGGCACGTACTCCCGCGAATGGTCCGTCGTTGGCCAGCGCGGATCGGGATCGCACCCATGGTCCGCGGTGATCATCAGCATGTCAGAGAGACTCAGCAGTGGCAAGAACTCCGCAAGCATGCGGTCGAATTCTTCCAGCGACTTGGCGAATCCCTCCACGTCTTTCCGGTGGCCGTACAGCATGTCGAAATCCACCAGGTTGCAAAAAATGAGGCCGCCTTTGCGCTCGCTGACCGCCGCCGTCAATTTTTCCATGCCGTCGGCGTTGCCCTTCGTGGTCACGTATTCTTCGACTCCGCGGCCGTTGTAGATGTCATGAATCTTTCCAATACCAAACACGCGAACTTTACGCTCCGCGAGAACATCCATCAGCATGGGCTTTGGCGGATCGACTGCATAATCGTGCCGCCGCGTGGTGCGCCCGAAGTTCCCCGGCGTTCCTATAAATGGCCGTGCGATCACGCGTCCCACGCGATGCGGACCATCCAACAATTTCCGCGCGATTTCGCACATGCGATAAAGCTCGGTGATCGGGATCACGTCTTCATGCGCGGCGATCTGAAACACGCTGTCGCCCGACGTGTACACAATCGGCTTGCCCGTCCGCACGTGTTCTTCGCCCAGCTCCTTGATAATCTCCGTACCGGATGCCGGCTTGTTTCCGATGGTCTTCCGGCCAATCTGCTTCTCGAACTCCTCGATCAACTCCCGCGGGAATCCGTTTTTGTAAACCGGAAACGCCTGGTCCAGCCACACGCCAGCCATTTCCCAATGTCCAGTCGTCGTATCTTTTCCGGGAGAGATCGTCGCTCCCTTGCCATACGCTCCAATCGGAGCAGTAGCCGGAGTCTGATGTTTCAGCGGAGCGATATTCGCCAGTCCGAGGCGCACTAGATTCGGGATTTTCAGCGGCCGCGATTCCGCGATATGTCCGAGCGTGTTCCTGCCCACGTCGCCGTACACCGCCGCATCCGGGAGCTCACCAATCCCCACGCTATCCAGCACGATCCAGAAAATTCTCTCGAATTCCCGCATAACCCCGCTCCTCAAGCGCCTCTCGCCCGCACTGTACCACACTGCCTGCCCAGTTAATCCTCCGCGCCAATTCCGGCCTTACGTAGAGGCCGGGCTTCAAGCCCCGGTCTTCGCGGCGCCGGCTTCCAGTCGGTACTCGGAGTTCTTGCCCGCATCATTCTTGTTGTACAGTGGTGCCAGTCGCTCGCTGAACTATTTACCTTTTGCGTGCGTAGTACAAGATAGCGGAGGTGTGCCATGGCCCAGGACGGCAATCCCCGGAGAGTTTCCCTCGTCTTCCCGATCATCCTCATTGCGGTCGGCGCTCTCTTTCTCTTCCGCAATTGGCACCCAGGGTTCGATCCCGTGCCTATTCTCTGGACCTACTGGCCGCTTATTCTCGTCTTTATTGGCGTCGGAAAGATTTGGGATAACGTCCGAAGAAGCCGCAATCCCAACGCGCCTCCGGGGGTTTCCATCGGCGCCACCATTGGCACGATCGCGTTTGTCGTGGTGCTGGTCGTTCTTCTGTGGCACGGACGGGACTATTCCCGCAGCCACGGCTTCTATTCGGGATCTAAGCACAACACGCAAACTGTGGATCTGCAGGGAGCAAAGTCGGCACACGCCAGGCTAGAGATGGGTGCGGGGCAGCTTATTATTAATGGCGGTGCGAGCCATATTCTCGACGCAGATTTTACCTACAGCGATTCCTACGGCCAGCCTCGCGTCGATTACCACGTGGACGGCGGCGTCGGCCAACTCAACATTTCTCAGGATTCCCACTCCGTTCACTTCGGCCGTTCTCAAAACGATTGGAACCTGCATTTCAGCAAGGACATCCCTTTGGAGTTGAAAGTGGATATGGGGGCGGGGCAGGGAAATCTGCATTTTCGCGACGTTCCTCTCACGCGGTTGGATCTGAATATCGGAGCGGGACAAATGGACGTCGACTTCACCGGCGACCGCAAAACTGATTTGACGGCCGACATTGAAGGGGGCGTGGGCCAGGCCACCATCCGCCTTCCGAAAAACGTCGGCGTCATTGCTCGTGCCTCCGGCGGCATAGGTTCCATCGACGTGCATGGCCTGAAGCACGACGGGGACTCCTACACCAACGACGCTTATGGAAAGTCCCCCGCGACGATTCACCTGAAAGTGGAAGGCGGAATCGGCCAGATCACCCTCACGCAGGAGCCATGAATTCGCCGGGTATATTCGCCAAAGCATGCACCCATGCAGATCCGTCGTTTGCTCCGCTTTGACAGCAGACGTATAATTTGAAGTTTAGGCAGGGCGCTCGAAACGCGCTGTCTGGGCTTCCCCTTGGCGACCAAAGAGATTACCCACGCAACCACGGATGTCTTGCCGGAGCAGGAGTCCATCCGCGTGCGCGGCGCCCGCGTCCACAATCTCAAGAATATCAGCGTCGAAATTCCGCACAACGCCATTACCGTCGTCACCGGCGTCAGCGGCTCGGGAAAATCCTCGCTCGCCTTCGACACCATTTACGCGGAGGGCCAACGCCGCTACGTCGAATCGCTGTCCGCCTACGCCCGTCAATTCCTCGAGCGCATGGAAAAACCGGACGTCGATGAAATTTCGGGGATCGCGCCGGCGGTGGCGATTCGGCAGAAAAATTCAACGAGGAATCCGCGCTCGAACGTGGCGACGGCGACGGAAATTTACGATTATCTGCGGCTGCTTTTTGCGCGCTGCGGGCAGACTCTTTGCATTAAATGCGGGGCGGCAGTTCGCCGAGACAATCCGGACGAAATTGCGACGCGCATTTTGTCGCTCGCGGCGGGGCGGCGGTTTTACGTTTTGCACCAGTTTCGAATTGCGGCGTCTACGGGGGCGGCGGTTTCGAAACGAGGCGCCAAGAAAACAGTGAGCGCTCCGCCTCCGGAAATCCTTCGGCAGGCTTTGCTCGATCTTCAGAAGCGCGGTTTCAACCGGCTTTACCAGGGAGGCCGAATCCACGAATTCTCCTCGCCGGAAACGCTTCTCGATCTTGATTTTTCGAAGCCTGTCTATGTCCTAGTCGATCGGCTCGCAGTCAATCCGGAATCGCGCGCGCGGCTCGTTGACTCCATCGAAATTTGTTACCGGGAAGGGCAGGGCGAGGCCATTCTCGAATTCGTCGCGGACGATGCGGGGAATTCCGCCGAGCGGCTTACTTTCAACGAACGATTCGAATGCAAGAGTGACGGCACACTTTACCAGGAACCCGAGCCTCGGCTTTTTTCCTTCAACAATCCGTACGGAGCGTGTCCGCGCTGCCAGGGTTTCGGAAATACAATCGATTTCGATCTAAATCTCGTCGTTCCCGATCCGAGCAAGTCGCTCGACGACGGCGCCATCGAGCCGTGGACGAAACCTCGCTACCGTGTGCTCTTCCAGGATGCCAAGAAGTGGGCGCGCGGTCGCGGGATTCCAACGAACATGCCGTGGCGCCAACTCACCGCCGAACAGCGCCGCTTGATCCTGGAGGGCGACCCCGAGAACGAGTACGAAGGTGTCAAAGGTTTTTTCAACTTGCTGGAGCGGAAGAAATACAAGCTGCATGTCCGGGTTTTCCTGAGCCGCTTCCGCGGTTATGCGAGGTGTCCAGAATGCGGCGGGACACGTTTGCGCGCCGAGGCCCGCGCCGTTCGCGTGGCAGGAAAAGCCATCACGGAAGTTTGTAAGCTCACCGTCAAAGAAGCGCGCGTTTTCTTTTCCACACTGCAGCTTTCTGAAGGGCATCTGAAAATCGCGGACAGAATTCTGGAAGAGATTCGAACGCGCTTACAGTTTCTGGATGAAGTCGGCCTCGATTACCTCACGCTCGACCGCTTGACCTCCACGCTTTCCGGCGGAGAATCACAGCGCATTCAGCTCGCAACGTCGCTCGGTTCGCATCTGGTTGGCGCACTCTACGTGCTGGACGAACCTTCCATCGGGCTGCATCCGCGCGACACGCAGAGACTCATCGATATTCTCAAATCGCTCCGCGATCTGGGGAACACGGTGCTGGTCGTCGAACACGATCCCGATACCATCCAAGCGGCGGATTGCATCATCGATCTCGGTCCCGGCGCGGGCGAACTCGGCGGCAAGCTGCTCTTTGCCGGTTCTTATGCGGCCATGCTCGAAGAGCATAAATCCCTAACCGGCCGGTACCTCAGCGGGGAGCTGCGGATTCCTGTGCCCAACGTGCGGCACAAACCCGCGGGCAAATTCCTCCGCCTCTACGGCGCAAGTTTGCACAACCTGCAGAGTCTGGATTTGATGATCCCGCTCGGGATGCTGACGGTAGTCACCGGAGTCAGCGGCTCCGGGAAGTCCACGCTGGTGCACGACGTGTTGTACAAATCGCTGGCCGCGAAGCGCGTGGGCGGCAGCGTCAAGGAATTCTGCGAACGGCTGGAAGGCGATTCAAATGTCCGTGAAGTCGTGATTGTGGATCAATCGCCCATCGGCCGCACACCGCGTTCGAATCCGGCCACGTACCTAAAAGCGTTCGACGCGATTCGAGAAGTCTTTGCGGATACTCCCGATTCGAGACGGCGCGGCTACGGCCCCGGTCATTTTTCCTTCAACGTTCCTGGAGGCCGCTGCGAAACGTGCCAGGGCGACGGCACGGTCACCGTGGAGATGCAGTTTCTAGCGGACGTCGAACTTATTTGCGAAGAGTGCCGGGGCACGCGCTTCAAGAGCGGAGTTCTGGAAGTCCGCTATCACGGGAAGAATATTCACGAGGTATTGCAGTTGACGGTCCGCGAAGCGCTGGCCTTTTTCGTCAACGTTCCCAAGATTGTTTCCAAACTCAGAGTCCTGAATGAAATTGGCCTCGGCTACCTGCGTCTCGGGCAGTCAGCGACGACGCTCTCTGGTGGAGAGGCGCAGCGCCTAAAGCTGGCCGCACATCTCAGCCAGACGGACAACGAGGGCATTCTCTACATCCTCGACGAGCCGACGACGGGCTTGCATTTCGATGACATCGCGAAGCTGCTCAGCGCGTTCCGCAAGCTGCTGGAGGGCGGCGCTTCGCTGCTGGTCATCGAGCATAATCTTGACGTCATTAAATCGGCGGACTGGCTGATCGATCTGGGTCCTGAGGGAGGCGACCAGGGCGGCAAGATCATCGCGACGGGAACTCCCGAGCAGGTGGCGCGCAATACGCAATCGCACACGGGCCACTTTCTCGCGCGCGTGCTGAACGGAAATGGCCAGGCAAAGCGGCCTGCGAACGGCGCATCCAAACCGGCAGGCCCTTCGGATACAATTTCCAATGGAGCCAAGATTCCTCCGTCCGAACCATGAAGCTTGCTGATTTCCGTTCGATTGCGATACGGACTCTTCTTTGCGGCGTATGCGTTGTAGGGGCGCAGCGTGCTGGGCCCCTACTCGGCAACCAATCGTCGCCAAATGCGCAGTCTACGAAGCCCAAACCTGCCGCGCAGTCGAAGTCTCAGAAAGTTGCGAACCCTCTCAACGATTTACTGGAAGAAGCTCAGCGCGACATGGACCAAAGCAATTTTGAGGCGGCGATCGCTCCGCTGCAAAAAGTCATCGCTGACCAGCCTGGATTCGCTTACGCGCACTTTCAACTCGCTTACGTTTATACGGCATTGAAGAGAACGGACGAAGCTCGCGCCGAATACGCGCGCACCGTCGCTATCGACCCAAAAATGTCCGAAGCATATCTGAATCTCGGAATGCTGCTTCTCGACAAGCAGGAAGACGCCGCCGCCATAGCGCCGCTTCGTAAAGCGGTCGAACTGCTTCCGGCACAAAGCCGTCCCAGATATCTCCTAGCAGTTGCGCTGGATCGATCGGGCGACCGGGCCGGCGCTGCCGAATCCTTCGAGGCCCTGCTTCATCTTGATCCCAACGACATCACGGCGATTGATTACCTGGGATGGGCGGTGCTCCGCAAGGGCAAGCCTGACGAAGCGGAAGCAAGATTTCGGCGCGCGCTGGAAGTTCAGCCGAAGGAGCCTGAAGCGCGCCGAGGACTGGCGCAGAGCCTCGACGCTCAGAAAAAGCCCGAAACCGCTGGCGCGTACCGAGATTATCTGGAACTTAAGTCCGATGATTCCGAGGCGCGCGCTCGGCTTATCCATATTCTCGTGGAACAGAAGCAGAACGAAGTGGCCCTCGCCGAACTCGACCGCCTGGACGCCGGCAAACAGCCCACGCTCGAGTCGCTCAAGCTTCGTGCCGACATACAGATTGCCGGGAAGAAGTGGGATGATTCGATCGCCACCCTTCAGCAAGCTCTCGCTCTGGCACCGAATGACGCGCAATTACACGGCGGTCTGGGGCGCATCTTGCTCCAGAAACGCGACTTTGCTGCTGCCGAGAAGGAGCTGCGTATCGCGCTGCGTCTGGATGGAAAAAATCTCTCCTATTTCAAAGATCTCAGTTCGACGTTTTTTCTGGGAGGGAATTATCCGGCGGCGCTGGCGACGCTCGACGAGATAGCCAAAGTGGAACAACCGGGCGCAGGGGTCTGGTTTATCCGCGCGATTTGCTACGATAATCTGAACCAGCCGAAGCCTGCCTTGGAGGCTTACCAAAAGTTTCTCGGGCTCGATCAGGACAAAAATCCCGATCAGGTCTGGCAGGCCAAGGAGCGGAGCAAAGTGCTACAACGCATGCTGGAACGGAAAAGGTAAGCGGATGAGCGCCGGCGGGACGTCTCTGGGTGCAGTGTGCGGGCTGCTTGTTTTTCTTGCGATCCTGCCTCCCGGCGGCACGGAGAGCCTGGCCGACCTTCAGGCGCGCTTCGATCGCGAAACGAACGGCGTTCGCAAGGCAAAATTAATTGACAAACTGGGGGACGCACAGCTTGAAGAAGCGCGGCGGGCCGGAAAAGCCGGCGACTATAACGCGGTGGGCATGACGCTCGAAAAATACCGCGATAATGTTCGCGCCGCGGTGGAAGCGTTGAAGAAGCAACACCCGGATGCCGAAAGGCAATCCAACGGTTACCGGCAACTGCAGATGCACGTGCGCAAGGGGATTCGCGAAGTTGATGAAACATTATTGGTATCCCCCGAAGGCTACAAGCCGCCGTTGCAGATCGTCCGGCAGGATTTGATCGGCATGGAGGAAGAGCTGCTGAAAATGCTTTTTCCTCACCGGCCTGCGGAGCAGCACGCGGCTACGCCTCCGGCGGAGAAACAACCATGAAATTCAAATTGTATTTTTTCCTTTTGGCTTCCTTCATTCTGGCTGCACCGTCGCTCGCGCGGGCCGGGGCACCGCAGCAGAAGGACTATCTCTCGTCGCTGGAAGCGGACAAGATTCGTGATGCGGAGACGGTCAATGAGCGCATAAAACTGTTTCTCACCTTTGCCGACGATCGCTTGAAGAAGTTTCAATACGAATTGGACCATCCATCCACGAACCGCCACGGCGACATGCTGAATTCGCTCCTGAATGCATACGCCGGCTGCGTTGACGACGCGGCGGACCTCATCCAGCTAGGCATCGAAAAACAGGAGAACATCCGGCAGGGAATCGACATGATGACTGCGCGCACGAAGGACTTTCTCGTCGTGCTGGAGAAACTGTCCAACGAAGGGGCGGAACGAGAACTCTATAAGGAGAATCTTGACGACGCGATCGAGGGCACTCGCGATGCCCAGAATGACGCCGAGAAGGCGAAAAAGAAGGTAGCGCCTCCGCCGGTGCGGCGGAAGAACTAGATCTTGAGGAATCCGGCCAAAGCGATGAAATCGAGCCGCCGCAAAACTTCTCTGGTCCCGGGAGGCGGACCTCTTTTTCAGCGGATGTTCACGCGACTGGGCTGCGAGGGACGGCCGCCGCGGTTCCGCGTGGAGTTCTATCCTTATTCGAGCCTGGTGCTGACGATTCGGCGACGAGAGGAAGTCGTTTACGTTCGCTTCTCCGACCTGTTGCAACGAGCGCCGCTAGCCGCCTTGGAAGGGGCGGCCGCACTGTTACTTGCACGAGTGTATCGCCGCAAAGCCCCTCGTGCGCTCACCGAGCCTTATCTGGAATACGCTCGCTCCGGCCGCACACGCAGCCGCATGAATCGCATGCGCCGCGGACGGGTTCGCCTGGCCGCGACGAGCCCCCGTGGAGATCATTTCGATCTGGACAGTCTTTTCGATGAGCTGAATGGGAAATATTTTGAGGGGCAGTTGCAGCGTCCGCACATCGGATGGAGCACGCGGAGTTGGCGGCGGCAATTCGGCTGTTACGATCCCGGGCCGAATCAGATTCTGCTGAATCGCAGGATGGATCGCCCGGGCGTTCCGGCGTGCGCCGTGGAATATGTATTGTTTCACGAGATGCTGCACGTGAAGCACCCCACTCGCCGTTCCGGCTGTAGCATGGTCTCTCACTCCCGTGA
>Ga0137395_10001815_pt1 | contig 10074 bp, 6 predicted proteins | sample czobulk216metaG_FD_108283 | JGI IMG/M metagenome (GOLD analysis project Ga0137395, IMG submission 108283) | Vadose zone soil microbial communities from Angelo Coast Range Reserve, California, USA - czobulk2.16 metaG | ecosystem: Environmental > Terrestrial > Soil > Vadose zone | place: USA...
CGTCATTTCCATTGACATGTTCGGGTCGCTGACACCGGTGTGGAAAATCCACGCTGGTTTCAGTTTGGCGACATTGGAAGGGTTGATCTGGTCGACGTCCTGAAATCGTTGATTAGACAAATCTTCTCCGTGGTATCGCCAGTCAAGATTCTCCTGGGCGAACAACGGGTGGATGTTGAATGCGCAACAGAGCAATGCAAAGGCGTACTTCGACATCGGGAAACTGAACTGAGTTGACCTCACCGGCAATCGGTTTCGCATGTGCATTCTCCTTCTCCTGTCCTCTTCGGTTCGGGGGGAAAGCGCAGCTCTGATTACGTTCTTATGTTGGCAGCTGATTACGTTCTTATGTTGGCGGTTCGTGGTGGGCAGTATCAAGTGTGAAACTGTGTAGTACTGGGGGTAAACGCGTAGCAGGGGAACGCGTAGTTGTCGCGGCGGAAGAACATTGTAGTTTCGCCGCCCCGGTAGCTGCGCTCTTGGTGTCAGAGTTGTGCTACTTTCTTACGAACGCGAGTGGCAGGAGTGGTGTGCCGAGTTCGCGGCTGACCATTGGTCGCCCCGTCGAAGGGGAAACGGAATTGCATGAAGGGCTTTGCTCGGCCGGGTATGAGGGCTATGTGGATGCCTTGCGGCGGGCGACGATCGCTCTTGCAGCCGAGATTTCCGGGCAGCTCGTGGCGAAATGACCGGCGGTTATCAACGAACTGCGGCAGGGACGCGAACGCAGGCCAGCTGAACACCGGCTTCGGTCTTGGGTTCCACAGTGAAGTAAACATAGGAGATGGTTATGAAGTGGGAGACACCACGGGCGATTGACTTACGGTTCGGTATGGAAATCACGATGTATATCGCGATCCGCTGAAGGACATGGAACGCTGTATCTGGCCCCGGGGGCGGCCTGCGGGGCCAGATCGGCTCGACTGAGTGCCGGCGACTCTTTCCGAGCGTTCAAGGTCAGCCCGCCGCGCGCAGGTGTGGTGGCGAAATGAGTTGTGGTCCGCAAAAACTCAGTCACGCACAGGAAGGCGCGAGGGAGTATTCGTGATGGAATCCGCCGAGCGCGCACGCGCTCGAGATCGACGAGGCAGATGTGCGCGTTTACTGCACGGGTGAGAAGCCAGTGGCGCGCGTGGTGATACTGGCCCTTGAGGGTCGAATATGCGCGGAATGGCGACCACGAGAAAATGAGACTGAACCCGCTTTGCGAGCAGCGGGACGACGTCAGCCCGATCCTAGAATCCGGCTGGGGTGTATTACGCAGTCGCGACGTAAGGTAAGGCGCCCGCCTGCCTACCGCTCTTCACCCGGTCGCGAATAGCGCCAGTGACGCACCTCGCAAATCTCAGCTGCCCGGCGGCAGATTACGTTAGATTGAGCTCAAGCGTCATAACGGGTCATTTATAGTCATTCGGTGGCCAGAGCAAAACGCGACCTGTTGCAGCAGTCGATCTATCTCGAACCAGAGAAGGCGGCCCTGCTGGCCACGCTTTCGCAAACGACGCTGATCCCCAAGGCCGTACTCTTGCGCAAGGCTGTCGACGCGCTGCTCGAAGTGAATGGACTGCTGCCCAAGCCGCGTCGCGTTACCGCGAAGCGGCCACCGACAGTACAGTAACGGTCACATCAGAAAGCGCGCTAGTGTCCAGGCATCTGCGGGGCGGTGGCTCCGCTGCTTTGCTGCAGAGCTTCCCGATCGCTACGGTGTACCGCTAGGCGCCGTCGGGATGAGCCTGATTTTGACACTCACAGGCGGGTGATTGCTCTCCTCGCGCGTGGTGTGAACACCCGAGTTTTTGTTAAGCGCGATAGCAATCGGCTGCTCGTTCTGTATCAGTCGAACAAGACCCCCTAGGCTCAACTTCTGTTCGATTTTCGCAAGTGCGGCGCCGGGCACTCCTCTCGTCTTCGCTCACGTCGGATCGCGGCTAGATCCTTGGTGCGGCCGTCGGAAAAGCGCCTAAGCCATTGCCAGGGAGCACCGGAATAATTCAGGTGCCGCGTGACGCTGCAGCGAGCGGCGCCAGCAAGCAGATCGCCCGACAAGGATCCTGCAAAGACCAGAATTAACCGCCACGAAGTTGCCATGTGCCGCCAGGAATTCGCGATCCGGTTTGAGCGCATGCAGGCCATGTATTTCTCCGATGCGCTCCGGCAGGAAATAAACGAAGAACCTGGGCCACATCAGCTCGGGCCACTGGTGCTCGAAATCGCCCTGAATTGGGTAGGAGGGACACGGTGCGGCGCTCCGAATAGAACGCGAGCACAGGAAAGTTGTGCGCGGCATAGACCGTGTCCGCGGGCGTGGAATGCTCCCTGAGGTATTGGGCGATCTGCACCTCACGCAAACGGCCGGCGTCAGTTCGACTTCGAAAACAACGAGAGGCGGATCCCAGCCGAGTGCGTGAAGGGCGCTTCCAGCGCTCTGACGGGGGCGCGCCTGTCGCTGGCGACGGCACCTGTGACTGGAATGGCGGCAACCGCTGGTCGGACTGCAGCAGGACGATGACGCGCTGCTCAAAGCGATGACCCCGGTGCTCGACAGTCTGTATGCCGGGTATGCGAACGCTGACAAGCAGTTGCAAGTGAGCAACCATCACTGCGCGGAGAGGTGGCGTTTCCATTTGGTGCGGGCGCGCGAGCGGGCACGCCCTGGGCGTGCGCGATGCCGCAGCACCCAGAGCGCTGACTCGCTGCCACCTGCTGGCGCGGCGGTGTGCGGCCCTTACTTGTAAGTTGAGTTGGCCCGCAGCAGCTGCGTCGACACGTTGAGTGCACCATGCAAATGATCCATTTGACCGTGTCTCAAGCTCCCGCCCCGCGCTCCGTGACGCTGATTTCAGCGGAGCCGCTGGAGGCCCACATAAGCAGCTAGATGCGACATAACACCATTGCGTCGCCTGCGGTCGATTTATCGTTCGCCAGGATGCGACACAGATGCAGGGAGGCCGTGAAATTCTTCTGCTGACCTGTACTTCCCTTGGTTCGTCTGAGTTCGGCGACGTCTAGAGCAGACAGCACCCCATCACTACACTGATCAGGTACCCGTGCGCTGAAGGTATCTGCTCATGACAAGGATCGTGGATCGCGCTGCGTCCGCTGTGGACTCAGGAGCGGCGCTCGAAGCTCGCTCCGTCAGGACACATCGCTGGGATATCAGCGCGACCTACGTGATGCTGTTGCTGACGACCGCTGCGTTGGTGCTTGCATTCCGCCAACTTGGCGGATCCTTGCTTCACTCAGTGGCGGGAAACTGCTCGGCCGTGATCGGCGGGCTGATGTTGGCGTTGGTCGTCGGGCTCCTGATCTGGGGGAATTTCGTTTATCAGCTGACGCGCTTGGGGCACTTGTATCGTCTTGCCGCGCATCGGCCGGCGTCGCGCAAAGACTTGGAGCAGATTTATGAGCGTGCTGCGCCGCCGCTCGCAATCCTCGTTCCGTCGTACAAGGAAGAATTCGACGTCGTGAGCTGCACATTGCTTTCGGCGGCCCTGCAGGAGTATCCGAACCGGCGCATCGCCTTGCTGATTGACGATCCGCCGCATCCTCAGGACCCCGCCGACATCCCGGGCCTGAGAGCACTCCGCGAGCTTCCGAATCAGCTGCAGGTTCTTTTCGACGCCGCCGCGAAGCCTTTGATCCAGGCGGAGCGGGAGTTTCACTCGCGCCCCTTGCACAGGCAGATGACTGAACGACAGGAATTCGACAAGCTCGCGTGGCTGTACTGGCAAGCGGCGCGGCGCGTTGAGGGCTGGCGCTCGCTCGTCGGCGGAGCCACGGCTGCGGGACAGCTGTTGCTGGAACGCGTGTTAGGCCCCATCGCCGGATCGCACCGCGTGCGTTCCATGCAGCTTGCGAGCTGCCATCAAGGCGACCGGCAACTACTCGCGCGCGAATATCGCCGTCTGGCATCGCTGTTCTCGGTCGGCTTTACGGTGTTCGAGCGCAAGCGCTACGAAAATCTGTCCCGCGAGCTGAACAAGGCGATGAATCTCAACAGTTACCTGTCCTTGTTGGGCGGGCGCTTCAGGGAGGTTCGGCGCAGCTCGAAGCTGTTATTGGAGCCGGCCTGCGGAGGCCCTGCCTCCTTCGCTGTGCCCGCAGCCGAGTTCGTCATCACACTGGATGCCGACAGCTTGCTCATGCCGGAGTATGCCCTGCGGTTGGTGCACGAAATGTGCCGGTGCGGACGCGAGCGCCTGGCGGTCGCGCAAACGCCATACAGCTCGATACCCGCCGCGCCTGGTACTCTCGAATATGTCGCGGGAGCTACCACTGACATTCAGTATCTGATTCATCAAGGTTTCACGGCATTCGGCGCGACATTCTGGGTCGGCGCGAACGCGCTACTGCGCGTCGCGGCGCTGAATGACATCAAGATACATGATCTCGAGCGCGGCTATCCGATCGTTCGTTACATCCAGGACCGCACCGTCATCGAGGACACTGAGTCATCGATCGACCTTATCGAGCGTGGCTGGACTCTGTACAACTACCCAGAGCGATTGGCCTTCAGCGCGACGCCGCCGGATTTCGGGGCGCTGCTGATCCAACGGCAGCGCTGGGCCAACGGGGGACTGATCATCCTGCCGAAATGCATACGCCACCTGTGGCGCGCACAAAGCTGGACGAAGATCCCGGAAGCGTACTTCCGTCTTCACTATCTGGGTTCGATAGCGCTGGTCAATCTCGGACTGGTACTGATGCTGATGTTTCCAGTCGATGATCGCCTGAGTAGCCCGTGGCTGCCGCTGACTGCGTTCCCCTATTTTGTGCTCTACGGGCGCGACCTCGTGCGGATGGGCTATCGGTGGCGCGATCTGGCACGCGTGTATGCGCTCAACCTCCTGTTGATTCCGATCAACTTGGGCGGCGTTTTGAAGTCGATTCGGCAGGCCGCGACGCGCAAGAAAATCCCGTTCGGTCGCACGCCGAAGGTTATGAACCGTACCGCCGCACCAGCTTTCTACCTGCTGGCTGAGTACGCCCTGCTGATCTGGTTGTCCCTCGGTTTTGTGTTCGACTCATTCGCGCACCGTTGGACGCACGCCGCGTTCGCCGCGTTCAATGCCGCCTTTCTTGGGTTTGCGATCCATTCCTATATCGGATGGCCGGCTACCGTTGAAGACCTGCGTACGTCTTGGCGCAGCCGGCCCCGCGCCATGGAGGCGCTACTCCGCCCAGTCGTGGATGAGCGTGCCCAAGCAGCGTAAGGCGGTTGGTGCCGCCGCCCTAGGGAAGTAAACCATATGCGCGTGCGCGTCGATCACCGCGTTGTCCTGGCGCTGATTCTGGTGCTCGCGCTCCTCGTCAGGGTCGTTCCTCTGACTTATTCGCATTTCTGGGATGAGACTGTCTTCCTGCAGGATGCCAAGGTCATCGTCGACGGCCGCACCAACTATGACGAGTTCTTCGAGCGGCCCCCGGTACTGTCGCTCGTCTATGCGCTGGGATTCGCGCTCTGGGACAACATCTACATCGCCAACGTCATGCAGGGCCTCTTCACGACCCTTGCAGTCCTGTTTGTGTTCCTCTACGTGCGCAGCACCTTCGGATTGACGGCGGGTCTTAGTGCAGCGTTCCTCTTGGCCTTCGCTCCATACTTCGTGGAAACCTCACACAAGCTGCTCACAGACATGCCCGCCGTTGCGCTCATGCTGGCGGCGATGTGGCTATTTGACAAGCGCGGAGCTCGGTTTGGGCTCCTCGCGGGAGTCGCTTACGGGCTGGCGATCGAGACCCGATTCACCTCGCTGTTTCTGCTGCTCTATTTCTTGCTTGAGACGGCCCTGTCACTCAAGAAAACTCGGCAGTTACTGTTTCTCGCCGCGGGAGCGGCTGCGTCACTGGCTCCTTACCTGATATGGCTCAAGTGGAAGTACGGCTCGTTCTTCTACTCGTTTGTGCTCGCCAGGAGAATCGTGCAGGAATGGACGGCACCGATGCCGGCGACGTTCTACCTGCAAGGCGTGCGCGAAATTTTCCCATTCAGCCTCCGGGTCTTGTTAGCCGTCGCGGTGGCGCTCCTCGTCCTGCAATGGCTCGCGCGGGCCCGAAACCGGAATCCCACGGAGTCCGGCGCGAGCGCCGAATCTCTCGACAAGATCAAACGCCAGGCGACGGTACTGATTTGGGGGGCTGCCTCCTTTGCTTACATGCTGTCCATTCCGCACAAGGAGATCCGGTATCTGCTGCCGCTCGCGATCCCCGCTGTGGTCATCGGCGCCGTGAGTATTACGGGACTCTACCAGTGGCTTGTACAGCAAAAGACACCGCTGAAGGCGGCTGGCCTGCTTCTTGGAGTGTTGTTTGCGGCGGTGGACTACGGAAGTCCACTCCTGAAGCTAGCGGGGCCCTACGTCGACCGCTCAGAACGGGCGGAAGTGCAAATCGCAAGATACTTGCGTGAGCACACCTCACCCGCCGATACGATCTATGCGTCACACAACTTCCCGGTCCTGGCGTTCTACTCGGAGCGGCGCACGGTTTCGCTGTTGCCGATCCAGGAGCATTTCGAGCAAGAGTGGCGCGACTTCATGTCGCAACCCGGATTCTTTGTCTATTTCCTCCCAGAGCACATCGGCGAGATACACGCCTTACATCCGGCGCTGCGGCCCGATCGGCAATTTCTCGCGGTTCACTCCAATTTTTTTGAAGTCCGCGCGTTCCCAACCGCGACCGTCTATCGTTACGTGCCGCTGCGCTCAGACATCACGGCTCAGCGTGGCCCCGGCTCGCTCGACGCAAGGGAAAGTGACAGGTGGTGAGGGCCAAGTGACGACTGTGATTGGGATACGCCGGCTCTGTAATCGTTCCATTCAAGCCAGACGAGGACTTAGTCAGGGATGCAGTTAATACGACACTCCCGCTGCCGTTTGTGTTATTCGTCGAATCGGTCCATGGTTGTGAGCTGAGCGAATACGGAAATTCGGAATTCACCACACACAGGTTTCGGGCTTTGACATTTGCCATCCGCGCCGGAACCGACCCGCTTCATCCTTCATTCCATGTTGGCAAGTGCTTACCGCAACTACTATGAGGACCGCGTGTCAGCCTTCCGCGATGAATTTCTTGCCCAGCCACGCGTGGACTGTCCAGAAGATCTCCATGCACTCGTTCATCGTGCTCGTAGCAAACTCTGTCTTCGGTTCGCCGAGGCCAACCGGTCATGCCGAGATGAATTCCAAGCTCCACCAATAGCTCATTGGCGATCCGCTCCTGAGCCCACAGTGGATTCTCCAGCGCCATGCGTCGGATCAGCCCTCGTAACTCCAGCGGAATCGGCGGCCGTCCCTGGAGAGACTTGACCCTCCAGAAGAGCCTGCAACCTGCTCGGTGCCAGCGAATCAGGGTTTGCGGCCCCACCACGACCAGCGCGGAGCGCCACTGGAACAGCCGCGACAGCAACGCCAAGCTCACCCGCGTTGCCGCATCAATCCGCCTCGGCTTCATGCCCCGCTCGACGTACAGGGCGAGTTGCCGGCGCAGGAACAGCACCTCTGCATGCAGCGACTGGCACGACTGAAACGCCAGGCCAACCCACCCGACCAGTTCGCTGGCGAGTCACGCGACAATGGAAACAGCGCTCAGCACCCGCCGTTCATGCCACACTCGCGAAACCGAACCCCTTCAGGATCCACAGACCGGATTTTTGCGGACCACAGGTGCCCTGGGGAAGATCAGAGAGTCCCGCCGCGGATCGGCCGGGGCCTGCCCAACTGCCTGAACAGGCTGCACTGGAAGCGCGGGACGGGCCTGATCGAGTGGCTGGAGGCACAGTAAACTATAAGAAGTCCGCAGGGCGGCAGCGCAAGTACGCCGGGGTTCGGTGTACTCGCTGCTTTTCCTTCACTAGCCCGATGCTGCAACTCCCGGAGATTGTCAACGACGGGCATTGGTATCGCTGTGAGCTCTGAAAGTCCTGATCCGACGTCGGGAGCATTGATCATGAGGTTGAGCGGTTACGCGGCTGGCACGCGCGCTATCGGGGTTCTTTTACTGTGTGCCGCCGCGCTCTTTGGGTGTTCGGGCAGGCCGCAGCGTCCGGCGAAACCGGCAGTGAAGCTGCTGCGCTATGAACTGGCGAGTTGGTCTGCGCTTGAGGGCTGGCAGAGCGATGCAGTTCAAGAGGCGTGGCCGGCGTTTTTGGCAAGCTGCCGGGCGCTGCGCTTCCGCACGGAGTGGAGTGTGCCCTGTGGTGCGGCTCAGACGGTGCCTGCGGAATCTGCGCAGGCGATCCGTGCTTACTTCCAGCAGTACTTCGAGCCCTATCGGATTTTGCAGGTACCGAATGTTGGGCGCGAGAATACGGGGCTGATCACCGGGTACTACGAGCCGCTGCTGATGGGCTCTCGCACGCCGTCGGCGCGGTTCAACACTCCTTTATACATGCCGCCGCCCGATTTGCTGACGGTGGATCTCGCCTCGCTGTATCCGGAACTCAAAGGCAAACGGGTTCGCGCCAGGCTGGAGGGGAATCGAGTGGTGCCGTACTACACGCGTGAGGAGTTGCCCGCGGATCCGGCAGTGCGGGGGCGTGAGATTGTTTGGGTGGACAATGCGCTCGAAGCCTTCCTGCTCGAGATCCAAGGCTCCGGGCGGGTGCAGCTGGAGAATGGCGAAGTGATACGGTTGCAGTTTGCGGATCAGAACGGGCAGCCTTATCGATCGATCGGTCGCTATCTGGTGAGTCAGGAGATCCTAACGGTGGATCAGGCGACGACCCAGGGCATCCGCACCTGGCTCGCGCAGAATCCCTCGCGCCTGCAGGAAGTGCTCAATGCCAATCCCAGTGTGGTGTTCTTTGCCGAAGCGCCGCTCGGCGATCCGCACGAGGGGCCGAAGGGTGCGCAAGGGCTGTCGTTGACGGCGGGCAGATCCATTGCGGTGGATGCCGCGATTGTGCCGCTCGGCAGTCCTGTGTTCTTGGCCACGACGTGGCCGGCGACAGAGGTGCCGTTACGGAGACTGGTGATGGCTCAGGATACGGGGGGTGCGATCAACGGAGCGCCGCGTGCGGATTTCTTTTGGGGCATTGGGGCCGAGGCGCAGGAGTTTGCGGGGAAGATGCGGCAGACTGGGGCGATGTGGTTGCTGTGGCCGCGGGGAGTGGCGCTGCCAAGAATTAATGTTTCCTTCTCGCTCGATGACAGGCAGGCGTACTCAGACAAGTCGATTGGCCAGCGAGGCGTGGCGAACGTCGCTGTGCCAGGAATGTGCCGAGCTCAGCTTGGGTGTGCCGGGGTGAGGCTGGGGTCGGGGCTGGCAAGCGTCGCAAGTGATTGATCTAGAAGCCCCTAGAACGGCCGATACCAGACTGAAAATCCGCGTGTCGGTGGTTTCGATTCCGCCCCTGGCCACCATCAGATCAAAAACTTAGGCCTGCCGTGCCAACATCAACTGTGAAACATCCGGTCCTGCTGGGATAAATATTTCACGACCTGAGAAAGTTGGTCTTTTAAGTCCTTGGTCGCAATCGATAGCTCGCGCGACCCCCAAGGGTATGAAATATCAAGTGGCTGGATCTATGCAAATCAGGTACGTATCTGCACGCAATGGGTCCAAATATTTCATAGCTCTCACTACCGAGCGCCGACTCGGCGGATCGTGCGAGAACGCGGCGCGATGAGTGACATGGGCAACCGGTTTCGGGCGTTGGACGTGCTGCGTGGTTTCACGCTCGCGCTGATGATTGTCGTGAACATGCAGATCGGTGACGGCAAATCCTACGCGCCACTGCTGCACGCGAGGTGGGATGGCCTGACGCTGACGGACCTCGTGTTTCCGACGTTTATGTTCGTGGTCGGAACGACGCTCACTTTCACACTTGAGAAGTACGAACCTCTGGGCGATGCCGCAGTCCTGCGCAAGATCGCGATGCGCACTGCCCTGATCTTTCTGTGCGGTTACCTACTCTACTGGTTTCCATTCTTCAGGGTCGATGCCACCGGACACGTCGTCCTCGCGCCGATTGCATACACGCGCATTTTCGGCGTGCTGCAGCGCATCGCCCTCGGCTACGGCGCGGCGGCCCTAATCGTGCACTATGGAGGGCGGGCTGGCGCGATCAGCTTC
>Ga0137395_10001819_pt1 | contig 10066 bp, 7 predicted proteins | sample czobulk216metaG_FD_108283 | JGI IMG/M metagenome (GOLD analysis project Ga0137395, IMG submission 108283) | Vadose zone soil microbial communities from Angelo Coast Range Reserve, California, USA - czobulk2.16 metaG | ecosystem: Environmental > Terrestrial > Soil > Vadose zone | place: USA...
AGAAGAATCGGCTGGCGCTCGTAGGTCGGAAGCAAAAGCTTTGCTTCCATGCGGGAAACGGAGGCAAGACTCATGCCCTCAAAACCTCGGTGCCGCATTCAATTTTGGTGAAATAAAACAAAGGCAATACATCGGCCTCTGATGCGGGCAATATGCGCACGCGTCCCACTCCCGATTTCAGCGCTTGAGTACAGGCTTCGAGCTTCGGCATCATGCCGCCGCTCACCACTAAATCGTCGATGAGTCCGGCCGCTTGTTTCGTATCCAGCCGGGCCATCACCGACCCGTCAGCTTGCTTTACGCCCGCCACGTCGGTAAGAAAAATCAGCGCGTCGGCCTCGCAGGCAATGGCGCACGCTGCCGCCATCTGATCCGCATTCACGTTGTAGTACTGGCCGTCGCTGCCGAGCGCAACGGAGGACAGCACAGGAATGCCGCCTTCGGCCCAGATAGCCTTGAGCCAGCGCGGCTCAGAAAAACAGATCTCGCCGACAAAACCGAGATCATATTCCGCATCCTGTTTTTTGCGGGCGCGAAACACTCCGCCATCTCCGCCACAAAGGCCAATGGCTGGTTGTCCGGCAGCCGCGATTGCCGCCACCAAACTCTTATTTACGATACCGGCCAGAACCATCAAGGCGACATCGCGCGTCTCCGCGTCAGTTACGCGGAGTCCGTGGACAAAGTCGCTTTCCTTTCCCAGAAGTTTCAGAGTGCGTGTCAGCGCGCTTCCGCCGCCGTGTACAATCGCGACCTGGTGTCCGTCGTGGGCGAGCTGCACCACGGCTTGCGCGCATTTTTTCAGGATCGGTTTATCTTCGAGTGCAGCGCCGCCGATCTTGATGACAATCTTCATTGCAGGCCTTCCGTTTCATCCCAGTCATACATCAGGTTCATGTTCTGGACCGCCTGACCAGCCGCGCCTTTGAGCAGGTTATCCAGGCACGAAACCACAATAAGTCGACGACCATCAGGCGCAAGACAAAAACCCAGGTCACAATAGTTGGTGTGCACTGAGAATTGAATTTCCGGCAAACTAGATGCCGGAAAAATCCGGACAAACTTTCTGTCTTTATAAAAATCGCGGAAACAACTCTCGATTTCTTCCGGCGTCGTTTGCTCCTCTAGCTGCACATAAATCGTGGACAGAATTCCGCGAGGGATTGGCAATAGATGAGGAGTGAACGTTAACTCGCCGGAATTGAGCGCCAATTGTTCGAGAATCTCGCCAGTATGGCGGTGTCCGAAAACCGCGTATGCGGAAAAATTATCGGCCACCGAGACGAAGTGCGTGCGCGCCGTGGGTTCCTTCCCGGCCCCGGATACGCCCGACTTCGAATCGGAGATTATGCCTCGCTCGCGATCCACAATTTGAGCGGATAGCAATGGCGCCAGGGCAAGAATCACCGAAGTCGCATAGCAACCGGGATTTGCCACCAGAGCGGCGGATGGTATTTGATCCGCGTTCAATTCGGGCAGTCCATATACGGCGCGCTCATCGAGTTTCGCGGCCGCGTGCGCGTCGGCATCTTTGAAGTTGTAGATGGCGCGATGTTGTTCGTGTTTAAGCCGCCACGCTCCGCTCAAGTCGATGATCCGCAAACCGCGAGTAATTGCCTCCGGCACAAGTTCGCGCGAAACGGCGTGCGGGGTGGCCAAGAACAGCAGTTCCGCTCCATGCTTCTGCAGCGCCGACCATGAAAAGGGCTGCGCCGGTGAATGGCCGTTGCCATTGCTTACCCCGTTGCCAGCAAGTTGCTGTATTCCGCCGGCGTGCGCATTGCTCGTCGTCTCGGTCTCTATCTCTATCACTGCTTCAGCACTCCGTCGCAAGAGCAACGGTGCCTCGATCCGTGGATGGCGAGCAAGCAGGCGCGTCAGTTCGAGACCGGAATAGCCGGTTGCGCCGAGAACCGCAGTTTTGAGTTTCCCGCCCATCGTTGCTTTCGTGAACCTCCCGACTAAGTCAATTTTTGCGCCGAGGCATATTTATCCATCATGATGCATAAATATTCATGTATTCTAAATGCTCAGCGCAAACTGTCAAGTTGAAATCACAGGTTCAAAACTCTTTCCCATGGGAAAGGCAAGCTATCGAAGCCTTTTTTCGTAAGCTTTTCTAATCGTTGCAAGAAGAAATTTCTATTGGACGCAGTGGATTGCGGACGGTTAGCCTGAGGAACGATTGCAATGCCAACTGGAGACTAGCGACGATACTTGATGCTGTATGTTTTCACCCAGCCCTTCCTCGAGCGCAATGAGCCCAACGAGCGCAACGTTCCACGAGAAATTATTCAGTGCTTGGCAACAGGAGTCACTCCTTCATCAGGAAGATGAAGATAAAGATGAAAATGACGCAAGAGGTAACGATGAAACAATTTGAGCGCCGCCGGAAGCGACTGCCGTTTTGGAAATCGGCTCGTATCTTCTTCTTCACCACTGTGCTCGCACTCGGAATCTTTGCCGCGCTCGGGGCTCGGGGCAACGCGCAGGAAGCTCCGAAGCCGGACCCTTCGGGCGTGGCGACCGGCGATAAAACGACCGCTGTCGACGGCGCGGGCAATCCATTCGTCCCAGTCGAGCCCACTGATAAAGCGGCTCCCGATTACGCTACTAACAAAAAGGCATTCGACGATTATCAGGCTCAGTCGGCAAAAGAACCGCTCGCAGTAAAGCTGGCAGACACTGTCGGGCATGTGCGCATCGCCACCAACTTTGCCTGGGTACTGAATACGGGATATCTCGTCCTCTTCATGCAGGCCGGTTTCGCATTGCTGACCTGCGGATTGGTGCGCAAGAAAAATGTCGCGCACTTGATGATGCTGAATTTTGCGGCCTACGTATTTGCTTTCCTGGCATATTACGCAGTCGGATATGCATTCCAGTTTGGTGCGGTTGCGGTCAATGCAGCGCCCGCCGGCTTAGGCGGCGTTCCCATGCTCAACAAATTCTTGATTGGCAGCGGGCAATGGGGATTCGTGGGTGGCAAAGGTTTTTTCCTAACCGGCCCCGCATATGACACTGCCAGCAACTGTTTCACGCTGTTCGAAGTCGTCTTCATGGAGACGGCGGGATATATCATCGTCGGCGCGATTTGCGAGCGGATTACTTTCTGGGCATTCCTGCTTTGCGAACTCTTCATGGGAGCGATTCTTTATCCCATCTCCGGCTGCTGGACTTGGGGCGGCGGCTGGCTTTCGCAAGTTGGATCCACGCTCAATCTAGGTCACGGTTATGTGGATTTTGCAGGATCTACCGTCGTGCATGCGGTGGGCGGTTTCGCTGCCATGGCGCTTGCGATAATTCTTGGTCCTCGGCTCGGCAAATACGGGCCCGGAGGAAAAATCCGCGTCTTTCCAGCGCATAACATCGTGTACGTCGTGACCGGCACTTTTATCCTGCTCTTTGGCTGGATGGGATTTAATCCTGGTTCGACCCTGGCGGCAACCGACCTTCGCATAGCGGTAGTTGCCGTCAACACGAATCTTTCCGCGGTTGCGGGTTCGGCAACGGCGATGGTGGTGTGGTACTTCCTCTTCGGCAAGCCGGATATCACGATGGCATGCAATGGCATGTTGGCGGGGCTGGTCGCGATCACCGCTCCTTGCGCGTTCGTGGGTCCCACTTCTTCGGTAATCATCGGCGTGCTGGCTGGGCTGCTGGTTTGCGGCGGCGTTCTTTTCAATGACCGCGTGCTTAAGATCGACGATCCCTGCGGCGCGATCTCGGTCCACGGGTATTGTGGCTGGCTGGGCGCAGTCAGCGTGGGCATTTTCGCCGATGGAGCCTACGGCGCAGGATGGAATGGCGTCGGCACGGCATCGTATCTGGGTCATGCAGGCCAGGGAGTTACAGGGTTGCTGCACGGCGATACCCGTCAATTTCTGATTCAGCTGATGGGAGCAACTTTGTACGCGACGTGGGCATTTGTTGGAACTTATCTCGTTTTCTGGTGCGTCAACAAAGTGAAAAGCATGCGAGTGGCGCCGGAAGTCGAGGAAGAGGGTCTCGACGTTCCTGAGTTTGGGATGCCGGCGTATCCGGAAGACGCGAGTGTGCCGGCGTCTTATTGAAAATGCTTCCTTCATTTTTGTTCTGGACCATTGAGGTGGAGGTAATTTGGGGCGATGCGGCGAGTACAAGGAAGGGAGTAGTGTTTTACGGCTTCTTCAGCAGCCCCGTTCTGAACATCTCGCGGACGTCCGCGAGGTCTATACCTACGGCTGTTTGATCAGGTGCAAGCAAGGTTGCGATCTTAGAATCAAACCCTACTACATGTGACCCTCCACTAAAACGCTCCTTCCATCTCCGCTGCTTCGGTCCGTAGTCCTTCTGCTTGAGCCACTGCTGTAACTCCAACAAATCAGCGAGGGAGATTCGTCCTTTGGGATATTTCGGAAGGATGAACCGCTTTATCGAGGTGACGAAACTGTTCTTTCGACACAGCTTTGTCGATGAGAACAAGTTCGATTTCCACAAAGGGTTACTTTTCGACGAGAGTTTCTAAAAGGACTTCCCATGCCTGGGTGTACTCGGGTGTGCCTTGGCGCGTGCCAATAAAATTGGCATGAGCGGATTCCAGCTGTGCGGACGAAGCTAGAGGTTTGGCTTGTCTTTTAGCTGTCTTACGTACAGATCTAGCTGCCGTCGCCGCCTTGCGTTTTTGTTTGGCTTTCACTCATTTAGTATAGCGCTGGCTACGATGCCGTCAAGGTGCCGATGAATCCGTTACCAGAGATGCTCTGGCCGGAAGGGGACGCCCGGCGCACCATTTGCAAATTTGCAAACTTACATTCTTAGGCGCAGGTCGCTCGATGTGCCACCGGCTGCTGGAACATAACACTTTGTCGTGTAATCCATCACCATGCGGTCGGCATTGAAGCGCCAGCCCAGGGTGCGGATGGTTCGCTTCATGCGCTTGATCCAGCCGCGCGGTAGGCCGTCGCGATCGCGCTGATAGTAGAGAGGAATCACTTCATCGCGAAGAACTCGCATCAAGTCGTCACCATCGCGGGCATCGTGAACATTCATATCGGAGTGAGTCTTGCCGCTGCCGATGGCGAAGCCATTCATGCCGTCATAAGCCTCGGCCCACCAACCGTCTAACACCGACAGATTTAAGCCGCCGTTCAAAACGACTTTCTGGCCGCTGGTTCCGGACGCTTCGAGCGGACGCCGCGGATTATTGAGCCAGACATCGACACCCTGCGTCAAATGGCGTCCAACGTTAATGTCATAGTCTTCGACGAAGACGAATTTGTCGGAGAATTTCGGATCGCGCATCAACTGAGCAATTTGCTGCAGCACGCGTTTGCCAGGCTCATCAAGAGGATGCGCCTTTCCGGCAAAGACAAATTGCACCGGACGCTTTGGGTCATTGACCATGGCGGCAATTTTTTCAATATCGGCCAAAAGCAGATTGGCGCGCTTATAAGTTGCAAAGCGGCGCGCGAAGCCGATGGTCAGGGCATCGGGACTCAGAGTACGTTCCAGTTGCTGCAGCACATCACGCGGTTCTTCACGGCGTGCGGCTTGCTTGACCGCGCGGCGGCGTACAAAGTCGATCATTTGCGACTTCAGGTTGAAGTGCGTCTCCCAAAGTTCGCCATCGTCGACATTCTCGATGCCGTCCCAAATTTTTGCCTCGCTGCTGCGCAGTTGCCATCCCGTGCCGAGGTGCCGGTCGTAAAGCCGAAACATCTGCGGAGCCAACCAGGTGGGGACGTGCACTCCATTCGTAATGTGCCCGATGGGAACCGCGTCTTCTGGTTTGCCTTGAAAGAGTCCGGTCCACATGGCACGCGAGACTTCGCCATGGAGAGAGGAAACTGCATTGGCGCGTCGCGAAAGCCGCAGACCTAATACCGTCATGCAGAAACGTTCGTCGCTTTCCGGATTCTCCCGCCCCAGCGCCATAAAGCCGTCCTTGGAAAGACCGAGCGCCTCGCGGAGAGGTCCAAGGTGCTCTTCGATCAGATCGGCGTCAAAACGATCGTGGCCGGCGGGAACCGGCGTATGAGTTGTAAATACCACTTCGCGCGCAACTCGTGGAACCGCCTTCTCAAAGCTAATGCCTTCATCTTCCATACGCTGGCGAATGGCTTCGAGGACCGCAAAACCACTGTGGCCTTCATTGAGGTGAAGAACTCCCGGGGTGATGCCGAGAGCTTTCAAAGCGCGTAGGCCACCAACCCCCAAAAGCAGTTCCTGATGCACGCGAACGCGGCCATCGCCACCGTATAGACGCGAGGTCATGACGCGATCTTCGGGAGTGTTACCTTCCACGTCCGAGTCGAGAAGAAACAGATCGCAACGTCCGACTTTGACCCGCCAGACTTTTGCGTAGATTGTTCCGTGACGAGTATCGACCTGGACCACCACCGGCCTGCCATTCTTCCCAATGGCCACTTCCATGGCAAGTTGGTTCACGTCGGTTTCGAGATACTCTTCACGCTGCCAGCCGTCGAGATCGAGGCGCTGGCGGAAATATCCCTGTCCATAAAACAGGCCCACGCCGACCAGCGGAATGCCAAGATCGGAAGCGCTCTTGATGTGATCACCGGCTAGAACTCCAAGCCCGCCGGAATAGATCGGCAACGATTCATGCACTCCAAATTCAGCGGAAAAATAAGCGACGGGCCGCGGGCCGAGCACACCGGCATGGCGTGCGCCCCAAGTTCGCTCTTCATGTTGATACTCACGCAATCGCCGATAGGCATAGTTGATCCTGCTATGCAGGACGAGTTCGGTGGCCCGCGCTTCAAGTTTGGTGAGCGGGTACTCGTTTAGCAGCGAGATAGGACTGTGATTAAGTTGACGCCAGCGCAAAGGATCGAGATCGCGGAACAAACCGCTGGAATCGTGATCCCAACTCCACCACATGTTACGAGCCAAAGCCCAAAGCTTCTCCTCGACCGGCGCGACGAAACGATCGAGCGTGCGAGCCTCGCTGACCACTGGCGCAACCGCTTTCGCGGCCTCGGTCAGGAGACGAATCTCATTTTCCGGGAAGATGCGCGGCTCGGTGGTCTGGACGACAAGCACGCCCTGCAACACGCCGCGGTCAATCAAAGGGACGCCTAGAAAAGATTGGTAGGCGTCCTCGCCGGATTCGCTGAAATACTTGAAGCGAGGATGGCTCTTTACCTGTTCAACCGCAACCGGACGAACCTGTTCGGCGACCAGGCCCGCCAGCCCTTCATTCACCGCCATTCGCAGTTTCCCAACACACTCATGGCGCAGGCCAAGGGTCGCGGCCAGCACCAGATTCGCGCGGTCGGGCTCCAGCAGGTAGGCGGAGCAAACCTGGGTACCAAAACGCCGCGCAATCAGCGCGACCACATTCATCAGGGTCTCGGCTGGTTTACCGGGCTCTGCCGCTAGGCTAGCAACTTCCTCCCACGTCAGCACATAGTTGGCATCAAGCGAACAGGCAGCATTCTCCTGACTCTGAACCAGTTGTTCTTCTTGCAGTCGTACCGGTCCGTCCAATTTCGTATCCATTAACTCCGCTTCCTCGAATCCTGTAGCATCCCACACGAACCAGCTGCGATGCGGGTTGGCAAGAACATCCTACTAAGTCAGTCTATCGGCTGGACGAGCAAGTTCCCTAATAAACGCTGGGTTGTTGAGTACCGGAGTGTTGCCTCGCTGGGCCAGATTCTGTCCTATTCTCGCATGTGACTGAATCTAAACTGTAATATTGAGTGGGAACTATGTCTAATTGGAATTATTTATGGTCTCTATCGTCCTAGCAGAATGGCAATAATAGAGGTCCGCTTTTGATGGCAGTCGTCTTTCTTCGTGTACCTTACTGGCATTTGTGGTCGAAGGTTTCGCGGACTACCTTTATCGAGCTTAAGGGGAAATGATGCACTATCGGCAACTTGGACGTACTGCTTGGAAGGTTTCGGACATTAGCTTTGGGGCTTGGGCCATCGGCGGGGCATGGGGCAGCGTGTCGGACGACGAATCTCTTGCGGCCCTGCGCAAAGCGATCGACTGCGGAGTGAATTTTATCGATACCGCCGACGTCTATGGCGATGGCCGCAGCGAGCGCCTGATCGCCCGACTTAAAAACAGCGAAAAAAAAGAGATCCTAGTCGCAACGAAAGCTGGCCGCCGGTTGCCGCGCCAGACGGTAGAAGGCTACAGCCGCGAGAACCTGACTATGTGGGTCGAAGACAGTTTGCGGAATCTCTCCACCGACTGCCTTGATCTGCTGCAACTGCACTGTCCGCCAACCGCACTCTACGATCGCCCGGAAGTTTTCGGAATGCTGGATGACCTGGTGCAGGCCGGCAAGATCCGATATTACGGCGTCAGCGTCGAAAAAATCGACGAGGCGCTCAAGGCGATCGAATATCCGAACGTCCAGACGGTGCAGATCATTTTTAACTGCTTCCGTCAGCGCCCGGCAGAAAAGTTCTTCGCGCGAGCCCGTTCCAAAGAGAAGCAGGTGGGGATCCTCGCTCGCGTGCCGCTAGCCAGCGGATTGTTGACCGGTAAATTCCGCCGCGATTCCACTTTCGCAAAAGACGATCACCGCAATTTCAATCGCCACGGCGAAGCCTTCGACATGGGAGAAACATTTTCCGGCGTCGATTACAACGTCGGCCTGGACGCGATCGAAGAGATGCGCGCACTTGTTCCGGCGGGCGTCTCGATGAGCCAGTTTGCCCTGCGCTGGATCCTGATGTTTGGCGCCGTAACCTGCGCTATCCCCGGCGGCAAGCGCCCCACGCAAGTAGCCGACAACTGCGCCGCCTCCGATCTTCCGCCGCTGAGCGACACAGCCATGGCAGGCGTAAAGCGCATCTACGATGAAAAGATTCGTGCCGCAGTGCAAAATCGCTGGTGATCGAGATTGCGCTTTATTCTTGGCTGCTTGACATCCCTACGCCAATAGAGTACAATAAATTAGATGTACGCTATTGGCGTATACTGTGCCTATGGAGTTTGTGGAAGCGCCTCCATTTACGCGCCATCTTTCTGAGTATTTGAACGAGGATGGGTACCGGGAACTACAGGGCCGCCTTAGCGCGAATCCTGAGATGGGCGATCTGATGCCAGGGACGGGCGGCTTCCGAAAAATGCGATGGGCGGACACGCGGCGGGGCAAAGGCCGCCGGGGCGGATTGCAGATTATCTACTACCACTTCTCCTCCGCCCATAAGATCTGGCTAATGACTCTCTACGGCAAGGGCGAGGCTTCTGACCTGACAGCACAGCAGAAGAAGGCACTAAAAGTTGCGATCGAAGAGGAATTGGCGGCCCGGGCGGCCAAGCGACGCGTCCGGCGGCGGGGATAACGGAGGAAAAGACAATGGGGAAGAGAGACATTATTGGTGAGTTGATGGAGGGCGTGGCGGCGATGAAAACCCACCGCCAGGGCAAGATCACGTTGCGGACTCACAAAGTTGAGGCCTTGCCGCTCCCCAAGGTCGATTCGAAACTCATCCTGGACACGCGGAAGAAGCTGCGCTGCTCGCGCGCAGTTTTCGCGCGCAAGCTACGCATTAACGAACGAACGCTGGAAAAATGGGAACAAGGTCGCGCGAAACCGAATCCTCAGGCGGCGGCTCTGGTGCTGCTGGTGCGCCGGTATCCGGACACGCTGGCACGACTGGACGCAGTCGCAGCGCGGTAGATTCTACCTACCGCAAGGGCCTGACCGTTCGTCGATCCCCAGAAGGCCAAACTGCGGGTGACGGAAGTTGCCTAACGTCATCTTCCGTGGTGCTCACCCTTCGAAAACCGCCAAGGTGAGGCAGCCAAAGTCGTGGTGGCGCAAAAGTGCGCCGGCCCCCGCGGCCCAACGCCCCTGCCCTAGTTGATCGAAAACGTCATATTGTTGGAGGTCTCGCTCGGCGTGCTGCTGCCGCCGCCATAGGGGCCACCTGGGGTGCTGCTGCCCGGGTTGGTCACCGAGACCTGCGCCGTGCCCGCAGTGGCAATGTCTGCAGCGGGGATCATGACCCTAAGCATGGTCGCCGTCGGGTGGGTTGTCTGGGTTTGCGGCATCGCGTTCCAATTCACTACTGCGTTCACGTTAAAGTTGCTGCCG
>Ga0137395_10001821_pt1 | contig 10064 bp, 9 predicted proteins | sample czobulk216metaG_FD_108283 | JGI IMG/M metagenome (GOLD analysis project Ga0137395, IMG submission 108283) | Vadose zone soil microbial communities from Angelo Coast Range Reserve, California, USA - czobulk2.16 metaG | ecosystem: Environmental > Terrestrial > Soil > Vadose zone | place: USA...
CCCTTCGGCCCAAAAGTGTTACCCATGTCTTAAGTACGTTGTGTAACCCATGTCTCCGGGCCGGACCCCCTATTTAGGTGGCGCGCCCGGGGGGACTCGAACTCCCGACCTTCTGGTTCGTAGCCAGACGCTCTATCCAACTGAGCTACGGGCGCGCGGTAGATAAATATTATCACAGGCTTGAGCTGGGCATCCAGCAACGACGGAAAATCACTTTTTGCCACGCGTTGCGGCAGGTCGTGCTTGATTGAATTATTGGAAACAAACAACGGATTGAATCAATGAGAATGATCGCCGGAATGCTCTCCTGCGCCGTGAACGAAACTTCGGCTATGCGCTTCCGAGCCACGCCAGAGCAGGGCCGCCAGCGTCAGGATGCTAGCCAATTCGAATCCGGCAAGGGCCCACCGATAGCCAAAACGAATATGAAGAGCGAACTGAATGGAATTTGTCGGCGAGGCCAGCAGTATTCCCAACTGATAAGCTAGCCCGGGCATCAAGCCGCGCGCGGAGTCCGCGGAAAGCTCGTTCAAGTGCACCGGGATGACACCCCAGGCTCCTTGCACGCCCGCCTGCATCAGAAACGAGGCAGCCATGACGGCCACGATACCCCCACCGAACGCCCATAGAGGGATCATCAGGAGCGACAATCCTAGAGCAGCGACCATGCCTTTGCGGCGCCCGGCCACCTGCGAGATGTGGCCAAAAATAATCGCGCCTACGACAGCTCCCACGTTATAAATCATCGCGATGTTGGCGACCATCACGGCAGAAATCTTGTGCACTTCTTTCAGGAAGTCGGGATAGAGATCCTGCGTTCCGTGCGAGAGAAACATCATGAAGGTCATTAGAACGACGAGATATGCAAAGCGCTTCCATTCGCCGATGACGATGCGGAGAACTTGACCTGTACTGGCGGCGCGATGCTGCTTCCAGGCCTCTGATTCCGGAACTTTTGTGCGGATATACAGCGCTAGCAGCGCGGGAAGCGCGCCGATCCAGAACATGGGGCGCCATCCCCACACCGGCAGAAGGAATCTGGCGGCGATTGCGGCCAGTAAGTATCCAATGGAATAGCCGCTCTGAAGGATTCCGCTGAGCACCCCCCGCCACCGCACCGGAGCCGCTTCCATTGCCAGCGAAGCGCCGACGCCCCACTCGCCGCCCATGCCGATGCCAAAGAGAGCTCTCAAAATGATGAAGGCGGTGAAGTTGGGTGAAAAGCCGCACAAGACCTCGATGACCGAAAAATAGAGGACATTGGCCATGAGCGGGATACGCCGGCCATAGCGGTCCGCAAGCAGCCCGAAAATCAGCGCGCCGATAGGCCGCATGGCGAGCGTTGCGGTGGTGGTTAGAACGATTTCTTTTTTAGTGACGCCAAATTGATGCGCTAGCGTATCGAAGAGAAAAACGACGATGAAGAAATCGAACGCATCGAGCGTCCAGCCGAGGAATCCGGCAAGTACGGCGTGGTGCGTGCCTGAGCGAGCCGGCTGCGCGGAATCCGCCATTTCAGTTTGCTTGCCACTCCGCCGGCTTGGGCATTAGCCACGAGATGGCCAGCCCACAGACGATGGCCACGCCCGCGAGGAGGAAACCTGCCTGGTAGCGGCCAAAGCACAACTCACCGATGGAGAAGAGCGCGGAATAAATAAGAACGCACCCCAGCAGCCAATTCACAAGGTTCCTGCCGAGATCGCGAGTAACCGGCACATCGCCAGCCAGTTTGGCGACTGGTTGCCAGCCAGTGATTTGCGGACGAACCTTGGCGTAAAACTTGATGAGCGTGTCGTTGGGCTCTGCGGCAGTGAGCAGAGTGACGGCGATCCATACCAGCGTCGTAATGCCGGTAGTGCAAAGCGTGGTTTTTGCGAAGATGACAGGTTCGGAGCCGCTGAACGGTTGAGGCCGTCCGGCAATTGCGTTCCACAATGTTTCGGAGTGCAAAGCGAGCGTGGTCACCAGGGCAGCGACCATGGCGGAAATTTCGCTCCACGCATTCACGCGCCACCAGTACCAGCGCAGCAAATAGACGCCGCCGGTTCCTGCTCCCAGCTCGAGCACAATCTTCCAGCCGGCGGAGACGGAGGTCAACTGCCATGCGACCGCGGCTGCCGCCAACACCAGAAACGCCGTCGCCAGCCGCGAAGCATTTACGAAATGCGCTTCGGCTCCTTCCTTCTTCAGGAAGCGCCGGTAGAAGTCTTCAATCAAGTAAGAACTGCCCCAATTCAGTTGCGTGGCCACCGTGGACATAAAGGCCGCCATGAATCCGGCAAGCAGAATTCCCAGGACGGCGTGCGGCGTCTGGCGCGTGGCTACCAGCATGTAGCCGCGCTCGGGCTGAGCGAGCCCTGGATAAAGAACGACTGCCGCAAGCGCCGTCAAAATCCACGGCCAGGGGCGTAACGCGTAATGCGCGAGATTGAACCATAGGACGGACAACAATCCGTTTCTCTCATCTTTTGCGCTAAAGATGCGTTGCGCGATGTATCCGCCGCCGCCCGGTTCCGCGCCGGGATACCAGAAGGCCCACCACTGCACCGCAAGATGCACGACGAAAGTAATCACCGGCAGAGTCCACAGGGCTTCGCTCGCGAAGCCGCGTGAAAAATCAGGAAGAAGCGCTGTGATATCGCTCGCTCCAGGTCCAGCGGCAGCGCGCTTCGCGGCGAGCGTGGCGAGCATCTGTTGCATGCCCCCCGCAGCGTGAACGCCGTACCAGGCCACGCCAATCACGATGGCCATTTTCAGGACGAATTGAAACAGATCGGTCCAGAGCACGCCCCACAATCCGCCAAGCGAGACGTAGATCCCCGTGAACGGCATCAGGAAGAAAACGCAAATCCCCAGCGCCTTGGCGTCACTCACTCCGAGCGACGTGCTGATGATGTTCACCATGGCCTTCGTCACCCAGCCGAGGATCAGACAGTTCATCAGCAACCCGAGGTAGACGGCGCGAAAGCCGCGCAAGAACGCGGCAGGTTTCCCGGCGTAGCGCATCTCCGCGAATTGCACGTCGGTGATCAGTCCCGATCGGCGCCACAAGCGGGCGAACAAAAACACCGTCATCATTCCCGACGGCAGAAAGCTCCACCACAGCCAGTTCCCTGCGACTCCGTTGGCGTAAACGAGACCAGTCACGGCAAGTGGGGTGTCCGCGGCGAAAGTCGTCGCCACCATTGAAGTTCCTGCAAGCCACCAGGAAACGTTGCGACCCGACACAAAATAATCTTCGGTGCTCTTGCCGGAGCGCCCGCGGAAATACAAGCCGAGAAACAGGGTGATCAGCAGATAACCGACGATGGCGGCCCAATCAGAGGCGGCGAGAGTCAAAGTGAGTCCTTTCTCAGCAAGGGGTGGCGCGCAGTACTATATAGCACTTCCCGGCGGTTGGCGTCATGGTCTTTTCCGCCTCCGGCGCGGCGTCAGAGGGGTGTTGGCAGAGTTCAGACAGGTCACTGCGAAACCGGCGCCCGCGCGGCTTGACCCGGAAATACTCCGTCAACGAGCTGTCCATTCTTGACGACGGCGAGTCCACTGACAAACACAAACTGAATCCCTTCCGAATAGCGCAGCGGTTCTTCATACGTTGCTCGGTCAACGACGCGATTAGCATCGAATACGGTGATGTCCGCATCCGCCCCCAAGCGAACTCGTCCTTTGTTTTTGAAGATTGGCGCGCGCTTCTCGAGCCTCTGCGCCGGCATCAGAGTCATCTTGCGAAGCGCGGTCATCAAATCCAGCACCTTTTCTTCTCGCACGTAATGTCCCAGCACCCGCGAAAACGTCGCTTGACCTCGTGGATGAATTTTGGCTCCCGTAAGGGGCATGCCGTCGCTGGCGATAATGATAGTTGGGTCCGCAACCGCCGTGCGCGCGGCCTCCTCCGGAATCGAAAAAATAACAACCGTGCCCCCTTCCTTGCGATATTTTTCAAAACTCTCCGCTGTCAAGCGTTCGCCGGTTTTTGTCCATTGGATATCTTTGTATGTAATGCCTTGCCGGTCTTGCCATCCGGGATCAAAAATTGCCGATTCCAACTGAGTGCTCCCGGCCGTATAGGGATAGCACTCGGTCGTGACGTCGAGCCCGCGCTCGCGTGCGCCCTTTACCATCGCAATCAGTCGCGGCGTATTTTTCAGGCCCATGCTGGTGATGTGCACAACATGGAGCGGCGCTCCCGTCGCCGCTGCGGCAGCGATGACCTCTTCGATGCCCACGAGACCGGTCGTGGGCTCTTGCAATCCTGCATGCCGCAAATGGACATGCACCGACGCGCCGTGTTTTGCCGCGAACCGAAATACGTCGACGATCTCGTCGTGCGTGGCGGCAGCCGTGTAGTTGATGCCCATGCCGACGGCCAGCGCTCCGCGCCGCAGGCCCTTGTCGATGTCGTCATCGATTTGCTGCAATTCCGCTGGCGTAGCCTGGCGGTGAGCCGCGTCGCCAACGGGCAGAAATGTGCCGGCGTCTTTCATGACTTTCATCCGCACCGGGATGTGACCGACCGACACGCCGAAATTGATCAGAGATTTTCCTTCCCGCCGCGCATACCACTGATCCACATCCGCTGTGCCGGCTTCCAGCTCCAACGAAGTAGTCACGCCATCGTGCGCCTGAAACTCATAATTTCGCGGTTCCTGCCCGTGTTCGTGCAAATCAATGAATCCCGGCGCAACGATGAGCCCCTTGGCGTCAATTGTCTGTTTCCCTTGCAGTAGCCCGGCTGAGATTGTCGCGATTTTGCCCCCGCGAATTCCCACGTTCCGCACTGCATCGAGCCCCGACTCCGGATCCATCACACGTCCGTTGGCGATGACCACATCGTAGGTTTCTGCTCCGTTGAGCGCGGCGGTTCCCTCGAACGCACCGACCACGGAACCGAGCAGGGCCACGGCAGTCAGCCACTTCCACCATCCTCGGTCTCCAGAGCGTGCCATCGGACTCGCATCCTTCCCGTGCGGCGCTAAGTCTCTTCGCGCAGACTCTGTCTGTCAAAGGTTTTCTAGGCTGTTTCGCGAATCGTTCCGTTGAGATCTTCAGCTACAAAGAAAAACCCCGGATCGCTGGGGGGAGCGATCCGGGGTGGGGGTGTTGCTGAGGGGGGCCGGAGGAAACTCGTTTTGTTCTAGTGCACCTGGTGTACGGCCAGCATGCAGATCTGTCGCAGTTCTTCGTAGGTGAAGTAGGTCTCTTCCTGTTCGCCTGCGACTTCCTTATGTCCGAATCCCGATTCACTCGAGATGCGGCTCAATTCCATTTCCGACAATCCCAGCAGCACTGATGCGCGGCGCCGGGTTACGTATTTGAGCTCTTGCGATTTCATGGGTGGCCTCGCTTATGCCGGTAGCAGAACCATGGAGTCTTCTTCAACCGCCAGGATCATGGCTTTGTAGATATCCACGTCCCAGCCATCGCCTATCCGCATCCGTATGGTTTCCCCGCCATCCTTCAGCAGTTTCCCGCGCAGCGGCACCTTGATGTCTCCCAGCGCCACTTGCAGAACCACCGGTTGCCCGACCCAAGCCTTGAACGCACTGTCCGTCATTTGTCCCCTCAGTGATTCAGCCTGACGGGAATCAGAATCGCGCAGCGCAATGCGGCTCACAATGGTACAGAGAGGGTACCGGACTAGTAAGAAGGTACTGTCGCAGAGCGGAACATTAGCTTTACGTGCGGTTTCCATCGAAGTACAGAAGTACCACTCCGCCGGGACGCTTGAGCCATAGTTCAAGGATGCGGTTCCGGCGATTCTGTGGGCATGACGAGGCATCCGCACGCTTCGCGCAAGCCCTTGAACGAGTGTCCATCAGCTATGCCTGGCAGAGCAGGTGTAGGGCTCGCCCTTGGCGGAGGATTCGCGCGAGGCTTCGCGCATCTAGGTGTTCTGCAAGTGCTTGAGCAGAACCACATCCCCATTTCACACATTGCGGGAACCAGCGTGGGCAGCATCCTCGGAGCTGCTTACGCCAGTGGCGCGCCGCTTGAGCGCATCGTTGAGACTTGCCGCACGCTTCGCTTTCGCGACATCGCCCGTTGGCGTGTTTCCCGGCTCGGCCTGGCGAGCAATCAGCGTCTCGCGCATCTAATCGAGCGGGTTTTCGAGTCTCGTCAATTTGAGGATCTACGCATTCCTCTTGCCGTGGTAGCCACGGACCTTACCTCCGGCGAACCCGTGGTGTTCACGCAAGGCAATCTCGTGGATGCCATTCGCGCGAGCTGCGCTTTCCCCGGCTTGTTCGAGCCGGTTGAGATAGGCACGCGGTGCCTTGCGGACGGTGGCCTCGTAGCACCCGTTCCAACGCGCGCCGCCCGCGACCTCGGCGCGGCTACGGTCCTCGGCGTCTCCGTCGGCATGCAGGACGGCCACCGCGGCGCCCCGACGAACATCTTTCAAGTCGTAAGCCGCGCGGTGAGCGCAGCGCAGAAGCATCAGCTCGAAATCTGGGAACGCCACGCAGACCTGGTTCTTCGGCCGGATGTGCAATCTTTGGCTTGGGATGATTTTCACAGGGCCGAAGAGGCGATCGCCGCCGGCGCCGCTGCCGCGCGCCGCGCCCTGCCCCGTATTGAGAAATTGCTCGGACAGAAGGAAGAAGCCGCCCAAGGCCTGCAATCCCGGCTCGAAGCGGAAGACAAAGGTTATCTGTGGCTCGCGGAGGCGCTTCGATGATTCGAATCGGCATCTGGCTGGCAGCTCTTACAGTACCCATCCTTCTGTGGCATGAATGTGGAGAGGACATCGGCGTTTTCTGCTACCGTATAGGTCTGGGTGCTTTTACGAGCCTGCGCTCACGCGTGCTCGTTCCCGTGCCCGTAAGAGATTCGCTTCACTCATCCGCCGCGAGGAACAACGCCGAGTGCTCGACGCCATCGTTCGCTTCTTCCACGCGCTTTTTAACCCCGACGGACTCCGCGAACTAATCCGCGCGGGCGGTGCCCCGCTGATCTGTACCATCGTTTTTATTGAGACCGGTTTCTTCGTCGGCTTTTTTCTTCCCGGAGATTCCCTCCTAGTCACGGCGGGCATTCTTTCCGCCGGGGGCGTCATCCCCCTGAGATGGCTACTTATCCCCGTGATGCTCTGCGCTATCGCTGGCGACCAGATCGGTTACTGGATCGGCCGGTCCGCCGGCGCGACATTATATCGCCGCGAAGACTCGCTCTTCTTCCGGAGAAGCCATCTCCAGCGCGCCCATGATTTCTATGAAAAGTACGGCGGTCGTGCCGTCATTCTCGCGCGTTTCGTCCCAATCGTTCGAACCTTCTGCCCTCCAGTCGCCGGGGCTGCCGGAATGCCCTATACCCGTTACCTGGCGTTCGATATCTTCGGCGGCATCTTCTGGGTAGGCACCATGATCCTGGGCAGCTATTCTCTCGGGCATTTAATCCCCAACATCGCCCAGCGCATCCACTACGTGATTGCGGTGGTGATTCTGCTTTCCATTCTTCCTGTGATAGTCAGTCTGCTGCGCGCCAAAGGCGCTGCGGCGGCACCGACGACTGAGAGAAAGTAGGCCGTGACTTCCCTGAGCTTCCGCGCCATCATTTTCGATATCGGTCGCGTCCTGATCCGCGTGGACGTTTCACGCGCTATGAGCGGTCTCGCTTCCGGCCTTTCGTTGACGCCTCAAGACGTATGGTCCGCGATCGAAAAGGATCCTCGCTGGCTCGACTGGCAGGAAGGCCGAATTTCTCCGACCGACTGGCACCTTCATCTAACCAAACGCCTGGGCGCCTCGCTTACTTTTGAGCAGTTCGCCGAAGTCTGGAATCGCGCACTCGATCCAAACCCCATCCATGCGGATTCATTCTTCGAGCAGCTTTCCAGGAACTACCGCCTCGCACTACTTTCGAACACCGATCCCATCCACATGTCGAACGAGGAAGCCCGCTTCTCCTTCTTCCGTTTCTTCCCCATCCGTATCTACTCTTACCGTGTCGGTGCCAGCAAGCCGAACCCGCTCATCTACCGCGAAGCCCTCAAAGCCTGCAAGGTTCGAGCTGAGGAGGCGGTTTATGTTGACGATGTCGCCGCCTATGCTGACGCTGCTCGACGTCTGGGCATGACCGGCATCGTATTCCAGTCGCCCGAGCAGCTCCGATCGGACCTTAGAAGCCTCGGGATCCAATCTGACTGATTCCTCGCCAAGCAAAAAATCCGCTGTGCGCTCTCTCTTCGCGTAAACTTTGCCAGGACTAGTACTGCCCCTTTGTTTCCGCATCCCAGCAACCGCCCATTCCTCTATCACTTACCGCTACCCTTCGGCTATCTCTTTTGGCTTCGCGCATGCAACCTTTTCGGTACAGGGCCGATTTGCAAGACGGCGTATCCCCTAACCGGGGTGAGGAGAAAGATTAAATATGTCAGACGATAGAATTATGGAAACGCGGACGGAATCACCAGCTTGGACTTTGCCGGCAGTTATCGTTTTGGGTTTGATCGCCATTGGCGGTTTGGCATTTGGCTGGAGTGCTTCTTCGAAACTCGATTCGACACAGCAGGCGGTGGCAGCCCAGTTGAAGACTGCTGAACAGACCATGCAGCAGGACATGTCCTCGCTGAAGGACCGCCTTGCTCAGGATGAAAAGTCCAGCACTGATCTCCAGGGCGACCTTAAGGTAGTCACCGGCAAGCTAAAGATTACTCAGGGCCAGCTCAAGAAGGCGCGCGAGGAAGCAGCCAAGCTCAACGACGCGACCACGGAAAAGCTGACCGCACTGGACACTTCGGTGCACTCGGAACTCGCTACCAAGGCCACCAGCGATGATGTCAAGACGGTGGACACTAAGGTAGTCGGCGTCAAGACCGATCTGGATGCTACTCGCGAAGACCTGAAGATGGCTCGCAGCGAGATGGGCACGCTCATCGCGCGCAACCATGACGAAATCGACCAGCTCCGCCGTCTCGGCGAGCGCGACTACGTCGAATTCACAATCGTCGGCCGCAATAAGCCCCAGAAGGTAGGCAACGTGACCGTCGAACTGAAGGGCATCAATGAAAAGCACAATCAGTTCAGCGCTGCCGTGACCATCGAAGACAAGCGCTTCGAAAAGAAGAACCGGGCCATGAACGAGCCTATCTTCTTCTACCTCTCAGGCACGCACATTCCCGAAGAAATCGTCGTCAACAAGGTCGGGAAGAACACCATCAGCGGCTATCTCAGCATCCCGAAGGCGAATTCGCAAACGGCTGCTTCGGCCGCAAAGTCGGGCAACTAAGTTTTCCAACGACAGAAGCCCGGTGGCGTTTGCCGCCACCGCAAAAGGCGGGCAGATCAACTCTGCCCGCCTTTTTCCGTTTCTGCGGTTCGGCGCCTTCCGATAATCCGCTAGAATGGCTTTGCCACTTCGGAGCCCTGTTTGCGCCAGACTTCCAGCGTTCTTTACATCGCCGTTGATGAATTGATTCCCCCTCGCGGAGGTGGCCTTCCTGGCCTCGATGAGTTCACCGCGACACTGGACCACGAGGCCATCCCTGCCGTCTGGCTGACGAGCCGCTCCCGTCTCCAGTTCGACGATGCCCGCCGCAAACACGCTCACACCCACCCCTTTATCGCCGAAGACGGCTGCGCGGTTTATCTCCCCGAAGATTATTTCCACTTGCGGCCCTCTTCCGATCCCGCGCGTACCAGGAGCACCCCAACTGTGCGCTTGGGCCGCTTTACCTGTATCCCTGTGGCCGAGGCCCTGCCCGCGGCTGCAGACACGCTCCAATGGCTCTCGCAGGGCACCGGAGTGCCGGTTGTGACTCTGCGCTCACTCTCCCCCCGTGAGCTCGCACAGAACACTGGTCTGCCGCAAAGGGAGGCGGAGCTTGCGCGCCAACGCGACTTCGACGAGATCTTTTTCTTTGCTGGAGCTTCAGATGAAGAAGTCGAGCGGTTCCTGGCAGAGGGCCGCAGCCATAACCTGCAATTCCGCCAACACGGCGTTCTATGGTCAGCCGCCATCGGCGCAAGCGTCCACCGGTGTATTCGTGAGCTTGCCAGGCTCTACGACCGGGCGCTCCGCTATCATGCCCACACTCTCGGCGTCGCCACTCCCAACCTGGCTGC
>Ga0137395_10001823_pt1 | contig 10050 bp, 8 predicted proteins | sample czobulk216metaG_FD_108283 | JGI IMG/M metagenome (GOLD analysis project Ga0137395, IMG submission 108283) | Vadose zone soil microbial communities from Angelo Coast Range Reserve, California, USA - czobulk2.16 metaG | ecosystem: Environmental > Terrestrial > Soil > Vadose zone | place: USA...
GCACCGAGAACTGCCCAGGGACGTGGAGTGTAAGTCGTTTGGAAGCGGTAGCGCGATTCCTTGCGTGGAGCCATGCGGACGATGACGTTATTGTAGTTGGTATGCTCCAGATCAAAATTGAGGCGCAAAGAGTGGGTGGGCCATGCCCAGAGCCCGAGGAGCGCTGTGTATTCCTTCACAACGATATGGTCCTGATCGCCCGAATAATCGAGAAAGTGATCGAATACCTTGTCTCCGTAGCGAAAACCGATGCGGGCTCCAGCTTTTTTTGTGATGTCCCAGGCCAAGTCGGTCTGGTTTCTTTTCCATTTCTGGTTGAAGGATGACAGGGTCAAGGTCGGGACGGTGGCTGGCGATGTAGCGCTCAGCGCGGTCAGCAGGGTGCATGTGGCATGAACGTTACAAACACTGTCGACCTCGGTGAAATTGCCGTTCTCTGGAATGCGATACGCCCAAAAATAAAATTTTTCGATCAGGCGAAGATGCCGGGTGAGGTGCAGTGTGGCTTCCAGATCGAGCACGTTTGAAATCCGCCTGGCATCGGCTGTCCCGGTGCCGGTGAAGGCACGGGTGAAGGTCCGCGATAACAGGCCATTGAAGGACTCGTCCAATGGCGTAGTGGAATCGGCCGAACTGTAGGAATAGGAGCCGACGAAGTCCATGCGCCGGAAGTAACCGCTGCGCAAGCTGAGGCGTTCGGTGGGAGCTGAGGTACGAATCCGCTGGTTCCGCAAATAGCTGAAGTAAGCGTTGCAATTGCTATTGGTCAGAACTCCACTGGAATTAATCAAACTGGTTGCAGGGGGCTTTATAGCGCAGGGGGTATTGTTCTTGGTGTCGATGGGCAAGCCTAACTCGACCGGGACTCCGTTGGAGAGAAGCGCTGGGGCGAAGGGCGCCAGTTGCGTGCCGGTGTCTCCTTTGTCGTAGTCGAGGAATTGATCGTAACTCAATACGGTTCGGGGCAGCGGTCTCAGGTCCACGCCTAACCGGTACGAGTTCATGGTTGTGTTCCAACCCTGAACAAGCTGGGCGTCGGTTCCCTCGTGAATGCTGCTGTAAACGGGGCCGTTCATATTATTGTGGGAAAATCCGAGGCGAAAGCTCACGCGGGATTGCGGCGCGAGGGTGATGTCGACGTCGGTCATGCGCCGTGTAGTGTCAAACAAGCCGGGCGAGTTGAGCGCCGGAATGTATGGTGTGGAAGTGGGTGGATTCAGGGGGTTAACGAGCAAGTCGAAGTCAGAAAAATATTGATCGCGCCGGAAACTACCAACGAAGTTGTACCACTTATTTTTGTCTACTCGCATGCGCAAGACATTGTTCGGATCTCCTCCCCATCCGAAGCTGCTGAGGTAGAGATTGTCGAACAGTCCGCCTTGATGATCCGCGGACTGCATCGAGAGTGTTTCGTCGAGAAGACGGGGTCCGCTTTGCAAGTTCACCAAGGTGTCATACATTGCCCCGCTACCGCTGACGTCGGTGGACCGGTAGCCGACTTCGCCCGAGGAGTGGACGACATAACCGCCGCTGGTCACGCCTTCCGGTTCGGACGGCGGATTCTGCGCAGGGGAGGATTGCCCAAGAAGATAGTGTGACAACGTTGGCACGGCAAACATCATGGTCAGGGCCGACATCGCGACAACGAGAATACGTGGTCTCCATTGCTGTACGAGTTTGTTTGATGACTGCATCGCTTCTCCCTCAATCGAAACCAAACGTAAAAGCCTTACTTAAAGAAGACAGAGCTGAAGTTCGACCCGTGGATTTGGCTGTGACACATGGTGCAGGCCTGGTATTTCGCGGACTGGTTGTGTGCCGGCCCGATCGGTCCCTGCGTCGGGAAGGTATGGCATTGCAGGCAGAGCATGTTCACGAGGCTGACTTTGAGAAGCCGAGGGTTCGTGGAGCCGTGGGGAGTGTGGCAACTACTGCAGCCTTCAGTCTTAACGGGCACATGCTCGTATACAAAAGGCCCCTGCTTGTCTACATGGCACTTGTAGCAAACGAAATCCCCACTCGGCAGCGCGCGGACTTGACGAATGAGCCCGGTGCCATGCGGGTTGTGGCAATCGTTGCACTGAATCAAACCTTCATTGACACGATGGTGAAAAGGTTTCGCGAAATCTGCCTTGGCGGAGATGTGGCAGCCGTAGCACAACTGGGGCTGGCTCTGCACCAGCAAGTGCTGGCTTTCTTTGGCGTGGTGGGGCGAGTGGCAATCAAGGCAGCCAACGTCGCTGCTGGCGTGGGCGGATTCCGCAAAATGCGATTGCTCGCGGCCTTCGCCGTGGCAGGTGAGGCAGCGGGCGCTGGTTTGTTGGCGTGAGTGATTTTCAAAGACAAATATCTTGGTTTTATCGCCGCCGCCCGCCACATGGTCGGCTCCGGGACCATGGCAGCCTTCGCAACCCTGATGCGAGGGCTCCTTGTTTTGCGTAGTCTTCCAGTGTGGCGTTTTCTCCCAGCTTTTGTAGATTTCTTCGTGGCACGTCTTGCAGGTGTCGGCGCCGACGTATTTGGAAGTAGCGGAGGTCGCATTCGCCGGTGGAAGGCTTGCGGGTTGTGGATTCGCCGTTTGTGCGCTGGGGGCAGCCTGCTGGAGGGCCTCGCCGAAGGACGTCCGGCCGATTCCAACAATCAGAAGACCCACGGCCAAGAACAAAAGAACACGGGCGACTTGGGAATTTGCAGTCAACAAGCACGGCCTCCTCGCCACCGAAAAGCCGATGGGCAATTTTGTTTTCACCGTTCTACTTGAACGGTTATTTAAAAGCAGTCGCCTCGTTTGGCTTATGCTTCGTAGACAGTTCTTCTACAACCCTGCTGACGTTCATGGAGTGCTCATGCGCCTTCCTGGTGAGTTCGCGAGCGCTGAGATGACCTCCTTGATCATGGGAAGGGGCTGCGGCCGCGTGGTCATGGGGCAGCTCGGTTGTGGAGTTCGGCGATTCGATTATGCGGGCTCAGTGGCATGACGTTCTCCCGGGCGATCGATTCCTCACTGAATCAGGGCCGGCAAAGCTGCAAAATTTCAGAGCCACATAAGTTCAAGTTGGCGGGGTCATAGCAAGCTCCTCGATAACAGGCAACCCTACAGCGAAGTACCAATCCGGGACTGTTCACATTTGCCCAGTCCCATGGTCCGAGAAATCATGGCACGATGGCATCGCTATGCTTGCAGCCACCGATGAGTGCAAGCACCGGTGCGATGGGTAGCCAATGCGTCAGAGTAGAGAAGTTCGCCGGAGCTGTCTGTGATGAATGCACCTGAAATTTGTGATGAAAACAGAGCCGGAATGGAAAATTGAATTTGTTGGTTTGGAAAACCTGGAGAGATCGGTTCTGCGTTTCCGAGATGGCGAAGCTCAACGGCACTGGTGGCCCCGTGGGCGCTCGATGCAGTACGGCGGCCAGACGAAGGATCGGTATTTCAGAGCGGGTTTAGAAACGATAAGCTTTCAGCGCTAATGCTTCTCGGTGAGAGCTTCGACTCCGGGTAGTTTCTTGCCTTCCAAAAACTCCAGTGAAGCCCCGCCGCCAGTTGAGATGTGGGTGATCTTGTCGGCCACGCCCGCGGCTTTGACCGCAGCCACGGAATCTCCGCCACCGACGATTGAAATTGCACCAGGATTGTCCGCGACCGCCTGTGCGATTTTGAAGGTGCCCTTGGCAAATGGTGGCAATTCGAATACGCCCATGGGTCCATTCCAGACGATGGTGCGAGCGGCGGCCACCGCTTCCGAAAACGTCTCGATCGATTGCGGGCCTATATCAAGCGCCATCATATTTGCGGGAATAGGTTCGCCAGGGCCCACGATCTTTGTCGACGCGGCTGCTTCGACGCGGTCGGCAATGACGTGATCGGTGGGCAACAGGAACTTTATCTGATGAGTTTGCGCTTGCTGCAGAAGGTCTTTCGCTAGTTCGATCTTGTCCTCTTCAACCAGACTCTTGCCGACCGATTGGCCTTGCGCTTTCAAGAAGGTATATGCCATGCCGCCGCCGATGATGAGAACGTCAACTTTGCCGAGCAGGTTCCGGATAACTCCAATTTTGTCGCTGACTTTTGCGCCGCCGAGAATTGCGACAAACGGACGCTCGGGGTTCTGCAGGACCCGCCCGAGATATTGCAGCTCCTTCTCCATCAGCAACCCGGCCGCCGATTTTTGAACAAACTTCGTGATTCCGACGGTCGAGGCATGAGCGCGATGCGCTGTACCGAAAGCGTCGTTCACGTAGAACTCAGCCAGCTTTCCCAGTTGCTTTGAAAACTTCTCGTCGTTCTTTTCTTCTTCGCCGTGGAAGCGAAGATTTTCCAGCAGAAGCGCCTGGCCTTTCTCAAGTTTGAGCGCCATTTCTTCGGCTTCTTCCCCAACGCACTCGGGGCAGAAGCCGACGTTTTCACCACGCGACAATTCTTTGTCCAGTAGCATCCGCAGGCGCTCCGCAACCGGCTTCAGACTGAGCTTGGGATTGACTTTGCCCTTGGGACGACCGAGGTGGGAGGCGAGAATGAGGCGGGCGCCGTGGCGCAAAGCGTACTCGATGCTCGGCAGAGTTTCACGGATGCGCGTGTCGTCCATGACCCGGCCATCGTCGAGCGGAACGTTGAAGTCCACGCGCATGAAAATGCGGTGATCGTTAAGCGGAAGATCGCGAAGGGAAAGCTTGGACATGGAACCGTCTCCGTTGCCGATTGCTCGTATTAAAGACTCCCCTGTGAACCTCAGGAGACCTCGGTGTTCTCTGTGGTTGAAAAAAGTCTTTACCACAGAGGACACGGGGGCTTCACAGAGGTTCACAGGGAAATCTACCGCTGAATACTCGAGACTCTATAGGCCTTTCGATGCTAGCAGGTTAATAAGGTCGCGGACACGGCAGGAGTATCCCCACTCATTGTCATACCAGGAGATGACCTTCACGCAATTGCCGCCAACTACCAGCGTCATCGGGGCATCGACTATAGACGAGCGGGAGTCGCCTTTGAAGTCCGACGACACTAGTTCGTTCTCTTCAAATCCGAGATAGCCCTTTAGCGAGCCCGACTCAGCGGCTTTTTTTAAAGCCGCATTCACTTCCTCTTTCGTCGTCTTTTTTTCCACGAATGCCACCAAGTCGACAACGGAGACATTGGGCGTTGGCACGCGCATAGCGAAGCCGTCGAGTTTGCCTGCCAGATCAGGAATCACGAGCTTCAGCGCTTTGGCGGCTCCGGTCGACGTTGGAATCATGTTGATCGCCGCCGCTCGCGCCCGCCGCAAGTCTTTGTGCGGAAAGTCAAGGATCACCTGATCGTTTGTGTAAGAGTGAATTGTGGTCATGGTGCCGCTGACGATCTTGTAGTTGTCATTGACGACCTTGGCGATCGGAGCGAGACAGTTCGTAGTACAGGATGCATTCGAGATGATGTGATGCTTGGCGGGGTCGTATTTCTCGTCGTTCACGCCGAGCACGACGGTAAGGTCTTCATTCTTTGCGGGAGCGGAAATGATGACCTTTTTCACCGAGCCGCGCAGATGTTTCTTCGCGTCATTGGCATCGGTGAAGTGGCCGGTAGATTCGATGACCACCTGCGCGCGCACGGAATCCCAGGGCAAAGCAGCAGGATCTTTTTCTTTGAAGACTTTGATGACCTTGCCATCGATTGAAATGCTGTCGGCTCCGGCAGTGATTTTGTTGGGCAGGTTGCCGAGGATGGAGTCGTACTTGAGCAGATGCGCCAGCGTCTTAGGATCGGTAAGATCGTTTACGGCTACGAAATCCAAATTCTTGTCTGCCAGAGCGGTGCGAAGAACGTTGCGTCCGATACGTCCAAATCCATTAATGCCAACCTTTACCGACATTGTGCCTCCCAAAGAAAATGTGCTGCCTAGAAATGCGCCAGGAGCGTTGAAACAACCTTCGATGGTATCAGGGCTGAGTGGGCAGCGTAAACGTCAGGTGCCGCGTAAGTAGAGAGTTCGCTGTCCGCGGGCGTAACCATCGTGAACGAAGCGCGGAATGCGACTCTCTCAGGTGACTTGATGACGCGATGGTCCGGACTCAGACCGATTCGGGTGTGATCTCAAGGAAGGTATCGGTGTTGCGCCACAGGAAAGGAAGGCGGGCGAGCCAGTATTTTGCGTTGATCGCCTTGCGAACTCGGGGAAAGTCCTCCTTGGGGAGAACGCGGATAATCGCAGGGAATTCCGGGCCAGTAACTTTTCCCCGGATGGTGCAGGGAGCGATCGTAGCTTGCGGGTTGTTACGAATGCGCTTGCACTTTCCTGTTTTGCTATTGGTCATGAAGCAGAGTCGGCCGTTATCTTCCGCGAACCAGATCGGAGTGCGAACGGCAACTCCATTCTTACGGAAGGTTGCAAGGCTGATATAGCGCTGACCTTGAATTTCGCTGGGAATAGACGACACGTGGATATTGTAAAGCGGTCGCAAGCTTTCTTGCAGCCGAGAGACTATTAGTTCCAGGGATTAAGAACGAATTCAAGGGCAGGGAAGTCGGAGATATTGCGGGTCACCAGGGTTAACTGGTGGGACTCGGCAGTTGCTGCAAGGAAAGCGTCTATCACACCCATTTGCCGGCCGACTGCCTCGCTCCGTGACATCATTCGACCCCACGCTTCCGCGACAACAGTGTCGATGGGCAGAACCCTGCTTTCAAATCTCAAGGGCAGATCGTGTCCCAGCCATTCTTCGAGCCGGCTTCGACGCCGACCTGGCGCCAGTCGCTCCACCCCGTAACGAAGCTCCGCAAACGTGAGGATGCTGATAAAAATTCGGTCCTCATCAGCCGATTCTATCCAACTCATCAAACCGAGGTTTGGATGAGGCTTAATCCATTCCGAAACCACATTTGTATCCAGAAGAAAATTCACAGGTTAATTTTCCTGGGACGATCCTTGATACGGCGCATCTTCAGACCCGATTCACGTAAAGGAGATTGCGCGAAGAATTCGGCCAAGTTGCCGACCCGCTTTGTCTTGCGTTGCCATTCGTCGGCTCCGACTATGACGGCTGCAGTGCGACCGTTTCGAGTGATCGTCTGTGGGCCGTCCGCCATTGCCCGCTCTATAACTTCACTGAATTTTGCCTTAGCTTCAGCCACCGTCCAGGTTTGGGAACTCATGAGCAAATCTCTCCCTTTCTATCGGTCATCATGGTCATTATAGTCATAATTAAGAAGGAGTTCAACGGGTACCAAACATCGTGCAGTAACTTCTACAAAGGCGACGACTTCTTCCGGAGCTTTATCTTAGGTTCGGCTTCCGATCACTTACAATAGGGGAACTATAAACAGAAGATTTGGACGACATAGGCGAAGGATCATGAGCGAAAGTTGGAAACGCTGGCAGGGCCGCAACGTCGATCATAAATTTCCGCTGCAGGCCTACCTCGGCGGATCAGATCATAGCGCGGTGTTTCTCACGGCTCTGGAAGGAGTTGCTGGGAATGTGGGAAGCGGTGACTCCAACAAGGCTGCCATCAAGCTGATCGATGTGGCGGTGGATGTAGCAGGCGGCGAAGCCCAAAGCTCTCGATGGCAGGCAGTTCGCGAACTGAACCATCCGAGTCTGATTCGCATTCTTGACACCGGACGCTGTGAAGTGGATGGCAACCATCTGCTGTATGTCGTAATGGAGTACGCGGAAGAAAATCTTTCGCAGATTCTTCAGGAGCGGGCTTTAACCGCGGAGGAGACACTCGTAACTTTGCCGCCAGTGCTCGAGGTTTTGCAATTTGTGCACGACCACGGATTTGTGCATGGACATATCAAGCCCGCAAATATTCTCGCCATTGGCAACCAGGTAAAGCTGTCGAGCGACACGTTGTCACGAACCGGAGAAACCAGTCGCGCCAATGGGGTGTCAGCATACGGTCCGCCAGAAGCGGCAACGGGGGCAGCTTCCGCAGCGGGAGACGTCTGGCGGTTGGGAATGACGTTGGTCGAAGCGCTCACTCAGCGCTTGCCCGTCTGGGATCGTGAAGGCCGACGCGCCCCCGTAATACCAGATAACGTGCCACAGCCATTCCGCGACATCGCCAGCAACTGCTTGCAGCTTGACGCAGGTAAGCGCTGCACTATCAGAGAGATCAGCGAGAGATTAAAGACTGGTCATCCAGAAGCGGGACGGCGGCAGGCTGCTTCCGACCTGCGGCAAAACATTTCTGCGGGCGCGGGACAGCGAAGATCGGCACAGAACTTTAACCATGCGGATACGGGGTTGCAAAAAGAATCCGCGAAATGGCCTATCTGGGTGGCGATGGCGGCCGTGGTAGCGATTGCATTTGTCCTCATCGCGCGGCCGAAGCGATCAAATCCGCGGTCCGAGCAACCTTCGGCGGAAGCTCGGCAGGATGTGGAGACGAGAACTTCGCAGTCGGCGGATCGGACAGGAAATGCGGGCGGGGTGGCATCCAACGTTTCCGATGCTGCGAATAGTGAAGCAGGCAGCAACGACGCTCAGTTGGGCGTTGTGCGACGGGTGATGCCGCAGGTTTCTCCCAGCGCGCGGCGCACGATTCAAGGCACGATCAAGGTTCGAGTCAGGGTCGGCGTGGATGCAGCCGGGAATGTGTCGAGCGCCACGCTCGAATCAGCCGGTCCAAGCAAATATTTTTCGCGAATTTCAATGGAAGCAGCCCGCGAGTGGAAATTTGCTCCAGCGGAAGCAGCGGAGCAGTCGGGCAGTAGGGAATGGAGGATTCAGTTTGCCTTCACGCGTGCGAACACAGAGGCATCCGCCGCGCGAGTGAAGCGTTAGGGTATCTTAATGTTGTTGGTTAAGGGTTACCTTTAACCGACTGGCGGCGAGCCTCTTCGTAGGCCTGCTGAGGATCGCGCCCAGTGACCTGTTTGTACCATGCGGGGTGGAAGGTCCAAGCCCAGGCTTCGCTTACGGCGCCGCGAATCATTGCATCGAATGTGCCGGGCTCGCCGATCGTGCTCAGGTAGATGTGGATGAAAATTCCGCCGAGCATCACGACCGCGGAGATGTCGTGGACGACGTAGCTGATAGCTACCGCGATCCTTCCGAAAGTTGCCGCGCCTGCCCACAGGATGATGCCGGTGACGAGGTACGCGATGCAGCCGCCGACGATCTCCCAGAACTGAAGCTTCTGTCCAGCATTAAAGAATCCGGTGTCGGGGGGGTCCATTTTTTCCTCGCCGTTGACTACCTTCTTTATGTTTCGCATCCAGCGGGAATCGGCTGCGGTCCAAATCATGGGCCGGAGCCAGTTCAGGGCTTGCAGTCCAAAGAAGAAGACGAAGGCAACGCCGAAATACGGGTGCATGATGCGACTGAGCTGTCCGCCGCCGAAAAACGGAGTGAACCAGCGGAACAGCCACGGGAGATAGATACCGAAGCCGGTGAACAGCGCGAGGAAGAAAAAGAGCGCGACCGTCCAGTGGAGGACGCGCGTGTATACCGGATGGCGCAGCAACTCTCCGCGATAGACCGTCGTTTTGCCCGCGCGTTCGAAAGTCTCGCGAGCTTTGTCGTCGAAACGTTCGACTGCCCCGCTAGACGTCGACATTGGTGCCATCCTTTTTCGGCGGTTCGGGTTGAGCCAGGCGCGGGCCCGTAGTTACGTAGTGCATCAGCACGCCGAGAAAACCGAACAGGGCGAAAGTGCCGAGCACGGGTTTGAAAAGCCACTTCCAGACCGTATAGCTCCAAGGAATTGTCGGATTCTTCGGCAGGTTACCGTAGCGCTCGGGATCGGTGGCGTCGTGGAGTACATAAATCACATGCGTTCCGCCGACGGATTGCGGATCGTAGACGCCAGCGTTCTGCCAGCCGAAATTGTCGCGCAATTGTTTCGCCCGCTCCTCGGCGATAAATTTCATGTCGTCTTTGGAGCCGAACTTGAGACAGCCGGTCGGGCAGGCCTTGATGCATGCCGGTTCGAGACCCTCGCCAACGCGGTCGGAGCAGAGTGTGCATTTGTAAACGCGCTTGGTCTCGGGATTGAAGCGCGGAATATTGAAGGGACAACCGGACACGCAGAATTCGCAGCCGATACAGTTTTCCTGGTTAAAGTCGACGA
>Ga0137395_10001827_pt1 | contig 10047 bp, 12 predicted proteins | sample czobulk216metaG_FD_108283 | JGI IMG/M metagenome (GOLD analysis project Ga0137395, IMG submission 108283) | Vadose zone soil microbial communities from Angelo Coast Range Reserve, California, USA - czobulk2.16 metaG | ecosystem: Environmental > Terrestrial > Soil > Vadose zone | place: USA...
CACCGTGCCCTTCTGCGGATCCATGACCCCCGACACCGTTTTGAGAATCGTCGTCTTCCCCGCGCCGTTGGCGCCCAGGATCGTGACGATCTTCCCCCGCGGCACCGAAAAGCTCACCCCGCGGATGGCCATGATCGGCCCGTAGTACGTCTCGAGGTTATTGACGGTCAAGAGGGCGTCCGCCATCCGTCAGCCTCCGAGATAGGCCTTGATGACTTCGGGGTGGTCCTGGACTTCGCGTGCCGTGCCGAGGGCGATAGCCCGGCCGTAGTTCAGCGCGAGCACACGCTCGGAGACGGCGCTCACCAGGCTCATATCGTGCTCGACCATGAGCACCGTGATCCCGAGCACGTTCTGGATGTCCTGGATCCAGAACGCCATGTCCTCCGTCTCCTCGACGCTCAAGCCGGACGACGGCTCGTCGAGCAGCAGGAGCTTCGGTTCGGCGCAGAGGGCCCGCCCCAGCTCCACCACCTTGCGGACCCCGTAGGGCAGGTTGACGATCAGGCTATCGCGATAGGGCTGCAGGTCCAGGAAGTCGATCACCTTCTCGGCCGCCTCGCGGTGCTCGATTTCCAGCCTCTCCACGCGGGGCAGGAACAGCAGCTCCTCCACGAAGCCCGAGCGCTTGTGGGCGTGCCGGCCGAGGAGCAGGTTCTGGAGCACGCTCGCGTGCTCGAACAGCTCGATGTTCTGAAACGTGCGGGCGATGCCCCGGCGCGCGATCTCGTGCGGCGGCACCCGCGTGATGTCCTCGCCGCAGAACGTCAGCCGTCCCTCGCTCGGGTCGTAGATCCGGGAGATCAGGTTGAAGATGGTCGTCTTCCCGGCGCCGTTGGGGCCGATGATGGTGAACACCTCGCCCGTCGCCACCTCGAAGCTCACGCCGTCGAGGGCCCGGATGCCGCCGAAGTTGATGGCGAGGCCGTCGGCCTTGAAGAAGGTCACCGCAGGCGCTCCGAGCGCATGTACGACTTCTGGCGTCGGAAGGTCGCGTGCTTGTAGAGCGGGAAGACCGAGAAGTAGAGCCTGATCTTCACCCAGCGTCCGTAGATGCCAAGCGGCTCGAAGAGGATGAAGAGCACCAGGATGAGGCCGAAGATGCCCGGCTCGAGCCCCGGCTGCTTGACGAAGCGGTCGACGGCGGAGAAGACCGCGTTGCCGGCGTCCTTGCCGAAGAGGGCGAAGGCGTGCCCCGCCCACACCGGCACCGCATCCCGGGACTGGGAGATCAGCACGGGCAGCAGCGCGACGAACACGGCGCCGAAGACCGCCCCGTGCAGGCTGCCGAGACCGCCCACCACGACCATCAGGAGGAACTGGATCGAGAACAACACGCTGAAGATGTCCGGCGCGAGGAAGCCGATCTTGTGGGCGAAGAGCGCGCCCGCCATGCCCATGAGTCCGGCCGAATAGGCGAAGGCCATGGTCTTGTACACGGCGAGATTGACGCCCATCGACTGCGCGGCGACCTCGCTATCGCGGATGGCGACCCAGGCCCGGCCGGTCGGAGAGCGCAGCAGGTTGGCGGTCAGCCACAGCCCCGCGAGCAGGAAGGCCAGGCAGAGGAAGTAGAAGCGCTCGTCGGTGCCCAGCGGCACGCCGCACGCGACGACCTTGGAACCCGCCTTGCCCTTGAGCCCTCCGGTGACCGCGTCCCAGCGGGTGAAGACCTCCTGGATGATGAGAGCGAAAGCGAGGGTCGCGATCGACAGATACACACCGGTCATGCGCAGCGCCGGCAGGCCCACGAGCACGCCGGAGGCCGCCGTGACCAAAACGGCCGCCGCCACTCCGACGATCCACGGCATGCCCCAGTCCTGCGAGACGAAGACGTACACGTACGCCCCGATGCCGATGAAGGCGGCGTGCCCCAGGCTGACGAGGCCGGTATAGCCGGTCAGGACCATCAGCGAGACGCCGCAGAGGCTGTAGATGAAGACGAGGCTGATGTCACCGACGTACTCGGGCACGAGGAGCGGAAGCACGAGCAAGGCCAGGAAGAGGGCGATGTACGTGTTCCGCTGGACTCCGTCGCGGAAGAGGGCCACGTCCTGGCCGTAGGAGGTCTTGAACACGAAGCGCATGGCCGGTCAGACCTTCTTCCGGCCCACGGTGCCGAACATGCCCTGGGGCCGCACCGCGAGCACGACGAGCAGCACGACGTAGGCGGCGACGTCCTTGAAGCCCTGCGGCAGATAGGTGCCGGCGAACATCTCGATGAGGCCGATGGTGAGGCCCCCGATGAGCGCGCCGAGTATCGAGCCGAAGCCGCCGAGAACGGCGGCCGCAAACGCCTTGAGGCCGATGAAGCCCAGGTTGACGTCGATGAGCGACACCGGGGCGAGCAGGACCCCGGCCACGGCGGCGACGCCCGCCGAGATCGCCCAGATCAGCGAGAACATCCGCTTGACGGGAATGCCCATGTAGTACGCGGCCAGCTGGTTCTGCGAGGTGGCCTGCATCGCCACGCCGACCTTGGTGTAGGTGAAGAACGTGTACAGCGCGGCGCAGAGCAGGACGGTGCCGACGATGATGGCGACGTACTCGTGGCTGACACTGACCTTGCCCACCATGGTCTGCCGGGCACTGAAGGGAGTGGGCAGCGTGTAGATCTCCGAGCCCCATGTGATCGACGCGAAGCTCCGAAACGTGGCGCCGAGGCCGATCGTCAGCATGACCACGGCGAATTGCGGCTGTCCGATGACCCGGCGGAGGACGGTCGCGTCGAGGGCGGCCCCGAAGAGCGCCACCACCACGACGGCGAGAGCGAAGGCCAGCCAGTAGCCGACGCCGTACCACACCACGAACATGTAGCAGGTGAAGGCGCCCAGCATCAGGAGATCGCCCTGGGCGAAGTTCACCAGCTCGGTCGTCTTGTAGATCAGCACGAAGCCGAGGGCGACCAGGCCGTAGATGCACCCGACGGCGAGGCCGTTCAGCACCAGCTGCAGGATGGTATCCATGCGGTCGGCGCTCAGCCGCGCTGGCCCGTCACGTGCGCAGGCCGTAGCCGATGAACACCGCGAGCCGGTGGAGGCGCTGGGCCAGCCACGCCAGCGCGCCCTGCTGGACGTGATACGTGAGCATCAGGGAATTGCGCTCGCCGGAGGCGTCCCCCGTCTGCGGTACGCTGTGCCAGCTCCGGTGGCGCACGACCGGAAAGGCGTAGCCCGTGGCGGGACGGAACGCGAGCTTCTTGGTACGCTTCGCGGCTTCTCCGTTCCGCCCCTCGTGGAAAACGGTCCCGAGCTGCGCCTGGGACTCGTCCCGCGGCAGGTAGAACTGCACCGTGATGGCCTTGCGGAGCCCGTCGCCGTGGATGCCGATCCGGTAGCCGCGGAGATCCCGGATGAGCATGGGAACGGGATAGAAGGAGAGCCGGTCGATGCTCCGTCCGAATCGCCGCTCGAGGGCGGCACGGAATTTGGACTTGAAGGCCTCCTGGAGGGCCCGCGAGCGCAGGACCCGGGACAACTCCCGCCAGAAGGCGCGCTGCCGGGCCGGCAGCCACATGATGTGCTCAGGGAACAGGTAGAACTTGCATCGCGCGCTGTGCCCGTCCGCCTGCATGGCTTCCCGGTGGCGGAGCTCGCGGTACATGCGGGTCTCGGGCAGGTGATCCAGCAGCCGGCGGTAGTACTCGGGCGGGAACAGGTCCTCGAGGTAGACGTGGTCGAAGGGTGTCGTCTCGAGAGCGCTCGACTCGACACGGCCGACGAGATCCGTGCCCGGGTCCGGCGTGGCAGACGATCCGACGTCGCCGTCAGCCCTCAGAGGCCCCACCTCCATCCCCGCTTCCTCCCTTCCGCTTCGGTCACGACCACATTCGGGTCAATCATCCTAGTACTTTCCTTAGCACGAGGTACAGGAAAAACCGGCGCCGCCAACGCTCGCGACATGCCTGCCTCCCTCGACTATTCGGGCCCGGCGCCAGAGTCAGGCCTGCTCGATAGGCGAATCCTACGCAGGGGCGACGGCGTGGTCAAGAACGCGGATCGGACTCGGCATTCGTGCATGACGGCCGCCCGCCTGTCCGGACGACCGGTCGCGCACTGGCGTCTCGGCTGCTCATGCGGGAAACTTCCAGGCGGAAAGCGTCCCCCGATTGCCATGACCGGCGAGATTCGGCACCGACACTTCTCGATGATCCGCAGCTTTCACCTGGCCGATCTCTTCACGATCGCCAACGGCTTTTGCGGAGTGGGCGCGATCTTCGAGGCGATGAAGTATCTCAGCACGCACGAGACCCGACACATCTATCTGGCGGCCCTGCTGGTGCCGGTGGCGCTGGTCCTCGACGTCCTCGACGGGCGAATCGCACGGTGGCGGCACGCCGCCTCGCCCATGGGACGCGAGCTGGACTCGCTGGCCGATGTGATCTCGTTCGGCGTAGCTCCGGCGGCGATCGCGTTTGCCGCAGGAGTCAACAGCCGCCTGGATCAGGTGATCCTGCTCTTCTTCACCGGTTGCGGCGTGAGCCGACTCGCCCGTTACAACGTCACCGCGGAGAGCCTCTCAGCAGAAACGGGCAAGGTGACCTACTTCGAGGGCACGCCGATTCCTACGACCATCGTGCCACTCGGCGCCTTGATGCTGGCGTTCTACCACGGCAACCTGTATCGAGTGGAGCTCTTCGGTGTCACATGGCACGCGGTCGGGCTGCTCTTCCTCGTGTCCGGCTCGCTCATGATCAGCAAGACCTTGCGGATTCCCAAGCCGTAGAGGCTTGACCGTACCGCGGCCGTCTGAGCAGGATGGGTCGATGACTGGCAAGCGGCTGGCGGCCGCGCCGGTCGTCAGGCCTTCACGAAGCGCTACAGAGTTTTGAGCGCGTCGATCCGCTCCTGCGTCCCCGGGTGGGTGGCGAGCATCCCTCCACCGCTCGGGCCGGAGCTTTGAAGGAGCCAGGTCAGCGTGTTGATCATGACGGCCTTGGAATAACCGGCGCGAGTGAGGATGTCCACACCGTGGCGATCCGCCTCGTACTCCTCCTTGCGGCTGTAGCTATTCGCGACGAGCACGCCCGCGATGGGGGTGAGCTTGCCGCTCCCGGGGAAGATCTGGTCGAGAATGACCATGCCGATGTTCAGGCCGGCGCCGAGCGTTTGCGCCTTTGCGACATGCCCCAGATCATCGTGGGCGAGCTCGTGGGCCAAGACACCCCTGAGCTGCTCATCGTTCGCCTTCTCGAGCAGACCCCTGGTGACATAGAACTCGCCACCTCCGGCACTGGCCGCGTTGATTTCCGGATCGTCCATGATCCGAACGCGCACCTGGCTCAACGGGCGCGGATTGTTCATGTGGCTGACGAGCGGGGCCATGATGCGTTGCACACGTTGGGCCTGCTGTGGATCGAGGTCGTGAGCCGCGGGCCCGGCTTTGCCGGTCTGGGGGGCCGGCGACCCACTCGAGGGCCCGCTCTCTATACTCGCGCAACCCGCCGCCAGGACGAGGAGCAGGACGCCGGCGCAGCGCCTTGTTCTCAACATTTCGGCGCTTCCCTCAGCCTGGCCTCGATGCGGTCGCCTGCTTTGAGGTCCTGAAGCGTTTCCTTCGAGGCTTGCCATATTCGCATTCCTCCTACTTCTTATTGCCAGTCCTCCTACTTCTTGTTGTACTGGTAGATATCGTAGATCGCTCCCGCCGCGGCACCCACCCCCGTGCCGATCAGGGCGCCTTTGCCGGCGCCATACCCAGTGCCGTATCCGACCGCTGCACCTGTGCCCGCGCCGACCGCGGCACCGGTCGCCGTGCCGCAGCCCGCGAGCGCGAGCGTGACCATCCACAAGCCAAGGACCCAGTGGACCTGTCTCTTTATCATGTTGGTTCTCCTTCTCAAACTAGCATTCCTGCCTCGTCGCCCGTCTCAGCCAGCGAACCCCAGCGGAACTCGAAGGTGGATCAGCTGGCTCCCAACGAACCCCCTCACAAGCAAAACCAGTGCCTGTAGTAACACGAAGACGCTCAATCGGGAACGACTGCTTTGCGCCCGACTTACCGGGTCAAGTTTTCCTGTCAGAACATCCCCGGCGCATACCAGATCATTGAGGTAACCTACCGTCGAGAGCGCTGCGGAAGATTGCCTGGGTTGGCTGATTCGAGCCCGGCAGGAGGCGAACCAGGTGTTGGACGTGAAAGGGAGGAAGGCACCGTGAAATCTGCGACTCTCCTTGGTATCATCCTGATCATTCTCGGCGTGCTCGCCTTGGCCTATCAGGGCATCACGTACACGACGCGCGAAAAAGTTGTCGACCTTGGGCCTCTCAAGATCACCGCCGACAAGGAGAAGAGCATTCCCCTGCCCCCGATCCTCGGCGCACTGGCCCTTGCCGGCGGCATCGTGTTGGTCTTCGTCGGAGTTCGAAAGTCTTGACCGACGCGGTTGTCGCTCTTCGACGCTTCACTGGCCGCAGCGGATCACTCGCGGCCCGCTTCGTCACCTTTGAGTCTGCGGGACTCGGAATGGGCGTTGATGAACGATCTTCCGGCGCGATCTACCCAGTCAGGTCTTCCTGGTCGGAACATCCCCACGGGGGTGCGGGGAGTCGTTGAACCTACCCGCTAATCGTCACTGGAACGCTGGGAGGGCTTCACCGCGGATTCGTGTGCTCCATTCGATACACCGGCCCTGCGCGCGGCCCGCCGAGGGGAATACCGGGCTCACCGTCGCACGATCAGCCGGGGAGACGGCTGGCCTACATGGATGTGCGCGCCGGAGGTAGCGCCCGGGACAGATCCCCATGCGGCGATGAACGGGATCCCGCTCGTCCGCAGAAAGCCCATCAGAACCCGGCCCTCCTGACTGTCCGGATGCAGCGCCACGTCGAGCGCATTGCGGTGGTCGAAGCCCATCCGGTCATGAAGCCCCGTCTGGCCAAAGGCGCTAATGGGCAGAGCCCGGCCGAACCGCGACTCGAAGAAGCGCTGCAGCTTGGGCGTGTCGGTCGTCAGCGACCACTCCGCGAGACCGCTGAAGCGGACGAGACCTGGTATCTCCTCGTAGGCTCCCCTCGCGAGCGGCCGCTGCCTGCCCACATCGACCATCCGCGCCTCACCCGTCATGCGGTCGGCCTCCGCCATGGCACGGCGCATGTCGTCCACTTCTTTCTGCGCCGCGATCAACCCGCGCCGCCCTTCCTGAAGCTCCCTTTCCGACAGCGCACCACGCTCGTAGAGATCCCGTCGCGCCGCTGCCAGCTCGGTCTGCCGCTCGAGCTCCCGCTCGTACATGGCCAGCACCGGCCCCAGAGTAGCTCGGTACTTCGTGACATCCCTCCTGGCCTTGGCCGCGAGCTTCTCGAGATCATCGGTGTGGGCTGGAGGGGACCCTGACGGCTTGGCGGAGGAAGGCGGACCGGATGGGCGGGGGGACTGCGCTGTCGACGCGGGAGGGCTCGCGAGCACGAGCGTCGTAGCAATCACGAGCGGGACTAGACGGCGCGGATCCGACGGCCTCAGCATCGGAGCGAGGTCGGCCCTCGGCGTGGACCGGTGCGCTTCTCAGCCGACCACGCGGATGGTCGGCGTCTTGTGGATCAGATCGAGCGCGCTCTGCTCAGTCACCCAGGCGACGGCCTCCTCGAGATAGGAGAAGGCCTCTGGCTTCACCTGTGGCCGCAACTCCTCGGCCAGCGACCGGCCCGGATTCGCCAATCGGAAGACGGACCTCGTGGCTTCCGGCCGGTACTCCTTCACGACGTCGCCAGCCGCGACGAAGGCATCGAGGTCCTCATAGAGAGCCTTGGAGAACGGCCAAGCGTCCCCCTGCTCGAACGCGTAAAAGCCGGGCCCGACCTGGGTTTTCCTCTTCTGGCTGAGAAGGAACAGGCTTCTCTGCAGCTGGATGGGCGAGAGTCCCGCGTCGCCGGCCGCCGCGATAGCAAGGAGCAGCCACTCCTTGGGCTCCATGTTCGGCATTGCTTTCGACCGCACTCCATCCTCCGTGTCACTGCTGTGAGTCGCGGAGTTTTGTCCGTCCCTTGCAGCCAGCGTGGGAATGATATCATGCCCCCGATGTCCGATTGGCTCGCCGTCACCATCCTGGGTGTCATAGAAGGTGTCACGGAGTTTCTCCCCATCTCCTCGACGGGTCATCTGCTGCTGGTGGAGAACTCCCATTGGCTGCCGCAGCAATCCGACCTCTTCAACATCACGATCCAGTCGGGCGCGGTGCTCGCGGTGCTGGCGGTCTTCTGGGCCCGCGTCCGCGATCTCTTTCTTCGCCTCAACGATCCGGGCACCCGCGACTATCTCCTCAAACTTCTCCTCGCCTTCGTCATCACGGGCGCCGGAGGGCTCGCGCTGAAAAAGCTGGGCTTCACGCTCCCGAAGGAGACGGCCCCGATCGCCTGGGCGACGCTCGTCGGCGGCATCGCGATCCTGCTGATCGAGTGGGCGATCCGCGGCCGACAGTTGCGTCCGGACGTCACCTGGCTCGTGGCGGTGGCAGTGGGGCTGGCCCAACTTCTGGCGGCGGTTTTCCCCGGCACGTCCCGCTCGGCCTCCACCATCTTGATTGCGCTGGCACTGGGACTGAGCCGTCCGGCGGCGACGGAATTCTCTTTCCTTCTGGCCGTGCCTACACTCTTGGCGGCGGGCGGGCTCGAGACCTTTCAGGCGCTCCGGCATCCCGGCGGGCCGCCTACTGAGTGGGGCCTGCTGGCGCTGGGCACGCTCGTGTCGGCCGTCACAGCGTTCCTCGTCGTGAAGTGGTTGCTCCGGTGGATCCAGACGCACCGCTTCACGCCCTTCGGGTGGTACCGCATCGCGCTCGGACTGGCGATGCTCACGCGCTTCGTCTGACATCGTCGCCATATAGGGAAAACGCCTACCCACCTTCTCTGATCTCCGTAGCAATTCTCCGACGCGCACCTCGTAACTCCTTGTTCCTCCATCCCTGCGGATCCTGGCCTCTCCCTTGCTCTCTTCCGAGCGTGCATTTCAGCTGTCGTGAAGGCTATGACGACGTGGACTGTTTCTGACATGACCAATACGAATCTTTTGCATGCGAGATAAAGGAGACGACGTTTATGAGCTCATTTCAGCGCAAGCTTGTCGCGCTATGCATATTAGGCGCAGGCCTCGCGTGGACACCGACGGCTCAGGCCGACCCGCTCATGGCGACAGGTTTCACGATCGGATCGCAGCCCGTCACCCTCACGAGCCCTAATTTCGTTCTGGGACCGACTGTCAATGCCGGCGCGTTCAGTTTGAACCCGCCCGCCGGTGTCATCGCGTACTGCATCGACATTTTTCAGACAATCCACTTCGGCACCGTCTATTACGACTACACCGGGACGCCACTCGCCGCTGACCTCGGCCTCAGCGCCACGCGAAAGGCCGAGATCGCCCAGCTCTTTCACGGCTTCTATGACGCCTCGCTGACGAGCGCAACGAATAGCGCGGCCTTTCAGCTCGCCTTGTGGGAGGTCACTTTTGAAGACGCCCTCAATCCTTTGAACGCCGACGGTGCATCGCCCAGCAAGGGCTCGACCTATGCGACGGGCCCGGACGGGCCGGGCACCGTGATCGCGATCGCCAACTCATGGCTGGGAGGGCTCGGCAGCTTCTCGACGGATCTGAGCGGATTCACCACTTACCGAAGCGGGGAGCACCAGGATCTCATCGGGTACCACCCCGTTCCTGCGCCGGCCACCTTGGTGATGCTCGCGGCAGGTCTCGGCATGCTAGGCTTCGCGATGCGCCGGAGGCTGAGGGTCTAGGGCTTCGCCGGCCTCGGGGGCCGTTGTAGCGGTGCCGCTACTTCGGGGCGACTCTGGAACCGTCTCCGCCCGTCACATGCTCGCCATCCGTTGAGGTATTTCTTGGGGTTGGCACCGCAGGCCTCTTCCAAGCACGAAGTTGTCCAAGAGAGAAGCTGTGCCAGTCGGTGAAAGGAAGTTGACGAACTTCCGGGAGTCGACCGGGACTGTGTGCTAGCCTCATGCTTGGATGCGTAGCCTTCGATGGCTCGGGTTGATTGCATTCATTCTGTTTGTCGTCGCGGCCTTCACTCCTCTCGCCAACCTGCTCAATGTCCGGATG
>Ga0137395_10001828_pt1 | contig 10042 bp, 9 predicted proteins | sample czobulk216metaG_FD_108283 | JGI IMG/M metagenome (GOLD analysis project Ga0137395, IMG submission 108283) | Vadose zone soil microbial communities from Angelo Coast Range Reserve, California, USA - czobulk2.16 metaG | ecosystem: Environmental > Terrestrial > Soil > Vadose zone | place: USA...
CATCCTCAAGGGTGAAATCACTTTCCAAAATGGCGACGGTGTCCCTGCGCATCTCACCAAGCTACCTACCGATCAACTGCGCCAGCTTCGCGGCTCGCGCATCGCCATGATTTTCCAGGAACCGATGACCGCCCTCAACCCCGTCATGCGCGTCGGTGAGCAGATCGCGGAAGCGGTGCGCGCTCACCACCGAGTGTCGAAAGAAGAAGCATGGCGCCGAGCCGTCGAAGGCATGCGCGACGTCGCCATCTCCGAACCCGAACAGCGCGCCCGCAGCTATCCCCATCAGCTCTCCGGAGGCATGCGCCAGCGCGTCATGATCGCCATGGCCATCGTCAATCGTCCGCAACTGCTTATCGCCGACGAGCCCACCACCGCGCTCGACGTCACCATCCAGCAACAAATCCTCGATCTGCTGAATGACCTTCGGCAAAAATTTGGATTGGCGATGCTCTTTATCTCGCATGATCTGGCTGTCGTCTCGCATGTCGCCGATCGCGTTGCCGTAATGTACGCCGGAAACATTGTCGAACTCGGCGCCAAGGCAGATATTTTCCGCGCCCCGGCGCATCCCTATACGCAAGGCTTGCTGCGCGCCATTCCAACTTTGGCGACAGACCGCAGTCTTCCGCTCGCGACCATCGAAGGCACAGTCCCTTCCGTCGCCCAACTGCCCGCCGGATGCCCCTTCGAACCGCGCTGCCCGCACCGCATTCCAGCCTGCGCCGCAGAACTTCCGCCGCTCGTCGAAGTCAGCTCCGGGCATTGGGCTCGATGCCCAGTTTTGAATCCGCCCCGAATGTCATAAACAGATTGGGGCTATAATCCTCACTTTGCCGTGCTTATACTTATTCTCAGCGACATTCATAGCAATCTCGAAGCGCTCGATGCCTGTCTGGCAGCGGCTCCCGCTTACGACCTCGCCGTCAATCTCGGCGACACGGTCGGCTACGGCGGCAATCCGAACGAAGTCATTGCCCGCGCCCAGGCTCTCGGCGACATCTTCGTGCGCGGCAATCACGATAAGGCGGTCTGCGGCCTAATGAATGTCGAGGACTTCAATCCTGCCGCCGGTCTCGCCACGCTTTGGACGCGCGATCAACTGACCCCCAAAAATCTGGAATGGCTCCGCTCCCTTCCCCAAGGGCCTATCCACCTCGACGAATTGCCCGAGATCCAGCTCGTCCACGGCTCTTCGCTCGACGAGGATGAATATATGGTCAACGTCAGCGATGCGATTGCGCCGCTCATTACCAACACCGTACCTATCACCTTCTTCGGGCACACGCATCTGCAGGGCGGTTTCGTGCTCTCGGGCGGGATCAGCGAGGCCTATCGCCCGGGATATCGCACCGTCGGCCAGCCCGAGTCCTCAGACTGGCCCCTGAAAAAAGATCGCCGTTATCTCATTAATCCCGGTTCGGTAGGCCAGCCCCGCGATGGAGACTGGCGCGCCGCCTTCGCCACGTTCGACACCGAAGCCTGGATAGTGACCTACTACCGCGTTCCGTACAACCTGCGAGTAGCCCAGGAAAAAATCCTAGCCGCAAACCTGCCGCAGCGATTAGCGACAAGACTAGCCACCGGAAGATAATCAAAAATGGAGCGACGGGCGTCCTCGCCCGTCCAAGACGGACTGCGCAGTAGCACTAAGAGGGGAAAACCAAGACTAGATGTAATAAGAAATCAACGAAACGACGCTGTTACCCAAGGAATCGCAGCAAACTCAATTCCGGCGAACAGACTGCATATTAGTTCTGTTCGTTTTGTTTGCCTTTTTTGTCTGCTTGCGCTGCTTCTTGTCATACTTCTTCGCAGCCTTGCGCTGCTTCTTATTGGCGTGCTTCAACATCTTCTGTTGATTCTTTGCCGCCCGCCGCGACTGCCGCGCGTTTTCCTCCGGACTCATGCGTTGTGCCTGAACCGGCATTGAGCATGCGACGGTCAAAGCCATAAGCAGCAAAAAAGCGCCAATTCGTTTCATAGCGTCTCCAACGAGCGTAAAAACGGAAGATACTGCAGCGATCTTACACCGAACCTGCGCGCGACGAACACACGGAAGGCGTTACTTCTGTAATTCGTCCTGTTGACGCAGAACTAGGGTTAGCGAAGCGCCGGGCGTCCCCGCCCGGCCAGACTTGCTCAGGGGCAAGCTCGCGAGACGCCTTACCCCCACCGCGTGACCCTATAACTCGACGCGCTAGTGAATCGTCTTAGTCTTTCGCGACATGTAATCCATCAGCAAATATTGCCCGAGCGTGTAGGGCGTAGTGAAGTAGGCTTTGCCGCGGCACATCTGCGTCACCTTCTGGACGAACTGCACCAGCCCATAGTCTGATGCGAGCATAAACGTGTTAATCAGCACGCCCGCTCGTTTGCACTTTGAAACTTCTTCGAGCGTCTGACTCACTACCAATGGGTCAAGCCCAAACGCATTCTTGTAAATGCGTCCATCTTCAAGCGTCAGCGCAGACGGTTTGCCATCCGTGATCATGACGATCTGCTTCATGTCCTTACGCTGACGCTGCAGGATGCGCTGCGCCATGCGAAGTCCCTCGCGCGTATTGGTGTAATAGGGACCAACCTTTACCCGCGCCAGTTGCGACAGCGGAACTTCTTCTGCTGAATCATGAAACAGCACCAGCGACAGCGAATCTCCCGGATACTGCGTTCGAATCAACTGCGATAGAGCCATCGCAACTTTCTTAGCCGGAGTGAAGCGGTCTTCGCCATAAAGAATCATCGAGTGCGAACAATCAAGCATCAGCACCGTAGCGCACGATGACTGGTACTCGCACTGATGCACCTGCAGATCGTTATATTCGAGATTGAGCGGAAGGCCCAACCCCTCGCGCTGTATAGCCGACGACAGAGTCGCCGTAATATCAAGGTTCAGCGTGTCGCCAAATTCATACTGCTTTGAAGCGCCGCTGGCTTCGATACCCGTCGCCATGTCGCGCGTGTCATGACGTCCGAAACTTGATTTGCCGAGCGAGCCCAGCAAATCGCGCAGCGCTTTGAATCCCAAAAAATCGAGGCTCTTGTCGGTGATCTCGAACTTCGCCTGCCGCTGCGCCTCGCCCACCTGGCCGCCGACACTCGAACGCTTCGACGGATCGTGCGGCTGATCGATGGAAATATAATCTTCCTGCTGCATGCGCTCGATCAGCTTCTCGATCAGTTCCTCGAGTTGGCCGTCCATCTGCATCTGCTGCATGCGGTCGCGCATTTCTTCGTCAAACATTTCGCCGTCGAGCAATGCCTGTTCGAGCGCACGCTTCAATTCGTCCAGCGTGTGCTCGCCGTCCGGCATTTCATACCAGAAATTGTCGTTGAACCCACTCTGCAAGAAATAGTCAGAGAGAGCGCTGAGCAGGTCTTCCATGCTCATGTCGCCGGCGGCGTCGGGAACGTATTTGGAGTAACGGATGCGTTTCATGACAACGGTCGTTGGTCGCTGGTCATTCGGTGTTCATTCCAGATTTCGACTCAAGTAGAGGATTGGCTGTCGGCGCGTTACAGGGATACAGGGAGCGCGGATAGTGGATACCGTCTTTGTGTATCTTGCGCGTCTCGAGATCTGTCACAGCAATCTCTAACTGAGTCTTGTCCTTGATGGCGGATGCGGGGATCTTCAGACGATAGGGTTCGGCAATCCAGGTGTACAGGTCGGCAAGGAAGTTCTTGAACAGTGGCATCTGCCCCGGGTAGTTAACGCTCTGAGCGCTGTGGAAGGAGAAGAAATACCCCGTTTCAGCACTCAAGAGTTCCAAATTCGATCGATCAAACCCCTTAGGCAGTGGCTTGTTGAGATCAAAACCTTTTGGCAGCTTAGCCAGTCGATCGGCAAAACTCATGCCATAGAATCTCAGTCTATTCTTCAGTATCAGCCGCAAGACCTCGTCGGAAGTAGTCGCGCTGCCAAAATCCTCGTGATGGCCGAAAAGGAAGATCGCATCGCCAAATTGAGGAGGGTCCAGTCGCTTCGCAGCTGCAAGAAGGGCATCATAAATCCTCTCGTTCGCTTCGGTGGCGGCTGGCCGCGAACCAGTCAGTTTTCGCAATCGCTCTGCTGTGTCGCCAGAGGACAAGAACGAGTCCACCGTACCTTGCGCGGCTATCACCAAGAAAGCAAACTGATCTCTAGGGCGAGCATGCTCCGCGAAGCTGGCGGCCATTTCCGTTTCCAACCTCCACTCATCTGTCGGGATATTTCTGCTGGCATCGAGAATCAACGCCACGCGCCTGGGGCTTTCGTCGATGGTTGCACTGTCAACGGGTTTGGGTGCTCCACCGAGATGTACCGAAAAGTCCGTCGGACTTAACTCACGATCCAATTTGTTATCGTAATGAGTCACGACAACGGGCACGTCACACGATTCCGCCGCGACCTCCTGGCCAAATGACCACGCGGGCTCCAACAAAGCTATTGCGAGGCAGATTGTCAGCGAAACCCCGTCCAATCTCATTGTGTCCCTAGGCGAGTCACGAAGGTTTCGAGCTCGACAAGTAAGGTAGAAGGTAAAGCCAACGACTAACGACCACAGACTAGTTGAATCCTCGCTTCCGTCCAAATCCCGGCTCTTCCGGCTCATACACATGCTCTTGTTTCTTCACCGGCTTCTCGCCCGCCGTGAACACGCGCTCCTCGTTGCGTCCAATTTTCTTATGCGCATGCAGTCCTTCCAGAATGAACTCCGCGGCCGAGACCTGCATCTCCGCGCTGTCTTTCGGGCCAACATTCAGCTTGCCGAGTTTTTCCATCAGCCCCTGAATCTGAGTGAGCCCTTCAAGAACTTCTCCGGCCGCAGCATTGTCGCTGAGCTGAATCTCGCCGCCCAGATCGAACCACTGCACCACCTGATTCATATTGACGCTATGCAGATAAGTATCGAACGACTTCGCAACCGCGGTTCGAATCAACTCGCGGCTCACGTAATCCGCGCCCTTCATCTCGCCTTCGTATTCCAATTCCAGCTTGCCCGTGATCGCCGGCAGCGCCGCATAGATATCGCTGATCCGCGGCACGATCAGTTTCTCCTGATGCGTCAGCGCCCGCCGCTCGGCATTCGATACCACGTTCTCAATCGCCGAAATCGGTAGCCGCTGGCTCACGCCTGATCGCTTATCGATCTTCTTATCATCACGCGCCGCAAAAGCTATGCGCTCGATTACTTCATTTATATATTTTGGAATCCGCAGCCCAGCACCGTTGCGGTCGTTCCCGTGTTTGATCTCACGATCAATCCAAGCCTCCTGCGCCGTAATCTCGATGCCTTCCTCCACCGTCGCCGGATAGTGCGTCCGAATCTCCGAACCAATGCGGTCTTTCAATGGCGTAATAATTTTGCCCCGCGCCGTATAGTCCTCGGGATTCGCGCTGAACACAATCGCCACATCCAGCGGCAGCCGGATTGGGTATCCCTTAATCTGCACGTCGCCTTCCTGCATGATGTTGAAGAGTCCAACTTGAATTTTGCCGGCGAGATCGGGCAATTCGTTAATCGCAAAAATTCCGCGATTCGCGCGGGGCAGCAATCCATAGTGCACCGTGAACTCGCTCGATAATTCGTGCCCGCCGCGCGCCGCCTTAATAGGGTCGATATCGCCGATCAAATCCGCGATGGTCACATCAGGCGTAGCCAGTTTTTCGACGTACCTGTGCTCGGGAGTAAGCCACGCAATCGGCGTAGCGTCTCCTTCCTTCGCAACGAGTTCGCGGCAGCGACGGCAAATCGGAGCATACGGATTATCGTGAATTTCGCAGCCTGCGACGTAAGGCATCTGCGGATCGAGGAGCGCCGTGAGCCCGCGCAGGATGCGGCTTTTCGCCTGCCCGCGCAATCCTAGAAGAATAAAATTATGCCGAGAAAGGATCGCGTTTACGATCTGCGGCACTACTGTATCGTCATATCCAACAATGCCCGGAAATATCGGCACGCCTTCGCGCAGCCGCGCCATCAAATTCTCGCGCAACTCATCTTTTACCCGCCGCGCGCCTAATCGCTGTTCCGTGAATGGACTTCGACGCAGTTCGCCGAGAGTCCGGAGAAAACTCATGGTGGGACCCCCCCCAAGAAAAAAGCCTTATGCGGATTATACCGCCGGATCATTCGTTACTTTCTCAGATGAGCGGCACGCAGGAAAAGATACCTTGGTTGCGAAATAGACCCGTGACGATAGTCAAGAAATGGAGCGACGGGCGTCCTCGCCCGTCCAAGGCGAAAGGTTGCGAAATACAAAAATTAAATACAAACTTCCGATGCCGATTAGACGAGAATGAAGCGCTAAGCGCTGCGAGCCGCGCCTCTCACGAAATCAGCCATCAATTCCAGCGTGCCTTGGACGCACGCCGCAGACCAGGTAAAACCGCTTCGAGATACCTAACCACCGCTTCCAGACGTTTTGCTTCCGACAGTGTCGACAGCAAACTCTGCTTGAAGTCGAGATCGAGCGGAAGCGAACCCGCAAGTAGAAACGAAAGATTGCCCGCACTTTCGTCGGGCCCCGAGGGATCTTCTCCAGCCAATTTCGCAATTTCGGCGTGCAAGCGCACCGCCTGCGTCACCATCTCCGTTGGAGGCTTATCCGGTTCGTCTTCCACAACCGTAATCTCGGCCTGCAAAAACGACCGCTCCTGATTAACCTCGATCACTTCAAACCGCTCGACACCGCGGGCTAGGATGTCCATGCGCCCGTCGTCATATTTTTTTGTGATCGACATAATCTCGGCCGTGCAGCCGATATCCGCCACACCGTCTGAAGACGCACGCACGATGCCGAAAGGTTTTTTCTGCCGCAGGCATTCCGCAATCATTTCCTTGTAGCGCGGCTCGAAGATGTGCAGAGGCAGAGGAACGCCCGGCAGCAGCACCAGTTCGAGCGGAAAGATCGGCAAAAGCGAGCTCACAGCGCCTCCAATGCTGACGATTCTACGCTATTACACGTAGGCCCGGACGCATTCGTCCGGGCAGGCGCGCAGTCCGCCGAGTTCTTCGCTTTACCCAAAAACTTGCGGAGCCTTGCTCCGCTGGGTGGATCCTGAGCGCGGCCGAAGGAGTGCGTCCGTCCCTGCGTGTGCATCGCAGCGTTTGACTTGCCGGCCTTCCCGCGATACAAGAGTCGCCATGGAAATGGATGGCAAAGTGGTGGTTGTTACCGGCGCTTCCATGGGAATCGGGGAAGCAATTGCCAAAGTTTTTGCGGACGAAGGAGCGAGAGTCGTCTTGCTATCGCGCGATGCCGGCCGCGCCGAGGCTGCGCGCTCGCGAATCGGCCACACCGATCGCACCCTGGCGATGGCTTGCGATGTTCGCAATCGCGAGGAAATCGATCGCGCGCTTGCACTCACGCTGCACAACTTCGGCCGCGTAAATGTATGGGTGAACAACGCAGGCGTGGGCATACGCGATTCGGTCACAGACATGCAACCGGCACACTTGCGCGAACTGTTCGAAACCAATTTCTTTGGAGCCATTGCCTGCATGCAAGCTGTGGCGCCCGCCATGCGCGAAAAAGGTGGCGGCGCCATCATCAACATTTCCAGCGTAGCCGGGCATATTCCGGTTCCATTCATGGCCATATATTCCGCCAGCAAGTTCGCGATGAACGCGATTGGAAAAGCTGCACGCCTTGAGTTGAAGCGCGATCGCATCAATGTCCTAACCGTCTGTCCGGGCTACGTGAGCACGGATTTCGGAGCCCACGTCGTAGCCGATCGCAAGGGCAATGTCCGACCCCAATCCGTGCGCGGCGTTACCGCTGAACGAGTGGCGCAAGCCGCCTATCGCGGATATCGTCAAGGAAAGCGCGAGGTGGTCGTGCCCTGGACCATGATTCCCGTCATCAAGCTTTATCAGCTATTCCCAGGATTGGTGGAATGGGCGATGGAAAAAACCATGCGAAACCCGAAATCCGCGAAAGGTGAATGAACTAATGCGAATGAACTAGTAGCTAAATGAACTAGTGAATAAAGTAAAGAAAAGTAAATTCGTCTAACTTTTCGCCACTTGGCGCATCGAACTAAATAGGCAGAACTGCAGTCTTCCACCCTCTCCCAAGAACCGTTTGCACGGCGGTTCCGGGGGTGGAAGCTGCCGTTAATTCTTTCCGTGCCCCTTTTCGCTAGAATAGGGTGATGAAACTCAATCTCCAACCTCGGTTCCTGAAGCGGTCGCGGTATCTCGTCGCCGTATTGCTTCGCGCGCTTCTATCTATAGCTATAGTGTCTGGCATCGCCACGGCGCAAGGGGGCGCGCTCGACAAATCCGAGCCCAAGGGAATCTCAGTACAGGAAGTGATCAAGCGCTTCGCGGCCAAAGAGAAAGAGTTTAAAGAAGCGCGCGATCAGTACACCTATCGGCAGGACGTGAAGGTAATCGTGCCGGGCGTCGAAACGCCCGATCCGGAGTACCGGCAGGTGTTCGACGTGAGCTTTGACGACAAAGGGCACAGGATCAAGAACGTGGTGTTCGCGCCGCAGCCCACGATAGAAAGGGGAGGCATCGCGATGTCGGAAGAGGATATCGACGACATCGAAAACCGGCTACCATTCGTGCTAACGTCCGACGAGATTGGCGAGTATGACATTCTTTATGTCGGCCAGCAAAAGCAGGATGAGTTGAGCACTTACGTGTTCGATGTTACGCCCAAGCAGATCGTCGGGAAAAAACGATATTTCCAAGGGCGGATCTGGGTCGACGACCACGATTTTCAGATTGTGGAGACATATGGCAAGACGGTGCCGGACATCCGCAAGAAGAAGGGACAGGAAAATCTCTTCCCGAAGTTCACGACCTGGCGGGAACAGATCGACGGGCAATACTGGTTTCCGACGTACACGCGGGCTGAAGATACTTTGAAGTTTACTATCGGCGACATCAAGATCCGCGAGATCATCAAGTACACGAACTACCGCCGCTTCGGATCGAAGTCGAGGATTACGTATGAAGGGCAGGAAGTAAAGAAAGCGGAACCAAATACAGATCAGAAGCCGCCCCAGCCGGAGAAGCCGCAGTAGGGCCAGGTTTCAAGGTTTCAGAGTTTCAAGGTTTCAACAAATGACCGGATGGGGTTCACGCGGTCTTTTTGCTCAAAGAATTGCGTAGGCGAAACTCTCGGCCTCTGAAACCTTGAAACCTGGCCTCAATAAAACAAATACTTCCGCCACTTATCATCCGAGTGCCCCATCAGCCGCATGATATGCCGGCTGGTGTGGAGGTTGAAGGAGCGTGGCTCGCGCGACGGTTTCATGTTGGCTTCGTGCGGAAGCTGGTTGCCTTTGCGGCGGTTGCAGGGATGGCAGCAGGCGACGAGATTTTCCCAACTGGACAGCCCGCCGCGCGAGCGCGGAATCACATGATCAAGCGTAAGTTCTCCCGCTGCCAGCGTGGTGCTGCAATACTGGCAGGTATTGCGATCGCGCAGCAGAATGTTTTTACGGGAGAGCGCCCGCGACTGGTGTGGAATGCGGCGATACTCCAACAGACGAATAACGGACGGCACACGCATCGCGACCCGAGCGGCATGGAGGAAATGTCCATTCTCTTCTTCCGTCATAGCGACGCCCTTGAGCACTAGCACAATGGCGCGCCGCGCCGCACAAACATTAATCGGCTCATAGGACGCATTCAGCACCAGCACGGGCTGATGCAGCGCGTGACCATCGCCTTCCTGATGCATGCCAGGAGCAAGCATCGACGGAGGCAGGTGCGACCTCATACCACCCCCGTAATTGTGTAATCGCAACGACATGATCGTTATCTTTACCCGCGATCTTTACCCGCGCGACCTCTACCCGTGCGCCGTCAGGCGCTGGCGATCTTCCTTCCTTCTTCCGCTAAATCTACTGTCGGATCTTCCGGCAACACCATCAACCCTGAACTGATCTTTAACGTCCGCGCCACGGTTGCTACCCACCCCCGCGCCGCCCCCGCGCGCAGTAGCACTCGCGCGCATTCGGACGCCGTCGTTCCTGTCGTAAACACATCATCCACCAATAAGATGTCGCGTTTGACGATTCGCGTTGGATCGCTCACGGCAA
>Ga0137395_10001830_pt1 | contig 10040 bp, 5 predicted proteins | sample czobulk216metaG_FD_108283 | JGI IMG/M metagenome (GOLD analysis project Ga0137395, IMG submission 108283) | Vadose zone soil microbial communities from Angelo Coast Range Reserve, California, USA - czobulk2.16 metaG | ecosystem: Environmental > Terrestrial > Soil > Vadose zone | place: USA...
AACGCGACCGACTCGCGCGCTCGTCCCAGCGCGCGCAGCGCAGCGGCTGCATCGACCAGAGCCTCGACTTCGCGCGGTTGGATTTCCAGCGCTCGGCGCAAGCTCGTGAGCGCCTCGTCCCACTGCCCGCGATCGCGCAACGCCGTCCCCAGATTGCTGTGGGCCTCGGCATCCTGCGGCATCAGCTCGGCGGCTTTGCGTAGCGCCGGTAGCGCATCCTTCCCTTGCCGCAGCAGCGCCACGCTGAGGAGCTTCCACAGCATCCCCGCGTCGGGGTGAATTTTCAGAAGCGTACGGGCCTGCTGCTCCGCATCGCTCAGACGGCCCTGATGGACCATCGCGACCAGCGCGCCAATATCGTGCGGCTCCAGTAGCCCGCAGCAGTGTTTGTATTTCTTGCCGCTACGGCACGGGCACGGATCGTTGCGACCCGGTTTCATACTCAGCCTCCCGCTCGCGGCCAAGGCGCGCCGGGCAACACGGCCAGCTCCGCCGCCACGCGCTCGAAGACCTCCGGCCAGTCCCCGGGCTTGCGCTGGCGGAACAGCCGCATGGTCGGATACCACGGGCTGTCGGTACGCTCGATGAGCCAGCGCCAGTCCGAAATCGCCTGCAGAACGACCCACACGCGAGCGCCGAGCGCACCGGCCAGGTGGGCGAGTGCCGTGTCCGAGGTGATCACCAGGTCGAGGCCCATGATGATCGCCGCGGTCTCTGTTGCGATCTCCTCGGGCCCCATATGCAACGGGTCCGTCAGTTGGGCGATGCCGCTGCCGAATTCCACCTCGGTGCGCTGCCCGGCGGCGGGACCTTTCTGCAGCGACACGAGCTCTACGTCCGGCACCCGCGCGAGCGCTGCCGCCGCCGCGAGCGGGAACGAGCGAGCCTCGAGCGCCGACAGTTTCTCCGCTTGCGTGTCACCCTGCCAGTTGAGCCCGACTTTGAATCCGGGTAGAGCGGCCAGGCGCTCGGCCCAGGAGCGCCGCGGCCCGGGATCGACCTTAAGGTACGGAACGCCGCCAGGTATCGTGTCGATGTCAGTGCCCAGGGCCAGCGGCAGGCTCAGCAGCGGGATGTGCAGGTCAAAGTCGGGCAGCGACTCGCCGCGGCCGATGAGCATGCCGCGCATCGCGAGGGAACCCAACAGCCGCTTGAGGACCGGCTGCACCTCCAAGAGCACGTGCGCGCGCATCGCCTCAAGCACGGGAATGTAGCGGCAGAACTGCAGCGTGTCCCCGAGCCCCTGATCGGCGTACACGAGGATAGTCTTGCCCGCGAGCGGCTCAGCGCCGCTCCAGCGCGGGCCGGTGAACGTGCGCTGCAGCTGCCGCGCATGCGGCAGCCGTAAGCGCGATTCGTAGAGCGGCCAGCCTCCCCGGAAATCTCCCATGCCGAGTTTCAGCAGCGCCTTGGTCCAGGTGGCCGTCGGGTCATCGGGCTTGAGCGAGAGCGCGCGGTCGAGGCTCTCGAGTGCCTCCTGGTAACGCCCCAGGCCCTTGAGCGCAATGCCCGCGTTGGTGTGAGCATCCGCGTGGTCGGGCCGCAGCACTACGGCACGCACGAAATCCGGGAGTGCCTCAGCAGGCCGGAACAGACGCACCAGCACCGCGCCACGATTGTTGAACGCGTCGGCGGAGTTCCCGTCGAGGGTCAGCGCCTTGTCGAAGCTCGCCACGGACTCTGGGTAGCGCTCCAGAGCCGCGAGCGCAACGCCGCGCTGAAAATGGGCGTCGAACTCCTGCGCGTTGAGCGCCAGGGCCCGGTCGAAGCTTGCGAGCGCCTCGGCCGGCCGACGCAGCTCCAGCAGGGTCCTGCCGCACCACAGGTGGGTGGCTGCGGCCGCGGGCGCCAGCGCGAGCGCGCGCTCGAAGCTCGCGAGCGCCTCGGCTGGCCGTTTGAGGCTCACGAGCGCCAGCCCGCGGTTGTGGTGCGGGCTCGCATCGCCCGGAGACATAGCGATCGCGCGCTCGAAGCTCGCCAGAGCCTCGGCCTGGCGGCCAAGAGCCAGCAGCTGGCTACCGCGGTTGGTGTGCAGCGCCGGCTGCTGCGGTTGCAGCGCCAGCGCGCGCTCAATGCTTGCCAGCGCCTCGCCGTGCCGTCCCGCGGCTGCCTCGACGAGCCCCAGGTTGTGGTGCGCGTCGGCGTTGGCCGCGTTGAGCGCGATCGCCCGCTTGAAGCATTCCCGCGCTTCCTCGCGGCGGTTAGCGCGCTCCAGGGCCACGCCCAGGCCGTTGTGCGCCTGATCGTCGTTGGGTGCGAGCCGGGCCGCCTCCCGGAAACTCGCCAGTGCCGCTGCGGGCTCACCGAGGTGCATGAGCGCGGCGCCGCGGCCGCGATGCGCCGCGGCCAGATCGGGCTGCAGGGCGAGCGCGCGGTCGTAACACGGGAGCGCCTCGGCGTGGCGTCCGGCTCCGCTCAAAGCACTGCCGAGGTTGGCGTGGACTGCTGCGTTGCAAGGCTGCAGCTGCACGGCCGACCCTATGAGCCGCAGCGCCTGCGGCGTGTCCCCGAGTGCCGCCACGGCGAGACCCATGAGGTGCAGGGCGTCGCCATTGAAGGGTTCGCGGGCGAGTACGGCGCGACACAGGGACACCGCTTCCGCCAGGCGTCCCTGGCTGTGGAGCGTGCGCGCCTGCGCGAGCGTGGCAGCGCTGCTGATCATGGCTTCGAGGATCGCGCGCGTCGGCTATGCAGATACCAGGAGCTGGCGATCACGCCATGGCCGGCTGCTGCGGGTAGCGCTCGACCAGGTCGCCGAGCGCCGCCGTCAGCGGCGTAAGCCACGGCTCGTAGTGACGCCACTGATCGACACTGTCACCGTAGATCGGTCGGCGGACCTGCTCCGAGCTGATCGTCTGCACGACGCGAGGATTTTCGTAGAACTGCAGGCACTGTGGCTCGAACGGCAGCCCGCAGTAGTCGAGGAGCTTGCGCAACTCACCTTCCGGATCGTCGACGACTCGCTCGTAGTGCACGCGGTACACCCGCCCGGGGAGAACGGCCTCGAAGTGCTCCATGAGCCCGACGTAGTCCCGGTAGTAGCGCCCCAGTTCCTCGAGATCGTAGCTGAAGTTGACGCCCCGTGCGAAGAGCTGCTTGTAGCACGAGAAGCCGCAGCCGAGCGGGTGTCGCCGCGCGTCGATGATCGCGGCACGGGGAAACATCAGGTGGATGAGGCCGATGTGGCTAAAGTTGCCCAGCATCTTGTCGACGAAGCGCGGCTTGTCCAAGGGGCGATACACCTGGGTCCGCAACAGGTAGCGCGCGGCGAGCGCATCGATCTGCTGGCGGTCAAGCGCGGCCACGGCGTCGGGAATTTCCGCCCGCTGATTCGTGCTCGCGCGCAACGTCAGCTCCAAAGCAAGCGCGGGAATGTCGGTCAATTCGCGCGTGCCTTCCACTTGTGGATGGCTCGCCAGCATCTGCTCGAGTAGCGTGGAGCCGGAACGCGGCATACCGACGATAAAGATCGGGTCCGCTCGAGCGCCTCCCCAGCCGGAACGGTCGCTGAAAAAGCTGCCGGTGTAGATCGCCTTGGCGCGCAGCACCTGCGCGGTTGCAGCGTCTGGGTCATGGCCGATCGTCGCGCGGTGCAGCGCGTTACCTTGGGAGTAGTGCTCGAACGAGGCCGCAAACTGACCTTCGTCCTCCAGCGCTTTGCCTAAGGCGAACTCGAGGTGAGTACGGTCGGCGCTTCGCGGCGCACTGCGCGCGAGCTGCTCCTGCATCGCCGCCCGATCGGCGTCGGAGAAGCGGACGGTCTTGAGGTTGGCGAGGCTCGAGTAGGCGCGACCGGACCCGGGCCTCACCACCAGGGCCCGTCGGTACATCTCGATCGCCTGCGCCTGCTGCCCCACCTCCCGCAGCAGGTGTCCGCACAGCAGCCAGGCCCGGTCTTCGCCCGGGTGGTCGGCGACCGCCTGCTCCATCAGGGCGACGGCTTGGTGGCTGCTGCCGAGGAGTCGCAGCGCCTGCGCCTTCAGGCTGAGGTAGTCGATGTTGCCAGGCTCCGCAGCGAGCAGCCGCTCGACGAGCGGCAGCACCTCGGAGTTCCTCTGCTGCGCATACAGCAACACCGCGAGGTCGTAGCGCGCACCGGCATAGCCGGGCGCGTGCTCGAGGCACTCGGTCAGTCGCCGTTCCGCCTCGGCCTCGTCGTCGCGCCGTAGCGCGATGTCCGCGAGCATGCGCAGCGCCACGACGTCATGCGGCACCTGCTGAAGCCGCTGCCGTACCACGGCGCCGGCCGCCTCGAGCCGGTTGTCGGCGAGAGCGACCCGCGCATCCGCGAGCTCGGACGGGTCGCGCGCCAGCCGGGCGTAGCGCGCGTACGCCGCATCGCCTTCCAGGATCTCGCCGGCAGTAAACAGCTGCGCTGCGAGCTCCCGCCAGCCATCTTCGAATCCTGCATCGAGGGCCACGGCGCGCCGCAGCACCGTGAGTGCTTCGGCACCGCGGCCACAGGCTGCATACGCGCGACCGAGCTCCAGCTGCATGAGCGGCGAGTCGGGGAGCGCGCCGGCGAGCGATTCGAGTACCGCAGTCGCAGCCGCGGCATCACCGAGCCTGCGGCGCGCGCTCGCGAGCAGCAGGCTCGCCTCGACTTGCCCCGGAGAGGCGGCGAGGATGTCGGTCGCGCGCTGCGCGGCCGCCCCCGGGTCGGACTCGAGCAACAGCGAAGCGCGCATGAGCTCGAGATCGACAGAGGCACTCGGTGTCAAAGCGGGAGCTCCAGGAACGCCGGGGCTGCGCGGGAGGCACAGATTAGGGCGTCCGCGCCGATGTGCGAGGCCCCCGGACGGGGCCGTATCTAAGCCGACCCGGCCGGGCGAGTCAACGTCGCCGCCGGCTTCACGGACGCTGAGCGCCTGGCCCCCCGCACCGCTGCGGGTACAATCGCCCAAATCTGTTGGGAGCGTTCCGGGGACGACAGTGAACAGCGCATCACCCGCAGCGTTGGACGATGCGGCGATCATCCGCGTGCTGCAGGCGTGCAAGGCCGAGGCGGCCGCCGGGCGGATGACGGAATCCGACCAGCTGCTGGCACGCCTCGCGCAGCAAGCCCCGCATCACCCCGCGGTGCTCAATGAACTCGGCGTGCGCATGCTCAACCGCGGCGCGGCGGAGCAGGCGCACGCGCTGTTCGTGCGGGCAACGAGCGCGGATCCCAAGCACCCATCACTGTGGGCGAACCTGGCGAGCAGCCTCAAGGCACTCGGGCGGCGCGCCGAGGAGATGGACGCGATCGAGAAGGCGCTCCAGCTCGAGCCGCGACACCTCTCGGCGCTGCTGCAGAAAGGTCAATACCTCGAAGCGTCCGGCGACCGGCGCAATGCGGCGCGCGCCTACCAGAACGCGTTGGCGGTCACCCCCGCGGGCAGCGAGCCGCCGCCGGCGGTTCAGGATGCGCTGCGTCACGCCCGAACGGTGGTGGACGCAGACCTCGCGGCGCTCAGCGCTGCACTCGAGGAGCCGCTGGCCGCGATCCGCGAACGCCACGGCGGCGAGCGCCAGCGACGCGTCGATCTGTGTCTCGAGGCGCTGATGGGCAAGCGCTCGATCTTCCATTCGCAGCCGACCTGGATGTATTACCCGGAGCTGCCGGCGATCGAGTTCTTCGAGCGCGCGGATTTTCCCTGGCTCGACGCGCTCGAGGCGGCGAGCGACCCAATCCGTGCCGAGCTGCTGCGGGTACTGGTGGCCGATCGAGACGGCCTGCAACCCTACATCGACTTCCCGCAATACATGCCGCTCGATCAGTTCCGCGAACTGAATCGCTCGCGGCGCTGGAGCGCCTATTTTCTCTGGAACCAGGGCGAAGCGATCGCGGGACACATCGCGCGCTGTCCGGTGACGGCGCGGGTGCTCGAGGCCGTGCCGGCGCGGCCGCGGATCGCGGCGCGCGCTCCGACGGCATTCTTCTCAATCCTCGATGCCAATACTCGCATTCCGCCGCACACTGGCGTCACCAACACGCGTCTCACGGTTCATCTACCGCTCGTCGTGCCGGCGGGCTGCGGCTTTCGGGTCGGCGGGACAACGCGCGAGTGGCTCCCGGGGAAGGCGTGGGTGTTCGATGACACGATCGAGCACGAGGCGTGGAATTCGTCGGACACGCCGCGCGCGATCCTGATCTTCGACATCTGGAACCCGCTGTTGAGCGCCGCGGAGTGCGACCTCATCCAGACCGCCACCGAGGTCTATGTCCGCTACTATGGGTTGCCTGCCGAGAAGAGCCCATGAATAGGCCCGGTCGCGCGCTACCGCTCGTCTTGTTGGTGGGACTGCTTGGGGTAGCGCTACGCGCAGCCGGCGCTGTTGCAGCGCCGCCAAGCGCGGAACTGGCACGCTGCGCCGCCATCAGCGCAGCCAGTGAGCGCCTTGCCTGCTACGACGCGCTCCGGTGCGCCGACATTCCAGCGGCCGACGAGCGCCTCGCTTGTTACGACGCGCTCGCGCAACCGAAAGCATCGCCGCCGCAAACCGCACCGGCCGAGCTCACCCGCCCCGAAACGGGCAGCCGCGATCCGAGCAGCTTCGGGCTCGCCCCGCAGCACACGCCAGTCGATGCACAGCAGAAGATCCAGGCGCGGGTGGCCCGTGTAAGCGCAGACCGGCACGGCAAGGTCACCGTGATCCTCGACAACGGCCAAACCTGGGCCGTGTACGAGCTAGACCCGGTGCTGCAGTTGGGTGACGCAGTGACCATCCGGCGCGGCGCGCTGGGCTCATACCTCTTGACGACGGGGCAGCGGCATAGCTACCGCGTCCAGCGCCTGCAGTAGAAAACGGCGGGCCGAAGCCCGCCGTAGTGTTTCGCCGGAAGACCGTTCGCTTAGAACTTGACACCCACGTGCGCGAAGATGTAACGGCCCAGGGTATCGTACGTACCCACCCAGCTGTTGTCGTTGCAGCTGGTGTTCGGGCAGTTCGACAGGGTGCCAGTCGGGCTGAGCGGCGGGTTCTTGTCGGCGAGGTTGTTGACGCCGATGCGGAAGTCGGCCGACTGCCCGATCGGCACGGACGCCGACAGGTCAAGGTAGTTGTAGGCCGCGAAGTGCCCCACCACCGTGTAGAAGCCGCTGCTGAGCTGCCGGTTGGAGCTCGAGCGATCGACATCGACGGAGCCGATATGGCGCCACCGGAGGGTCACATCGAGCCCCGCCCAGGGCACTCCCCAGTTGGTCGTGAACACGTGACGCCACTTCGGGAGCGGGGCGCCGCAGGTGCCGCCAAAGAGTCCCACGCAGTCGTACGCGCCGCCGTTCGGGTCGGGCTGGAGCGCGAATTCCTTGGTGTACGTCCCGGCCAGAGCGAAGCTCAGCCTGCCTGCCTTGGCGATGTCGAGCCGGTAGTGGCCCGCGATGTCGACACCCTTCGTAGAGGTGGTGCCGATGTTTTGGGTGGTGGTATCCACAAAGCCTGTGGCGCTGTTGATCCAGAGTGATTCGCTCCCTGGTGAGCGGTGAATGTGGCTGCACAGTGCCGGATCGATTCCCGTCCCGCAGTCGATGACGATCGTGGTCGGGGATATGGCGGTGATCGTGTTCTTGATCTTGATGTTGAAATAGTCGATCGACGCGACCAGGCTCGGAATCGCCTGCGGCTGTATGACGAGGCCAAACGTATAGGTGTCAGCACTCTCCGGTGTCAGCGCAGCATTCCCAGCCGTCTGCGTGTTGATCTGCGCTGCGGAGTTCGTTGCGAGGTGGCCGTACCGGGCTGCGGACACGCCCGTCAGAGCACACTCGGCCTGGGTAAGAACGGGGGCTGTTCCCCAGCACGGATCTGCGACACCGCCCGCACCGACGGCGGGCGGCGCGTACAGCTCGTCCAGGTTCGGGGCACGAACCGCGCGGTTGTAGCCGCCGCGCAGGCGCACGTCCTGGACGGGCGCCCACTCGAGCCCAACCTTGTAGGTGTTGGTATTGAACCCCAGCGTGTAGCTCGAGTACCGGTAGCCCGCGTCCAGGGAGAGTTTGTAGGCCCCCGGCTTGTCATCGATGAGCGGCAGGCGCGCCTCCGTGAACGCCTCCCACACGTGGAATTGTCCGTGGATCGGCAGCGACGGGGCGCCGCCGGCGTTCAGGCCGTTGACGTATACGTAATCCGGGCTGAAATCGAACTTCTCACCGCGATACTCGGTGCCGACGGCCACGTTCAGGCCGCTCGCCGCGCTCGGGAGTTTGGCGCCATACTTGCCGAGGTCACCCGTCGCCGAGGCGTCGGTGATGTATTCCTTGGTCGTTGACGCCCAAGTCGCCGGAATTCGCAGATAGTCGAGTTGCGCCTGGGTCACGCCGTTCGGTTGCCAGACGTTCCACGGCACGCAGGCCGGGTCGAGGCCGTTCAGTGCGGCCGTGCAGGCCGGCTGGCCGTTCGGGCCGGTGACCACCTGGAGCGCCCGGTCAATCTGCTGCTTGCCGAGGAAGTTGCCCTCGATGTCCCCGAGCCGAGTGATGCCTACCTGACCGTATGCGTCGTAGTTCCAGACGTCGTTGATCGCGCCCTTGACCCCGGCCACCTGGCGAATCGAATCCGAGGAGTAGTTGTCCTGGCGGCCGCCGCTCTCAACACTGCGCCGGGCGATGTACGCGGTGATCTGGTTGCCCGTGCCGCCAAACAGTGCCTGGTTCGCCGTGACGTTCGCCTGAGTGCAGAGAATCGACGCTGCCTGCGCATTGATCAGCGGGTCGACATTGCCACCCGGGCCAGGCACGCTGCCTACGACGCCGGGGCACCCGATCTTCTCCAGCTGGAAGAAGGAGCCGCTCGGGCCGTACTGGGCCGTTGAGGTGTTGCGGGCGTACATGGTCTCGGTATAGACGCTGGCGTGCTCGTTCACGTCGTAGTGCAGGAAGGCGCCGGCCGTGTAGCGCTCCGCGGCACGCTGGAAGTAGCTGAGCGCGCCATAGTTATATTCGTCGGAAGGGGCGAACGCCTGGAACGCACCGCTCGACTGATTGATGGTGCCGTCGACCAACGTGGTCACCCCGCCCCCGGCCGTAATGCCGGTCAACAGGAACTGTCCGTGGGCGCTCGTGCCCGAGCCGCCGCAGTGGAGGGCGCTGCCCGGGGTCTTCCCGCCAGTGATCGTGCAGCCGGCGTGGTCAAACTGGTAGCCGACCGAGGGGGAGCTGTTGAGGTAGGTCGCGTAAACCGTGGCGTTGCCCTTGCCGTCGGCGAAGTTCGCGCCCGCGAGGATCGACAGGTCCCGGTTCTGCCCGGTGTTGGCGGTGCTCTGCGGCAGTTGCGCGCCAAACGCGGTCAGATAGCCGAGATAGGTGGCGTTATCGTTCTTGTGGTTGTTGAAGCTGTAGTTGGCGTCCATCTTGACGCCCTGGTAATGCGTGTTGAGGACGAAGTTGACCACGCCCGCGACCGCATCCGCGCCGTACACCGCGGACGCGCCGCCGGTCAGCACGTCGGCGCGCTCGATCAGGGCCGCCGGGATCTGGTTGATGTCGGCGGCGTTGGCGTTGCCGCCGGAAACACCACCCGAGCCGCCGGGATTCATGCGCCGGCCGTCGACGAGCACCAGGGTGCGCTGCGAGCCCAGGCTGCGCAGGCTGACGGTCGCCACCCCGACCGAGCTGATGGAGGTGCCGGAGCTCTGCTCAGCACCGATCTGCGGCAGATTGCCCAGAATGTCTTCAACGCGTATCAGGCCCGTCTGCTGGATGTCTTCCTGCGACACACTCGTGATCGGGCTGATGGAAATGTCGTTCGGTGCTTGCGACAGGCGCGAGCCCGTGATGACGACTTCCTCGACGGGAGCGGGGGCCGGTGCGGGTGCAGTCTGGGCGTAAAGGAGCGGGCCCGTTGCCGTCGTTGCGCATGCAGCGAGTGCAAGACGAACCGCGTTCCGCACATTTCGACTTGGGTTGGTCATTCGCTTAACTCCCCATTCACGTAAACGCGTTTTATTCGCACTCTAACGGGCATTACCCTCGAGTACGGGACGTTGCGGCGCGAGGCCGCGTCAGCTATTGCATAAATACTACACGGGCTTTGCAGCCGCGCAAAGCAATGAGCGGCTT
>Ga0137395_10001831_pt1 | contig 10031 bp, 8 predicted proteins | sample czobulk216metaG_FD_108283 | JGI IMG/M metagenome (GOLD analysis project Ga0137395, IMG submission 108283) | Vadose zone soil microbial communities from Angelo Coast Range Reserve, California, USA - czobulk2.16 metaG | ecosystem: Environmental > Terrestrial > Soil > Vadose zone | place: USA...
CGCGTCCATGTGACGCCCGGGCTACGCGCCGCTGATGAGCGCGCTCCAGCGTGGAAAAGCGCGCGGTTGATGAGCGCGCTCCGGCGTGGAAAAGCGCGCGGTTCATGAGCGCGCTCCAGCGCGGAAAAAAGATCGTCAGATGCGATGAACCCGAGGTAACCCCGGCGGGGGGAATGCCGGCAGATCGGCCGGGCCCCGGCGTTCGAGTTCCAGCCGTAAGGCGGCGGTCTCCAGCACCAGCCGCTCGACATCGATCGTCATGCAACTTGGCCGGTAGGGCTCCAGCTTCGCGAGCCCGTGGCCCATCTTCGCAACGGCTCCGCGCCAATTGCCGCGCCGCCAATGGTAGAAGCCAACCCCGACTTGCAGAATGCCCTGAAAGAGATAACGAACCGCATCCGGCTCGTGGATCCAAATGCCCTCGAGGGTCTCGTGCTGCTCGAAGAACTCCTGGCGGTTGAACTCCTCGATCCCATGGAGCAGGGCGTCTGGCGGGGGGTCGTCGCATCGAGCCGTGCGGCGGGGCTCGGTCTTCTTCGGGTGGATGCTCATCGGGGGATTGCCCGATGCGCCACCATCAGGCCGGGCTCTGGTTCTTCGCGAGCGAAAGCTGGGACTCGTCGCCGTCGGGCGAGGCGCCCGGCAACTCCAGATAGAAGGTTGTGCCCTTGCCCTCGAGGCTGTTGGCCCAGGCACGTCCACCGTGAGCTACCGCCACCCGTCGAAGGAGATAAAGGCCGAGGCCTTGGCCACGCTCGGGCTGCTGCTCAGCCAGCGGGCCGAACAAGTCCTCGAGCCGATCGGCCGACATGCCGGGCCCATCATCTTTCACGATCAGCTGAAAACGGTCGTGGCTTGCCTGCCGCAGGCGAAGCTGCACCACCGTAGCGCTCCGCGCGTGCTTGAACACGTTGTGGAGCATCTCGTCGAGCGCGGCTTCGAGCAAGGTTGGGTCACCCCAAACGTCCGCCTGGGTGTCGAGTTGGAGTCGCAGCTCCATGCCAGCCCCGGCCATCCGATCGCGGATGCGTCGCGCCGATTCCTGGGCGACGTCGCCCAGCGAGACGCGGACCGTGAAGGCTAGCTCGAGAGGGAGACGCGATAGCAGGAGCACCTGGTCAGCGATCCGCAGCAGCGTTTCCGATTGCTGCGCGAGGCGCTCGGCGACAAGTGGCATCTGGTTGGCCGGGACCTCGTCGTTGCGCAACATGTCGGCATAGCCACGCAAGATCGCGAGCGGCTCTTTAACTTCTTGCGATGCCAGCCGCACCGCCGAAACCGGCGTCCTCGACTGGCGGTTGGGGGGCGTCGACTCCTCCTGGAATCGGGGCGCGAGCAGTCCGGCCACGACCAGCAGCAAATCCTGGTCTTCCGAAGAAAAGACCCGCGCGCCTTTACCCAGGACCGCGAGGGTCCCGGCAAGGTCGCCAGACTTGCGCCGCCAGCTCGTGCCCAGGTAGCTGACGACGTCGAACTTCGCCCGCATCTCGAGGCTCTTGAAGGGCTGACGTTTGCTCGCATCCCGAATGTTGAGGAGGTCATCCTCGGCCTCGTTTTCGACGCTAGCGAAGGTGGACTCCAGCGGAAGTCGCAGCCCGCGCTCGATGCCGGGGCCACTCTCGACGACCGAACCAATGATCTCCACCGTGTCGTCATCGATCGTGCCGAGAAAGGCGGCGCGGCCATCGAGTGCCTGGACGAGGCACGACAGCGCGTGATCGATGAGATCGGGTAGGGGTCGATCGAGATTGGCGACCACCAGGCGGCGGACCACGCTTAGGGGTGACTGCCGGTCAGGGCTCATGAAGGGCGCCCACGGTTATAACAGTAAGCGGCGAGTCATGTTCCTAGAATTTGCCAGCATTGGTTGAGGTATCCAACGGGCGGGCGAACCTGCACCTGCACACCATCTTCAGCGACGGCGAGCTCGAGCCGGCTGTGGTGGTCGACGCCCATGCCGCGGCGGGCTTCAGCGCCATCGCGCTGACCGACCACGACACCCTAGCCGGGATTGACGCCCTTGGCAGCCTGGAGGGACGCCCCACTCGGATCATTGCCGGGGTAGAGCTTTCGATCGAAGATGAGCCCCGCCGCGGCCTGATCGACGCCCATCTCCTCGGCTATGGCTTTGCCCTTGCCGATCGGCGCCTGCGGCGCCGGCTGCACGAAGCCAGCGAGGCGCGCGAGGCACAAAAGGCGGAGACTGTCCGGCGGCTGGCAGCGGCCGGATTCACGGTGGATTGGGGTGACGTGCGAGCACGGGCGCGAGGCAATGTCGGCAAGCCGCACATCGTCGCCGCCATCGAGGCCGCGCAGCCCGGCGTCCTGCGCGAGGAGCTCTACGCCGCGATGGGCCCCGGTGGGACGGCCCACGTGCCCCGGACGAAAGAGATGTCGTTGGACGAGGGCGTCGATTTGATCGCGACGGCGGGCGGGGTGACCGTGCTGGCGCACCCCGGCGTCTACCGCCACGTGCCCGACCTCGAGGTGCTGTTTCGAACCTGCGCCGTCGCCGGCGTCCTGGGGCTGGAGGTCACCTATCCCCAGGCACCTGACGATCCCTATGGGCCCAAAAGCGCCGCGTTGATGGAGCGCTTCGCCAAGGTGGCCGCGTCCTACGGCTGGGTCGCGACCGGCGGCGACGATTTTCACGGGCCGCAGGTGACGCCGCTGATTCGCCTGGCGGCCTGGACGGCGACGCCGGCGAGCTGCGTCGACGAGCTCCTCGCCCGCCGCAGCTAGCGGGTCGTCAGGAATCGCGTAATCGCTTCGACTACCGCGTCCGGCCGGTCGAGTGGAAGGAAATGCCCACCGGGGTCGATGATCTCGACCGTCGAGTTGCGAAACTTGCGCTGGAGGACCTCGGCCCAGCGTGGCTCGAGGAACGCGTCGTTCGCGCCCCAGATGATCAGGGTCGGTGTCTCCATCTCGTCGATATGCTTCGACCGGCTGATCAGGTCTCGGTTGTTAAGCGCCCGCGCGGCTCGCAGGTACGCGCGGCGCCCGCCGAGATCCTGGAAGGGTCGTGTCCACTCGTTGACGACCTCGTCGGTGACGCGGCCTGCCGTGATCATCCCCTTGTCCAGTCCCTCGCGCAATCCCTTACGCAGGTCGATGTTGACCATGATCTGATCCCAGGCCGGCTCCTTGAGGCGCGCAATCACCGGCACCGGCCAGTTGTTGTCGACGGCGCTATCGATCAAGATCAGCCGCGCGACGCGCTGCGGTTCGTCGACCGCCATCAGCTGCGCCACTCCGCCGCCGATGTCGTGGCCGACCACCGCGGCCTGGTGGATCCCAATCGTTTCCATGAAGGCGACTACGTAGCGCGCTTGCGCCGCGATCGAGAGGTCGGCGTCGAGCCGCTTATCGGAATCGCCGTAGCCGAGCAGGTCGGGGGCCATCACGTCGAAGGTTGCGGACAGCGGATCGATGACGTCGCGCCACAGATAGGACGAGCTGGGAATCCCGTGCAGGAGGAGCAAGGCCGGCCCCTGGCCCTGGCGGATGTAGGCGATGTCGCCCGCGAAGGTGCGGATCTTGCGCTTGCTTCTCGCGAGCGGCGCCATGCTGATGAGCTCGGTGGTCATCGATGGCGAAACGGTTGGCGTCGCTGGACGCTCGAGCGGTGACGGTGGCGCGGCAAAGCGGGGCGGTGGCTCCGAGGCGGCGACGGGTGGGGGTGGCAGGGGGGCCGTCCATGGGGCCGGCGGAGCAGGGGCGACGCGCGCCTGCAGGATGATGTTCGTCGAGCCGGCGCGCGCGATCAGCTGGTTCTGCTGATTCAGGACGTCGGCCTCGGCCACGGCGATCTGCTGGCCGCGCTGCACGACGCGGCCGATCGATCGCAGCATGCCGGAATCGGTCGTGACCGCTTTCAGGAAGTTGACGTGGAGCTCCGCCGTGGTGAAGGACTCACCTGGTGCGAGCGTGCTGAAGACCGCGAATCCCATCGCGCTGTCGGCAAGAGACGTGATCGCGCCGCCGTGCACGACGTTGTTCGGGTTGTAGAGCTCGCTTGTCGACGGCATCTCGAAGGTCGCGCTCCCATCGGCCACCGCGATGAAGCGCATGTTGAGCAGCCGGAGGTAGGGAGGGGAGGGCGCCCCGCCACGAAGAGCGGCTTCGAGGATGTCACGACCGGAGGGCTCGGCCGGTGCGGCCATCGCCACGCATTGTAAGGCCACCCTCAGGACCTGAACCGCTTTTGGTCTGTGCGTGACTGAACTTTTTGGTTACGGCGCCCCCGTCACGGCGGTGTAACGGTTGTGTGATAGCTCGTCGCGCCGATGCAAGCCATCGTCACCGGGAACAGTTGGTCCTGTGTAGGCCGCGTCGACCTGCAGTTGGGGGGAAAGAAAAGGGGGACTTTTCTGAAGTACGCTGCGCCGCGATTCGCGACACACTCCGCCGTGCTGCTGATGGCCGCCGCGATGCCATGGGTCGTCTTCCACGTGCCGGTCGGGGCTTCGCCCGCAATGGCCGGCGCCTCGGTCCCCGGTGCGGCGATGGCGGCGGCGCCGTTCGGCCGGTCGGTCGACGGCATCGGATGGTCGATGAGTGGTTCGCTCGTCGTCCCGGCGCTCCCTGTGACCCCGCCCGGTGAGAAGCATCGCGACCTGATCTATTACCAGGCCGTCGACGGCGACACGCTGCGGGCCCTGGCCTCGAAGTACGGCCTGTCGGTCAATACGCTCCTTTGGTCGAACCCCAAGCTGGTCGACCGATTGACGGTCGGCCAGGACGTCGTCATCCCGCCGGTCGACGGCGTCCTCGTCAAGGTCGCCGCCAGCGACACGGTCGCATCCCTGGCGCAGAAGTACCGCGCCGAGTCCGACGCCATCATCGAGTTCAACCTGCTGCGCCATCCGGAGACCCTGCCGGTCGGCGACTACCTGATGGTGCCCTACGGCGTCGGCCCGGAACCGGCGTCGGTTCCCCAGCCCAATGCGCAAACGGTCAGCGCCGGCAAACGGTCCTGGTTCGTCACGCCGGTCTATTCCGCGGGCGGCGCCAGCTATCCCTTCGGGCAGTGCACCTGGTATGTGAACACCCGCCGGCCCGCCCCCTGGGGCGGCAATGCGTGGCAGTGGTTTGGGCGGGCGCGGGCCTATGGTCGCCCCGAGGGCCCCACCCCGCGGGTTGGCGCCATCATGGTGACCTGGGAGTCACCCTACTGGGGCCACGTCGCCTACGTCGAGCAGGTCTACAGCGATGGCAGCTGGCTGGTCTCAGAGATGAACTACGCGAGTCCCACCGGCGGCGGATGGGGGCGGGTCAGCTACCGCCACGTCATTCCGGGTACGATTCCGCTGATCGGCTTCATCTACTAAGCGTCGGCAAGCTCTTCGATCAAGCGTCCAACCGCCAGCACCCGGGCTTCGTCCATCCATTGCCCCACGACCTGCACGCCAACAGGAAGGCCCGCGGCGCGGCCGAATGGGACCGATAGGCCGGCAGTCCGGTCAGGTTGAAGGGTGCCGTCAACCGCACCAGCGCGCCATCGACGGGCTCCTCACCAGAGCGCCAGCGCACGGTGCGATCACCGATGACGGGCGCGGTGATGGGCGTCGTCGGCAGGAGCAAGACATCGACGTTCTCGAAGACACGCCCGAAGGCCGCCCGCAGCCGGCCTCGCATCCGCTGCGCGAGCACGTAGTCGGCGCCGGCGACCAGCGCGCCGAGCTGCAATCGGATCCGCACATCGGCGCCGTATGCCCGCGTCCGGGTGCGGATCCAGCGGTTGTGGACGGCGGTCGCCTCGGCGCGGAGCGTCACCAGTTGGGTGGCGACGGTCCACTCCATCTCCGGAATGGTCACCTCGCGGACGCGCAGGCCTCGCTGGCGCAGGGCCGCGGCCGCGGCGCCAACCTTCTGACTGATGCGCGGCTGCACCCGCTCGAGGATGGATCCCTGCAGGACGCCAACCCGAAGGCCCCGGGTCAATGTCCGCCGGGCCCGCCGCCCGGCGTCCATGCCGGTCAGCACGTCCAGGAGCAGGCCGGCGTCACCGACCGTCCTCGCCAGCGGACCGGCGTGGTCGAGCGACCACCCGAGCGGAAAGGTCCCGTCCAGCGGAATCACCCCGAAGGTGGGTTTGAGGCCGACGCAGCCGCAGAGCGAGGCCGGGACCCGGATCGATCCCCCGGTGTCCGAGCCGAGGGCGCCGGCGCAGAGCCCGGCCGCGACCGCGATCGCGGAACCGCCGCTCGAGCCCCCGGGGCTCCGGGTGGGGTCATGCGGATTGTGGGCGACCCCCCACCAGGGGTTGGCATTGCTGACGCCGTAGGCAAACTCGTGCAGGTTGGTCTTCCCCAAGATGATGGCGCCGGCCGCCCGCAGCCGGGCGACCACCGCGGCATCGCGCGACGGAACCCAGTCCTTAAGGATTCGCGACCCCGCCGTCGTCCGCACGCCCCGGGTGGCAAACAGGTCTTTGACCGCAATCGGCACGCCCAGCAGCGGTCCGGACTCGCCCTGTGCAAGCCGGCGCCCTGCCCGGCGAGCTTGCTGCCGAGCCCGCTCCCCGGGGGACGTGATAAAGGCGTGCAAGCCGGTCGCCCGGTCGATACGCCGGCTGTAGGCGTCCACGAGCTCGAGCGGGGACACCTTCCGCTGGCGGAGCGCGCGCGCGATCTCGACCAGCGGCGCCGAGGTGAGCGCCTCAACCCCCCTCATCCCAGTCCTCAAGCGCCAACGCCGCCCTCAGTTCTTCGACCAGTCCCAGGTACCGCTTCCAGGCCGGCAACAGGTCGGCGACCTCCCGGGCGGTCAGCCGAAGTCCGGCGGCTCGCCCGGCGGCGGCCAATTCTTCCCTCTCCGTCACCGGCACAGTATGCAATCCCTGGCGGCTTGCCGGTGAGCGGCTCCATCATGACTTGCGAGTGCGAAAAAATTTGACAAGAGTGATTGCTCCGCCCTAAGCTGCCACTGCCGCTTACCGGCTCTTGGGGAGGCGCAGGGTGGCGGTGGCGCTGCCGTTCATCCACCTTTTATTGCTGAGGAGCCCAAAGACAATGCTGCTTGTGGAAGTCCGCCGTCTTGACATCGCCCCCAACACCGACCAGTTCTGGACCATCGTTTCCCGCATCAACGGCCCTGAGTTCATGGGCGTTCTCTATCGCGCGCGCGAGGCGATCTTCGACAGCGCTGGGATCGCCTTCACCCTCGACCTCCTGAACAAGTTCCTCCAGTTCGACGTGACCAAGAGCTGGTCGGCGTCCGAGGAGGGGGAGCTCTTCATGGGATCGGCGCCGGTGGTCGGCTGGCTGCGCGTCCGGCGCCCCGGGTCAGCCACACTGCGCGAGCTGCGCTCGGACGACGTCCACTTCATGGAGCTCGAGCACGCGGCCAAGCCGGCGTTCATCGAAGTCGGGATGGCCTACCGTGCCGGTACCGAGAAAATCCGTACCGACTTCCTCAAGCGGGTTCGCACCGCCGCCCAGGAGGCGCTTGGCCAGGAGGTCGGCACCCCATCATCGTGGCCGGTGCTCGCTCCGGTGGGCAGCCACAACTTCGAAGCCATCCGTAAGTCCCGTCAATCGATCAACGAGGTGAGTGCCGAAGAGAACCAGGCGATGGCCGCCTTCACCACCCCCGAAATCCGGGCGCTCATCCGCGATCTCGAGCGCGTCGGATCGCTGACCGTCTCGGATCTGCCGAAAGTGCTGGGCGAGGCCCAGGGGACGGCGGTCGCCGGCCGGCTTGGCGAGCTCCGCCAACTCGGGCTGATCCAGTCGGAGTACGTGATCGTGTGCTCGCGTACCGGCAACGCGGTGCTCCGCACCGACGATCCCAACAAGCTGCAGAAGATGGCGCCGGACTGGATGAAATGCGCCTGCGGCCGGCCGCTGAACGAAGAGCGCGTCGACCAGGTCATCATGCCGACCGAGCGCGCCACGGCCCTCAACGACAAGGGTCGCTGGATGACGACCCTCGCGACCGCGATTCTCCCCAAGCTCGGCATCAGCCGCGAGCAGGTCATCATCGAGGCCAGCCCGCAGGGCACCGATATCGTTCTTGACCTCAGTGGCGACCTGGTGCTGGTCCAGCTCAAGGATCGCGAGTTCAACCTGGCGGATGCCTACGCGTTCAACGCCAAGGTCTCGCGGATCAAAGCGGCCGAAGGCGTGATCGTCAGCAATGAGGGTCTGTCGGGAGATGCCAAGAAGCTGGTACAGGAAGAGCTCGGTCCGCAGCGGGCGCGGATCACGGATCCCTTCCGTATCTCGTTTGTGGAAGGCGTCCAGGGTCTCGAGCACGAGCTCGGCCGTGTCGTGGAGCGGCGTCGCCGCCAGTACTTCCTGCGGGCCCTCGGCGACCTCGCGACCATCCAGGGACTCAACATCGGGCAACTGGCGCTGGCAAAGGTCGAGGCCGGTGGCCGTGCTGGCAAAGAGATCACCGTCGCACCGGAGGCAGTCCCAGCCGAGGCCTAGTTAACGCGGCACTTCGGGTTCGCATGGGAAAACTGAAACGCGCGCGCGTACTGTAAGACCATGCGAACCCTGAGTCTCGTAACCGGCGGAATAGCTATCCTGGCCGGCGCCGTCTGGATCCTGCAAGGGTCGGGCGCCCTGCCCGGCAGTTTCATGACGGGCCAGCGCATGTGGCTCATCATCGGCATCGTGGTCGGGATCGTTGGCGTGGCGCTCGCCTACAATGGAATCCGCCCGCCGGCCAAGCGCTAACCGGGTGCCCGGTCACCGCCCGCTGATCAGTGGCATCGGGGCCGGGGTGCTGGCCCTCGGGGCCGACTACCTCGCCCACGCGCTCTTCGCCGTGCCGTTGCTCCCGGAGCAGGCCGGCTTCTTGCTGCTCAAGGTGCTCCCGCTGTCCACCTTCGAGAACATGCTCAAGCTGTTCGGCGTGCTCGCCAGGCCGCTGCTGCTCCTGGGGGCGACGGTCGTCATCATCGCCCTCTACGGCGGGGCGGCGCTGGTCGGCGCCCGGCTCTTTCCGCGCATCTACATCGCGGTCGTCACCGCGCTGGCTGCGGTGGTCGGCGCCGTTGTTGCGACGACGGCCTTCTCGCCCGGGGATTCTGCGATCGGCATCGTGGTCGAGGTGGTTCTGCTCGCGGCCACCATTCCGCTGGTCGACCGGGTCATTGACGGGTTCGCGACTGCCGGTACCGTGAACGAAGACCGCCGCATCCTGCTGCGCAACCTCTTCTATGGCGCGGTCGGCATCGCCGTCCTGGGCATCGGCTACGTCAACGCGCGGCGATTCACGACGGCGCTCGCCATCACCGAGGGGACCCACGCCGGTACGGAGATCACCGACGTGAAGGACTTCTACGTTGTTGAGAAAGATCTTGGTGGCGGACCGGTTGTCAATGCCGCCACCTGGCGCCTCAACCTCCCGACGCGGTCGCTCACCTATGACCAGTTGCTGGCGCTCCCGGCCGACCAGTTGGAGCTCACCCTTGAGTGCATCAGCAATGACATCGGCGGCACGCTGATCAGCAACGGTATGTGGAAAGGCCCGCGCGTTTCTGACGTACTCGCCCTGACCACGGTACCCTCGGATGCGGTCTGGATGCTGATTGAAAGTGCCGACGGCTACACCGAAAGCTTTCGGTTGAGCGAGCTGACGCCCAACCACCGCCTGGCGACCCATCTCAATGGCGCGCCGCTGACTCCGGAGCACGGCTTCCCGGCCCGGTTCCTTTTTCCCGGCCACTACGGCATGAAGCAGCCCAAGTGGGTGACGCGGATCAGATTCTCCGCCACCGACCAGCCGGGGTACTGGGAGAACAACGGATGGGACGAGCGAGCGATCGTCAAGACGATGTCGCGCATCGATCGTCCCACCGATGGTGCAGCGCTGGCCGCGGGGTCGATCGAGTTCGGCGGCATCGCCTTCGCCGGTTCCCGCCAGATCAATGCCGTTGAGTTGAGCTGGGACGGCGGCCGCGCCTGGCAGGCGGCCGAGTTGCACGCGGAGTTCGCCCCCAACGCCTGGCGCTTCTGGCAGCTGACCGCCAGCCTGCCGGCGGGACATTACACGGTCAGCGTTCGAGCCCGCGA
>Ga0137395_10001832_pt1 | contig 10030 bp, 4 predicted proteins | sample czobulk216metaG_FD_108283 | JGI IMG/M metagenome (GOLD analysis project Ga0137395, IMG submission 108283) | Vadose zone soil microbial communities from Angelo Coast Range Reserve, California, USA - czobulk2.16 metaG | ecosystem: Environmental > Terrestrial > Soil > Vadose zone | place: USA...
GATTGCGATCTGCTCACCACGATTGTCCGCAACCTGGGAGAGGATGCCACGCAACGGCTTCTCGAAACGCTGCAGACCGCTCCCGCCAACGAATCCGCCGAAGCCATCGGGTTGGTGAGTCAGCTATCCCCCGAGAACGTGGAGAAGATTCTGCCGGCGCGGCTTTCGCAGTGGCCGCGCTCTTCGCATGACCGCGCCGTCCGGCAGCTTTCCGCAGCACCAGCGGAGGAGCGTGCGCGGTTGCTCATGGCCCTCTACGATTCGCTCGACGTGCTGATTCGCCCGCTGGCCATCGACGAAATGGGGATGAGCGGGCAAGCCATTTGCATTCCGAGACTGATCGAACTGGTGCAGAACGACGAGACGCCCGCCTTCACGAGGGTGAAAGCGGTGGAAGCGCTCGGCCGATTGCGCGCTTCTGCGTCCAGCGCGTTGTTACAGCATATTTTGGAAGCCCGGCAGGTTTGGCGCTGGGTATATCCAAACGAATTGAGAATCGCCGCAGCGCAGGCGTTGTTGCGCGTCGATCAGGCGGTGGGTATGGAAAAGGTTGCCGCCAGCGGAATCGACCGCAAGGAACTGACGCTTGAACCGACGGATCCAGATCCCAATGCTTCCGTGATCCGGCAGCGGCGCTACGCGCGCTTGAAGCTTTCGCGCAACCTCGTTGCGGCAACAACGAATTTGCGGGAAAACTTCAGACTGTCCATTCCGGAGCTAAACCTGGGAGGCGGGATTGGCTCCGGGGAACGCCATCTGGCTCCTGGTTCTTTGTTGTCGCTGAAATTCTCGCTGGGCGTGCGCACCATCAAGGCGCAGGCCATTGTCCGCGGAGCGCGGCCTCAGGCGATGGCTTTCGAATTCGTCGACATGGATCTGGATGAACGTTACCGCTTGCGGAAATTATTGCTGGAGCTCGGTGGGCTGCCGATGGCTGCGCAAGTCACCAATCGCACACGGCGCCGCGGGCGCGTGGCGATCTCGAAGAACTAGATCCGGCGCGATTCGATTTTTCACGACGGGAACATCCCCTTCTTACCTGTCCTCTCCCTACGGTCACCCGTCCGTTTGGTCAGGGCCCTGGCTGCCCTCATGGTGGCTTGACCTCCCGGACACATGGGACCGCTGTACCATTGCGGCGGACAGCGCCTGACCCTACGGTACTAGAGAGGAAGTTCTATTGAGGTCCCACGCGGCAAAGGATGAAAACAGACCCCAAAAAAGCGGCCGGACGCGCTTTCGTAAGAAGTCTCAACATCCTCTTGAAGTTTGCCCGACTGTACGGCTACGCGCATGCCCGGACCATCGAACAGCTCCAGACCGCCTTGCAGGAGCTGCGCACCGCGATCCCCATGGGGACGGACTCCGGGCTATTGCTCGGAGCGACAAATTCTCAGCTCCTGCTGGATGGTGTGCCCCTGGAGGGTTCACCCGCTGAAAAGCAATTTGCGCAGTTGCTTTCGGCGGCGGGTCTGGCCAGCGTACAGTTTTTCGCTTCGGTCACGGAAGATGAGATTGGCCGATTCGTGCGCGCTTTTCCCACCGGCAAAGCCAAACCCGCCGAGCTTGCCCTGCAATTGAAAGCCGCCCTTGCGGGCGCACAGGGAATCCACATCAATGAGATTTACTTCGTAGCCACCGATGCCCGGCTGAAAGACGCGAGCATGGCCGCGCAGATTGCTGCCGCATCGCTTGGCGGCGACCAAGAAGAATTCAGACAGTGGTTGAACGACCCCCAGAAGCTGCTCGAATTGATTGCCGCGGCACAGGGTTCGAAAAGCGGTGGAGTTTCTGGGCCGGGCCCAGGGGGACCTGTGCCCGCCGGAGAAGCGCCGGGAGCGGGAGATTCCGGTGCGGCCGGGCCCGGGGGTGGTGGGCCAGGTTATGGAGGAGGGGCAGCCGACGGTGGGACAAGCACTGGGATTGGGCCAGGAACAGGATTTTGGACTGCAGGTGGCAGCGGTGTGGGTCCCGTTTCTGGGCCAGCGTCCGGTGCTGGAGTTGGCTCTTTTGGGGTGATCGGTGGTGGGCTCGGTGCCGGACTTGGTGCTGGGCTAGGGGCTGGCCTGGGTGCGGGAAAAGGAAGCGGAACCGGTGGGCACGGTGAGCCTAGCGAAGATGAGATCTTCGCAATTCTCAGCGCTCTCACGAGTTTTGGGCACGTCGGCACGGGGCAAGGTGGAGTGGCTGCGGCGGGTGTGTTCCAGGAGCAGATGTCGCAATTGCCGGGCCACGCGCAAGACATGTTGAAGCAAGCGCTCGCGAGCCTGGCCGCGCAAGCGCCGAACGCCAAGCCGGACGAGTCGGTGATCGTGCAGCTCGCCGAACACCTGGCGATCCGTTTCGCCCTGGAGCGGTTCGAACGCGGCGAAGTCAAAGTCAACGCCGTGCGCCAGATGCTCGACCGCATGAACCAGGAAATCGAGAACCTGCGAAAGATTCTCGGCGCTCACGAAGACAAGATGAGCGAAGCCGGGATGCTTGTCCAATCGCACCGCGAGATTCTCGACCGGCAGTTCTGGGCGGCGGTGCCGGAAAGCGGCAAGCGCGCCGTCCTCCTATCCGGAGAGGCGTGGTGTATTCCGCCGCGCAACGTGCAGTCCTATGTGGGCGGACTGATCGAGCAGGGCAACATCGCCGAGGCCATCAGCATTCTTCAGAATTATGCGGCTTGCGCGGACAGCGAAGAGGCCGAGGCGCGGAAGAAAACCGCGGTGGGACTTTCCGAGATGGCCGAACTGTATGCCAAGGCCGATCCGAGGCTACTCAGCGAAGCGCTGCGGCACCTGGGTTTGCAGCTCAGCGTGGAGCAGGACTCGGAACTTCAAGGATTGGTGAGCGCGGCCTTCGTGCGGTTGAGCCAGGAAGCGGCCACCAGCCGCTATTTCCCGGCGATGGAGCAGGCACTCGATCTCGTCGCCGGCGTCGAGTCGCAGCGGCCGGGAATCGCGCGCAGCCTGCGATCAAAGATGGGAATCGAGGAGCGCGTGCCGGAGTTTGTCGAGGAGGCCCTGAAGGCGCGCCAGGTGGCTGCGGGGCTGACCAATGTTCTTAAACTGCTGCCGCAAACGACCATGGAGCAGCTCTCGGCGCGTTTCAATCGTTGCAGTCTGCGTGAGGATTCCGAACATGTGGCGAATTTGGCGGGCGATCTGGGCGAAGAGGCCGTTCAGTATCTCCGGAGCACCGTGCGCAGCGGGCCGGTGGCCGAGGCCGTAGAGATGGCCGGGCTGCTGAGCAGGCTCGATCCGGAATCGGTCATGGTATATCTGCCGGGCCGGATGAAAGAATTTCCGCGGACATCGCAAGACCGCATCGTGCGGCAGATTTCCGCCAGTGGAGCGGCCAGAAGGTGCCACATCCTGCTCGAGTTGATCGATCACGTGGATCCGCTGGTGACGCCGCTGGTGATCGACGAGATCGGCGTCACTTTGGATCGCGAGGCGCTCGGCAAACTGCTGACCCTCGCTGACGGCGACTTGCCCCCCGGTGGCGGGCCGTATCTGCGCGTCAAAGCCATCGAAGCACTGGGCAGGATTCAGGCACCCGAATCGGCCAGCACCTTAAAGCGCCTTCTCGAGGCGAAGAAAGTGTTTGGCTGGGCACAGCCGCAGGAACTACGCATCGCAGCGCTGCAGGCGCTCGAGAAACTCGATCCGGAGTGGGTTCGCGACTATCTTCCCAAGAGCGGAATCGACAAGGAGGACCTCGCGCTTGCGCCGTTGGAGATTCCAGTCACGTCGAAATTTGTACGGCAGCGCCGGCACACACGCGTGCGGCTGAGGAAGTCGGTCAGGGCGGTGTGCACGAACCTCAAAGAGAGCTGTTCCATGGAAATCAAAACCGCCAGCCTGACGGGCGGCGTTGCCACCCTTAGCCGGCACCTGACGCCCGGGACGCAGGTACAATTGCGGCTACAGATTGGCATGAGGAATTTGCAGACTACGGCGCTCATGCGCGATTCCCGCGCTCAAGACATGGCCTTCGAGATCGTAGACATGAACCTCGACGAGCGCAGCAAGTACCGCCGCATGCTGGCTGGGAACCTATCTCCGAATTCCATTTCCCAGGATCCTGTCGACGCTGAACTCATCGCCCCTGCCCGCGTCGCCAACTCCCGTTAGCTTCTCTTGTAGGGCCGCTCTCTGAAGCGGACCTTCTGCAGTTTTGGAGTGCGGCGGCTTGCCGCCGCTTTCTCCGCGCTTTGTAGGGGCGGGCTTTAGCCCCTCCCTTTCTTCGTCTTTTTCTCGCCACTCACCACTCGCCACCTCTTCTTGCCACTCGCCGCTGGGCGGGCTTCGGCGTTATTGCGAGCCTTGCAGGTTGGCCGTGATATGCTGCTCGGCCTACTACTAGTTGGGCGGATCAGGAATCGCCATGACCAAGACAGCCGTCACAGAGCAAATCACTCACCGGTGGTACACGCGTCCCGTGCTCTTCGTTGCGGACGTGAACCGCGCACTTCGCTTCTACATCGACAAGCTCGCCTTCGAGAAGGATTGGCATGAGGGCGACGGCGCGGGCGGGGTCTGCCAAGTCCATCGCGCGGGATGCGAGATCATTCTTTGCGAGGATGCCACGCGAACGGACAAGGCGCGCTTGTTCGTGGCACTGAACGTCGATGGACTCACCGCATTTCGCCGTGAAATCGCCGAGCGCTCGGTTCCGACCGAGAAGTCCTGGTGGGGTTACGACGTGATCAAGATCGTGGATCCCGACGGAAATGAATTGTTGTTTCCCACGGCCGAGTAGTCCAGGAATTGGGGTGCCGGGGGACGGTACCGGGGGACAAACGGGAAGTTTCCCCTACTCTGAAAGTCTCCAATCCTCACGGCCAAACGGCATCCGCGCTTCGTAGAGGCCGGGCTTCAGCCCGGCTCCTTTTCTCGCCACTCGCCACTGCTGTTCAAACCGCAAGTTACGATTCTTCTCTTCTAACTTCCGAGTTGCGCGTCATCCACCTTGAATCGATGGAAAGCGACAAGGGAGCAAACTTCCTAGACGCTGGCCATTGTTGCTGCTCGCTTCAAGAGTTCTTCAGATCGCAGTCGTGCGGTAGAGGTTAGTCCTGCCAGGCAAACGGACCGGGGCGCGCGACGGGTACAGGATTTGCGGCTGATGTTCCAGGCGCGCACCTGTCACTTTAAGCATTTCCCCAAATTTACTAACCAGCGTACCCTTGACCCGCGAATCTCCCGGCGGCTAAGTTGGCCTCTCTCGAGTTGGGTGTGGTTGTTCTTGTTGTGGCCGGTGTCTCTTCGCCTCCGCTGCCTCTCACCTGATTGCGAGCCTGTGGCGCTATTTCAACTGACAAAGGTGACCGATGAACTGCAGAAAGAACGTTCTGGCAGCGTTGACGGTGATTCTTGGGCTAGGGATGGTCATTTCGGGTTGCGGGAGCAGCAATCCAGGTATCGCGATCGCTCTTGGCCCGAGCGGGACGCAGAACGCGGTCGCGGGTCAGGCCGTGAGCGTCACGGCCACGGTCTCCAATGATTCCAAAACGGCCGGTGTCACCTGGAGTCTAACTGGGCCCGGGGCCCTGAGCGGACAGACAACCACGTCCGTCACTTACACCGCGCCCTCGCCGATCTCGGCGAACGCCACAGCGACGATTACGGCGACCTCTGTTACCGACACGACGAGGACCGCCGTGTTGACGATTAGCCTAAAAGCCGTTTCGATAGCCCTCACGCCGAGCGCCGCGCAGACAGACGAACAGGGACAAACCACGAGCGTGACCGCCACGGTCTCAAATGATCCCATGACCAAGGGCGTGACCTGGAGCCTCACTGGGGCGGGCGCGTTGAGCGGGCAGACGGCGACTGCGGTCACCTACACTGCGCCAGCGAGTATCACAACCGCTTCGACTGCGACCATCACCGCAACGTCTGTGTTCGATACCACCAAGACTACAACGTTGACCGTCAACCTCGTTCCTCCGCCCTCCGTTACGACCACTTCGCTCGCGGCGGGCACTGTCGGGACCGCCTACTCCGCTACCCTCGCGGCAACCAGCGGCGTTACACCCTACACTTGGAGTGTGACCGTCGGAACGCTTCCGGCCGGACTAACCCTCGCTTCCGGCACTGGCGCCATTACCGGTACGCCCACGGCGTACGGCACGTCCAGCTTCACGGTTCAAGTGAAGGACGCGGATAATTTCACGGCTACAGCAGCGCTCAGCATCAAAATTAGTCCCGCACCGGTAGTGATCACGACGACTTCCTTGCCGAACGGCATCGTCAACAGTCCGGGCTACAGCGCGACTCTGCAATCCACTGGCGGAGCCACACCCATCACTTGGACAGTGAGCGCCGGTTCGCTTCCTACCGGCCTGACGCTGGCTGCAACCGGCGCAATCACCGGCACGCCCACGACCGCAGGCACTTCCAATTTCTCCGTTACAGCTACGGATTCGAGCACGCCTGCGCTTACGGCCACGAAGGCATTGAGCATCACCATTGTTCCCGTGCTGTCGATTACCACCAGTTCGCTTCCCAATGGGGTTACCAGCACGGCTTATAGCGCCACGCTGCAATCCACTGGCGGAGTAACACCTATTACTTGGACTGTTTCTATCGGCTCGCTTCCCGCCGGACTGTCTCTCAACGCTTCCACCGGTGCGATCACGGGCACGCCCACAACAGCAGGCACAACCAATTTCACTGTCCAGGCAGCCGATTCCGGCACGCCTCAACAGAAGGTGACGAAAGCCCTGAGTATCACCATCGTCCAGCAATTGGTTATCACCAATGCATCGCTCCCGACGGGCGCTGTGAATTCTGTTTACAGTGCGACGCTGCAATCAAGCGGCGGTACGCCGACAGTAAGCTGGGCGATCTCCGTGGGCACTTTGCCCGCAGGCCTGACTTTGAATGCGGTCAGTGGTGCGATCACCGGCACGCCAACAACGGCAGGCATGTCAAGTTTCACGGTGCAGGCGACGGATTCCGGCACGCCGCAGCAGATTGCGACAAAGCAGTTCAATATCATCATCAATCCCGTGCTCGCGATTTCCACGACATCGCTGGCGAGCGGCACGGTGGGGACGGCATATAGTCAATCCTTGCAGACCAACGGTGGCGGCGTCCCGCCGATAGCCTGGAGCATTACTCTCGGCTCACTTCCCCCTGGCCTGACCTTGAATGCCGGCACGGGAGTCATCAGCGGCACGCCGACAACGGCGACGGGAAGTCCGTTCAATTTCACGGTTCAGGCTGCCGATTCCGGCACGCCACAGCAGACCGCCTCGAAGGCGTTGAGTATTTCGATGGCAACAGCGCCGCTGTCGGTCGCGACAACCGGTTTGCCTGACGGAGTCGTCGGCCAGAGCTACAACAACGCTATGCTACAGAGTGCTGGAGGAAATCCTCCGGTCACTTGGTCCGTCTCTGTTGGAGCGCTCCCGGCTGGGTTGACGTTGAACGCTAGTACGGGCGCCATCACCGGGAGTCCCACGACCGCGGGCACAACCAATTTCACGGTCATGGCTACAGATTCGACAACGCCTACGGCACAAACAGCGACGAAACCGCTCAGCATTCGCGTGAACAGCGTTTTGACAGTCACCACGACAACTCTGCCAGGTGGCACGGTTAATAGTTCTTACTCCGCCACGCTGGCATCGAGCGGCGGCGCCACGCCAATCACGTGGAGTATCACCGCCGGTTCGCTGCCGCCTGGATTAACCCTGAATGCGAGCACAGGCGTCATTTCCGGGACGCCCAACACCAGTACAGGCAGCCCATTCAATTTCACCGTCCAAGCGGCCGATTCGACCTCTCCGACGGCGCAGACGGCCACTGCCAACCTGACCATCACTGTCACCGTGGCAACGCTGACCATCACAACGACGAGCCTGCAGAACGGCGTCATCAGTGCAAACTATAATCAGACACTGACGTTTACGGGCGGCACAAATCCTGTGAGCTGGGCCGTTACCACCGGCACACTCCCGGCCGGTCTGGTGCTGGGCCCCACTACCGGCACTATCAGCGGCACTCCCACGACTGCCGGCACCAGCAACTTCACTGTGACGGCTACCGACTCGACCACCCCGACCCCACAGACGGCCACGGCGAATCTCAGCATTACCGTCAACCCGGCGCCAACCTGTACCTCCGGAGGCAGCGAATCACTGTTGAATGGGCAATACGCCTTCGTGCTCAAGGGCTTCGACAATGGAACGGGAACCGGCGAAACCAGCCCGCAACCCGCTCTCATCGGCGGCGTGCTCACCTTCAACGGCACTGGCGGGATCACCGCGGGCGCCATCGACCTGAACCTTAACGCAGGCGTGCAGACCAACCTGTCTGTAACCTCAGCTTCGTCCTCCTACCACGTCACTTCCGATCAGCGCGGCTGCATGGTGGTTACCACCTCGGCGGGTACGCAGAACTACCGCTTCTCGCTTGGAAATATCACCGGCGGCGTGGCCTCCACGGGACATGTGATTGGCTTCGACACCACCGGGCCGTTCACAGCGGGCGTTCTGCGCAAGCAGCCCTCCTCGGCCTTCAGCACCTCACAGGTCACCGGCAACTTCGCCTTTGGCGTCTCGTCGGCACAAAACATTCTCTCGTGCAATGGCGGCACAAATTGCGGCGGCGCGTTCGGGGCGGTCGGCGTATTCAACTTCTCCTCCGGCTCGGTCACCGGCGGCGAAGTGGACTTCAACAACAACGGCCAGCTGGATGGCAGCTCGACAAATACCAACTGGCCAGCCAGCCCCGTCGCCATCAACAGCGGCGGAACTTACACTATATCCAACACGAATGGCCGCGGTACGGTTTCCTTCACTCCCGCAGCCACTGGCGCCACGGTTGTGAACGCCGTAATTTACGTGGTTTCCTCAACAGAAGTGCTCCTTTTGAGCAGTGACCCGCAGGCCAGCAACAGCGCCTTTACGGGCGAGCTGTTGAAACAGTCCGGCACGCTCTCCGGCACACCCCTGTCCGGCGCCTACGTTGGGTATCAGTCCGGGCTGTCAAGCACGGCAGGAGCAAGTCGCACTACTCTTCTCCTCCTCACCGCCTCGGGCAGCAGCATCACCGGGTTCCAATTGAGGAACGACGCCGGCAGCTTCCAGTCGAAGTCCATTGGGTCGGGCATCACGTATTCAGCTACCGCGCAAGGAAGGGTGATAATTCCAGCCAGCCCCGGCAACAATCCGCCGATGTTTTACCTGGTGAACGCGAATCAGGCGTTTTTCCTGAACCAGGGCACCAGTGTTGAGTCGGGCTTCTTCCAGTCCCAGACTGGCGGCCCGTTCACTAATACTTCCGCGAGCGGAGCCTACGCTTTTGGAGAGATTGATCCTCAAGTCGCAAACTCCAGCGACAACTTGGGCGTGGCGACGTTCACCCCCGCTACGACGACCATCAGCGTAATCGACGATCAGAACGGCAGCGGTGGTCAGACCCTGGATCAGACACAGAGTTTCACCTACTCTATTGACTCGACAGGCTTGGGCATGATCCCGTCGAGTGGATCGAGTTGCACAATTTCAGCAACTTCCACAACTTGCCAGACCGTCTTCTACGTCATTTCGCCCACAAAGGCGGTCATCATGGATACCCAGTCATCCAACCCGAAAATCCAGCTCGGGGACAAGTAAAAATGGAGAACTGTTCAACCATGCCAAGCTTAATTACAATTGCCCGAATCCGGTAAGAAAGGCAATTCAACCCTAGACATTACAAGACGCACGAAACAAACACGGTTAAAGCGACGCTCCAGAATCTGGAGCGTCGCTTTTTTGTATGTGCCGAGCCTCCCAATAAACGGGGAAAGTCCGAAGCTTCCAGTGACTCGTGAGAGGATTTTCATGGGCGCTCGCTTCATGGATTCAGTCATTGTGAGCGAGTGGTCGGCTCGGAACTTATCGTCAGGCCACGCTGGTAAGTTCTGATACGGCGCATAACGGAAACTCGCCCACCACGGCTACGCCCTCTTTCTTGGCGCTGCGGCGGCTCTTCCCCCGCTCTTTTGTAGTGGCCGGGCTTCAGCCCGGTTCTTTTTCTCGCCA
>Ga0137395_10001833_pt1 | contig 10022 bp, 7 predicted proteins | sample czobulk216metaG_FD_108283 | JGI IMG/M metagenome (GOLD analysis project Ga0137395, IMG submission 108283) | Vadose zone soil microbial communities from Angelo Coast Range Reserve, California, USA - czobulk2.16 metaG | ecosystem: Environmental > Terrestrial > Soil > Vadose zone | place: USA...
AGAAAGTGCGCGCGTACCAAACGGCATGGCTGGGCAGGACCGATGCCGAGCTTTGGCCGCCCGAGATTGCGGCTGAGTACATGGCCAATGACCGAAAGGTCATCGCGGAGAGACGAGCGATTCTCACGATCCAGCCGTATTTAGCCGACGGAAAAGAGCACCATGTCATTGTCAGCAAGTTTCCCATTTTGGACGAGACGGGCGCCATCGTCCTGGTCGGCGGCGCCAGCGTGGATATTACCGAACGGATCGAAGCGGAGCGGGCGCTTCGCGAAAGTGAAGAGCGCTTTCGCCAGTTAGCGGAGAACATCGATGAAGTCTTCTGGATCGCCAACACGGAGTTCACGGAAATCAGCTATATCAGTCCCGCTTACGAGCGCATCTGGGGGCACACTTGCGAGAGTCTTTACAAGTCGCCGCGGTCCTGGATGGAATCGATTCATGCGGAAGACAAAGAGAAGCTGCTCGCAGCCCTGGCGAGCCGGGGGCTGGCCGCGTACGAGTTGACTTACCGCATCATGCGTCCGGATGGATCGATTCGCTGGATTCGCGATCGTGGCTTTCCGGTGCGGGACGAGAGCGGCATTGTCGTGCGCTTTGCTGGCATCGCGGAAGACGTCACCGGGAGCAAGCAGATCGAGCGGCAGCTCGAACACTTCGCCGAACTCTTTCAAGCGCTGTCGCACCGCTTATTCGACATTCAAGAGGAAGAGCGCCGCCACCTCGCCCGCGAACTGCACGACGAGATCGGCCAGGCGCTGACCGCGGCAAAGTTGAACCTCAAGATCATCGCGCCCGAGGCGTCTCCCGCGGTCGCGGGCCGTCTGGACGATAGCGTGCAAATTATCGATCGCCTCCTAAATCAAGTGCGCCAGCTTTCGCTCGACCTGCGGCCGCCGTTGCTCGATGAGCTGGGCCTCGTGCCCGCGCTGCGCTGGCTGGCCGATCAGCAGGCGCAGCGCACCGGATTGCACATCACCTTCACGGCCAACCTGGAGAATTTGGAAATCGAAGGCACCGTCCGGATCGCGTGCTTCCGGCTGGCGCAGGAGGCGATTACCAATGCCATCCGGCACGCCGGCGCCCAGGCGATCGAGCTGGCGCTGCGACATGAGGCTGACCGGCTTTGGCTCAGCGTGCGTGACGACGGCGCCGGCTTCGACTCAGCGGCAATTCAGCAGCAGGCCAAGTCCGGCGCGAGTCTCGGATTGTTGAGCATGAAGGAAAGGGCGCTGCTCGCAGGCGGCGATTTCGAGGTGACATCGACACCGGGCCGCGGCACTGAAATCCGCGCTTGGTTTCCCTTGCAACTTTCCGGCCTTCAGGCATAACTGGCTGTGCATGAGTGTGATTCGGGTCGCGTTGGCAGATGATCACGCGCTGGTCCGCGCGGGGATCCGTGCGTTGCTGGAAAGGCTGCCTCAAATCGTCGTGGTGGGCGAGGCGAGCAGCGGACGCGAGATACTGAATCTCGTCAAAAAGGAAGCGCCGGATGTCGTGCTGCTCGATATTACAATGTCCGAGCTAAGTGGGCTCGAAGCACTGCCGCACATTGTGAGCGACTATCCCGCCGCCAGGGTCATCATCCTTTCCGGTCACGCGAATGAAGAGTTCGTCTTGCGCGCGCTGCGCTGCGGAGCGGCCGGATACATGCTCAAGGACGCAGCCGCCGAGGAATTGGGCCTGGCGATCAAAGCCGTGACCGGAGGCAAGATGTATCTTAGTTCTTCAATCTCGCGGACCGTCATCGAGAGTTATCTCGAGCGATCTTCCGGCCAGGCGAGTGCCGCCGAACATCTCACGGCGCGCCAGCGCGAAATCCTCCAGCTCATTGCAGAGGGCAAGGGCACCAAGGAGATTGCTTACATGCTCGGGATTAGCATCAAGACCGTCGAGGCGCATCGCGCGCAACTCATGGACCGCCTGGGGATCCACGATATCGCGGGCCTTGTCCGCTACGCGATCCGCGCCGGGCTCGTCTCGGCGTGAGCGGGTGTGCCGAGACCCGGCGTCATTCGCGGTCACTTTATGACTTTCTGTTCATGTTCCAAGGCCCTCGGCCATAGGGGTTTTATCCCGCTCTTCTAAGGATTCCCCCAATTGCGCACGGGCACGCGCAGCGACGACTATTGGTTTCCAACTCATGAGACCTCTGCGTCTATTCCTTGTGGATGACAGCCGCCTGTTCCGTGCTGCGGCCGCCAGCATGCTGTCGCACTGCGATGAGGTTGAAATCACCGCGGGGATGTCGAAACGATCTTCTGACTTGGGGACGATCACATGAGCGCCGATTTCACCGCTCAGATTTGGGACGAAACTCCCGACGCGATCCTCGCGATCTCGCCTGACGGAAAAATCCTGCACTGGAACCGCGCGGCCGAGACGATCTTCGGATACAGCCGCGACGAGGCTGCGGGACGCGAGGTCAACGAACTCATCGTGCCTGCGGAGCGCCTGGAGGAGGAACGGCGAATCCGCAACGACGCGCTCGATCAGGGCCTCGCGGTTTATGAGTCAGTGCGCCGGCGCAAGGACGGTTCGCTGGTTCACGTGAGCATCTCGACCAAGGCCGTCCGCGATTCGAGCGGCGACCTTCAATACTTTCTCTCCACGAAAAAAGACGTCACTCACTTGAAGGTGCTGCGCGACGCCAGGCTGATCGAGGCGCGATTCGGCAACCTGATCGAGTCCACTCCGGATGCCATCGTGATGATCAACGACACGGGCCGCATCGTGCTCTTCAATTCGCAGGCCGAAAGGGTGTTCGGATACTCGCGCTCGGAGTTGCTCGGCAAGCCGATCGAAATCCTGCTGCCGGAGCGTTATCGCGGCAGTCACGTGGGTCATCGGTCGAACTATTTTTCACAGCCGCGCGCCCGCTCGATGGGCGCGGGACTCGAGCTTTACGGGCTGCGCAAAAATGGCGAGGAGTTCCCCGTCGAGATCAGCCTCAGCCCGCTCGCGACGGACGAAGGGACGCTGGCGATGAGCGCGATCCGCGACATCACCGACCGCAAAAAGGCCGAGCAGAAATTCCGCGGGCTGCTCGAGTCCGCGCCGGACGCAATCGTGATCGTCAATTGCGAAGGCAGGATCGTGCTGGTCAACTCGCAGACCGAAAAACTCTTCGGCTACCCGCGGTCGGAGTTACTCGGACAGACCGTCGAGGTGCTCGTCCCGGACCGTTTCAAGGGGCGGCATCCCGGGCACCGCACCAGCTTCTTTGCCGATCCGAAAGTGCGCGGAATGGGCGCGGGCCTGGAGCTCTTCGGGCAGCGCAAAGATGGGACGGAGTTTCCGGTCGAAATCAGCCTGAGCCCGCTCGAAACCGAGGAAGGAACGCTGGTCAGCAGTTCCATCCGCGACATCACCGAGCGCAAGCGCTTCGAGGAATCGCTGCGAAAGGCAAACCAGATGAAGAGCGAGTTCCTGGCGAATATGTCGCACGAGCTGCGCACGCCGCTCAATGGCATCATCGGCTTCACCGAGTTCCTGGTGGATGAAAAACCGGGGCCGCTCAACGCAAGGCAGAAAGAGTATCTAACTGACGTTCATAACAGCGCGAAGCATCTGCTCCAACTGATCAACGACGTGCTCGATCTCGCAAAAGTCGAGGCCGGCAGGCTCGAGTTGAATCCCGAGACCTTCCCGCTGGCGAAGGCGATCGAGGAAGTCTGCGCGGTCGTCAAAGGTATCGCGCACAAAAAGTGCGTGGACATCGAATGCGTCGTCGCGCCTGAGCTCGGCGAGGTCACGCTCGATCAGCAAAAGCTAAAGCAAGTGTGCTATAACCTGCTCGCCAACGCGGTTAAGTTCACGGACTCAGGCGGCACGGTGGAGATAACTGTCCTGCCATGCGAAATGGAACGCTTCGAAGTGCGGGTCAAGGACACCGGCATCGGGATCAAGAGGGAAGATATTCAGCGGCTCTTCCGCGAGTTTGAACAACTCGAAACCGGCACGGCGCGGCGATTCGAAGGCAGCGGGCTTGGCCTGGCCCTAACCCGCAAGCTGGTCGAGTTCCAGGGCGGGACGATCGGCGTCGAGAGCGATTACGGCAAAGGCAGCACGTTCATGGTCACTCTGCCTTTGGGTAACGCGGGAGTGCGGGCATGAATGCGACTTATCCAAAATTGGTGGGTGAGGGAGGCGACGCGGTCAGCCAGCAGGCAAAAGACCGGGCCGCATGAACCTCCTCATCGTTGACGACAGTCCGACGTGCCTGATGCTGCTCCGCGGGCAGCTCGAAGGCGTAGGCCACTCCGTTTTCGAAGCCCGGGACGGCGTGGAGGCGCTCGCCGTGCTGGAGCGACAGCGCGTGGATGTGGTCATCACGGACATCCTTATGCCGCGGATGGACGGCTACCGGCTCTGCTTCGAAATCCGCAAGCACGCGCTCTTGGGCAATCTGCCCATCATCTTCCACACGTCCACCTATACCACGCCCGACGACGAGAAGCTGGCCCTGGACGTGGGCGCGGACAAATACATCAAGAAACCTGCCTCCGTCGAAACCCTCGTCGCCGCGCTCCGGGAAGTCGTTGCCAAGCCGAACGCCGGATCGCGCGCGGAGACATTGCCGGAAATCGAGGTGCTCAAGGAATACAGCGAGCGGTTGGTCTCAAAGCTGGAGCAGAAGAACACCGAACTGGCGGCCGCAGAGGCCAAGTTCCGCGCCCTGGTCGAGCAATCCCTTGTCGGCATTTACGTCATTCAGGACGGCCGGTTCGCTTACGTGAATCCGAAGATGGCGGAGATCTTCGGCTTTTCCGAAATGGAGCTGACGTCTGCTCCCGTCACCGATTTCATTCTCGAAGAAGATCGTCCGTTGGCGCTTGAGAATATCCGGAAGCGCATGGCGGGCGAGATCGAGAGCACTCATTACAGGCTGGCCATGCTGCGCAAGGATGGCCGGGTCATCCACGCCGAGGTCCATGGCGGGCGGACGGAATACAACGGCCGGCCTGCCATTCTCGGCACACTGCTCGACGTTACCGAACGCCAGCGGGCCGAGGCGGCGATGCGCCAGAGCGAGGCGCGATACCGCACACTCTTCGATTATGCGCCGGACGGCATACTCATCGCCGATTCCGAGAGTTATTATACTGACGCCAATGCGAGTATCTGCCGGATGCTCGGTTATACTCGCGACGAACTAATCGGGCTGCACGCATCGGACATCGTTGCCCCGACGGAGTTCCAGCACATCGAGCCGGCGTTAGGTGCGATCAAAGCCAGGTCCGATCATCACCGTGAGTGGCGCTTCCGGCGCAAGGACGGTTCGACCTTCGATGCGGAAGTGACCGCGACCATGATGCCCGACGGCAATCTGATGGGAGTGATCCGCGACATTACCGAGCGCAAAAAGGCGGAGCTGGCGCTGCGGGAAAAGGAGCTTCTGCTCCACGCCGCCGACCGGCGGCTGGCGGAGATCATTCACGGCATGACGGAGGCGTGCTTCGCGCTGGATACGGAGTGGCGCTTTACCTTTGTCAACGACCGCGGCGGGACCCTGCTCCGCCACGATCGCAACGAGATGCTCGGACGATCGATCTGGGAGGTCTTCCACAAGCTCGTCGGCACACCGATGGAGGCGCATTACCGCCGTGCCATGACGGAGCGAGTGCCGGTGGCGTTCGAGGCCTTTTCCCCGATCGCAGAGCGCTGGCTGGACATCCGGCTCTTTCCCACAACGGAAGGGTTGGCCGCCTTCCTCCTGGACATCGACGCGCGCAAACAGGCGGAAGCATCTCAGCGCGAGGGCGAGGAGCGATTCCGGACAATGGCGAACTCCATTCCCCAACTCGCATGGATTGCCCGCGCCGACGGGTTCATTTTCTGGTATAACGAGCGCTGGTATGAATACACGGGGACGACACCCGAACAAATGGAGGGCTGGGGCGGGCAGAGCCTTCACGATCCCGAGGTGCTGCCGAAAGTCATGGAGAGATGGAAAGACGCGATCGACTCCGGCAAGCCGTTTGAAATGGAATTCCCTTTGCGCGGGGCGAACGGGCGGTTCCGCACCTTCCTGACCCGCGTGCAACCGTTAAGGAATTCGGAGGGGCGGGTGGTGCAATGGTTTGGCACGAACACGGACGTGGAAGCTCTGCGCGAAGCCAACGAGCGTCTTGAATTCAAAGTCGCGGAACGGACCGCGGAGTTGCGAGCGGCGAAGGAGCGCGCCGAGTCCTCGGACCGCCTCAAGTCCGAGTTCCTGGCAAACATGTCGCACGAGCTGCGCACGCCGCTCAATGGCATCATCGGCTTCACCGAGTTTCTCGTCGATGGAAAGCCCGGCCCGCTGAACCCGAAACAGGCGGAATATCTCGGCGACGTCCTCAACAGCGCGCGTCATCTGCTTCAACTCATCAATGACGTGCTGGACCTCGCAAAAGTCGAAGCCGGGAAGATGGACTTTTACGCGGAGACTTTCCCGCTGGCCAGGGCGATCGAAGAAGCGTGCGCGGTGGTCAATGGCTTTGCGAATAAGAAGCGGGTGAGCCTCGCGTGGAGCGTCGCGCCCGAGCTGGCCAGTGTCACGCTCGACCAGCAAAAGCTGAAGCAGGTCTGCTACAATCTGCTGTCCAACGCGGTTAAGTTTACGAACTCACAAGGGAGTGTCGAACTTACGGCACTTGGCCGCGATGCGGATCATTTTGAATTGCGGGTGAAAGACACCGGGATCGGTATCAAGAGGGATGACCTGCAAAGGCTCTTCCGCGAGTTCGAACAGTTGGACACGGGCAAATCGCGGCGGTTCGAAGGCACGGGACTGGGACTGGTGCTAACGAAGAAGATCGTCGAGCTTCAATGCGGAACGATCAGTGTCGAGAGCGAATACGGCAAAGGGAGCACGTTTACCGTGGTCCTGCCGACAGCAATGACGGAGGTAAAATCCAATGAGTGACGCAAAGATCCTTGTCGTGGACGACAACCCGACCAATCTCAAACTGGTTTCGGACTTGCTCGAATGGTCCGGCTATCAAGTCTCGAAAGCCATGGACGCGGAGCAGGCACTGGAGGTGATTCAGCAGTCCATTCCCGACCTGATCCTCATGGACATAGCCCTTCCAGGAATGGATGGCCTGACCCTGACTCGAAAGCTCAAAGCCGCTGAGGCGACCAGGCACGTCAAGATCGTTGCCCTGACGGCCTTCGCCATGAAAGGCGACGAGCAGAAGGCGTTCGACGCTGGATGCGACGGTTACATTTCCAAGCCGATCGATACGCGAATGCTTCCCGTTCAGGTCGCCGGCTTGCTTCCACCGAAAGACCAACCATGAAAATCCTAGTCGTCGAAGACGAACCGGCGAGCCTAAAGCTCGCGCACCTGGTCCTGGCAGCGGAGGGCTATGAAGTCACTGAGGCCACCGCAGCCGAAAAGGCGATCGAAAAAATCCTGGTCTCGGAGCCGCAAGCCATTTTGCTCGACCTCGAGCTGCCCGGCATCGATGGCCTGACGCTGGCGCACCATCTCAAGCGCGATCCGAAGACCCAGCACATTGCGATCATCGCGATCACCGCGTTTCCGGAAACCTACACCCGCGACGCGGCGCTGGCGGCGGGTTGCGACGGATACATTGTAAAACCAATCAACACCCGCAAGCTGCCGCAGCAGGTCGCGGACGCAGTCGGGAAATCAAAGTAAAAAGAAAGACGATCGAAATGAAGGTCCTGGTGGTCGATGACATTGAAACCAACCGCAAGCTGCTGAGAGTCAATCTCGAAGCGGAAGGCATCGAGACCGTCGAGGCCGCCAATGGCGTGGAAGCTCTCGCCGCCCTCGAACACGGGAAGGCCGACGCGATCATTTCCGATATCCTCATGCCCCAGATGGACGGTTACCTGTTGTGCCAGGAAGTCCGAAAGAGCGAATCGCTGCGCGACACGCCCTTTATCTTCTACACGAGCACTTATACTTCACCCGGCGACGAGAAGCTCGCGCTCGACTGCGGGGCCGATCGTTACATTAAGAAACCTGCGCCGATTGCCGCGATCCTCAGCCCGTTGCGCGAGCTGACGGACCCGTCGCGGCCCCGCCAAGTCCAGCCGTCGGCGCTGGCGCAGGAAGCGCTGGTGATGCGGGAATACAACGAGACATTGGTGCGAAAGCTCGAGGAACGGAACACGAAGCTCGAGGAAGCACGCGAGGAGATCGCGCAGGCGAACGCGGAGCTCGAGCGCCGCGTCGAGGAGCGGACCGCTGAACTGTTGGCGGCGAACCAGGAGCTGGAAGCTTTCAGTCACTCGCTCGCCCATGACTTGCGCTCGCCGCTCATGGCGATTGACGGACTTAGCCACCTGCTGCTCGACGAGTGCAAAGGCAAGGTGAGCGCGGCGGCAATGGATCACTTGCGCTTCATCGTCAAAGCCACGAAGCGGATGAACGACCTGACCGATGACCTGCTGCGGCTGGCCCGCGCCAGCCGCGCGGCGATGACTTGCGCGGAGGTGGATTTCAGTGCGCTCGCCGGCGCGATCGTGGAGGATCTGGGACAATTGGAGCCGCAACGCCACGTGAAGGTATCGATCGCGCCGAACCTTCGCGCCTGGGGCGACCTGGCATTGCTTCGCATTCTTCTCGAGAATCTACTTGGCAATGCCTGGAAGTTTACCGGCAGGACCAGCGACGCGCGGATCGAAGTCGGCAGCGCCCGGGTTCATGACGAGCAAGTCTATTTCGTCCGCGACAATGGCGCCGGCTTTGACATGGAGCACGCGCACAAACTCTTTGCGACTTTCGAACGGCTGCACACCCAGGATGAATTTCCGGGCATCGGCATCGGCCTGACCACGGTGCAGCGAGTCGTTCGCCGGCACGGCGGCCACGTGTGGGCTGAAGGCGCGCCGGGCAAAGGCGCGACCTTCTACTTCGCGCTCGGTGAGATGAAAGCGAGTTAGCCATGCCGAGCCCGGTTCGAATCCTGATCGCAGACGACCACGAGATCGTGCGCGAAGGCGTGCGCGCGGTGCTTCAGCGGCAGGCTGGCTGGGAAGTCTGCGGCGAGGCCACGACCGGCCGCGAGGCCGTCGAGCGTGCCGAAACTCTCCAGCCGCAGATCGTGATCATGGACGTCGGCATGCCCGAGTTGAACGGACTGGACGCAACCCGCGAAATCAAACGCCTCGTGCCCAAAACGGAGGTGCTCATCTTCACCGCCAACGAAACCGAGGAAGTCGTGCGCAACGTATTCAAGGCCGGCGCGAAAGCTTACCTGCTAAAGAGCGACGTGACCAGGCATCTCATTCCGGCCGTGGAAGCGCTGGTCCGGCATCGCACTTATTTCTCCTCGAAAGTATCGGAGATGATATTCGCAGGTTATCTCAAGGGTGACACTGCCGCCGAAGCTTCTCCGCTTACGCCTCGCGAGCGCGAAACCGTGCAGCTCATCGCTGAGGGAAAGACCAACAAGGAAGTCGCGCGCATTTTTGGGATCAGCATCAAGACCGTGGAAACGCACCGCGCGGCGATCATGCGCAAGCTCGAGCTGAACTCGGTCGCCGAGCTGGTCCGCTACGCCGTGCGCAATGGGATCGTGGAGCCGTAGAGCGATCGCGAAGGAAGGCTCGGGCGAATCGTGTGTGCCTTCCGCGTGACGCGAAAGCGCCTACAAACTGAGACGCGGGAGAAATCGGTGCCGCGGCTGAATGATCAGGCCGGACATTGGCTGAGGCTCGTGATCGGATGCGGCGGACGCGCGACGTTTCCGCGCGTAAAGTCGCGCGAGCGCAGCGGTAACTGAGACCGGAGCCGGATCGAGAACATTCAAGTCGAGGACTCCGGAAATGCTTCCGCCGATGGTATCGAAGCCAGGACTGGCCAGGATGATTTGAGCCGTGGCCGGGGTTGGAGAAATGAACGCGAGCGTTACGCCCGCCCCAATGACATAGGTTAGGAGTGATTTGAGCATGCCCGGTTACCAGCAAGTGACCCGCCCCGGCCGCGTGTGGAGAGTATGCAAATCGCGACCGGGTAAGTATGTAGGCGCCGACCGGAGCACCTTCGCCATTACCAGTTA
>Ga0137395_10001835_pt1 | contig 10018 bp, 14 predicted proteins | sample czobulk216metaG_FD_108283 | JGI IMG/M metagenome (GOLD analysis project Ga0137395, IMG submission 108283) | Vadose zone soil microbial communities from Angelo Coast Range Reserve, California, USA - czobulk2.16 metaG | ecosystem: Environmental > Terrestrial > Soil > Vadose zone | place: USA...
AAGGATCCGGTGCACGAACACATCCGGATCGGCGCCGGCGTCATGCGCGAGCTCGCCAACGAGCCGGCGCGCGAGATCATCGGCGTCGTCTCCGACTTGCGCGACAACGGCCTGAACAACGATCCCGGTTCGCGGATGTACGTGCCCAACGGACAGGTCACCGACGAGCTCAACGCGCTGAACCTGCGCATTTCGCCGGTCGCGTGGATCGTGCGGACGCGCGTCGAGCCGTACTCGCTGAGCAATCTCATTCGGGAGCAGCTGCGGCAGGTGACCGGGCTGCCCGTGTCCGATGTGCGGTCGATGACCGACGTCGTGTCGCGATCGATTTCGCGGCAGCGGTTCAACATGACGCTCATGACGGTGTTTGGCGGCGCGGCGCTCGCGCTCGCCGCGATCGGGATCTACGGCCTGATGTCGTATTCGGTGGCCCAGCGGACGCAGGAAATCGGCATCCGGCTGGCGCTCGGCGCCGACGGACAGCGGGTTCGCAACATGGTGGTGTTGCAGGGCGTTCGCCTGGCCGCGATCGGAGTCGTGATTGGGCTCGGCTCGTCGTTCGGGCTGGCGCGCCTGGTCGCCAGCCTGCTGTTCGGCGTGAACGCGTGGGACCCGGCGGTGTTCGTATCCGTCCCGATTGTGCTCGCGCTCGTCGCGCTCGCCGCCGTCTGGCTGCCGGCCTTGCGCGCGAGCCGCGTCGATCCGATCGTCGCGCTGCGGGAGGCCTGACGGCGCACTGCATCTGATTCGAAGCACCTGTACATCACGAAGACACGAAGGTCATTCTTTGTACGAAAGAGCTTCGTGTTTCTTCGTGCCTTTGCGATTGACGGCCGCTGCGCGCGCTGTCGCCGGCGGCGTGATGTGGTGGGCGCGCTCGACTCGATCGGGATCCTGAACTCGACCGATGTCCGGCGGCGCAGTTCTACCTAGTTGCTAGCCAGGCACGATTCAGGGACAGATCGCAAGGGCATGCCTTAAGGACGCTGCTCCTTAACGTCCCGCCTCACGACGGCGCCTGCTTTCATCACGAAGATGACGCGCTCGAGTTCGGTCACGTCGGCGAGCGGGTCTCCGGCCACACCGATGATATCCGCGAACGCATCGGCCGACACCTCTCCTACCTTGCTCTTCCAGCCGATCAGGTTGGCCGCTTCGATCGTCGCCGATTGAATGGCCTGCATCGGGGTCATGCCCCACTTCACCATGTGAGCGAACTGTCTGGCGTTCCACCCGTGCGGGTACACACCCGCGTCCGTACCAAAAGCCATCTTCACGCCCGCGCGCCACGCCTTCTGAAAGTTCTGGCGTTGCGTGAGGCCGACTTGGCGCTCCTTGTTCATGATGTTCTCGGGAAAGCCCATACGCGCATACTCGGCGAGGATGTAGTCGTCGTTGTAGATATCCATCACCAAGTAGGTGCCATGCTGTTTCGCGAGCGCGATACCCTCGTTGTCAATCAGGCTCGCATGTTCGACGGAGATGACACCCGCCCTGATGGCCCGCTTGATGGGCTCCGGGCCATGGGCGTGCGCTGCGACCTTCCGTCCCCACATATTCGCTTCTTCGACGAGCGCGTTTAACTCCTCCTGCGAGAACTGGGGACCACCGACCGCCTCTTCCTCCGACAGCACGCCGCCGCCAGCGAGCACCTTGATCACATCGGCGCCGTTCTTGATATTCGCTCTCACGAGCTTACGGATTGCGTCGACTCCATCCGCCACCCCGGACAGGTTCTCTATCCTCACATACGGCGAGAACCCGGTGAGGTCTCCGTGCCCGCCAGTGCTGGTAATGGCGAGGCCAGCCGGAATGATGCGTGGGCCTTCGACACCGTCTTGGTCGATCGCGCGCTTCAACGCCGTGTCGATGTACTCGCTGGCACCAACATCACGAACTGTCGTGAAGCCCGCCTCGAGCGTGCGCTTCGCGTAAAGGTGCGCGACAATCGCATTGTCGATCGGGCTCCTGCGAAATGTGTCGCCGTAATAGTCCTTCGCCTGGGTCGTCAGGTGCGTATGGCAGTCGATAAGACCTGGCAGGAGTGTGGCGCCCTTGAGGTCGATTACTTCCGCTCCAGGCGGCGGCGTGAGATTGCTGCCGACCGCTTTGATTCTGTCGCCTTCGATGATGACGACAGGATTGGGAATGATGGTGGCGGCTCGTGTATCGACGAGCCTCGACGCTCGAACGACGATGGTCTTCTTCGACGCTGGCGTGGTTGTGGGAATCTGCGCAAGAAGCGTAGATGCCGCGAGAGTCGCGACTACCAACGGCCGTACACACCTGAAGACGCAGGTCGTCATTGCTCTAGTCCTTCGGTAGACAAGCGGTGGCGAGGTCGAATGCTAGCACGTGGGCACAGGTCCGGCGTCGGCGTTAGCGTGCATATTTTCCACTAGTGTCTTGCCGAAGCGCGAACACTTCGCGTTGAACGTGAGAGTGGCTGGCTGACATGCAAATGGAGCCGTCGCGCCCCGACGGCCTGTGCGATCATAGCGCTTGGCGCGCGGCTCATTTGGCGCGTTAGGCGGACAAGACAGTGGAGGCATTCATGAGAGACAGAGTCAGAGCCGGCCTGCTTGGATCTTGCCTGATGCTGTTGATGTTCGCGCCTGCCGCGGCCCAGAACTCGTCGAAACTGAGCGTGGCGATCGTGTCAGACAAGGGAACCAGCACCGTGACTGATGCCACCATCATGTTGAATAGCATGCGAGGGTGGGCGTCTGGTCGTAGTGATCAAGTCTTCGGAGGGCTCTACGTCAGCGATGCCGCCGTCATACCGCCAGAGGGCGTCGCACTCAAGCCAACGCTTCTCCCCTGCCAAGATTACGATGGCGAACGGCTCTGCACGTGAGGTGTTCTTGTGGAGTCCGACGAATGATGAGACTTTTCTATCGCCCTACGCCGATCACTTTCGAGTGAACGGCACGATGTCAGTTGGCGGGAACCTTCAGGACGTGTCGGTTCAAGGCACTGTGAGGTGGCGCAGACTCGATATTGCGACTTCCCGGTAGCCGCGTTGGCCCGACAGAGAAGATCATGCGTGAACTGCTTCTTGCAATCATGGTGGTGCCGGCGCTCGTCGGCCAGCCTGCCGTATTTGTCACTGGCGGAAAGGGAGTTGCGGCACAATCGTCAGCCCGCCTGGCAACAGCCGATATCGAATTGCTGGTCAAGCAAGCCCTTGAGAATCGGTTCGACGCCAGGGATCTTCCTGATCGCAACCTGCTCGGCACCCTCACTCGAATCGCTGTCCGAGAGGAAATGCCCGGAGCGCGCCTGAGATTGGGCAGCGGGGCTTTACCCCAGCGCGAAGGGTACGAGTTCTATATTGTTTCGGAAGCGTGGGCCCAGGCGGAGGCCAACAGAACTGGGCAGGCCGTGCCGTTCATCGCCGTCGACCAACCAGTGATCACTGGCGATATCGCGACTATCTCGTTAGGTGTCGACCTCGCCGTTCGTCAGATACCGAATCGCGTGAAATTGTGCTGCTGCACCGGGCGCGGCCGATTTTCCAGGGTTAACGGGCAGTGGGCATTCGTCGCCTGGTCGGGCATCATTTGCGCGTGAATGTGTGGCCGGCAAACAGGCCGCTGCAGCCGACGAGCGGCGCGGATGTTTCGGAGCCGATTCGAAACGATCGTGATTGCCGCTCGCGGCTGAGCCGCGGGCGTTAGGCTTGCTGAGCGAAGTGCGGGACCGGCACTCATTTAGACGTGGCTGAGGAAGGTGGTTGTCCGTGCGGCAGTCGCAGCGATTGTGGCGGTTACTCCTTGTCATAGGTCTTGTCCCACTGACGCTGGCGAATCATCGACCGCCGCAGGTGGACGGGCGCTGGTCAAATCATGACGGTGTGGTGCTATTCATGGTGCACCGCGTGATGAGCGACAGCACCTACTCTCAGACGGGCTACGGCACCTATCAGTTGGATCTCAGTGCCTGGAGTTATCGCTACAACCGCATGGAGACGTCGTCTGGCCCCGTTGGCGGCCCTGCCCGGGTCACAACAGAGCAGCAGCCTGGCGAAGTGCGCTCTTTCAAGGTCAGCCGTCAAGGCAACAGGGTCATCTTGGAGGGCGCTGGCGAGGACCGACGGGAGTATGACGGTTCGTTCTTCACGTATACCCTGAAGGGCCAGGTCGTTCGAAAGTGGCGGCGGGTAGGATGACCCGCTGCAATCGGGGATGTGGCGCACGCAGGATGATGTCCTTAGCGGGGGTGACCGTTGCGAACTGCACTGCACATGGGAATGGTCGCTGTTGTCGGACTTGGCGCGTTGCAGCCGCCGCAACAGGCGGATACGAAGCTATCGCCAGATCGAACCTTGTATGCCGTGGCAGAGCGAGGCCAGCGCGTTGGGAAGGGCGAGGAACGGGAGCGGTTGGTCATCTACACCGCCCGTGGCGCACGGGTCGCGATAGCGCACGTGTGGTTGGTTGAGCCAGACGGAGTGGGCCGAGCCGGAATCCGAGGATGCGAAGACTGGGGATGGGTGGACAGTACTCGGCTATTCTGCGAAGGGACGATTAATCCGTCGACCGGCATCTACCTCGTGTTCGAGGCGAAGACTGGCAACGAGTTGCATGAATTCGTCGGTTCACATTTCGTGTGGTCCCCCGATCATCGTTACCTCACGAATTGTGGCAACGTTCCGCAATTTTCGAGCGAGGAAGGCAAGTCCGACTCCCTCGAGCTTCAAGGGAAGCCGCTGTATCCCAGTCCAGGGGACCCAGAACAGCACTGGTTTCGGTCGCTGCCGGTGTGGGCAGCCGACAGCCGGGCATTCGCTCTCGTGGACCATCGTCGCAAACAGAACACGTTCATTCTGATCGTGATGACAGTGTCGGGCAGGCTTTCTGAATTCCCGCTCGTGTCGACCGCTGAATCAGAGGAATGGCCGCCATCTTTGGACTATGAACTTCGCTGGGACGGAAGACGCATCGTCGTTCAACACCACGGCACACAGCAGATTGTTAACATCACGTAGACGACAAGAAGGCAATACGCGCCCTATGGCCTGTGCGGTTATGTCGCCGCGCGGCGCGCGGCTCATTTGGACCGTTAGGCCGCATAACTCGATCTGAACACCTCGGGCCGGAGCATCTTCTGATGTGACTTTCAATCTGATACGCCAGTCGGCCGATGCGTTTCAGACCTTCGGATTCGTCGTGCTGCGTCGATTCTTCGAGCCGAGTCCGCTCGCGGCGGAGATTGACAGCGTGATGGCCGACGGGCTTGGCGCGGACGTTTCACGTAGCGGCGACATCCGGTTCCAGTCCGTGCCGATGATGACTGCCGAGACACCGGTCAGCCTGTCGTTGCTGGATCGCGCCGAAACTGTCGCGGCTGCCTTGCTCGGTGGCCCGGTGATCCCGACCAGGGCCAAAGGCGTACGCTACTTCGGTGACACGCCGTGGCACACGGATTCCGATTCTCCGCTGAGGAGTGTCGGTTTTCTCGCCTACCTCGAACCTGTGGGAGTGGAAACCGGTGCCCTTCGCGTGATCCCTGGTTCGCATTACCCACAGTTCAGGGACGCAATCCGCGCGGTGGGGGCCGCGGGGCTCGCCGCTCCGGAGCTGCCCCACCATGTCGTCGCGACCGAGCCCGGCGACATGATCCTGCTCGATGAGCACCTCTTCCACGCGAGCTTCGGGGGTGGGATTCGCCGGCAGTGGAGGACCGACTATGTCAATGTCCCCATGGACGCTGAGGCGGAGAATTGTACGAAGTCGTACTTCGCCGGCATCTTTGCACCCGACTGGGACGGAGGCTACGACGTCGAACGATACCCAAGCTATGGTCCTGATTGGCGAAGCTCCAGTCGCGCGGCCGTGGCGCAGCTCGAAGCGCTCGGCGTGTACGAGCTGGCGGCGACGCAGGAGGCGTTCACGCGCTCGAGGCGGCGAGCGAGCGGCGCAATTCATCAACCCGGGCGTACGGGCTGACGGCTCTCAATGAATTCTGAAGTACCGATCCGGCTGGTCTTGGTCGATCCGCCGTCAGCAATCGACTATGGCGTTCAAGGTGGCCGCGGTGCACAGTATGAAACAGTGCTTGTTCGGCAGCGCAAGCGCCGAGATGTGTCATTCGATTTCTCCTTGACGGTGGCCGACAATCGGAAAGACGGGCTGCCGAATTTCCTCGGCCCATTCGCTCAAGGGCCGCCCACGAAGAGGTTCGTGTACATCGACGTCGGCAGAGATGGCGGCCCTAATTGCGCGACGGTGCAGTTGCTCGGCGACTGGCAAGTCGTCAAAGATCGTCGCGGGTGACCGAAAGACATTAATCGGAAGGGCAGATGGGCAAGATCTACGAACACATCGATCAGGTCCTCGAGGCGTTCATTGCGGCGCAGCAGATGTTCTTTGTTGCCACGGCGCCTTTGACGGCGAGCGGTCACGTCAATCTCTCACCGAAGGGAATCGATACCCTTCGCGTGCTCGGCCCTCACACGATGGCGTATTTGGATTACGTCGGCAGCGGTGCTGAGACCATCGCTCACCTCAAAGAAAACGGGCGCATTGTCGTCATGCTGTGTGCGTTTCAGGGGGCTCCACGCATCGTTCGGTTTCATGGTCGCGGCGACGTGCTGGAACCGCACGACCACGAATTCGATCACCTCCGGGCATCGTTTCCGACCGAGCCGGCTGGTCGCGCGATCGTTCGTATTTCCATTGACCGGATCTCGGACTCCTGCGGGTACGGCGTGCCTCTCTACGGGTTCGAAGCACACCGCTCTCAGCTTCCCGCGTGGGCGGCCCGCAAGGGTACGCGAGGGCTGATCGAGTACGAAGAAGCGAACAACCGGGTCAGCATCGATGGTCTTCCGGCCTTGCGGGGGGCCGGAGTGCCGGAGCCATAGATACGGGCTGGCTAACACTCAAATGGAGCGGACGCGCCACGGCGTCAGTGTGATCATGTCGTCGAGGCGCGCGCGGAGCATTTGAATCGTTAGGCAGACAAGAGAATGCTGTTTCACATCAGCGAGCAACCGGGCATCGAGAGATTCCATCCGCGCCCCTCTGAACTGTCTGCTGCGCCTGTCGTCTGGGCGTCGATGCTAATCGCCTTCGCAACTATCTCGTTCCTCGCGACTGCCCACGAGTGACGTTCTACGCAGGCCCGCACACCACGTCGGCCGACAAAGAGCGGTTCTTGGGCGCAAGTGCTGCGGTCGTGGCTGTCGAGCAGGATTGGTTGAAGCGTGTGCAAAGCTCCCGGCTGTACTGTTATCACTTGCCGCCTCAGACGTTTGAGTGTGTCGACGAGTGTGCGGGCTACTTCGTCAGCCGGGAATCTGTTCTGCCGGCACGTATTGAAGTGCTGGAGGATCCCGTTGTTGAGTTGCAACGCCGCGAAGCGGAGCTCCGAGTCTTATCCAACCTGTGGCCCCTTCGTGACGGTGTCGTCGCGTCAAGCCTGCAGTTCTCGATCATCAGGATGTGGAACGCCCGGCCGAGAAGCGCGGCGTAGCCCGAGACCGAAGGCCCGGGGAAGTCGAAGCTGCCATGGCAAAGACAATCGTCGCGATTCTTGTTGGTACCATCATCGCTGGTTCAACTGTTCGAAATGCTGTTGGGCTGCGCGCGCAAACGCAGTCACAGATGAATACTGACGCCGACCGAGCACTGCGGTCCGCAGAGGCTGAGATGGCGACAGTGCTTCAGAATCTCACCAAGAAGGCCAGCGCCCAGCCAGCGGCGCTGGCGAGACTCAACCGCGCGCAGACAGCTTGGGTCGCGTACCGGGACGCGCACCTCGAGGCGCTTTGGCCTTCGAAACACCTTTGCAGTCGTACGGCTCCGTGCATCCGATGTGTGTCTCGATGGAACGAACGAACCTTACAAAGGAACGCATCCGAGAACTCCGCTTGATGTTGGCAGCCAAAGAGGGCGTCGTGTGTTTTGGCGCTTGGCCGGAATAGACGGAAAGGACCGACTGGGCCAACCAGGCCGGCAAACACGCAAATGGAGCCGACGCGAGATCTTCCCTCGATAGGGTTGCAGGATTAGCAGCATCGTGGAAACACTCGAAGAAAAGATTCGACGGGTTACTCAAGAAGACGTTGCGATCGTGTCGTACGACCCGACGTGGCCAGACGTATTCCTTCAAGAGAAGGCCCATCTCTTGTCATGCTTGCCGCCTGAGCTCATCACGCGCATTGAACATTTCGGCAGCACAGCGGTTCCCGGATTAGCCGCCAAGCCCATCATCGACATCCTTGTGGAGGTCACCAACCTCGAAGCCACGAAGGAACGAATCGTGCCGGTGCTGGAATCGCAGCAGTACGAGTACTTCTGGCGCCCCACTCACGGAGACGATGGCCCGCCCTTCTACGCGTGGTTCATCAAACGGCATCAGCTAACGGGCGCTCGAACGCACCACATTCACATGGTCGAGCGTCAGTTTGTCGACCATTGGGAGCGCTTGCTGTTTCGCGACTACCTGGTGCAACACCCCGCGACGGCGAAAGAATATGAGGCGCTCAAGCTTCAACTGGCAACGGAGTACCCGAACGATCGCATTGCGTACACGCGTGGCAAGACAACTTTCATCAACAGCGTGGCGAGGCTAGCAAGCACCCGAGAGAGTTAGCAAACAGCAGCTTGATCGGAGGGATACCGTGAATCGACTCCTGCTGGTGACTGTGATGCTGCTGAGTGTCGCACTCGGCGGCTCGGGTTTGGTTCGGGCCGCGAGGCCTCAGAGTCAGGTCTCATCCGGACAGGACCACATTGCCTGGGTTGCCGGCGCACTCAAACGCATGCAGACGGTGAAGGTAGGAATGACAAGGGACGATCTCCTCAACGTCTTCGGGACTGAAGGCGGGCTCTCCACGGGTTTGCGGCGAACCTTCGTGAGTCGGGATTGTCCGTACTTCAAGGTTGACGTGGAATTCGAAGCAGTCGGCCGACCGAGTCGAGACGGTGACGGGCGCGTCACTCTTGTCGAGGGCCCTCAGGACGTAATCGTCAAGATTTCCCGGCCCTACCTCCAGTTCAGCAGCGTGGACTGGCTGTAGGCGGATGCGGTCTAACAAACGAATGAAACCGCCGGCGGCCGGTGCGACCATGAGCCCCGCGGCTGAAGCCTGACGTAGCCAGACGACTCCGCATATTGAAGAACCGATGCCTACCCTTGCTAGAAAACCGGACGGTCAATACATAGTTCGGCACTTCTATCTGGATTTCGCGACATGGCAGATTTCACCTGAAGGGGTTTCGCATCTCAGGCGCCGACGCGTCGAAGAGGACGGCCACTTCACGACCGAGCAGTTCATGCACCTGTGGACGAACGGTTGGGTCTACACCGGCGATCATCCTGGGCCGGCGCCCGGGCCCTTGTGCGTCGGGGATCGTGACGTGCCGCAAGACCTTCGCGATGCCATTCATGAGTTCCATTCCACCATCAGAAACGGTCAGTTCGCGGAGGCGTGGCGGTTTGTGACGACGACGCGGACTCGGGAGAGCGTGATCCCCAAAGACGTGCTCGACATCATTGATGCGCAACAGTTCGAGGCGTTCCAGAAGAAGATGGCCGGTGCTGATCGACCACGCCTTCATTCGTGGTTTTGTGTGGATATCCGGACTGTCATCAGCAGCATCGAGTACATTGCGACCATTGAGTTCAAACAGGCTGCGGAACAGCAAGGGCTCGCGACGCTGCGACCTGTCGAATTGAATGAAACCTGGGCGTACACAATCTCGGCCTGGAAGGTCAAATGGGATGGCTTTCTTGGTCTGAGCGCTGGCTAACATTCAAATTGAGCCGACGCGCCCGACGGTCCGTGCGATTATGGCGCTGCGGGGCGCAGCTCATTTGAAGCGTTAGGCTGCTCGACGAGGTGTCTACGACTCAGAGGACCTATGACAGTCCGTCGAATCCTGCTCGGCGCTGCACTCCTGCTCGTCGTGAACCGCGTTGTGGTCCTTGCAGCGCAGCCGCCCGCGTTCGATGCCGCGTCGGTTGTTCCCAGTCTTCACGGTGGGCCGAGCTCCTTTCGCGTCACTCC
>Ga0137395_10001836_pt1 | contig 10016 bp, 7 predicted proteins | sample czobulk216metaG_FD_108283 | JGI IMG/M metagenome (GOLD analysis project Ga0137395, IMG submission 108283) | Vadose zone soil microbial communities from Angelo Coast Range Reserve, California, USA - czobulk2.16 metaG | ecosystem: Environmental > Terrestrial > Soil > Vadose zone | place: USA...
CACATTTCCAGGAAATTTCGCTTTGCCAGGAATCTGCGCAAACCCTACAACGGCCGTGGAATGACCATTCATAACCTGATGCCCCAAGTAACGAAAGCGGGACTCGTTCAGATTGCCCGGATGAAACAAGACCCACGCATTTGCGCTGCCCCGCGAGAGGACCGGCGCCGCCCCGCTCATCTTGCCGGTCCGATACTCCTCCAGCGTGACTGAACCTTCCGCCTGGTCTTCATGCCGCAGAACCAGATAGTCAAATTGCTGGTTGGTGGTCGGTCCCCGAGGTCCAAATTTGACGATGACATCTTCGCGAGAAATTAAATTGGGAGTCTTTCCCAGCAACTCCACGCACCGGTTGCTGGTGCGTTCGAGAAGTCCCGCCAGTCGGTCCTGGTCATGAGCGGGCTCCAACCCTCGCAATTCCGGAATATTAGCGGCCAATTGCGGTAAGGGGTCGTCCAGATACGGCTTCGCGCGTTCCCACACCGACTGGTTGAAATCTCGCGGAATCAGTTCTACATCGACATTCTGCCGAGTTTGATTTGGCAAGCCAGCTCTGAGAACGGGATGCAAGATTTGAGCCAGGGTCAGAAAATTTGGATCCTTATTTAGCTTCATGTCTTTCAAGAATTGCCATGCGTCTTTATTTACGTTGCCAGCCACTCCGTAGTAATCGTGATCGTGACCTTTCATTTCGTGCAGTTCCACGAAGAAGCCACGAGAATTGAAGGCGTCGCGAGTGGCTCGAACCATGGCAAGGGGAAAGAATGCGTCGTTGGCGCCCTCCCAAATCGCGATCGGAGTTTTGCGCTGCGCGAAATCGATGAGCCTGAAATCGCTTTCCGTCAACGCTCCAGCGTGAATCGCGGTCGCCGCAAAATACTCCGATTCCACAATCGAGAGATAAAGCGCGTACGTTGCGCCCGCAGAATGCCCAAACAAATAAACGCGCCGCTTATCGATTGAATGCCTGGATTCGACCTGCTCCAGCACCGCGTGTAGAAAATCTGGACTGTCCCTCACACAATTCCATTCGGCCGGATCGATGGCATCCGGCGCAACCAGGATGATTTTTTCCTTTTGCGCAATTCCCTGCCAGGGATAAATGAGAGATTGGCCGTTGTAACCGGAGCCATGCAGCAGAAGGATCACCGGCGCAGGTCCGGTTCTGTCGACCGGTGCGAAGATATGGTAAGTGCGAGTCGCGCCACCGAAACGGATCGTTTCAGTTTGACTCTTAAAATTAACCTTAGCGAGGACGAGAGGCGCCGCAAGCGCGAAGATCGCTGCAATCAGGAAGTGCCGCAGCGCTTTTCTCCGGTGCGGCTTGGCGTTCATTTCCCGCAACCTGCCCATCAAAAGTTGATGTTAATGCCACTTGGTGGGCCCGCCTGGATTCGAACCAGGAACCAACAGATTATGAGTCTGCTGCTCTAACCGTTGAGCTACGGGCCCCGCATCCATATCTTACACATTCAGCGATGAACCGTTACCATCGTCACGCGTCACCGGCGGAGGCGTCAAGTTATGATTACCAAAGAAGATCTCCAGCATGAAAAGACTGCGCTTTCTGCTCGCGCTCAGCAACGACGATAACGATTACCAGATTGCGCAGGCTTCCACTGCTCAGTTGGCCGCGCGCAAACTCGGTATCGATCTAGAGATTGTTTATGCCGGCAATGACGGCATCAAGCAGAGCCAGCAACTGCTATCTGCCATCCAGTCCAATACCGCGCAACGAACCGACGCCATCATCTTTGAACCGGCTGGGTCTACTGCGCATCCTCAAGTGGCCCGCGCCGCGGCAGCTGCCGGCGTTGGAGTAGTTTTATTGAATCGTGATGCCGACTACATTGGGGAGCTTCGCAAAGTTTTCCACGTGCCCGCCTTCGCCATCACATCGAACCACGAAGAAATCGGCCGCATCCAGGGACAACAACTCAGCAGTTTGGTCCCGGGCGGGGGAACCGTTCTCTACATTCATGGTCCGGGAGAAAGTTCAGCGGCAAAGCAACGGTATACCGGCTTGCTTGAAACCAAATTAGACAGCTTGTCGCTTCGCGTCCTGAAAGCACAGTGGAGCCAAGCCAGCGCGTTCAAAGGAGTCTGTTCATGGCTCCGTCTTTCCACATCTCACCAGGTGCAGATTGTGGCCGTCTGCGCACAAGACGATTCCATGGCAATGGGGGCGCGTAAAGCCTTCGAAGAATGCCGCGGATCGGAGGAGGATTGGAAGAGGATTCCGTTTCTCGGTTGCGATGGACTTCCCAAGACGGGACTGGACTGGGTGCGCCGCAATCTTCTGACGGCAACCATTTCGATTCCTGCGAACGCCGATCTGGCAATCGAGATGATGGTGAAGTCGATCAATACCGGTACGCTACCGCTGGAACGTACCTTCACAATTGCCAAACCCTTTCCGACCTGTGAAGTTCTTGCTCAACAATGCGTGCGCGCGAAAGCCGCCTCCAGCTAACAAAATCTGGATTATCGCTGGTGGAGAGCCGGGCGTCCTCGTCCGGCCCATACGCAGGTCTTGCGGCATTCGGCAGGCCTTATTGAGCGCCGGCCGGAGGCGTAGGAGCCGAAGATGCGGGAGCGCCCGGCGTTGTAGCGCTGTTGTTCACCAAGTCTTTCAGTTCCTTGCTGGGCTTGAAGAAGGGAATCTTCTTTGCCGGAACTTCGACGCGGTCTCCCGTTTTGGGGTTGCGGCCAACGCGCGGCTTGCGCTGGCGCGTGCGGAAGCTCCCGAATCCGCGAATTTCAATCTTGTCGCCGACGCGCAGCGAGCGCACGACACTATCAAAAATCGTGTCTACTATCACTTCGCTGTCTTTGCGGGTAAGTTCCGCCAGCCGGGAAACCTCTTCGATCAGGTCAGCTTTCGTCATATTTGTTTACTCCCTTTGGTAGGGGATCGGTGCGCTGAGGGCTCCGCGCCCCCTGCTGCTGCATCACGCCGCCTATAACCTTCTCAAATCTAAGGGGTTCTGTGCAAGTGGGGAAAGAGGCACCTTGGCCAATCGCTATTTCCAGAGATAGTAGAAGCCCACTTGCTGCTCCAACAATTTTTCTCGCGTAGGTAAGTAGTCAGAGACATCGCCGAATAGGAGATCGAGTCCCGACCGCCTATCTTTTGGAGGATAGACCAGCGTCGGCTCACCGGAAATATTCACCGCCCGCGCTGTGTCTTTCACCGCTCCTTCAAAATCAGCGATCTCATCGACAAGTTTCATTCCATTTGCCTGTTCACCGGTCCAGACCTTTCCGTTGGCGATGGCGCGGATATCTGCTTCTTTCGCGTGCCTCCCATCGACCACTGCCTGGATGAATTGCGTGTGCATGTTGTCGATCAATCCTTGCAGGTATTCGCGCTCGGCTGGAGTCATCTCTCGCGTCGGACTGCCCGTATCTTTGAATTCGCCCGCCTTCAGGGTGATGGCGTTCAGTTTCGCCCAACGTAGAAGCTCGCCGTAGTTCACCCACTCGGCGATCACGCCGATCGATCCCACCACGCTGCCCTTATCCGCATAAATCTTGTTGGTAGCCGAAGCCACGTAATACGCACCGCTCGCGCCAACGGTTTCAATCGAAGCCACGATGCGCTTTTTCTTCTCGTCGCGAATCCGCTTCACCTCGCGATAGATTTCCTCCGACGCGGCCACGCCGCCGCCAGGCGAATTCACATGAATGATGATGGCTTTGACGGAATCGTCATCGGCAAACTTTTTAAGCTGAGGGACGATTTGCTTGGGAGAGAAAATCACTCCGTTCAAGTCAACCACGGCAATCTTGGACCCGAAGGCCGAAAACGATTCTTCATCCCGGCCGCCAAAGCTCAGATACACCAGCGTAAACACCGCCGCCACGAACAGCGTAAAGAAGCCGCCGCCCACCAAAACCCAAATCCAGATGCGAGAACGCCCTTCAGCCATAATCAGACGAGTTTAGCACCGGGAGCCTCAGGCATCACGGCCACAAATGTCATTTGATTTCGAAATTCTTCGGGTCGAGCTGGACGTTCTGAGAGATTTTGGTGACAGTAACGTCAAACTGGCTGACTGCGGCGATCGCCGCTCCGAATCTGGGATGTCCTTCGCTCGTCCCCTCAGTAATCGGACTACCCCCGCCAAGCGTAGTGGTGACACCTCTGCCCGTGTTGGAAGTTCGTGCCTCCGGAACTTCCGACGTAAACTGAACCGTCCACTTTCCCGGCAACGTGAGATTGTCGGTTCTTTTGAAGTCGGCAAAACGTTCTTCGATCCGGTAATGCGTCTCCTGCTGCTGCGCTGTCTCCCGTTCGGTCAACCCGATCTGTGGCTTGATCGTCAATTCGTAGACTGTAAGTACGTGGCGAAACGTCTCGGGCTCAAAATAAAGTTGAATCTGCAAATCGGAATGGTTGGGAACGTAATCCATGCGGTAAAGTTCGCGGCCATTCACTCTCTTTAGACCCTGGTATTTGAGTTTGCCATGGTTTCGGTCTAAGTGGGCAAGCCCCCAACCGGTGGAAAGCGTGCCGCCCCACAGACCATCTGTAAGAATCTCATTGTGCACCATCACAAACTGCCCCAGCGTGGAGTAGACACCTGGTTTCAGTTGCGCAATGACCGTCTTTTTCCCATCGCTCACAAAACGCTCGCCGTGATAATTCGGGTTGGGCAGCTTTAGCAATGAGACAAACTTATCGCCCTCGGAGATGAAGACCAACTTGCCGTCCTCGCTGCCAGATCCACCATTCAGAACCCTGAATTGTAAAGTCCCTTCGTCGGCGAGGTTCGTCACCGCCGCCCGAGCCTGCTCCGTACCAATCGAACTTAAATGCCGCTTGACCAAATCTTCGACATTCAATTCATCTTTGGCCGCGCCAATCGATACCATGGCCATCAGGCCAGCTAATATCGCCATGTATCGCATAGACAACCTCCGACTTGAACATCGTCGTATCAGTTTAGGTGGCCAGTATAGCCCAATATCTCTTGGCGGGATCAGCATTACTTACTTGCATTCAATTACGGTGGACAAGCTCTCGATATCTCAAGCCGCCCAATATATAATCTAGCGCGGCGGAGATCGGGCTTCGTAAGAAGAATTCCGGCCTGGAACTTCAAGAACGAAGCCATCCCTTACTAATTCCGCAGGGTATATGCCGTGCCGATGAACCCGCCTGCTTACCGTGCGTTTATCTTAATCCTCGCATTAGCAACCACGGGCTACACGCAGGATTCTCGGCTGCCGGTCAAACCGAAGACTGACTTAGTAAGTCCATCGATACTCGGCAGCGACTCCCCTGACATGCAAGCGTCGATCCCGGAACCAGCCGCCAAGGACTCGGAGTTCACCATTTCAAAACAAATTGATGAGGTGAATCTTATTCTGAGCGTCACTGACTTGAAAGGACGATTCGTTGACAATTTGACCGTTGACGACCTGAAGCTGCTAGACAATCAAAAATCGCCATTGAGGTGGAATTACTTTCAGGCCCGTACCAACCTTCCGTTGCATGTGATTTTGGCAATCGATGTAAGCAGTTCGATCCGCGCACGCTTGCGTTTCGAGCAGCAAGCTGCCAGTACATTTCTTAAACACATTCTTCGTAAGGAGACCGATAAGGCCGCTATTGTCGCGTTTGGCAGTACTGTGCAGGAGAAGACTAGAGGCATGACCAACGATGTTGGTGCGCTCGATGCCACAATCCGCACGCTGCAGGCTAACGGCGAAACTGCGATGTATGACGCGATTGTTCTTTGCAGCCAAAAGCTCCACGACAGCAGGCAAATGACGGGAGTACGCCCGGTAATTATTCTCATCACAGATGGAGATGATACTGCCAGCAAAGCGACGTTGAGTGCGGCACAAGAAGCTGCGCTTCGATCCGAGGCAACGATTTTTGCTTTAGACGCAAATTCCATCTACGAGAAAAACCCCAAAGGGCACTTGGTACTGGAGAAGTTAACCCACGAAACTGGAGGTTACGTGCTGTCTGCGCGAGAAAACACGGACCTGAAAGGTGCTTTCAACACCGTCGAAAAGATCCTGCGCAGCCAATATGCGCTCGGTTATCCGCCGCCCGATTTGGAGGCGAACGGGAGCTTTCGTTCCATAGAGGTAACTTCCATTAAACAGGGCTTACATATCCACACCCGAAAAGGGTATTACGCGCCCATCAAGTAGCAGATAAGAGTGAGTCTACAAGACGTATAGGCGAACTCGGCCACCCAACAGCCCATGACTGGTCTGAGTTGGCGTACACTCTTCTCCGCACATGCGTGACCCTGTCGAACTCGAAGTTTTCAGGAATCTTTACCACTCCATTGCCGAAGAAATGGGTGCCACGCTGCGCCGCACTTCGTTTTCTCCTAACATCAAGGAGCGTCGCGACTATTCCTGCGCCGTGTTTGATTCCGCCGGGCAGGTCATTGCCATGGGCGATCACATGCCGGTGCACCTTGGTTCCATGCCGATGTCGGTCGCTGCGGCCGTAAAGCAGTGCGCTCTCGACCCCGGCGACATGGTCATGCTCAATGATCCATTCCGCGGCGGCACGCACCTTCCTGACATCACGCTGGTTATGCCGGTGTATCTGGGTGGGAGGGAAAGCAGCGGGCGGGGGCGCCCGCTCCACACAACAACACCAGATTTTTACGTTGCCTCACGCGCTCACCACGCTGATGTGGGCGGAATGTATCCAGGCTCTATGGGGCCGTGCCGCGAAATTTATCAGGAAGGGCTGCGCATTTCGCCCGTCAAAATCATGCGCGGTGGAAAGCTTGTCGCCGACGTGCTGGCTCTTTTGCTGAACAATGTTCGCACCCCTGAAGAGCGCGAGGGGGATCTGGGCGCGCAGATTGCCGCCTGCGAAACCGGCGCACAACGCCTCCGCGAAATCTGTAGCCGCTACAGAACTGCTCGCGCCAAACGAGCCGCGGCCGATCTGCTTGCCTACTCTGAAGAATTGATGCGAGCTTTCTTGCGAACCATCCCGCCCGGCCGCTATCAGGCCGAAGATTTTCTGGATGACGATGGCGTCGACAATAAGCCAGTTCGGATAGCTGTGACCGTCGAGGTTCCGCGGATGCCCGCCGGAACGTCCGCCGCAGGGACGCGGCTTGCCGCGTCTCCCTCGTCATCCCGCAAGAAGCCAAAGGTCACGATTGACTTCTCTGGCAGCGACCCGCAGGTCCAAGGCGCCGTCAACGCGGTCGAAGCCATCACTTACTCGGCCTGCTTCTACGTCTTTCGCTGTCTGCTACATGACGATGTCCCGGCCACCTCCGGACTCATGCGCCCCCTCCGCCTCATCGCTCCCGCGGGAACAGTTGTTAATGCCAAGCCTCCCGCTGCTGTCGCTGGCGGCAATGTTGAGACTTCACAGCGCATCGTCGATGTGCTTCTAAAAGCGCTGGCGCAGGCGATACCAGACCGCATTCCCGCCGCCGCTTCCGGCACTATGAATAACCTCACCATTGGAGGCATCGATCCTCGAAGCGGCGAGCCTTTCGCATACTACGAAACCATTGCCGGCGGCATGGGCGCACGTCCTACAAAAAACGGGGTGTCGGGTGTCCATACCCACATGACGAATTCTCTCAACACTCCCGCCGAGGCTCTCGAATACGCCTACCCAATTCGCCTGCGTCAGTATTCGCTGCGCTTTGATAGCGGAGGCGCAGGTCTGCATCGCGGTGGCGATGGCATCGTCCGCGAGATTGAAGTCTTAACCGACTGCCAGGTCACTCTGCTTGCCGACCGCCGAGTACACGGGCCCTACGGCCTCGCGGGAGGGAGCGATGGCGCTAGAGGTCGAACAGTAATCATCCGAAGCAACGGTGCTAGAGAAGAACTCCCCGGAAAGACCAGCGTGCGCCTGCGCAGCGGAGAAAGAGTTCACATAGAATCTCCAGGTGGCGGCGGCTGGGGGCCAGTCGAATAGCGGAACCGGGTGTAAGGCCGTGTGGTGACGGGGCTCTGCCCCGTCCTGGCGGGGCAAAGCCCCGCCACCACACAACCTCAGCGTCCACTGCGGTAAATCCTACTTTTTCGCTAGAATTCTAACTGCCGACTTCCCAGCAACTTATCAGGGAGCCACACGATGAGATTCTTACGTTCTCTTATTTTCGCAATAGTGATTGCGTCCGCCTTCTTTTACTTCACCACCTATCGCCACGGAGGCCTTCAACCCACCAACTGGATGAGCCGTCCGCAGCACGTTGAAATCACAGAAGCCGCTGGCGGCGCATCGCTGGACGGCGAAGAACAGAACAACATCAACGTCTACCGCAAGAACATCGGCGCCGTCGTCAACATTACCTCGCGCGTAATGACCTTCGACTTTTTCTACGGACTCGTGCCGCAGGAAGGCCAGGGCTCCGGTTTCGTCATCGACAAAGAAGGACACATTCTCACGAACTATCACGTCATCGCGGAGGCCCGCCAGGTCGAGGTCACGCTTCACAACCGCAAGAAATATAAGGCCACCATCGTCGGCGTCGACAAGTCGCATGACCTAGCCATAGTCCAGATCAAAGCTCCCGACCTGCAGCCGATGACGCTAGGCGACTCGACAAACCTGCAAGTCGGCCAGAAAGTCTATGCGATCGGCAATCCCTTCGGGCTCGCCGGCACGCTCACGCAGGGCATCGTCAGTTCCATCCGCCAGGTGCAGGAGCCCGACGGACTGGTCATCGACGAAGCCATCCAGACCGACGCCGCCATCAACCCCGGTAATTCTGGCGGCCCGCTACTTAACTGGCACGGCGAAGTCATCGGCATCAACACCATCATCGCCTCGAGTGTTGGCCAAAGCGCCGGCATCGGCTTTGCCATCCCCATCAACACCGCCAAGGCCGTGGTCAACGATTTGGTCACGCTCGGACGCGTGCGCCGTCCTGCTCTGGGCGTCCGCACCATCCCCATCGATCCCGAAGTGGCCAGTGAACTGGGTCTCGCTGCCGATTATGGACTTCTTATCGTTCAAGCCGTACAGGGAGGATCCGCCGACCGTGCCGGATTGCGTGGCGGTACCGAACGCGCCTACCTCGGCAATACTCCCATCATGATCGGCGGGGACCTCATCGTCGCAATTGAGGGCGAAAAAGTTGAAAGCCAGCAGACCCTCGCCCAGGTCATGAACCGGCATCGGGCTGGCGACACCGTGAAAGTCACCATATTCCGCAGCAAGAAAAAGATGGAAGTGCAGGTAGTTCTCGGCGAAGCCCGAGATCAGGTTTAACGAGATCAGGTTTAAACAGGAAAAATATGGCTCAGCAAAACACGACGTTCAGCAGTATCACGCCTCGCCAAATCCGCGTTATCGGAGTCCCACTCGACCTCGGACAATCGCGCCGCGGCGTTGACATGGGGCCATCCGCCGTCCGTGTCGCCGGCCTCGAAGCTCGCCTCGAGGCCATTGGTCACGTCGTCGAGGATGCGGGCAACATCGCGGTCGCGATTCCCGAACAGAAAAAAGAAGGCGCAGCCAACTCAAAATATCTCAAAGAAATTACTGCAACCTGCGTCAAGAGCGCAGACATGGTGTTGAAGACACTGGAAGCGGGAAAAATTCCTCTTATTCTAGGCGGAGATCATTCTGTGGCCGCTGGCACAGTCTCAGGCGTCGCTGAATTCTACCGCCGCAAAAAACAAAAAATCGGCCTGATCTGGATCGACGCTCACACCGACATGAACACGCCCGAGTCTTCTCCCAGCGGCAACGTACACGGTATGCCGCTTGCCTCGATCATGGGACTACCTCCGACTGAACTGGGAAAGATTTACGATTTTTCCCCAAAAGTAGCGCCGGAAAATTGCGTCCTCGTCGGCATCCGCGATGTCGACAACTTCGAAAAAGAAAATATCCGCAAATCCGGAGTCCAGGTTTTTACCATGCGCGATATTGACGAGCGCGGCATGCGCTCCGTTATGGAGGAAGCTCTCACCATGGCCGGAAACGGCACCGCCGGATATCATGTCTCACTCGACATGGATTGGATCGATCCCGAAGACGCGCCCGGCGTTGG
>Ga0137395_10001838_pt1 | contig 10010 bp, 6 predicted proteins | sample czobulk216metaG_FD_108283 | JGI IMG/M metagenome (GOLD analysis project Ga0137395, IMG submission 108283) | Vadose zone soil microbial communities from Angelo Coast Range Reserve, California, USA - czobulk2.16 metaG | ecosystem: Environmental > Terrestrial > Soil > Vadose zone | place: USA...
ACACAAGGGCGGACCAACGGTGATCCTGGCCAAAACCATCAAGGGCTATGGCCTGGGCTCGGCGCAGGCACGCAATGCCACCCACCAGGAAAAGAAAATGACCGACGAAGCGCTCACGGCCTTCCGGTCGCGCTTTGAGATTCCGATTCCCGACAAAGCGGCAAAAGAAGGCGCGCCGTATCGTCCGCCGGACGACAGCCCGGAGATTCAATACCTGCAGGAGCGCCGCAAGGTCCTGGGTGGATATATGCCGGTACGCGATGGTCATGTGCGCGGGTTCCAAGCGCCTGCACTTGCGACGTTCAAGGAATCGCTCGAAGGATCGAAAGGCCGCGCTGTTTCCACCACTATGGGATTCGTCAGCATGCTGCGCAACCTGATGAAAGACCCGAACGTCGGCAAGCTGGTGGTCCCGATTATTCCTGACGAAGCCCGCACGTTTGGCATGGAATCGATCATCCGCCAGGTTGGCATTTACGCCAGCCAGGGGCAGCTCTATAAGCCGCACGATGTCGACATGCTGCTTTATTATCGCGAGGCAAAAGACGGGCAGATCCTGGAAGAAGGAATCACCGAAGCCGGCTCCATGGCTTCCATGACTGCGGCGGGTACGGCCTATTCCAACTATCGCGTGCCCATGATTCCCTTCTTCACCTATTACTCAATGTTCGGCTTCCAGCGCGTAGGCGACCTGATCTGGGCATTCGCAGACGCGCGCGGCAAGGGCTTCCTGATGGGCGGCACCGCCGGACGCACCACGCTGGCCGGTGAGGGCCTGCAACATCAGGACGGACACAGCACCGTGGTTTCAAGCACGGTCCCGACCTGCGCTACTTACGATCCGGCGTACGTTTATGAGATTGCCGTAATCGTTCAGAACGGAATCCGCCGCATGTATCAGGAAGGCGAAGACCGTTTCTACTACATCATGCTGTACAACGAAGATTATCCAATGCCGGAGATGCCCACGGGCAGCGAAGAAGGGATCATCAGGGGCATTTACCGGTTCAAAGCTGCCGAGGGCAAAAAAGCCAGCGTGCAATTGTTTGGCAGCGGCCCGATTCTGAACGAGGCGTTGCGAGCTCAGTCGATTCTGGCGGAAAAATATGGCGTTCAGGCCGACGTATGGAGCGTGACCAGCTACAACGAGCTCCGCCGAGAAGCCCTGGCCACCGAACGCTGGAACCGCCTGCACCCGGCAGAAAAGCAGAAGCAGCCATATGTTGTGACGGTGCTGGAGAAAGCTGAAGGCCCGATCATTGCCGCCTCGGACTATATAAAGGCGGTCCCCGACCAACTGGCGCCATGGCTGGGAACGCGCCTGGTAACGCTCGGAACGGACGGTTTCGGACGCAGCGACAATCGCGAGCATCTGCGCCGGCACTTTGAGATCAACGCCGAGTCCATTGCGACAGCCGCACTCTCCCGGCTGGCCAGGGACGGGAAATTTGATCCCAAAAAGGCGCAAAAAGCCTTTGCCGACCTGGGCGTCAACGTCGAAAAGGCAGACCCGGCACGGGCATAAAACATACATTATTTTCATAAACTTACCTGAATACCATTGATCCAAATGTAGAGACGTAGCAATGCTACGTCTCTACCGTACAACCTGGCAAAACTGCCATTCATGAGCGTAAGTCACTCAACTTTTCCTATTGACAAATCTACGGCCTTTCCCTCATAATTAGCACTCGATAGGAATGAGTGCTAGCAGCTACATTCCTTATCAAGCCGCAAGACAGCCTTTGTAAATCCCATTATTCGAGCAAATTCTGAAAGGAGTAGTTCGCATGGCACAGAAGTTGACCCCGCTGCATGACCGCGTCGTGATCCGTCGGATCCAAGAGACGGAAACCGTTCGTGGCGGCATTATCATCCCCGACACGGCAAAAGAGAAACCCCAGGAAGGCGTCGTTATCGCCGTTGGAACCGGCAAATATGAAAAGGGCCAGACCGTTCCCCTGGCAGTAAAAGAAGGCGACCGCGTTCTGTTCGGCAAGTATTCCGGATCTGAAATCAAGATTGACGGCGAAGAGCTGCTCATCATGAAGGAAGACGAAATCCTGGGAATCCTGAGCGGAGCACACAAGAGCGCGGAGAAGCCCGAAAAAGCCGGCGCCGCAAGACGGTAAGCGAGCAGCCATTGGCAATTGGCCTTTAGCCCTTAGTTGGGTTGGTTTGGCTAAGAGCTAACGGCTAAAAGCTACCCGCAAGGATTTTTGAATTCAGTTAGTCGAAACATTTTCGCGGAAATTCCGCAACAAGTCTTGATAGGAGATTGCAACAATGCCAAAGATTATTGTGCACGGTGAAGAATCCCGCCAGGCGATCCTGCGCGGAGTGAATGTACTGGCAGACGCAGTAAAGGTGACCTTGGGCCCGCGCGGCCGCAACGTGGTCATCAACAAAAAGTTTGGTTCCCCCGTCATCACCAAGGACGGCGTGACCGTGGCCAAGGAGATCGAACTGGGTGATCACCTTGAGAATATGGGCGCGCAGATGGTGCGTGAAGTCGCCAGCAAGACCAGCGACGTGGCCGGAGACGGCACCACCACCGCTACCGTCCTGGCCCAGGCCATCTATCGCGATGGCGTCAAGACCGTTGCTGCCGGCGCCAACCCGATGGCCCTGAAGCGTGGCATTGAGCGCGCTGTGGCCACGATCTGCGGCACGCTGAACAAAGACGGCGAGCGCAGCAAGGGCTTCCTTGATTCCCTGTCCAAGCCGGTCAGCGGCGACATGATTGCCCAGGTGGGCACCATATCCGCCAACAATGACGAGACCATTGGACGCATCATTGCCGAAGCCATGAAGAAAGTCGGCAAAGACGGCGTGATCACAGTGGAAGAGTCGCGCACCATGGAGACCAGCCTGGAAGTGGTCGAGGGCATGCAGTTTGACCGCGGCTATCTCTCACCCTACTTTGTGACCGACCCCGAGCGCATGGAAGCCATTCTTGACGACGCGCTCATTCTCATCAACGAAAAGAAAATCAGCACCATGAAGGACCTGCTCCCAATTCTGGAACAGGTGGCCAAGCAAGGCCGTCCGCTGTTGATCATTGCGGAGGACGTTGACGGCGAAGCGCTGGCGACCCTGGTGGTGAACAAGCTGCGTGGCACGCTGCAGGTTTGCGCGGTGAAGGCGCCTGGCTTCGGTGATCGCCGCAAGGCCATGCTGCAGGACATCGCAATCCTGACCGGCGGAAAAGCCATCACGGAAGATCTCGGCATCAAGATGGAAAACATCGAGCTCGCCGATCTGGGCCGCGCCAAAAAAATCACGGTGGACAAGGACAACACCACCATCGTGGAAGGCAAAGGCAAGAGCGCTGAAATCGAAGGCCGCGTGCGCGAGATCCGCAGCCAGTCAGAGAAAGCCACCAGCGACTATGACCGCGAAAAGCTGCAGGAGCGGTTGGCGAAACTGGTGGGTGGCGTTGCCGTGATTAAAGTCGGCGCCGCGACCGAAACCGAAATGAAGGAAAAGAAAGCCCGCGTGGAAGACGCAATGCACGCGACCCGCGCTGCCGTGGAAGAGGGCATTGTCCCCGGCGGTGGTGTGGCCCTGGTCCGCTGCCAGGCCGCTCTCGATGAACTCAGGTTCAAGAATGACGATGAGGAAACTGGTGCGGAGATTGTGCGGCGCGCACTGGAAGAGCCTTTGCGCCAGATCGTCGCCAACTCCGGCGAAGAGGGTGCAATCGTTGTGGGCAAAATCCGCGACTCCAAGGACAATAACTACGGTTACAACGCTCAAAACGACAAGTTTGAGGACTTGGTTAAGGCCGGCGTGATCGATCCTACCAAGGTGACCCGCACTGCTCTGCAAAACGCGGCTTCCATCGCTGCGCTCATGCTGACCACTGAAGCTCTGGTCTCCGACGTTCCGGAAGACAAGAAGGCTCCGGCCGGCGGCGAGCACGGCGGCGGCTATCCAGGAATGTAAGTTACAAGCTCTAACTGCGAACCATTAGCCCCGCAGAAATGCGGGGCTTCTTTTTTTTTGTCGCTGCGTTCCCCACCGCCATGCAGTATCGCTTCCCTCGGGTGTCTTCAGCGCTTGCCGCAGGCGGCTCGGCGCGCAAGCCGGCCTAGCCGCTTAGAGCATCTTTTCCAAAAAAAGCGCACCGGCCAAAGCCGGTGCGGTTTCAATTTGGAACAGCGAGAGAGTTAGAAGACCAGCTTCATTGCGAACTGCAACTGCCGCGAAGAGCCCGAGTCGCCAGTGGCGAAACGAGTGTTGCTAATCACTCCGAAGGTGGAAACGGGAATCTGGGGGAAGGTCGGACCCAGAGGATTGTTTACGAGCTGCGCGCCACGCCCAGGCTGTCCAAAGTTCGGATGGTTGAGGATATCGAACGCTTCAAAACGCATTTCATGCGAGAACCTTTCATTGATCTTGGTCTTCTTGATCAGGGAAAAGTCGACGTTGTTAAAGCCTGGGCCAATGATGGAGTTGCGTCCCATGTTGCCAAAGTGCAACGTACCAGATGTGGTGGAAATCGAGAACGTTTGCCCGCTGCAGCTGGGCGAGGGATTACTGGCTAGGCTCGTTCTCGTGGGATCGCAGAGATTCGGTGCGAACCACTGAATATTGCCGGTGGGTAGCACCTGATTCACCAGTTGGACCGAACCGATTTGATCTGGCCGCAAGGTTGAAAGACCGGTGAAACCAGAAATCCCGGTCACTATCAAATTGACCGGGTTGCCGCTCTGGTCAGAGATGATGCTTCCCACCTGCCAACCTTCAAACAAACGATTGTGGCGGAATGCCGGCAAATCATAGATGAAGTTCACGACAAAGCGGTTACGAGCGTCGAAATCGGAGAGCCCTCTGTCCCCTGCCGGGTTGGAACTATTCTGGATCACGACACCTTGGCCGTTTTGTGACGTGAAATCGATTGATTTGGAGTAAGTATAGGAAGCATTGAACTGCAATCCATGCCACGAACGCATATTGGAACTGATCCACAAAGCGTTGTAGCTGGAATTGCCGTTGCTGACGTTATCCGAGATGTTGCCGATGTTCGCACCCGGCAGAATCGGACTGGTGGGAGAAAGCTTCGGGAACGGTCGAATACCGGTAAACGTGGGGCCCGGACCGAAGCCGATGAACTGGTTGAGATTCACCCTGGTGCGCAGGTCATGCGCCTCCGATCCAAAGTAACCTACCATCATGCTCCAGCTCTTCGAGAGTTGCTGCTGGATATTGAGGTTATAGGACTCGACGTAGGAATTCTTGAAATTTGGATCAACAACCGTGGGTGCCAGGCCGCCAGCCGCTGCGTCCGCAAGTAGCGTGGTGTAGGTCGTCCGGCTGAGCGGGTTAGAAGCGACTCCATTGAACGCCAATGGGTTGCCAAAGGGCTGGTTGCCCGTCAACGGGGTAACCAGATTTGTGATCGGCTGGTCCGTCAAAATCGCGTAACCGGAGCGCACAATTGTCCGCCCTGTCCCGAAGAGGTCGAGCGAGAATCCAACGCGCGGCTGGAAGTTCATGTTGTTTTGGTTATACGGCGAGCTCGTGCGAACCAGGTTCGCAGCGCCACTGATGATAATCAGGTCGGAAAACCGATCAAAAGCTTCCGTGGGCGTCTGGTTCCAATCGTATCGCAGGCCAAGCTCCAAGGTCAGTCGCCGGGAAAACTTCCAGCTATCCTGGCCGAAGAAACCCATCTCACCCGTTGCAATGCGGCTCGGCAGGTTTCCCTGTGAGATCGAAAAACTCAGGGCCTTTCCGGCGGCGAAGTCAGATACGCTGTTGAAATTCATCGTGCCGGTATCGCTATTGAAGTTGTTGTTGTAGAAACGTCGGAATTCTCCGCCAAACTTGAACGAGTGTTTGCCGCGGATGTAACTCAGAGTGTCCCCTATCACGGCCGTGGTGTCGCCGCGTCCTTGCGGAAAACCGCCCGGACCACCCAGATTGATTTGTGTGCCGCCAATCGAGATCTGAGGAAGGCCGGCATTAAAGTTGTTGCCGTCCTGAATCCCAAAGGCAACCGGATTCCGTGTGTCGTTGGGTGAGAAGGTGATATGAATACGATTGAATCCCAGGCGGATTTCATTCACCATCGTCGAGGTCAGGGTCTGGTCAAGGCTTAGAGTAGCGATCTGGCGCTTTGATTCTCGCGTGTCTCCGAAACCCGGCAAGGAATTGCCCTGCAGAATGGGCTCCTGGCGCAAATCATGCTGGCCAGCGTAGTACCCATGCAGTCTTAGGTTGTTGTTGATGTTGTGGCTAATATCTGCTGTTCCCTGTTGAATATCAACCGGGGCGGTGGCCGAACCCAGGAACTGCTTGCCTGTAGGATCATTCGCCGTGGGAATCAGTCCCAGTATCGCCTGGGTAGTGGCATTCCCACCTGCGGTAACAGTGCTTCTCTGGGCTGCAGAGAGCACGGTCGTGTTGAGCGTAAGCCCCTGGCGCTGGCGCAAACCTTCGTAGCTCAGGAAGAAGAACGTCTTGTCCTTCTTGATAGGGCCGCCAAAATTCGCGCCGAACTGGTTCCGCTGAAACGGAGACATTGGCTGGCCAACAGGGTTAAAGAAGTTTCTCGCGTCCAAAGCATTGTTACGAATAAATTCGAACAATTCGCCGTGAAAAGCGTTCGAACCCGACCGGGTGGCAATATTCACGATCGCGCCGGAGTTACGGCCGTACTCCGCGCTGTAGGTGGAGTTATCAACCTTGAATTCAGAGACCGTGTTGATCGATGGCTGGAAGGTAATCTGGTTCTGAACCATGTCATTCAGGTTGATGCCGTTCACCATGAAGTTCACAGTATCTTCGCGATTGCCCGCAGTGTTGAATGCGAAAGACCCCTGGCCGCGAAGCGGAGCGGTAAGAAAGCCGTTCTGCGGCGGGGTCACAGAACCGGGGATCAGCAGGCCGAGATCGACAAAATGGCGCCCATTGAGCGGTATCTCCTGCACGGTGCGCTGGTTGATGGTCTGGCCCACTGTCATGGTGGTTGTTTCAATGACTGGAGCCGTGGCTTCAACGGTAACCACTTCGCTGGTGCTGGCCACCTTCAAGCCGAAGTTCTGGACAGAGTTTTGGCTGACCTGAAGTACCAGGTCCTTGGCCAACTGCGTTTCAAAACCTGTCATTTGCACCTGGACGCTGTACGTGCCTGGAGGCAGTGCCGGAACCTCATACGATCCAGTTGAGCTTGTCTGGGTGTTGCGTTCAATTCCCAGGGCTGTGTTTTTCACCGTCACCTTGGCGCCTACTATTGCGGCGCCATTTTGATCGCTGACGGTTCCTTGAATACTAGCGGTGGTTTGCGCGAACGCGGTCACGGCAAAAACCAAAATCAATACCGGCAGCATCCACGAGGCAAAAGCTACCTTTCTTAACATCTCATCTCCCTCCTAAGGAAACGGCAATGCTATGCACAGAAAACAAATGCCTAAGTTCTATAAATTTAAGGTGAATAGTGGTTTTCGTCTAAAATACTTCGAGAGCGCCCCTGCTCGAAGCTTAATTTGTGTGGTGCATTCCGAGTTCCATTTCTAGGATAGGACAAATAATTGATAAGAGGTCATTTAGTGTAAGCGTGTCTTGGCCGCCTTCCAAAATGCATAGTGATATAAATCGATCGCTACTGAATTTGGAAGTTGAGGACCAGATCACTCAAAATTGGAGATATCTCGCAACTACCCAGGGAGGCGGACGACAAGGTTGGAGTGAGCGCGCTGTCCTTAGAAGAGAATGCCCAGACACTAAAATTATGGGGCTCACGAACGTTCAACGGTCATTCGCAACCACGCAGGAAGATTCCTAGCCACTATTCGCTTCGCGCGCCGCTATTTCGGATCGGGGGAGGTCGCTGGGATCGGAAGCCGGTTGCGGTTCGTGGCACGAGGAGTGACGTCGTTCTCGGCCCGGGCCGGATCGGCATGCATCACGTCGACGGTGAGCGGACGCTGCAACACCATTTCCAGCGCAGTTCCCTGGTCGATGCGTACATCCTGCCCGCGGGTAAACAGCACCTGACCTATGCCGACGGCGGCACCCGCAAGTCCGCCAATGCCTGCGCCTCTGCCGCTGCCGGTTGCCACCGCCCCGACAACAGCGCCCGTAGCCCCCGCCTTCGCGACAGTACCCACATCCTTACCCTTCTGGCCGTTAGCTTGAACCGTTCCTTCTTTGTCGGCAACTTTGCTATTTTGCGCTCCGGGTGTGTTTTCCAGCGCTCCGGGCAGATCGATGGTATAGCCATTGGGGAAAATCAGGGTATTGAAGTGGAAGAGAATTTCGGCCCTTCCCTTGATCCGTCCCGCCCGCTTCACGGCGGCGATCTGGCCTTTTACATACGTGCCGGCAGGAATGACCGCGACGTTATCCTGGGTAACGGGAAAGCTGGTCTGGCAATAGACTCCGTCGCCAACTTTGGCGCTCTTTGTATCGATAGGACTCTTGAGGTTGAGCAATACCTGCGTACCTGCTGGTACGGTAATCTGCTTGACTGCCGCTTCGCCGCCGCTGCTTGAAGCTGTTGCAGTGTTAGTTTGCGCCGAAACACCGATTACCGAAGCGACCAGTAACAAGATCATGCCACGCATGGTGAGTACCTCACTGAAAGCCCATTGTAGAGCTAATCCTAGAACGGCGTCATCTGGTGTTTCTTGCCTGCTCCATTTCGGAAATAATCGCGGCAGCGGCGCTGGCCGGATCTGGGGCATGCGTAATGGGACGCCCGACCACAATGTGGCTTGCTCCATTGGCGATCGCCTCTGCCGGGGTTGAGATGCGCTGCTGGTCATGCGTATCAGAGCCAGCGGGGCGGACGCCCGGAGTTACAATGGCAAAGCCTTCTCCCAGAGATTTCCTGATCATTTGAGCTTCGCGCGGCGAAGTTACAATTCCCTGGCAACCGGCACTCTGGGCCAGCGACGCCATGCGCAGAGCCTGGTCGGAAACACGCCCGGAGACGCCGATCTCCTGCAAATCGTCATCATTCAGGCTGGTCAAGACCGTGACGGCCAAAATGTTCACTCTGCCATCCGCCGCTTCCGTGGCAGCGCGCAGCATGGCCGCGCCGCCGCTCGCGTGAACGGTGAGCATATACGCTCCCAATTCTATAGCGGCTTTCACGGCATGGCTGACCGTGTTCGGGATGTCATGCAGCTTCAGATCGAGGAAGACGCGCCTGCCGGAACGAACCAGCTCCCTTACCAATTCAGGGCCTTCGGCGGTGAAGAGCTGCAATCCTACTTTGTAAATGCCGGCAGCATCGCCAATGCGCTGGACAAGCGTCTGCGCGGCAGCGGCGTTCGAAACATCCAGGGCAACAATAAGCCGGTCCCGCATCCCAGCGGATGCGGGCGAGACGAGAGTTTCTGGAAGATGGGTGGCCATGCTTCCCAGTATACCCCTATTCGCTTATTGTGCGCTGTAACCCTGATTCAAAGCCAGACGTTCAGGCTGAATCAAGTCAATCCGGACCCGCTCCACGCCGTCGCGGAAGTTGAGCATTCTGGCGGCGCTATAGCTCAGGTCCATGATGCGGTCGCCCACGTAGGGGCCGCGATCATTGACCCGGACGATGATCCACTTGCCGTTCTTGAGGTTGGTCACCTTGACGAAGGTCCCCAAAGGGAGCTTCCGGTGGGCTGCCGTGAGTTCGAACATATCGAAGTCCTCACCGCTGGCCGTGGTTCTGCCGTGAAATTGCTTTCCATACCAGGAAGCATTTCCAACCTGGTAGGGTTTGGCTTCAGCCTTGGTCACCTTTTGGGAGGTTTTAGCTGTTTTTGGGGCCATGGGGGTGGCATTGGTTTTAGCTCGGGGCTGTTGGTGGTTTGGAACTGGAGCCGCCCCCACGTTGGCAGCCAAAAATAAGGCTGCCGCCAGAATGGACAGAACTCGGTTCATGCAAACTCCTTAGCATACAGAATCTGGGTCCCCCAAGACATCAGCCGTAATTCTATGGATCAGAAGGAGAAAATAGCAATCGCCTTATGTTCTCTAAAATCTCAGATGTGTCTTTTATACCACTA
>Ga0137395_10001839_pt1 | contig 10009 bp, 8 predicted proteins | sample czobulk216metaG_FD_108283 | JGI IMG/M metagenome (GOLD analysis project Ga0137395, IMG submission 108283) | Vadose zone soil microbial communities from Angelo Coast Range Reserve, California, USA - czobulk2.16 metaG | ecosystem: Environmental > Terrestrial > Soil > Vadose zone | place: USA...
AAATAGCCTCGCTTCCCGTTAAAATTGATCGTTTCTACCACCAACGTATCGCCTTCCCAGTGGCCCCGTGAGTCGCCCATCCATTGACGGACATTGTCATGCGGGCTCCCGTCCAAAGGAATGATGCGCACGTCGTGAACCATCTCGGCAACAATCGAGAGATGATCGTGAGTTTGAACGATCTGATAGTTATTGTTGTAGAAGGAGGGCAGCATGGGCGGTCCGCTGGTAATCCACGTGATACACCGCTCGATCGTAGTCATGTCCTCCGGGCCATCGTGGAGATGATGGCTATGGTACTCTTTATCGGCTTCAAATTTCCTCTGGGCTTCCGGCGTGAGATGCGGCATTCTTCCATCCTTGGGATCCGTAATGATAGAATTACGTTTGTTTGCCATGAGGAATCTAGAGTCACCGTCCGAAAAGGCCGAATTGTAGCTCCCTACTTCATTTGGCCGCTCGATCGCTTGGCGATCACCGGCCTTCCTCCGTTCTATCGCAGCCTGTTGAAGAGCCTTGGCTTCGTCGTCGGTTAAAAACTCTCGGCCGGCAAACTCCTTCGGTCGTTCAAAAGGCGTCAGCGTATTATTCGTCCAGAATCCCCCGATATCCGGGCGCCCATCAGGCAGGCGGGGTACAGTCCACTTTGCCGACCCTGCAACGGATGCAGGTTTCGCGGCCTGGTTTCCACTAGGGACTGGGGCTTGGGCGAGAATCGACACGGGCGCCAGCAAAATAGCGACCGCGATGGCAGTGAGAGTGGAGAACCGCGGATTCATTGTTAATCTCCTTGTACGCAAATCGCGTGAATTGACTCTCGCGGAAAGTACCGCAAAATCAGCTCGACTTATGCTATCCCGGGCTGGCACGTATGTCAATCTACCCAATTTATACCCATACATTTAGATTCCTGTCGGCGCCGTCTATCCGGAGCCAGCTCCGTCCAGTCGCATCCGTCTTCGTATCTCGGCAAGAGCGCGACTCCCCAACAGATCTTACGGAATCTTACAGGCACTCCGCAATCAGCCCGTCCAAACCGGACATTTCTACTTTGTTCACGGCGTTTGCGCTCAGCGGAGGCGCTAGATATGATAAGCATCTTGTGGTCGAAAAGCTGGGGCGTCGACCCGCGCGCCTTCAGATTGCGAAGACGGAAAGGACACCATTCGGATGCGAATCTCATACTTCATGCTTGTTGCGAGCTTAGCGACGCCAACACTTCACGCGCAAAATGATTGGCCGACATATGCGCATGACCCGGGTGGTCAGCGCTATTCACCCCTCAAGCAGATCAACACGACGAACGTAACCAAGCTGGTACCTGCATGGAGTTACCAGATGATGAAGAATGAGGGTCAGACCCGATTGAGCCAGTCGATCCCTATCATGGTCAATGGCGTCTTGTATGTTGGGTACCCTCAGAACCGGGTAGCTGCGCTGGAACCGGACACAGGCAAGCTCCTCTGGGAGTTTGCCGGAAAAATGATAGATCGAGATCGAATCACACTCGGATCAATGCGAAGCCTGACATATTGGCCGGGCGACAATCAGACACCTCCGCAAATTGTATTCGGGACCCCGGATGGCGAGCTTTATTCAATCAACGCTAAGACCGGCAAGCCCAATCCGGGATTTTGCAATGAGGTCGCGGTGAATCTAAGAACGCCCGAGATCATGAATGGCTTTCCGAACATCCACTACGGTTTGAATTCTGCTCCCTTTGTTTATAAGAACCTGGTATTCACTGGTGCTCATAATATAGACAACACGGGACCCAAGGGACCCGCGGGCAATGTGCGTGCATGGGACTTGCGCACGGGAAAGCTAGTATGGACATTCCACACCGTGCCCAGGCCGGGCGAGATGGGCCACGAAGCTTGGCTGGGGGACGATTGGAAAAAGATGTCGGGCGCGAACGTGTGGACCTTTTTCGGCGTAGACGCGGAGCGTGGAATTCTCTATATGCCGCTGGGTTCCGTCAACAATGATTACTACGGCGGGGACCGCCCGGGGCCCAACTTGTTCGCGAATTCTATTGTGGCCGTGGATGCCGAAACTGGCAAGCTGAAATGGTACTTCCAGGCTATCCATCATGATCTTTGGGATTGGGACATGCCGGTACCGCCCATGCTGTTTGACGTAGTCAAGGACGGCAAGAAGATTCCAGCGGTCGGAGCGATGACCAAGAATAGTCTGTTATTCATTCTGGACCGTATGACAGGAGAGCCGATCTACGGGGTGGAGGAGCGTCCGGTGCCCAAAGGGGACGTGCCTGGCGAATGGTACTCTCCGACCCAACCGTTCCCCGTCAAGCCGCCGCCATTGGTCCGGTTGAGCTTTAAGTATCCGGACGATATCGCGAAGGTCACGCCGGAGCATGAGGCGGCGTGCCGTGCGCTGCTCGAAAAAGTTGACGGCGGGCGCAACCGTGGACCCTTCACACCATCTTCCGCGGAGGGAGCGCTCCTCATGCCGAATAACTTTGGTGGCGCGACTTGGAGTGGCGGAGCGTTTGATCCGACCCTGGGATACTACGTCATCAATACTACGGATTCGGGCTGGATAGTGAACACTTCGCGTCTAGACTCGGACCCCGACGCCCCTCCCGAATCGCCAAGATTGTTCGGACGTCCCGCCGGCCTTCCTCGCGCGGCTGTGGCCGTCAATGGTTGGCCTTGCTGGCAGCCGCCCTGGGGCAGACTAACCGCAGTAAATGTGAACACCGGCGACATCGCCTGGCAGATACCCTTTGGCACGATGGAGGGGGTGCCACCGGGGATCAAGACTGGGGCTTCAAATTTGGGCGGTGGCCCGATGACGACGGCCGGTGGGCTCATTTTCATTGGAGCAGCCATCGACCACATGTTCCGCGCCTTCGACAGTAAGACCGGTCAAGAGTTATGGAGCGTAAAGACCCCCGAAGTCGCTCACGCGAATCCGATCTCATACATGGGTAAAGACGGAAAGCAATATATTGCCATTGCGGCAGGCTCCACATTCTTAACCTACAAGCTGCCTTGATCTCGAGAAGTGTGCCTCGCGCATCAGATCGTCGCGGCTGCATCACGAATATTGGCTGAAGACGAAAGCTGGGTGATGCCGCATTGAATTATTGCGTAGCACAAGTGGAAGTCTCCTGGCATCCGGCCGTTGCGCCCCCATCGGCCCAGTTCCTGCAGACTGCTTCGGTTCAGGATGTAGATCCTCCACGCGGTTCTTCACAATCCTTTGCGCTGGATCTCTTCATGCCAACTCGCCGCCGGTCCAAAGGTCTCGGGTTAACGAATCGCTTCAATATGTCTTGCTGAAGCCGTTACGCGTGTTCGTCACGGTGAAGGACCCGTCCTGCCGAACGGACACCTTAATCCAGTAGGCTTTGCCCTCATGCGCGGGAGGCGGAGGCGCACCAGCTCCCGGCGTAGGAGGAGGAGCCGCAGCAATCGGCATGCTGGACGGCTGGTCATCCACTCCATTGGCGATAAATATTCCGGGCACCGTGTACTCCTGTCCACTCAGCGTGGAAAAGTGCATCTGCCAGAGATCCTCAAGACCCGGCGAAGAAAATACTGTTTCCATCACATCCGGGTTCCCACCCTTCCGCGTTCCGTTATTCATAATGGCAACGCGCGGGTGCAGCGCGTGAATCAGCACCGGCGAGTTCGAGTTATTTGTTCCGTGATGCAATCCCAAGAGCAAATCCACCGGACCGACCTTAGTATTCGGACACATCAGCTCGAATTCCTTGGCCTTCGGGAGATCGCTGGAATGAAACAGCCGGAATTTACCATAGGTGATGTAAACCGAGATGGACTGAGGATCTTCCATATTGCTCCTGGCGGTCTGGAAGCTGGCGCATGCGGGATTCGGCTTGCCGCCGCCGGGCAGCGGCGTCTTGATGATTTCACCGGCCGAAGTCACCACGCGCACCTCGGCGCCTCCAAGCGAAATTCTATCACCCGGTTTCGCCACCGTGTGTTTGGCCTTGGCGTAAAGCTGCGGGTAGACGTCCTTGAGAAACGTATCCGCTTGTTCGCCCGGTTGAAGGTTGGGGCCGTGATCGATGTACTCTTCGATCTTGATGCGGGAAGCCAGTTCGGACAGACCGGCATAATGATCGTAATCCCAGTGCGTCGTGATCATATGGTCGATCTTCTGAAGTTCGGCCGCTTTCACCGCGTCCATGATGCGTCCCGCATCGCGTGGGTCCGCCACGGCACGCTGGTTACCGCCGCTATCGATCAGTATCGAGTCGCCCGTCGGGGACACAAATAATATGGCTGTCCCGCCCTCAACGTCGACGACATATATGTCGAGCGTCTTGGCGGCTGGCGGCTGGGCCAGGGCTAGAACGGGGGTTAGCGTGGCAACTAGCAAGGCCGTAGCGGCTGCGCGCATCGCATTCTCCTTTTGACTCCAATTTTGGCGAATCGAGTCAAATTTTATCGCGCGCCGCAAGTTCACGCAACTCGAGGCTAAGTCGGTCTCGGTAGCACATGATTTGTCCGCTGTAATTTAACACATGATCTCTCCATTTGAAGAAAGTGGGAGAGAAGTTGATTGGATGGAGTCCAGCAGTTCATCCCGGCCGCGCGGAGGTGAAGTGGATGATTGATCCAGACTCGATCTTTTCGGTCCAGACCGAACGGGTATCGGCAAAGACAACAATGTCAACTACCTTTGCAACGGCGAGCGCATCATCATCGAGAATTGCAACGCCCGCGACCTCTCCGACGCCCCGAGCTGCTTAGTGGGCCATCCGGACGCGGTTACGCCGAACGGTCGGATGAAATACACCAACGAAACGCGCGGCAATCTCAAGAAGTTGTTGCCCACGTTCAAGCGCGCGGCGAGATTTTCAACACCTTCAACCATACAAATCTCTCGACAGTGAACACGACGCTCGGAAGTTCCGCCTTCGGGGTCGTTACGTCGGCGCGCGACCCAGGTATTATCGATTTAGGTGATTCCCACGAGTATCGAGACTAAATTGAGCGTTAAGATATTGCTTGCTGCCTCGCAGGTGAAGCGTTTTGTAACGTTTTGGAACTTGCCCGTGGCTGACTTGCGCATGAGAAGGTCGATTCCGTCGCGGTACACTCTTGGTGATCGACGCATGCATGATAAGGAGATCGACCTGTGAAAAGGAAAAGCAACTCTGTCAGAAACTCGAACCGCAAGCGGCAAGGACGAGCGAAGAAGAAGGGCGCCAGCAGGATAAGCCTGGCCCCAACCGAGACCGACTGACAGTGGGTGTGGACGCTCGGCGACAAGTGGAGCGCAATGGTGCGCGGCGACGTCGCCGAAGTAGGACTGTGCGAGTTTCGATCAGGTCCGTTCGGTTGATAGAGAGAAGTTCTTCATCGGACAGTTCGGCGTACCGGCGCTTGAACTCTTCAGGATCGATCTGCAACGCGCAAATAAATTCCGGCTTACCGCTGTTGCGCGACGGTTCGTGGCTGCAAATTGAACCGATGAACACGGCCCCACTGGTTGAATTCGGCGACGAAAACGTCACCCTTTTCGTTGAATGCCACACCGTGCGGGGCCATCAGGGCTCCCGGGCGCCACTTGGCGGGGTCGATGGCAGCGGATCCGATCTCGTCCTTGTTCGTATTGGTACCGACCACGGTGACGACCTTACCCTCCTTGTCAAGAACGACGATCTGAACGGCCTTTCCAGCCAGCGTCTTGGGTGTGACGATGCCCGGCCTCAGCTCGGCGATGGCGGCATACTCACCGTGGATCGCCACGGCCGCGGGGAAATTCATGTCTTGAGCGACCACGCCCAAGAAGGCGCCCTCGAGTGACATATGGACGACCCGGTCGTTCGCGCGGTCGCAGCCGATGATACGGGCTGGCGCGAAGCGGGTATCGATGGCGATTTTATGCAGGGTATTGAAGCTATAGGGTGCGGCTTTACCGCCAAACGATTTAATGTATTTCCCCGTGCGATCGAATCGATGGACGTAGTTGGTTAAATACCCATCGGTCGCGTAAATGTCGCCGTTGGGTGCGACGGCCACGCCGGTCAGCCGCATGAACGGTCGACCATCCGGAGTCTTGCCCTTGAATTCATCCGGAATCGCCGACGGAGGAATAACCAGCATGATCTTCCCGTCAAGAGTCATCTTGATAATGGCCTGTTTGTCCAAGCCGGCTCGGATCTCGTCGACCGCTGACGTCGCTCCCGCGAGGCGTGTTCCATAAATGAACTCGCCGGCAGGTTCCTTGTGAATGATGAACCCATGCAAGTCACTAGGCGCGTTGGGAACGTTGCGCAGGAACTTGCCGTCTGGAGCGTACACCTGCAACCCCGGAGCCGGACCGAGGAGAGCTATATTCTGCCGCACACTGCCTTGGACGCTGATATACACTTCATCCGCAGAACTTACGGCCACGTCGCCATGAATGCTCCCAATCTCCGTGCGCCCTTCCGGCAATTTCAACCAGTCGGCGACAACCTTGTAGTCGGGGGCCACAGTATTGCTATAGCTCTGGGCAAAGACTGCCGGCAGCAACATGACGAAACTAAGCGACACCAACAACAAACGTGAACGCATATTCATTTCTCCTTAATGATCGGGGCGGTTCCAATTGAACTTGACCACCATAGCTCGATTTCGATGCGCGATTGGCGCAGCAAGCAAACGTGTGAGCACCAATGACGCTTCAATCGGAATTTTTTTGGCCTTCCCGCAATTGAAAGTATACACTTGAATAAGTCCGCACAAGCCCCTGTGCTCCGCAAGCCGGTATCGGAAACGCTCAAGGTGCCTCCCCCCGCAGAAGTGGATGCCTTTGTAAATAACACCTCGCCCGATGCTTACGAGAAACTGATCGACCGGCTGCTGGCTTCCCCCAACTACGGCGAGCGATGGGGGCGGTTCTGGCTGGATGTGGTCCGCTACGCCGACAGCTCCGGGTTGGAATACGACCGCAATATCACCGATGCCTGGCGTTATCGGGACTACGTGATCAAGGCGTTCAATGAGGACAAGCCGTTCAACCAATTCGTGGTGGAGCAGCTGGCCGGCGACGAACTCGATCAGCCGACCAATGACAGCCTGATCGCAACTTCTTTTTATCGGATTGGCCCGCGAGTCCGGTTCCGGGAGAAGCAGAATCCCAGCAACCGTTACGACTACATGGACGACATGATCCGGACCACGTTCCAGGGGTTTATGGGTCTGTCGGTCAATTGCGCGCGCTGCCACGATCACAAGTTCGATCCGATCACGCGCATGGATTACTACCACTCGATGGCCATGTTCTGGGGCTACGTCGATTACGACACGCCGATTGCTCCAAAGGCGCAGGTGGAGGAGTACCAGAGAATCCAGAAGGAAGTGCAGCAGCAGACGGCCCCGCTTCGCGCCGAGATCGCCAAGATCGAAAAGCCGTACAAGGACAAGGAACTCAAAGCCAAGCAGGAAGAGGCGCTGAAGAAGTATCCGGAAGATATCCGGATTGCGGTGCAGACTCCGCCGGAGAAGAGAACACCGGGCCAGAAGCTGCTGGTTTCGCAATTGCCACTGGGCTACGCCGATGATGTGGATGCGGTGGCCGCGATTGTGCCTGCCGACGATCCCAACCGCTACGGAAGAAGGGCCATGGTCAAGGTCGGCGCGGACGATGAGGCCAAGCGCAAGGCGTTGCTGGATAAGATTCAGGAAATAGAGAAGCGGATGCCGCCTCCACTGCCGATGGCCAACGCGGTGCGCGACGGTGATTTCTGGCTGGCTCCCGATGACCTGGGCGATGAAGTGCGCGTGGGGCATGGGCGGTTTTCACCTACGACAAGAAGTGCTGCTTCGTTCCGGAACCGGGCCAGAAGTATGAAGTGCCGCCGCTTCATTTCGCGGCGAATGGCTCGGACTTCGCGGCCGATATGAGCGCCCGACCTCAACATCACTTGCGAACGGCGGAACGTCAGCACAGTGCCAACCCAGGCGCTGACGCTTCTGAACAACGATTTTATTCTGATCCAGTCCAAGTTTCTTGCCGAGCGGGTAGTGAAAGAGGCCGGCAGCAGCCCGGCGGAGCAGATTAAGCAGATGTATCGCATCACGTTGAGCCGCGAGCCGACTCGGGTTGAAATGGATCTGAATCTGGCGTTCCTGCAAAAGCAGCGGGTGTATGCGCTGGCTCATGGGTCGGCGTCCGAGGAGGCAGCGGCACTCGCGGCCTTGACGGACTTCGCTCAGGTGATGCTGGATTCGAATGAGTTTGTGTATATAGGTTGACAGGAGAATTCCATGATGGAACCGTGCAATTGCCACCCCTTGCAAGGCCGTAAACCACGTTTTGTTTCCCGGCGGCAGTTCTGGATGGAAGCTGGAATGGGCATCGGCGGACTCGGGCTGATCGATTTGCTGACGCGCGATCAGTTATTGGGCGCCGAGCTTCCGAAGAGGTGCGTGGCGTCCACCGACTTGAACTCTCCTTTCCTACCCAAGCCTCCGCACTTTAAGCCCAAGGCCAAGGCTGTGATTTCACTGTTCATGTGCGGCGGCGTGAGCCACATAGACACGTTCCAATACAAGCCTGCCCTGGACAAGTACAACCGCATGCCGCTCGAAGGTCACGGCGAAATCGTGGTCCGGCAGGGCAATCCGGGACCGCTCATGAAGAGCCCGTTTACGTTCAAGCGCTATGGGCAATCGGGAGCATGGGTTTCGGAGATTTTCCCGCGTCTCTCGACCATCGTGGACGATCTGGCCTTCATTCACTCCGCCAAAGGCACCTCCAACGACCACACGCTCTCGCATCTCGAGTGGAATACCGGCAACATCCTGGTGGGCTACCCGAGCGTCGGATCGTGGGTCACTTACGGCCTGGGGACGGTGAACCAGAATCTGCCTGCTTATGTGGTTCTGTATGATTCGCGCGGCGGCCCCTATGGCGGCCCCCAGAACTGGGCATCGGGTTATCTGCCCGCGGCTTATCAGGGCACGGTATTCCGTTCTCAGGGAGACCCGGTCCTCGATCTATCCCCGCCTTCGGAGTTCACCTCCATCGAAAGAGAAAGAGCGCGGTTGGATCAGCTTGCCAAGCTGAACGAAGAGCACGCCGAACGATACCTCGCTTTCGAGGTGTCATGGGCGAAGCAACGCAAGATCCTGGCCGTGCCAAAGCCGTTTTTCCCGGGCCAACACTTCGCGATCAACCACAATCTTGTGTTCGTGCTCATGCCATTTGCTGCGGAATTCGAGGAGATCTATTCAACCTGCATCAAACCGACCTTGGAAAAAAGAATTCCCCGCTGCCTGCGGGCCGATGAGATATTTCACAACAAGCCGATCGTCGAGATCATCTGGAAAAACATCAACGAGGCGCTGCTCGTCGTCGCCGACCTGTCCGGCCGCAACCCCAATGTGTTTTACGAAGTCGGCATGGCGCATACCCTGGGCAAGGAAGTGATTCTGCTGACGCAGGACCTCAACGACGTTCCTTTCGACCTGAGGCACTTGAGCGTCATCTGCTACAAATGGACGCCGCCCGGTGCCGAGCGGCTCAAGCAGGCCCTTGACGCCACTGTCGTCAGCGTGTTGCAAAGAGAGGTCAGAAGGGCGGTTGTCTGATGAGCCCAAAAATACTCATTCCCACGCCAATTCGTCAGTTCACTGGAGGCCGCGCTGAAGTGGAGTTGAGTGCGGGCTCCCTGCGTCAGGGCTTTGAGGAGCTATTCAAGCGGTACCCCGACTTGCGCCGCCAGCTCTGCAGCGAAGATGGTTCGATCCGGAGCTTCGTGAATGTCTATTTGAACGACGAGGACATCCGCTATCTGGGCAGCGAACCCGGCTCCGCCGATCTCGGCCAGCCTTTCTCGATCGAAAATGAACACGTGAAGATCACCTATTCTCCACCGATCGGGAATGGCGACGTAATCTCAATAGTCCCGTCAATAGCCGGAGGCTTCGTCAGTTGGGGCAGGCGACAGCCGCGCGCCCACCGCGTATTCTTCAATTGGCGGCTACCCTCGACTTCTGATTTGTATACAATTGATGTC
>Ga0137395_10001840_pt1 | contig 10008 bp, 6 predicted proteins | sample czobulk216metaG_FD_108283 | JGI IMG/M metagenome (GOLD analysis project Ga0137395, IMG submission 108283) | Vadose zone soil microbial communities from Angelo Coast Range Reserve, California, USA - czobulk2.16 metaG | ecosystem: Environmental > Terrestrial > Soil > Vadose zone | place: USA...
GCGCCCGAAATATCGATGGCGGCCGCCGGGTAGGTCGAGGCTGCTGCCAGGGTACCGAGAGCGATGACGGCCTGGGAAAGGGTTCGAACAACTTGCACTTGGTCTCTCCATGGATATGCGAAACGGAGTAGCGCCGGCGAACCCCAGCGCCGTTGTTGCACCGGCCCTGTTGGTCGGTGTTACGTTCACCGAAAACGCGGCATGACCGCATGCGGCGTGCCTGGAGACCGGCACTTCAATGTTTAAGACCGTCGTAGTGTCGCCCTAGCACATGGCCGACAGCCACGCCGGCGGAACAATTAGGCTATCGAGGTCATCAGCGTATGTCTTTCGCGTGACATTGCGGTGACACGATAAACTACTGATTCTACTTGAAAATATGCGCCGACCGGCCCGCCCGCGACAACGGCAGGCGAACTGAAAAGCTGGCCCCTGATCCGGGCGTGCTCTCGATCATCAGCCGACCGCGGTGGCGATTGAGGATGTGCTTGACAAGAGCCAAGCCCAAGCCAGTGCCGCCTTGGGCGCGGCTTTCTCCGATATCGACACGATAAAACCGTTCGGTCAGTCGCGGCAAATGTTCGGGGGCGATGCCGGGCCCGTAATCCCTCACCGAAACGATGGCATCCCGCGCCTCGCCGGTCGCGGGTTCGCGCGCCAGCGAGATATCGACGCGCTTGCCCGATGCGCCGTATTTCAGGGCATTTTCGATCAGGTTTTCGAATACGCGAATGAGTTCATCGCGATCTCCTAAAACGTCGAGCGAGTGCGCGCGATCGGTGATCTTGATTTCAACGTCCCGCTCTTGGGCGAGGGGCGATAAGCCGTCAGCAACCTCGTGGACGATCGTCACGAGATCGGTCGTGGTATCGGGATGAATGTGGACCTTCTGCTCAATTCGCGACAGCGACAACAGATCGTCGATGAGGCGCGCCATGCGGGTCGCCTGCTCCTTCATAATCGCCAGGAAGCGATCGCGCGAGGAGGGGTCGTTTCGCGCCGGGCCTTGCAGCGTTTCGATGAAACCTGACAACGAGGCAAGCGGCGTGCGCAGTTCGTGGCTCGCATTGGCGACGAAATCCGCGCGCATTTCTTCCACGCGGCGCATAGGTGTCAAGTCGCGCAAGGCCAGCAAGACGAGATGGCGATCGGGACCAGCTCCGCCCGGCAAAACCAGCGGCGCGATGGTGGCCTCCCACCACCGGTCGGTCGGCACCCGCTGAAAGAATTCAATGCGGCGCATTTCGCGGCTGGCGGCGACCGCCCGAATGCCCTCGAGGACGTTTGGGACGCGCAGAGCGAAGGAAATGGGTTCGCCACGCAGGATCCCCGGCGTGATCTCCTGCGCGCTCTCGTTGAAGGCCACAACCATGCTCTCAGGCGTCAGGACGATCGTGGGATCCGGCAGGTCGGATACAACCGCCTCCACGGCGCGGTCCACAATCGCCGGCATCAAGCGATCGGCGTGTGGCGCGGCTTCGGCGCTGCCCGGAAAGCTTGCCTCCCGCACCAGCACGGCAAACGCCACGGCGGCAAAACCGATCAGCGCCGGTACCGCGCCAAGACCTGCAACTTGAACCAAGGCGGTAAAGACAAGGGCCGCTGTTAGCAACACTGGGCGCGCTCGTCGGAACAGGCGCAAGGCGGCGGTCGCCGCTGCTCCGTCACGTCGATATTCTTGAACTGCCATTGGATCGCATTTCGTCGTCTTCACTATTCTAGTGCGATGTGGCGGCAAGCACACCAAATTCGGAAGTTGCTGACGCAGCCGACGACAAGACCATGACGTGCCGATGACAATCAGTGCGGGGGCTCGTCCGAATTGGCGCGGTCGTTACCGTTCCGATCGCGGTATTTTTCCTGCCGCGCCGCGTGCACGCTCAGCCATATCTCGCGGCAGCCGAGAATGGCGAGGGAGATCCCGAAGGGCACCAAGTAGTAGAGGAGGCGAAACAGCAAGAGGCCTGCTACCAGGTCCTCAGTGTCGAATTGCCACAGCGCCACGAGCATGGCGGCGTCGAACACGCCGAGACCGCCCGGCGAGTGACTCGCGAATCCAAGCAGCGTCGAGGACACGAAGATCACCGCAAGAGTGACGAAGCCAATATAGGGTTCGTCGGGCACCAGCATGTACATAGCCGCCGCACAGCAACTGAGATCGACGATGCCGACGCCGATCTGCAGCAATGTCAGCGGCCCGTTGGGTAGCGTGACAAGCCAATTGTGCCGGCCGACCGCGCGGGGGGTTCGCCATACCCACGCCACGTAGGTGGCGAGAATGCCAAGAATCGCGAGTGCCAGGATCTGGTTGGCGAGCGGGGGCAACTGGTCGATTGCCGAAGCCGCTTGAGGCGCGATCACGATGCCGAGCCCCAGCACGGTGGCGTTGCCCAGCCAAAACGTCAGTCCGGCGACGAAACAGACCTTGGCGACGTCAATCGCCGACAAGCCATAGGCCGAATAGATGCGGTAGCGCACCGCCCCGCCGGTGAAAGCGCTGGCGCCGATATTGTGCCCCACCGCATAGCTGGTGAAGCCCGCCAGCGCCGCGACCCGATAGGGCACGTCGGCGTGGCCGATGGTGCGCAGCGCGAACAGTTCGTAGAAGGTGAGCGTGAAATAGCCGGCAGCGACGAACAACGCGGCCCTGGCGACATCATGCTTTTCGACTGCCGCGATGGCGTCAACGACCTCGTCGAAGTTGATATCCCGCCATGTATGATAAAGCGCCACCGCAGCGACGGCGATGATGGTGACGCTCAATAAAACTCCTACCCGACCCCAACCGATTTTTTCGTCGAAGGATTTGGCGAAAGAATACAGGTCGCCATACATACGTGCTCCAGACATGCTTTTTGTGAAATTCTAGCCCGGGCGGCCATTGGCACGGAAGGACATTTGCGCGAAAGGACATTTGGTCGCGTCCGCCGTCCGGTCAACGTTCCGCGGAGGCGGGAAGCGGTCGGTCAAGTTGTCGCTAGCACGGGAATGTTGAGGATCGCTAAGTCTGCCCGCCCCCTTCCCTATCTCCGCGGCCGTCGCTTTGACCAAGCTGCCGCCTGCACGATATCTGTGCAGATTCGACCAGTCCCACGGGATTCGGCGTCAAGTTAAATGGTCAAATATAGCAAATCGACCTTGGGCCAACACCCTTGCAAGCCTAAAGCAGAGATTCTCGGGCTGCCCAACGGATCGAGGTTCCGGATCACGTCGGCGATAGCTGTTTTGGTTGCCCATCCGTTGGCCAGCCGGCCGAATCCTGCTTAGATCCTTGCAAGAGCAGCGGCGGCATCGACGAGCCCGAAACCGACTGCGGTGTTCGGGTGTCCGACCGCTGGAATACCCTGGGCGTTTCTGCCCCTCTGGACTGGAACCGCGGTTTGCTGGAGTAAGTCTCGAACGGAGTCGGTTGTGAGCGTTCTGCCGTTGGCGCGTGCCCGCGCGACCATCAGGGCTACGACGCCGGCGATCTGCGGCGTGGCGGCACTAGTACCACTGGTGCTGACCCAGCCGTCGTCTCGTCTGGTCTCGTCACCATCGGGAAAGCTTGAACCTGCAAAAAGCTTGTCGAGAGTGCAATTCGGTGGACACGGCATCATGATATAGATGCCTTTCGGCTTTTCCCCACAGAGGCCGCACACATCGGGCACGCGTCGACCAGGGTAATGGTTGCTCATGAAGCCGCTGGCAAAATTGCTTGCCTCGAGTTGGTTCTGGTCGTTTGCGTAGACACCGCCGATCGAAAGCACGTCGGGCATGCTGCCTGGCCACGCTTGCACGCCGTTGTTGCCAGAGGCAAAAAGCACGATCTTGCCCTCCCGGACGAGGTCCCGGATTGTGGCTTCTAGTATCGGCGATGTTATCGTTTCATCCTGAAAACCCCAGGAGCAACTGATGATATCTGCACCCGCATCGGCGGCACCTTCCAGCGCGACCTCCGGCGCCGCGTCAATCTGCTGAAATCCCATTACAGTCGCGTCCGGCGCCACAGCAAATGTGTTGTATGCGATAGCCGTTCCATGACCGACGCTATCGGATTCAGGATCGGGCTTTGACGGCGTGGGAGTCGGGCGATAGTCAAGAGTGTTCGCCGCATAATAAGGATGCCTGAAAAATCCAGTGTCAATGATGGCAACTTTAACGCCCGCGCCGCTGGCGCCGGTAGGAACATTAAGGAGACGACGAATCGCGACCTTGTCAACTCCGAAGTAGCTGGGCCTTGGCTCTACCGGGGACGGCGGAGCGAAATAGTGCGGCGGAGGGATGAAGACGAAATGGTCGACATCGTCGCTGACGGTCGACTTGACCGTCAATGATTCCGTTGGCGCGACATAGAGATCTTCCGCAGCCGGCGGCAGATAGCTGACGGCAAAATTTTGCGTCGCGCGTAGCGATGTACACCGCGGTCGCGCCTGGATGGCAAGTTGGATCTTGAGGACATCCGAGACAAGCTTGGCCGGTCCGCGCACGGTAATACCAAATCGGCCGCGGTGCACGATCTCAAACCCGAGCTGCCCGAGCCGTTCGATCGCACCCTCCATTGATTCACGCCGCGGACGGAAGTCGTCGATATTCCGGCCATGCAAACGACCGCGCTGCGCTTGGATCGGTTCGCTCGAGATAGTCTTGGGCGCGACCGTGAACGTCACGTTCTCGCCTAGCCCTTTCGCCGTTTTGGACAGAGTCGCGGAAGATTTGATGAGTTGCTCTAGTCCTGGAGCCATTTCGAGTGCATAGCGAACCCGCCTTGGTCGGCGAGACACTGTCTTCTTTTTGGTCTTACTCGCCGAGCGGGATTTTTTTGGCGCTCGCACCGATCTATCGGATTTAACAGAGCGTGGTGTCGTGCTCGCCTTCCGCTTCTGTTGACGGCCGCTGGCGGTTCGACTCTTTCCCTTAGTAGGCCTCGTTCGGCGTACCATAGTTCACTCCAACGATCTGTAATGCCCAATCAGACTGCCCGAGCGCTCACAGTCGTGATTTTATCGGCGGAGCGTAGAAATATCCAAGCCGATGCGTGTAAGAAAAATCATTGCTGCTTGGGCGCGCCCGCTGCGCCATTTTGAGCGAGCCAATCGACGACATCCCTTCGTCCCGCGACGGTGTAGATCCCACCGCCGCCACAATGGTTTTGGGTATCAACTTGCGGCAGCGGTGCCGGCCGCGAGGTCACCGCAACCAAGCTCGGCACTGGCTGCAGGCCCGGAACCGGCACCATTGCAAACACCGGGCCGCCACTATCACCTGAGCAGGTATCCGGCCTGCGACCGCCGATCCCATTAGTGGCGGCCAAGATCATCTCGAAGAACGGTGCACACCCGGCCGCCACGTATTGGCGCTGCGCGCAGTCGGGGGTGAAGACGGGCACGGATGCTTCCATGCGCGTGCCGATGGTCAGATTATCGGTGAGGCCGTACCCCACCACAACTAGGCTTGTTCCCCGACGCGTACGCTCGATCAGGGAAAATGCGAGTTGAGGAAAAGCCTGGTAGGCGTCGTCAACGTCGGCATCCTCGCGCAATTGGAGTAGAGCGAGATCGTAGCCTGGGCGAACCGCGGAAAGTTGGCACGCCCGCGGATCGAACAGCAAGGGCCGGCCTTCGGCAGGAATAAACTTCGCACCTTTCATGTCGAGATTTTGCGTAATCCGGTAGTTGTTTCCGCAGCCGCAGTGACCAGCGGTGAGCACCAGACGTTTCGACATGAGCGTACCGGTACAGATCGCTTCTCGTGCACCGTCGTTGAACGTAATACCTACAACGTATTTATATTGAGGCGCTACCTTCCCACCGAAAACGAACGGTGTCGGCTCAATATTCTTCTGCCCGATTAAACCAAAGGACAGCGATATAGGTACCTTGCTGCCCCGAAGTGTCGCGCCTGCATTGTCGCGCTCCGGCGCGCCCGGGGAGCCCTGCTGGGCCATGGTGTTGTGGGCGACCAGGACCGCCAGCAGAAGTCCTAGTGCAGACCACAGGTCTATCTTGCGATATCTAGCCATTGTTGCTCACAGACATCCGGCGGTCTACCGGTAGCAAGGCAGTTGTTAATGACGATTGCCTTTGCCTTCGGATCGTCAGTGGCGGAGGGACCTCCGGAACGGCCAGGCGCATCCTGAATGCCTGGCAGAGGATTGCCACCTGACTTTTGAAGCAACGCTGCAAGCGCATCATTGTGTTGACGGCGCACCGCAATGAGTTCGGACTGCGCATTGATGAGTCGCTGACGGTTGTTCGCGTCGTTGATTTTCAACTTTAGGACCAACCCGGGTAGCGCGGTGACCGCCTTCGCAATTGCAAGTGGGATTTCAACAAAGGCGGCAATTTCGCTCGGCTTCTTGACAGAAATATTTGTCAGGACTCCATCGCTGAACTCAAGATCGGTGACTCTGTCCACGAACAGGGACCGATTGACTTCCGCCACGAAGACTGGTGCGCCATTCGGAACCTCAATCTGTCGGGTCATCGCGAGCAACCACGGACCACGCCCGGCGGGATTGGCTTTCCGCAGTACTGTCAAGGTGTGGGTGATGTTCGGTCGATATACCACACCACGTCGGCTCATCTCTGCCGGCGGCAACGGCTCCGCCATGTCTGCTCGTGCCACATGAATGCTGATAACTTGTGGCCGTTCGCACCATGACTGCGGTGAGATCCCGAACGGAAACGAGTAACCCTCGACAAAGACGCAATAGCCGAATTGCCTGAGAGCAGCGTTGATACGTGCAGCTTCGACCGGTTCAAATGGGTCGAATTCATAGTCTCCGACTATCACCGACGTCTGTATACCAACGCCCTCGCGAAGGGCTGCGCCCGTAAGCAAGAATGAGGTATCGATCAGCGTTTTTGCGATATCAACGGACTTGTCCTCGGCTCGGGTGTAGACGCGCTGGAGGAGTCCTTCCGAGGTTCGTATGATTCCAACCTCGTCGCGACTGGTCGGTGAAGCAAGATAGTCGAGGCAATAGACAACGCTGCGATCTGGCACCGAACCTGGTAAGTCGCCCACGTCTAGCCCAAGTCCATTCTTGCCTGCGGTTTTGGCATCGCCGGATACTTTCACTCTGATAAGCTTCTTCGGCAAAAAATAAGCACCTGCTGCGTTGGTGCAAGTCATTGGTGCCGCCGGATCAAGAACGTGGGTGTCGAGCATAGTCGAGCAGTTCGTTGCGGCAGCGAGGAGGGCCATTCCAACGAGAACACGCAATGCTCCCGACCTGAGCGATTCTGCAGGAAAACGTCTCATGGCGCGCCCCCAGTACGATCGCCCGGTACCAGGACGGATGGAGCGTTTGCGCAAATCTGGGTGAGGACGCTGCTTTGCAGCTCAGACAGACTCGCAAACGCACTGCGGGGGACTGGAACCGTGCTGGCCGCCAGTGGGTTCGGAATATTCGAAAGCTGCTCGGCGTCCTTAGGTGTTTTACTGGTAAAGGTCTTGTTTGTTTGGTCGTTCAGTAAATCGAGCTGGTCCTGCTGGGCCTGAATGAGCCCATTTTCGGCCTGCAGCAACGATATGTTCTCGTTCACGTTGCCGATCTTCACCTCGAAGACCTGCGTTGGCAGCACAATAAGACTCTTAGCGATCTCGTAGGGGACTTGAACTGCACTTTGCAGTTCACTCGTCTTGACCAAGCACATGGACTTCAGGACGCCCATGTCAAACATCAGCGCGATACGGCGAGCGGCGAACATGCTGCGCGTGATCCCGATCGATACGACCGGCGAAATGTTTTCAAGCGTGATCTTCTGTTGCTTGAACAGACGCCAATGCCCCCGAGAATTGGCCTTTTGGTAAATCGAGAGCCCGTACGCGACACGGGGTCGATAAGCGATGCCGCCGATCCGTGGCGGCGGCCCGGATTGGTAGGCAGTATAGGCCTCGCCGAAAGCGGTCTGGATCACACGCGGTTCGTTGCAGTACTGATCAACCGTCATGCGATGGGTGTCGAATGTGAAGTTTTCGAGCACAAGGCAAAAGCCGAGCGGGCGCAGCCGCTGATTGATCGATGCTGAACGCTCTAAGTCGAATGGATCGTATTCCAGGATCGCCAAGTTCGGCAGTTCACCAGCGCGGCCGCTGCGTTGTTCCAGCGGCGTAAAATCCGGTTTGCCCGAAAGTGCAATGAAGGCTGTTCGAATTAGCACCTTGGCGATGTATTCGGACTGGTCCACGGTGTTCGAGACGACCCATCGCAACAGCTGCGAACCATAGGCACCAGCCTCAGTACCAGTAAATTGTCCAGCAACACCAACCCCAGTCGAACCGTAGGACGGATCGACCTGCCCTGACGACTTGATGACCCGGATTTCGTCGTCCGCCAAAGGATCAGCAAGATGATCCAAGCAGAACGTCAGGGAGCTGTCAGCTCTTCGAATCTCTGTGATCGGTCCAAGTTGCGGTACGTCGTTCGCCCCGCGTAGCACAACCACTTTCAAGAAGGTCTTGGGCAGCGAATAAGAGCCGAGTGAGGTCTTACAAAGCGGCGCACTGGCGGACGAAGCGAAGCTCGCAGTGCGCATGGCGGCCGGGTCAACATGAAGTGAATCTGCAACTGAACAGGCCCCAATCAGACCAACCAAGCCCATAGCGCCGCCGACGCGCCGCTGTACCGAACACCTCAACATTGGAAAACGCCCCCCACTCATTTATTTCGTCACTACGGGCAAGCACCTTCGCCACCGAATGGCGAAGGCTAAATCAAGTAGAAATCGAGATTGATGTCGCCCCTAATCGACAGCCCGGCAGCAAATGCAGCCGCGGCAAAACCGCACTTTTGACACGAAACGAACACAATCTCCTTGGGGCCAGAAGACATGCGTAAACACAACATTAATATTTAGCCATACGTTAATCTTCTCGTCATAATCGGTCAACTTTTTTTCACTTATTTTGACGAATTTCGCCCCTATGTCGTAAAAACGATACAACCACCGCTAGACAACTGTTCGCACACCCTTGAGGCAGCACGGATGACCTTTGGCTGAAGACACAAAGACGAGGCACAGTAATTGCCATTCGGCTACCTTTGAGTCTGCGACCGTTGATCCTCCAGAAACACCCCCGCTGCCGTTCCACTCCCCGATCTGCTAAAATCCCTCCACCCAATTCCGCCGCCGCGACGTGCGGTTGGCCCAACCGGGAGGAACCGATGACTTCTGCCACTTCCATCGCGCGCCGTGACATGATCCTGGCGGCCGGCGCCGGCCTTGCGACCGGTCTTCTGGGGGGCGCGAACGCCCAGCCCGCCGCGGCCCAGTCCGGCGAGTTCTGGACCGCCGAATACACAGCCAAGAAGGGCGAGGTGTCGCTGCAAATCTATCGCAAGCGCGTCGGCGCCCCGGCGGCCGGCGAGCCTGCAAAGCCGGTGCTGTTCCTGGTGCACGGGTCATCCAATGCGGCGTTGTCGAGCTATGACCTCACCGTGCCGGGCAAGAGCGATTACTCAATGATGAACGTGTACGCACGGCTCGGCTACGACGTGTGGACCATGGATCACGAAGGCTACGGCAAGTCGTCGCGCACCTCGGGCAATTCGGACATTGCGAGCGGCGTCGAGGACCTCAAGGCCGCTGCCCCGGTGGTGGCGCGCGAAACCGGACGCAGCAAGTTCCACTTCTACGGTACCTCCTCGGGCGGCATCCGGGCCGCCGCCTACGCGCAGGCGCAGCCCGATCGGGTCGACCGTCTGGTGCTCGCGGCGTTTACGTATAAGGGCGAGAACGCCCCGACGCTGCAGCAGCGCGCCCAGCAGCTTGAATACTACAAGACGCACAACACGCGCCTGCGTGACCGCGCCATGATCCGTTCGATCTTCACCCGTGACGGGCTGCCATCGGCGTACGACCCGTCCGTTGCCGAAGCGCTCGCCGATGTCGAGCTCAAGTTCGGCGACCAGGTGCCGACCGGCACCTATCTGGACATGACGTCGAAATTGCCGCTGGTCGATCCCACCAAGGTGCTGTGTCCGGTGCTGATGCTGCGCGGCGACCATGACGGCATTTCCAC
>Ga0137395_10001841_pt1 | contig 10004 bp, 12 predicted proteins | sample czobulk216metaG_FD_108283 | JGI IMG/M metagenome (GOLD analysis project Ga0137395, IMG submission 108283) | Vadose zone soil microbial communities from Angelo Coast Range Reserve, California, USA - czobulk2.16 metaG | ecosystem: Environmental > Terrestrial > Soil > Vadose zone | place: USA...
AAGAGTATTTGCATCCACGACAGCATCACGGAGGAGGTCCAAATCCTTGACTATTTGAGTCTGGTAGTAAGCGGTTTGGGCTGCTGGGGTCAAATTCGGAGGGGGGTTACCCACACAGCCCGATAGCGTTAGACAGAGGATGAAAGGGGCGAAGAATCGCATACTGAAGCCTCCTTATAGAGTACGTAAGTTGGGGTAACTCGTACGAATGTATGGCCTTCTGGGTTTTGGGGCAGGTCCTTCGCCTCAACGTCGATAAAGCCCTCAATTCGACGCAAGCCGGATTGGAGTTCTAGAACTACTCTTCGAAGCATCGGGTCCATTCATTTGTATAATCGAGAATGTGTTTCGGAGGCCACATCTGATAATCATGTTTTCGGGTTCCAAACACGTAGAATCGCCGTTGTTTAGGGTCGAGGGCGTGGGTGAAGATGTGAAAGTCAAAAGGCCCCAGACTCCAATAATGCAAACTGCCCTTCCAACTCAAGCCTTCTCCTTCTTGGGGGCGATGATCCGTCTTAGTACACGTTCACGAATACGCAGTCCTATGATCTGTCTCTTATAGTAGACAATGGTTTCCTTTGGGGAGGCAATTTCTATCTGTATGATGTCTCCCCCACCTTTCGAGCGATCTAACGTATCGGCTTGCAAAAGGGTAATCGTCTCTCGCAATCCCCCAACAAACAGCAGATCAATATCTGTGACTGTCTCTTCGAGAGTTTCGGAGGGTGAAGTGAGATTGTCCATTTGTCCTCCAACAAAGGGTGTATTTGATTATAGTCTGCATAATTGATGCCATTAATAAGTCATGACATAATAGTATTGCCATTTGGCATAAGATTTGCATACTGTACTCTGTGGAGGTCGGCTTGCCCTCATCTCGTACTCTTCTGAATAAAGATCCAAATTATCGTAAAAAGCCATTCAAGAAAACTGGAGCCCCCTCCAAGATGGATAAATCTATCGTGGCTCAAGTGGTATCGGTCGAAGCTCAGACAATCCCTATTTCTACTGAACAAATTACCGCTTTGACCAAGAGTTTGAAGCGGTCTAGGGCCTCAATTAAGCAAATGGTCGAAGATGCTAGGGAGGATTTTGTCGAATCGGCCGGTGAGTATGTACAGATTCATAAGGAGGCTACCATAAAGGCCCTCGCAGACGGGGATAATGAAACGGCCGCCAAGGCTGCCCAGTGGGCCATGACCAATATGAGCTTCGATGGGGCGAGAATTGTGGATAAGCCAACGGTTGAGCCAACTGGGACGAAGATCATGATTGGCGTTCGCTTAGGGGGAATGAATCCTACAGTTGGGTCTAAAGTTGAAGAAGTGTAATAACTGCGGGCTCCAGTCGGTTTATAAAATCGACATCTGTGAGGACTGTTTCGCCCATTCGGTCATTCTCACCAAGGAAGACGGTACTGAATATTCTTGGTATACTCCTCAACCTCATCAACGCCCTTACCATGAGTCGAACGCCCCCAACCTTCTGGCCCTCGGCACCCGTGGCACCGGAAAATCTACCCAAATGCGTAAGGACGCCATCATTCGATGTATGACGTTCGAAGGGTACAAGGTCCTTATTCTACGTAGGAAGATTCCGGATCTCCGGAAATCCCATCTCCAATTCATCAATGCAGAGATGCAGGCGTTGGGGTCGGAGGTTGGTTACTACCGTGAAACCACCTTTGATGTAAAGTTCACCAACAACTCCTTTATCCAATTCTCCCACTGTGAGAAGTTGAAGGATGTGGATAATTACCTCTCTAGTGAATGGGATTTGATCATCTTTGATGAGGTGAGTACGTTTGAACTGGAGATGTTCCTCAAGATCTCAGCAGCAGCCCGTAGTCCTATGAATGCCCCGTGGGTGGCGTTGATTCGATGTGGGTCCAATACACTAGGCATCGGGGCGGCTTGGATGAAAGCATGGTTTATCGACCATGATGTAGATCATGCGGAGTATCCAGACTACCTGCCCGATGACTTCGAGATGTTGTATTCATCCTTGGATGACAATAAATATGTCAACCGTACTGAGTATGAAAAGAGGCTGAGAAACCTTCCCGACCACGTACGGCGTGCATGGTTGTATGGGGAGTTCATCATTGAAGGGGCCTACTTCACGGACTTTAAGAAGGGGAAGCATTGCATCAATACAATGCCCACTCTCAAAGAGAAACCCATTCAAGAAATAGCGTGGATGAATGTCTACCGTTCAATTGATTGGGGATACTTTCCTGATCCGGCTGTGTGCCATTGGCATGTAGTGATGCCAAATAATCAGAAGATTACGTTCAAAGAGCGGACGTGGACGCGAACGTTGGCCGCTGACGTAGCCCAGGAGATTAAGTTGGCCTCGGCTGGCATGCATATCGTGGAATCCTATTGTGACCCCACGATGTTTATCAAGACAGGCAATTCCCCCTACTCCATCGCAGAGATCTTTGAGCAAAATGGGGTACCGCTCACCCCCTCTCAGAATGATCGGGAGTTGTTTGGATATTCAATCCATGAGATGTTGAATACGATCATCAAGCAGGAGGGTGGAGAGGATCAACCCTCATGGCAGATTCTAGAGTATGCCTGCCCTGAATTGGTTCGCACTCTCCCTCTTCTCCAGATGGATAAGAAGGATGCCAAGAAAGTGGCAGATGGGCCGGATCATTGGGCCATCTCTTGTGCGTACTTTGCGATGGGGAAGGCCCCTCCGAGTAGGGATCCTGTTGTGTCAGAGACCAAGCGTTGGATGCGGCCGAAAGGCAAACATCGATTCATCGGTTCATGTTAGTATAAAAGAGACCTATGCCTGAACTTACAGCCACATCCCTCACCGATACGCTCGAAAATAAAAACCTCGATGCCCCCTTGGACGCTCAGCCGAACGACGATAAAGAGGCTGAAGATACCCAAGAGATCGAGAATAAGAAGATCGAGAAGTATCTGAAGGGGCGGATCGAAGCTTCAAAGCGAACCCGTCGGCAGTTGTATTCTGAGTGGAAGAGAAACGTCGAGCTTCGAATCGGTAAGATTGCCAGCCAATTCACGGGCGGCATCAACGTCGAGGATGAGGTTCAGACCGAAATCAACCCCGACTGGTCGTTGACGAAGACCAAGACTGCCAACCTCTACTCACAGGTGCCCACGGTTCAGGGTACTCATGAGAATAAGAAGTACGCCGCTGCCGTCTCCCCCTTCATGAAGCAGTTGAATTATGAACTGTCAGAGAAGCGGTGCAATATTGGCGTGGCGATGGAAGAGGTCCTCAACGACGTGGTGAATGCGGCCGGCGTAGGGGGGATTATCTACGGTTATGCGGCTCGCTTCGAGACGGTCATGATGCCCGCCAGCGACGGAATGCTTGGGGGAATGCCGCCAGTTGCTCCAATGCCTCCTGTTGCCCCCAATAGGCAAACGCCCTCTTCTGGGCAACAACCACCGATGCTCGGTACGCTTCCTCCCCCTCCTGCACCGATGATCCCAACACAGCGTGTGGTGAGTGATAAGTTTTACGGCACCCGCATCTCCCCGGTAGATCTCCTATGGCCTTCTGAATTTACAGGCTCCTGCTTCGATGATGCCGACTATGTAGGCCATACCGGTCGCATGTCATGGGCGGAAGCTAAGAACGAGTTCAAGTGGGAGGAGGAGCAGAAGCAGAAGGTGACAGCGGGGTTTGATGTCCCGACAGAAGAGGATTTGCGATCAGAGCCGGATAAGGGCGGATTGATTGAGGCGAAAGGCGTTAAGTACGACCGCATCTTCTACTGGAGATACCGCGTAGACCCCGATGAGAAGTCATTTACGGCCATTTGGCAGTTGGTCTATGTGCATGGGTTGGATAAGCCAGCCATTCATGAACCGTGGAAGGGGCAGAAGCAGGATGAACAATCAAGAAAGTATATCGGTGCTCACCGATTTCCCCTACAAATTCTCACACTTACCTATATTACTGACAACCCAGTGCCCCCCTCAGATTCTTCTGCTGGTAGACCGCAGGTCAATGATATGCGGCGGTCTAGATCTCAGATGTTCCAAAACCGAGAACGATCCATTCCCATTCGTGGGTTTGACGTTAATCGAATTCCTACAGAGATCCAAGACTCCCTGATGCGTGGTACCTGGCAGAATATGATCCCCTGCAATGGGAATGGCCAGAATGCCATTTGGGAGATTGCACGCGCTTCCTATCCCGCAGAGGATATGTCATTTGATCAGGTGGCCAAGGCTGACCTGATGGAGTCGTGGCAGATCGGCCCCAATCAAATGGGGACCATGAGTCCGGGTAAGAAAACGGGAGCCGAGACGAATGTCACACAGCAGAACTTCGCGACCCGAATTGGGCAGGAGAGGGCGAGGGTTGCTTCCTTCTTCTTGAGGGGATGTGAGGTCCTGGCTGGCCTTATGGTCCTCTACTCCGACTTCCCTATCCTCACCGACGAAGAACGTCAAGGGATGGAAAAGGCATGGGATAACAAGCACATTACCCATGACCTCGTACTGAAGATCCGCCCTGACTCACAGGTTGTTCTCGATACTAGTCAACGTCTTGATCGCATCTTCAAATTCATCAACTTGACGGCCAAGTCGGGGTATGTGAATGTGAAGCCCCTCCTCATCGAGGCTGCTGAACTGTCAGGCATCGACCCCTCAGAAGTCATTGTTGATCCGCAGCCCAAACCACCCGAGGAGATGAACATCTCCCACCGATTTACCGGTCGTGAAGACTTGATGGACCCGCTCGTCTTAGCCTTCATGATGAAGAACAAGAAGGGCTCTGTGCCTACCGTTGAGGAGATCAACGCGGCGAAGGAACTCCTCATCGAAGCGGCATCCGCCCCACAACCCAAGCCTGCAGGACCCGGCGCTGCCGGTGCTCCCCCAGGACCGACTGGACCTCCTGGCGGGCATCCTCCCCCGCCAGGCGGCCCCTCGGTTCCACATCCTGAATCAGTGGAGGCCCATAAGGGGTGGGCGTTGGCCCCCAAGGTCGCAAAACGCAGCCGCGATATGAATGGCTAGGAGGAACTATGCCGTTGTTCGACTACAAGTGTCCGTGGTGTGATCATATTGATAGAGACGTGTTAGAGCCCGCCGAGACGTTATGGCGATGGTGCAAGTCGTGTCATGAAGAGTATATGGAACGAATGCCCTCAGCCCCGGCGTTTAGTATCAAGGGATATTCTGCCGCCAATGGATATTCGAAGGGGGCAAAGTAATGCCCCTTTATGATCGCTGTTGCGAGAAGTGCGGATATCGTAAGGACGATTGTTATGAACAATCTACTGCTCCAGTAGTTAGCTGCCCTATGCGACCTGGTGGTGATTACTGCTACGGAGAAATGAAGCGCATAGACATGACACAAAATCCCGGCGCAAAGGGCCGCGCTCAAGGTGATGAATGCGATATTACTGTAACTCATGGACTCTGTAATTCCGATGGCACCCCTCATAGGTATCGTTCGAAATCCGAGATGAAGCGCGAGACTGAGAAGCGCGGTCTCACCAACCTCGTTGAGCATAAAGGCTTGAAGGGTTCGGATAAATCTCCCCATACGCAACGGTGGTACTAATTCATGGCTCAACAGCCGATCATCGATCCTACAACTTTTGATCTCCGAGAAGATAAAACCTCTAAAGGAGAGGGATTCTTCGGATCATTATTGCGCCCGGATGGTGGCGGAGTCATGAGCGAGTATTCTGTTGGGGTACCCATCAATGGCAAGGAAATGGATATTCCGACATTCGTTCCTACGCTTACCGCTGAGGAGGTTACATTATTGCTGAACCTTCCGGAGGGAAAACAGCCCCCTCAGAGTATTATTCAAAAGGCGGCTCAATTTGCACAACAACGTGTGGCGGCAGGTAAACCTGTATTCGCGGAGCACGGGGAACAACAGGAGCAAATGTATCCTCAGTTTAAACGCGCTAAGGTTCAAATGCCTAAAGTCTTAAGTAGAACAGGGCAATCCAGAACTCCTGAAATGGAGCAACTGCTCCTTGAAAGACTTACTAAAGGTCAGCAATAATGGCAACAACTTCTGTCTACACGAGCGTAATCACCTTCACGGGTGATGTTCAAGCCACTCTCCCCATTACCTCGGCCACGAACCAGTCAAGTCCAGGGGTAGATACTTTTGTCGCCTCTTTGGTATCCGGGGCCAATACCATAACCGTCCTAACGGCTGTGGGATTTGTCCCAACTGCAGTCACGATCATTCCGCCTGCTGGGAATGTTACGACTATTACTCTAAAGGGTGTGACAGGAGATACGGGAATCGCGCTACATCTGACCGAAGCAACTAAGATTGCCCTCGCCGCTTCCGTTACAACGTTCGTCCTGACTGTTGGGGCAGCCGGCATCGTCGGTCTTCGCCTCATCTGGAGCTAGAATCGTTTCACTCATCATTTCACCCGGAGCCGTAAACCAAACGTTACTTGGAGTCGTACATGCCTGTTGAAGATCCTATTACTGCTGCTATCGAAGCCTCTGTCTCGGCCGCCAGTTCTGACGAGCCTGCTGAAACCGTTGTAGAAGACGCCTCAGAAACTTCCGAAGTTGTTGAGGAGGAAGGGGTTACGGCCGAAGTGGCCGAGCCTGTTGTCGAAGTTGATGACTTCACCAAGGAGTTAGAGGGTCTTGGCCTCAATGCTCGAAAGGTCGGGGAGCGGGAGAGTCGTCTACCCTACAGCCGAGTCAAGAAAATCGTTGAGAATGCTCGTAAGAAACAGATTGAAGCCCACAACGCGGTTCTCAAGGCTGAGCAGGATAAGTACACCAAGGCTGAAGAGCGTCTGAAGAATATGGATGCCGTGGATCGGTTGATCCTAGAGCCGGATCGGTATATCGCCACGTTGGCATCTCTGCATCCGACCCTGTATAAGAAGTTCTTGGAGCAGCCGAAGCCTGCTGCTGAGGTTAAGCCGGCCGTCGTTCAAGACCCTAAGCCTCAACCGGATTGGAAGTACGATGATGGGACTCTAGGATATAGCCCCGACGCCCAGCAGAAGATGTTTGAATGGCAGGCCAGGGAGACGGAGCGCCGGGTTACGGAGAACATCCGAGCTGAGTATGACAAGAGATTTGGCCCCATAGAGAATAACTGGAAGGCTCAACAGATTCATAATGAGAAACTTCCTGTTGTCCGAGCCCAGATTGCTCGCGCTCAAAAGACTTGGGGAGAGGCATTTACCAAGAATGAGGCCGAGATTCTGAAATATATGCAGGAGAACCCGGAGATTCCATTCGGGGATTGTGTGTCAGATGTTCTGGTGACGAAGGTTCAACCAAACCGAGATGCTATGCGTGCAGACCTCCTCAAGGAGATTAATGCTCGTCCCAAGGCTGCGGCAAGATCAGCTCCGGCTGCTGTCGTAGCGGCTAAGGAAGCTGATGGGCCGCGCAGTATGGAAGACGTAATTCGTGAGAGTATCAAAGGTCTGAAATAAATGAAATTCAGAAAAAGACCCGTAGTTATTGAAGCAATTCAGTGGACCGGAGCCAACGTTGATGAGGTCCTGGGATTCATCCTTGCTAAAGGTATGGCTCGCCGTAGCGGACAGAATTCTCTTATAATCGAAACCCTTGAGGGATCAATGCTCGCTAGTCGAGGAGATTGGATCATTAAAGGTGTAAATGGAGAATTCTATCCCTGTAAGCCCGATATCTTTGATAAGACCTATGATTCGGTAGCTCATGTTGAATAGTGATTGGAGGGACGCCGACCAACGCCCCTCCACGTCTCGGCTCTTTTACCAAGTTGATGGGAAGAACTTCACCCTTCTGCTTGAAGTTCCGGGGTTTGGGACTATCCATATGAAGGGGCAAGAGGTTCTAGAGGATCCGTTGGGGAGAGTAGAAGTACTTTCCATCTCATTAGGTGCTTGACGCGGCATTGCTCTTACAAGTATTATTAATATACGGTTGGCCCTCTGTTATGGGCTTTATGGAGTAACGCTCCTATGTCGTGTATATCGGTAAAGCTTTTGGGCTTGCGGTTCGAACGTTTGGTAGTAGTCGAAGAATCTGGACGAGATAGGTTCGGAGAGGTTCTTTGGAAGTGCCAATGCGACTGCGGCCAAATACGAGTCATCCGTTCCTCCGCTCTTCGAAAAGGCAAGCACAAAAGTTGTGGGTGCCTAAAAACAGAACGAATTGGAAATGACTCTCGTACTCATGGTGGTAGTAATACCCCAGAGTATGCTTCGTATCGTGCGATGCTTCGGCGGTGTCGAGATCCTCAGCATCGAGCGTATCCTTGGTATGGCCAACGAGGCATCAAGGTTTGTCAGCAATGGCAAGAGGATTTCGCAACGTTTTTAAAAGATATGGGGCCTCGACCTACGGGTTGGACCCTGGATCGTACAGATCCAAACCGCGACTACGAGCCTTCTAACTGTTGCTGGGCTCCTTGGTCCGTACAGGGAAAGAACAAGCGACGGCACCTACCCTCCTTACCCGCATTAGGATAGTAGGTACCCTTAGTTCTGGGTTAGTGAACCGCGAGCGGGTTCACCGTTTTCCTATCTACTAGGTAGCGACGTACCAGGGTAGATAGATAACTCAGAAAGATAAGGGTATCTATATCGCATTGACTATTGGTCAAATCGCGGCTGTGAGCTATCCGGCCGTACTCACTGAGATGCGGAAGGCCGCAAATCAGTGGGCCGAAAGTGCGTTGATGAGGGAGCTTGAGCGCCAGGGCGCTATCGAGCGTAAGTCTCTCGGCGCGACGATCGAAGCTCCTCTTGACTTCCAGCGCAACCCGGGTACGGTCATTCAGGCGACCGAACTCCAGGGCCTCTCTCTCACCAAGACTGAGGTTGTGACGGCGGCATCGTATTCGATTGCCGAAGTGACGGCTCCGGTGACTTGGTCGAAGAAGGATGAGGTCAGCAACCCGACCGAGACTCAGAAGATCGCTTTGGTGAAGCAGCTTCTGACCAACGGCATCGAGTCGCATGATGACATTCTCGAACAGTCGCTCTTCCTGTCCAGCACGAACGGCTTCCTGGGCCTCAAGTCCCTGATCCCCTTCGTCAACTCGGCAGGCTCGCTTGGTGGCATCGATCCGGCCTCCAACACCTTCTGGCGTAATCAGACCAATACGTATATCGACGATACGGATATTGAGTCTGCCTTTACGACCACTTGGAACCAGTGCGCAAAGGGTTCGGGCGCGAAGCTCATGCCCACGCTGATGGTTTCGGATGCGCCGACTCAGGCGTTGTTCGAGGGTACGCAGCAGGCGAATCAACGCTACGTCGATACGGACGAACTCAAGGCTGGGTTCAAGGTTTTGGCATTCAAGACTGCACGTTACGTGTTCAGTCAGTATGCAGGGAACTCTGGGGCAGTCTATTTCGTCAACCCGAAGAATTTCACGTTGGTTGTGTCCAAGGAGTATTTCCGCGACCGTGGCGATACCCAGGAAATTCCCAATGCGAACGGCTTCAACTTCAAGATCTACTCGGCAGTTCAGCTTGTGTCCAACAACCGCTCGCGTCTGGGCATTGCTGGTACGGCGTCCAGCACGTAATCAACAGAGAGTGAAAGGACACTAACATGGCAGCGAATAAGGTTGGAGCATCCCTCGCCACTGTGGGTCTTCTGACGGACGTTGATACGTCGCAGCGGAATACTCTCGGGACGAGAACTCAGGATGACGGTAGCGGCGAATACATCTACATGCCCGGTGTGGCATCGTTGGCGGCAGGCGATTGGGTCATGTACTCACTCGCAACGTTCGTTCCGACGAGGCTGTTGAACGACGCGGGTTCGGCTACGGCCGGCCTCGTGGCGGTTGCAATGGGCGCCATCCTGGCAGCCAACTTCGGTTGGTTCCAGGTGTTTGGGGTCGTGCTGGTGGCAAACGTTGCCACGACCTCTTCGGTGAGCTTCTCGCTCTACCGGACAAGCACTGCGGGTCGCGCGAGCGTGACGGCGGTTGCCAAGGATTGTATCTTCGGTGCGTATACGAACGTGGCTTCGGTGGCCAACGTTGGT
>Ga0137395_10001842_pt1 | contig 10001 bp, 8 predicted proteins | sample czobulk216metaG_FD_108283 | JGI IMG/M metagenome (GOLD analysis project Ga0137395, IMG submission 108283) | Vadose zone soil microbial communities from Angelo Coast Range Reserve, California, USA - czobulk2.16 metaG | ecosystem: Environmental > Terrestrial > Soil > Vadose zone | place: USA...
ACGAGCTTGGTCATCTCGAACATCGAGACGCTCTTCTTGCCGCCGAACACCGCCTTGAGGGCGTCGTCGGCATTGATCATGCGGCGGTTCTTGGTGTCCTGCAGCTTGTTTCGCTTGATGTAACCCCAGAGTTTCTTGGTCACTTCGGTGCGCGGAATCGCCTTGGCGCCCACGACTTCGGCGAGCAGGGAACTGGGGGTCATGGGCTTCATGAACGCCGCATTGGGTTTTCTCTTCTTGGCCATCGTATATCTCTCCTCTCTAATACGACCTGGTTTGTGTGACGCCGCACGGAGGTACGGGCAACGCGAGAGTGCGTCAATCAGAGGGAAATGTCAACCACCCCACAGGCATTTTTTGGCTCGGAGGGAGAGGGCGCGCCCGCACGGGAAAGGCTCGCTTCGCTATAATCGACCGTCCCGTTTTCCCTGACAATTGCCTGTCACACGACGGCAGCCGCGTGGATACCGCCAAGAAAAACGTCGCCGTTCTCGCCACCTGCCAGGCGCTGCTTTTCACGAACAACTCCACGGCGATCGCGCTGAACGGCCTGGCCGGCTACGCGCTCGCGGCGAACAAGGCCCTGGCGACGCTCCCGGTCACGGCGTGGGTGATCGGCGGGGCGCTTTCCACGCTTCCGGCCTCGCTCCTGATGAAGCGCATCGGCCGGCGAGCCGGCTTTACCGTCGGAGCGCTGACCGGGATGGTGGGCGCTGCGGTCTGCGTGCTCGCCCTATACCTCGGGAATTTCTGGCTTTTCTGCTTCGGCACCATGGTGTTCGGCGTCTATAACGCGGTTGCCCAGTACTACCGCTTTGCGGCGGCGGACGCCGTGGGCGCCGATTTCAAGGCGAAGGCGATCTCCCTGGTGCTCGCGGGGGGGCTGGTGGGGGGCATCGTCGGCCCCGAGGTGAGCAAGCTCACCGTCGATCTTCTCGCCACCCGCTACCTCGGCGCGTACCTGTCGCTGATAGGATTTCTGGTGCTGGTGGTGCTCGTCGTGCGATTGATCGACATCCCGGTGCCGACGGCCGCCGAGCACGCCGATCCGGGCCGCCCGCTGGCGCGGATCATGGCGCAGCCGGTGTTCGTCGTCGCGGTCCTCGGGGCGGCGATCGGCTACGGCGTGATGAACCTGCTTATGACCGCCACGCCCCTTGCCATGGGAATATGCGGACATCCGTATTCGGCGGCGGCGACGGTGATCGGCTGGCACGTCATCGGCATGTTCGGGCCGTCGTTTTTCACCGGATCGCTCGTCAAGCGCTTCGGCGTGCTGCAGGTGATGCTCGCGGGGGCGCTGCTCCTCTACGCGTGCATCGGCATCGCGCTCTCGGGAATCAGCATCCCGCACTTCTGGCTCGCGCTGATGCTGCTCGGCGTCGGCTGGAATTTCCTCTATATCGGAGGAACGACCCTTATCACCGAGGCCTGCACGCCGGCCGAGCGCGCCAAGACTCAAGGGGCAAACGACCTCATCATCTTCATCGTGATGGCGGGCTCCTCGTTCACCTCGGGCGTGCTGCTCGAGACGAACGGCTGGCAGATGCTCAATTATCTCGCGCTGCCTTTCATCACCCTGGCGGCGGCCGCCGTTCTGTGGCTCTTCGCCAGGCGCCGCGTCGCAGCAGCGGCGTAAAGTGGCGGACACCGACCGCGCAAGGCTCGATCCCCAGGCGCGCGCGGTGATCGAGAGCGCGGCGCGTGCGCCCGGTCCTGTGCCCGGCTCGCTCGGCGTCGCCGAGGCGCGCAGGCTCTCTCGCGAAACGCGCCTGCGGCTCGCGCCGCCCCCCGTCGCGGTCGAGGAGGCGCGCGATTTTTCCTTTCCGGGTCCCGCCGGCGATATTGGAGCGCGCTACTACCGGCCGCTCGGGGCGAAGCCCGGCGAAGCGCTGCCCGCGGTGGTGTACTTCCACGGAGGCGGCTGGACCTGCGGGGACCTCGACACCCACGACAGCGTCTGCCGCGGAATCGCCGCTCACGGCCGCTGCGCCGTCGTCGCCGTCGGCTACCGCATGGGACCGGAGCACAAATTCCCCGCGGCGGTCGAGGATGCCGTCGCAGCGGTGCAGTGGGTGGGCAAGAACGCGGGCTCGCTCGCGATCGACGCGGCGCGCCTTGCCGTCGCGGGAGAAAGCGCGGGCGGCAACCTCGCCGCGGTGGCCGCGATCGCGCTGCGCGATTCGCAGCCCGGGCTCGCCATGCAGGTGCTCGTCTATCCGGTGACCGACCAGGCCGCCGACACCGATTCGCTCAGGCGCTTCGCGCAAGGCTACTCGCTCACGCGCGAGCTGCTGCGCTGGTACCAGCGACAGTATCTTCGCGACGAGCGCGATCGCGCCGACTGGCGCGCCTCTCCCTTGCGCGCGCGCGAGCACTCGCGCCTGCCGGGCGCGTACGTCATCACCGCCGGCTTCGATCCGCTGCTCGACGAGGGCCTCGCCTACGCCGAGCGCCTCGAGCAGGCCGGCGTCGCGGTGACCTACGAGTGCTTCGAGGGCCAGATCCATGGATTTCTCCCCATGGGCGGCGCGATCGCCGCGGCCCACCACGCCCACTACCGCATCGGTCAGATGCTGCGCATGCGCTTCGGGACGCTTCCGGGCGTGCGCCCCTGAACGGCGTAGAATTGCGGAAATTCTTACGGTCGATCGCGTCCGCGCATGCAAGCCCCCGTCAAGAAGACTCCCGTCGAACGCAAGCGCGTGCGCGCCGCCTGCCCGCACGACTGCCCCGACACCTGCGCGATGCAGGTCACCGTCGAGAACGGCGTCGCGGTGAAAGTGGAGGGCGCCAAGGACCATCCGTTCACCGCCGGCGCGCTCTGCACCAAGGTGGCGAGGTACCTCGAGCGCACTTACAGCAAGGACCGCTTGCTCTTTCCGCTGCGGCGCGCCGGCGCAAAAGGCAAGGGCGAATTCAAGCGTATCTCGTGGGACGAGGCGCTCGATACCACCGTCGCGAAATTCAAGGCGATCGCGGCCGACGACCCGCAGGGCATCCTGCCCTACGACTACGCGGGCACCATGGGCTACGTGCAGTGGCACTCGATGGGCCGGCGCTTTTTCAACCGGATCGGCGCATCGCGCCTGGACCGCACCATCTGCTCCTCCGCCGGCAAGGCGGGGATGAAGATCACCCTCGGCGGCTCCTTCGGCATGGATCCCGAGCGCTTCGACGAGGCGAAGCTTATCCTTATCTGGGGCTCGAACCCGATCGTCTCCAACCTGCACCTGTGGTCGCGAGTGCAGGAGGCCAAGCGCCGCGGAGCGAAGCTTATCGCGATCGATCCGTACCGGAGCCTCACCGCCGAGAAATGCCACGAGCACCTGGCGCTGCTCCCCGGTACCGACGCCGCGCTCGCGCTCGCCATGATGCACGTCATCATCGGCGAGGACCTCTACGACCGCGACTATGTCGAGAAATACACGCTCGGATTCGAGCGGCTCCGAGAGCGCGTCAAGGAATACCCGCCTGAGAAAGTCGCGAAAATCACCGGGCTTCGCGCTGAGAAAATCGTCGCGCTCGCCCGCGAGTACGCCGGGACGCGGCCCGCGGCGATCCGGCTCAACTACGGGCTGCAGCGCCACGCGGGCGGCGGCATGGCGGTGCGGAACATCCTGTGCCTCCCGGCGCTCACCGGAGACTGGCGCCATCCGGCGGGCGGAGCGGTGCTGAGCACGGGCGGGTTCTTCGGCATGAACCAGGCGAAGCTCGAGCGGCCCGATCTGCTGCGGAAGGCGAAGTACCCCGACCCCCGTACCATCAACATGGTGGCGATCGGCGATGCGCTCCTCGAGGCGAAGCCGCCCATCCGCGCGCTGTACGTGTACAACTCGAACCCGGTGGCGGTCGCGCCCGACTCGGGAAAGGTGATCAGGGGATTCTCGCGCGAGGACCTCTTCACCGTGGTCCACGAGCAGTTTCTCACCGACACCTGCGACTACGCCGACATCGTGCTGCCGGCGACGACGCAGCTCGAGCACTGGGACGTGCACACCGCCTACGGGCATCTCTACGTCATGGCGAACAGCCCCGCGATCGAGCCGCTGGGCGAGAGCCTGCCGAACAGCGAAGTGTTCCGGAGGCTGGCCGCGCGCATGGGCTTCACCGAGGAGTGCTTTCGCGATTCGGACGAGGACATCTGCCGGCAGGCGCTCGAATCGTCGAGCCCGCGCATGCGGGGCATCGAATGGGGATCGCTCAAGGAAAAGGGCTGGCAGCGGCTCGAAGTGCCCGAGCGCTTCGCGCCGTTCGCCGAAGGCGGCTTCGGCACGCCCTCGGGCAAGTGCGAGTTCTACAGCGAAACGGCGAAGGGCATGGGCATGGACCCGCTGCCGAGCTTCATCGCGCCGCGCGAGTCGGCACAGTCGAACCCGGCGCTCGCAAAAAAATTTCCGCTCGCGATCATCTCGCCGCCCAACCGCCACTTTCTCAATTCGTCCTTCGCCAACCTGCCGTTCGCGATCGCCGAGGCCGGGGGGCCGAGCCTCGACATCCATCCGGCCGACGCCGGCGCGCGGGGCATCGGAGAGGGCGACACGGTGCGCATCTTCAACGACCGCGGCTCCTTCACCGCAAGAGCGCGCGTCGGCGACAAGGCCCGCGAAGGCGTGGTCGTGGCGCTTTCGGTGTGGTGGAAGAAGCTCAGCGCCGATCGCCGCAACGCGAACGAGGTCACCTCGCAATCGATCACCGACATCGGCGGAGGAGCGACGTTCTACGATTGCCTCGTCGAAGTGACGAAGGCCGCCGCGGCTTAGCCGGTACGCGGCAGCACCGAGCGGGCCGGGAGTTCACCGAAGGAATCTTGCAGGGATGGCGGATAACTCGAAAGTAAAGCTCGGCGCCAAGGACGCGCTGATCGTCGTCGACGTGCAGAACGATTTCTGTCCCGGCGGGCGCCTCGCGGTGCAGAAGGGCGACGAGGTCGTGCCTGCCGTCAACGCGCTCGCGCAGCGCTTCGCGAACGTGGTGCTGACGCAGGACTGGCATCCGCCGGGACACCAGTCGTTCGCGACTTCGCATCCCGGGAGGAAGCCCTTCGACTCGATCAAGCTTCCCTACGGCGAGCAGGTGCTGTGGCCCGATCACTGCGTGCAGGGAAGCGACGGCGCGGCGCTGCACAAGGATCTCTCGGTCCCGCAGGCGCAGCTTCTCATCCGCAAGGGCTACAACAAGGACGTCGACAGCTACTCCGCCTTCCTCGAGGCCGACCGCAGGACGCGCACGGGCCTCGAAGGCTATCTCGAGGAGCGCGGCATCAAGCGCGTGTTCGTGTGCGGCCTGGCGACCGATTTCTGCGTGGCCTGGACCGCGCTCGATGCGCGCAAGCTCGGCTTCGCCGCGGCGGTCATCGAAGACGCCTGCCGCGCGATCGACAACCAGGGCTCGCTCGCCGCGGCCTGGGAGAAGATCACAAAGGCGGGCGTCACGCGCCTCCAGTCCGGCGATTTTGCATGAACGCTCCAGGATTCTGATCGGAGGAGGTCTTCCCATGGCTGAAATGACTGTGCAAACGCAATTCTTCGGCGGCCGGCGCGTCGCCCGGGCGATCGTGTGGCTGGGTCTTGTGCTCGGCATCGCCTGCGCTGCGGCGGAGCTGCTGAGTGGGTTCGGCTACCGCTTCGGCTGGTGGTCCTTCCGCGAGGGAATCGCCATAATGAGAGTCGCGGGCTGGAGCGCGCTCGGCGCGTTCGCCGTCTCCCTCGTCGGATTCATCGCCGAAGGCGTCGCGCGCGCTCGGCTCCGCGTCGGGTTCGTGGCGCTCGTGATCAGCGCGCTCGCGCTCGGCTTCCCCGCCTACTACTACTATCAGGTCCAGCACCTGCCGCGCATTCACGACATCAGCACGGACACGCAGAATCCGCCGGCCTTCGTCGCGGTGTTGCCGGCGCGCCAGGGCTCCGAGAACAAGACGGACTACAGCCCTCAGACCGCCGAGCAGCAAAAGGAGGGCTACCCCGACATCGCTCCCGCCCGGCTCGAGGTGCCGCCGCCCGCCGCGTTCGAGCGCGCGCTCGCCGCGGCGCGCGCCATGCGCTGGGACATCGTCGCAGCCGATCCCGCCCAAGGACGAATCGAAGCGACCGCCACGACGCTTCTGTTCGGTTTCAAGGACGACGTCGTGGTGCGCGTAACGCCCGACGGAGCGGGGAGCCGCGTGGACGTAAGGTCGCTGTCGCGCGTGGGCCGCAGCGACTTCGGCACCAACGCGAAACGCGTGCGCGCTTATCTGAGGGCGCTTGCGCCGACTTGACGCGGGCGGAGCAGCCCACGCCAAGGTAGTATTCGTCCGATTCGCACCTGAGGAGACCCGCATGAAGAAACGCAACCTGACGATCGCCGCAGTCCTTGCCGTCGCCGCGCTCGGCGCGAGCATCGGGGCGCTCAACGCCCAGCAGCCCGGCTTCACGCGCACGGTGCTGCAGGACCAGGACCTCACGGCGAATGGCCGTCATGCCGTGGTGGCCCGCGCCGAGTTCGTTCCCGGGGGCGCGGTGGGCAAGCACACCCATCCGGGCGAGGAGCTCGGCTACGTGGTGGAAGGCACCCTGCAGCTTCTGGTCGAGGGCAAGCCGCCGGTGACGCTGAAAAAAGGCGAGGTGTTCTTCGTTCCCGCCGGAGCGGTCCACGACGGCAAGAACGTCGGCAAGGGCAAGGCGGTCGTGCTCGCGACCTACGTCGTCGAAAAAGGCAAACCCGTCGCCACACCGGTCAAGTGACTTCCCGCACAGGCGCGTTTCGCGCCTTCGAGCACGCGGGCTGGCAGGGCGCCGCCCGCCGATACGACGACGCCTTCGGCAGCCTGACCCGCCAGGCGATCGATCCGCTGCTCGACGCGGCGGAAGTGCGGCCGGGGGCGCGCGCGCTCGACGTGGCGAGCGGACCGGGCTACGTGGCGGCGGCCGCGGCGGCCCGCGGCGCGCGCGTCACGGGGGTGGATTTTTCCCTCGCGATGGTGAGGCTCGCGCGCGCGCAGAATCCTGCAGTCAAGTTTCGCACGGGCAACGCCGAGGCGCTGCCGTTTCGGGACGGCTCTTTCGATGCCGTGGTGATGAATTTCGGCATGCTGCATCTTGCCCGGCCCGAGCGCGCGGTGGGCGAGGCGCTGCGCGTCCTGCGTGCGGGCGGCCGCTATGCGTTCACGGTGTGGGCGAAACCGGAAGAGGCGCTGGGCTTCGGGATCATCCTCGACGCGGTCCGCAGGCACGGCAACCCCGAGGTGCCGCTGCCGCCGGGGCCGCCGTTCTTCCGGTTCAGCGACGCACGAGAAAGCGAGACGGTCCTGAAAGTCGCCGGTTTCCAGAAAGTGAGCGTGCAGAGAGTCCCGCAGGTCTGGCGGTTCAGCGACCCGGGGCTCCTGTTCGACGCGTTTCTCGCCGGAACGGTGAGAACCCAGGCGCTGCTGCACGCGCAATCCGTCCAGGCGCTGGAGGCGATCCGCGCGGCGGCCGCCAAGGCCGCGGAGGCGTTCCAGACGCAGGACTCCGTCGAGATTCCCATGCCCGCGGTCCTCGCCGCCGCGGCCAAGCCCGAAAAATGAAGCGCCTGCGCGACGCGCTCGCAGGCCACGGCGCGATCGAGATCGTCGAGGAGGACGGGGTGCGCGTGCTCCAGATTGGAGGCGATGCGATCCAGAGCGCGATGCGCGTGGACGCGCCCGACAGGATCGAGCTCGACTATGTCCACGCGATGATGGCTATCCTGCTCTTCCGCCCGAAGCCGCGCGACGTTCTCATGGTGGGCTTGGGCGGGGGCTCGATGGCGCGCTTCATCCACCAGCGCATGCCGAATGTGCGGGTGAGCGTGGTGGAGATCGACCCCGGGGTGGTCACCGTCGCGCGCAGGTACTTTCACTTTCCCGAGGAGGATGAACGGCTCGAAATCCTGATCGGCGACGGGGCCGAGCTCGTGCCGCGGCGGCCCGCGGGCGCCGACGTGCTCGTGGTCGACGGATTCGTGGACGGCAGGCCGGCGCAGGGCCTGTGCACGCGGTCGTTCTACGACGGCGCGTTCGCGGCGCTGCGCGAACCCGGCGTGATGGTCGCCAATTTCATGGCCGACGACGGGAAGATCGAACGGCACCTCGACCGCATCGAGAAGAGCTTCGGCCGCAGTCCCACGCTGCTCCTCGCGCAGGAAGAGGACAACCTCATCGCCTTTGCGCACCGCGGCGGGCCGCTTCGCCTCGCCTGGTCCGAGCTTAAGGCCCGCGCGCGCGCGGCGAACGCGCTCTTCGGCCTGCCGCTCGAGGAATGCCTCCCGGCGCTGCGCCGGCGCAACCCGCACACGACCCGGTTCCTCACTCTATAAAATGCCGTCTCCCGAAGATCCCCCGCAGCGTTCAGCCGCCGGGCCGGCGCAGACCCTCTCGCTCGGCGACGCCGTCGGGATCGTCGTCGGCCTCGTCATCGGCGCCGGCATTTTCAAGACGCCTTCCCTCGTAGCCGCCAACACGGGAACCGAATGGGTCATGATCGCCGCGTGGGTTGCAGGCGGGGTCGTGTCGGTGATCGGGGCCCTTTGCTACGCCGAGCTTGCGACGGCCTATCCTCACGCCGGCGGCGACTACCATTTTGTGGGTCGCGCGTTCGGGAGGGAACTCTCCTTTCTCTACGCCTGGGCGCGCATGACGGTGATCGCCGCGGGCTCGATCGCGTTGCTCGCGTTCGTGTTCGGGGACTATTGCACGCGCCTCTTTCCGCTCGGCGAGCACTCCCCGGCGGTCTACGCCGCGCTGCTCGTGTCCGCGCTGACCGGGGTGAACATCGTCGGCATCCGCGCCGGCAAACGCACCCAGAACTGGCTCACCGTGTGCGAGGTGGGCGGGCTGGTGATCGTCGTGATCGCCGGATTGTTCCTTGCCCCGGCAACGGCGCCGGCGCAGACGGCCGTCGCGGACAGGCCGTGGTACGCGGGTGTCGGTCTTTCCATGATTTTCGTGCTGCTCACCTACGGCGGGTGGAACGAAGCGGCCTATGTCTCGGCGGAAGTCAAGGACCGCAATCGCAACATCATCCGCTCGCTGCTCCTGTCCCTCGGCGTCGTCACCGTGCTCTACGTGCTCGTCAACATCGCGTATCTGCGGGGTCTCGGCATGGCCGCGATGAGCAAGTCGGACGTCGTCGCGGCCGACCTCCTCGCGCGCGTCTGGGGCGAAAACGGCGCGAGGCTGATCAGCCTGATCATCGCGGTCTCCACGCTCACTTCCGTCAACGCGACCATCATCGTCGGCGCGCGCTCGAACTTTGCGCTCGGACGGGAGTGGCCGCTTTTCTCCTTTCTCGCCCGCTGGGACAGCGCGAGCGGCGCACCGCGCAACTCCTATGTTTTCCAGGCCGCGATCGCACTCGGCCTGATTCTGCTCGGCGCGCTCACGCGCAAGAACTTCGAGACCATGGTGGATTACACCGCCCCCGTTTTCTGGGCGTTTTTTCTGCTGGTCGGGCTTTCCCTGTTCGTGTTGCGCACCCACGAGCCCGAGAGGGAGCGGCCGTTTCGCGTACCGTTTTTCCCGGTGACGCCCCTTCTGTTCGTCCTCTCCTGTTTTTATCTGCTCTATTCGAGCCTCGCCTACACGGGCGTGGGGGCGCTCGTCGGCGTCGGCGTGCTGGCGACGGGAGCCGTCGTCATGCTGTTTGGACGGCGGCGGGCCCGTGCGTAAGCTGGAATCGCGCACGATCGTCCTCGCGGCGGCGCTCGTCTCCGGCTGCGCCGCGCTCGAGCTGGGCGGAGACACTTCGCTCACCGACGGCGTGGCCCCGGTCTTCGAGCCCGAGGTGCCGTACTTTCCGAGCACCGACGAGGCGGTGGAAGGGATGCTCAGGCTCGCGGGAACGGGCCCGGGCGACGTGGTGTACGACTTGGGCTGCGGGGACGGGCGCATCGTGATCGCGGCGGCGAAGGACTTCGGCGCGCGCGGCGTCGGCGTCGAGATCGACCCGGTCCCCTTGCGCATGGCGGTCTACCGCGCGCGCCGCGCCGGCGTCGAGGACCGC
>Ga0137395_10001843_pt1 | contig 10000 bp, 10 predicted proteins | sample czobulk216metaG_FD_108283 | JGI IMG/M metagenome (GOLD analysis project Ga0137395, IMG submission 108283) | Vadose zone soil microbial communities from Angelo Coast Range Reserve, California, USA - czobulk2.16 metaG | ecosystem: Environmental > Terrestrial > Soil > Vadose zone | place: USA...
CGCGAGCTCGAATGCTTGCGGCGACCCGAGTCGCGGAGCGGAGTTTGACGGGGTCGGTCGACTCCATGACGGGACTTTAGTGAGCTTCACCGTGGCCGCGTGTGACAACGGGCCTGCCGGAAGCGGACAGGACTTCTTCAGCGTTAACATTTCGTCGATCGGTGAAAGCCGCTCGGGGTTCCTGACGGCAGGGGACATCGCGAAGTCCGGCTCGTGAGCCGACCCGGCCGACCTTGCAGCCCACGAAACAGCCCGGCTCGGGATGCGGAACCCCGAGCCGGGCTGGCACTTCCAAATCAATGGGCCTGAGTGGAGTTGAACCACTGACCTCACGCTTATCAGGCGTGCGCTCTAACCACCTGAGCTACAGGCCCTCAATGACTTAACGAAAACTACACCCTCGAAAGTGTGCCGCACAGTATGCCGCAATATACGGACTGCCTTCGGGGTCCTCACGCTGCTTTCGCCTGCTGCTGCTGCAGCGTCCGCCGCAACCGCGCAATGGCCTTCCTGTGCTGCCGAACACGGTACTCGACCACCTCGGAGCGATGCTGTATCTGCCCAAGATGACCGTAAACCTTCTCGATCATCGCGGTGGACGAATGTCCGACCTCCCGCGCCACCGTAAACGCGGCTACCGGAGCCCCGTTCTGCGTGGTCTGAATCCGAGCACTAATGTAGGTATGCCGGAACATCTTCGGCGTGATCTCTCCCGACTTCCAGCCTGCGCGCTTGGCGACGGCATCAACCAACTTCCGTATATCGGTCAACATCGCCTCCTGGCCGGTACGGAATGACGGGAACAGGAGCGTGCCACCACCCATCCGCTCCCGTTCCGGGAAGTAGGCCCGGAGAATCTGCTCAAGTTGCGGCCAGAGCGGTACTGCTCGATGCGACCGCTTCGTCTTCAAGCGCCGCCACTTGTTCGGACGGAACGTCACCGTCTTGCGCTCCAAGCTGACATCGTCCACTTCCAGCCCGAGCACTTCAGCCAGACGGCCGCCCGTGAGCAGCATCGTGGCAATCAACGGATAGGCGAACGGCATCCCGAGATCATCCCGCTTCGGCTCGTAGTGCTTCGCGGCCTCGATCAGCAGAGCTGCCTCCGGCACTTCGAGCCAGTCGGCTTCGTCCGCTGCGCCCTTCGGCTTCTCGGTCGGGAGCAGCGTAGACACAGGATTCACCGTCACGAACCCATCCGCCATCGCCCGACGATAGAGGTTCGACAGCGAGTTCAGATGCTGCCGCGCGGCACCGCCCTGGAACTGCCGCCCCAATACGGTGATCCACTTGAGGAGGTCCGCGCGGGCGATGCTCCCAAGCAACCGCTCGGTGCCGAAGAAGACCACCGCCCGGTCGAGGTGTTGCTTCACTGCGGCGAGCCACTGGACGGTGATGGGCTGTCCGTGCCGATCCGTCTCCTGCGCTTTCGCGGCGAGGTGATGCTCCGCATACGCCCGCAGCGTGCGCGGCGTCGGCGGCGCGGCCTCATATCGCCCGCTCTGATAGTCCCGGCGACGATGCTCCAGCAGCTCTTCGGCCTCGCGTCTGCTCGTCAACCCGGTCGGCAGCCGGTGTCTGCCGCCGGGACCGCACTTCCCGCAGCGACAGTCCTTCACAGTGAAGTCGAGCGACCACACGGCGACTCGGTCGCCGGTATGCCCGCTCGTAGGTCGATAAACCCTTCCGCGTCCTCTCATATGCCCTCCTTCGTCTGGTTAGAGAAGTCCTGCTTCGGCGAACGACACGAACCGCCCGTTGCCGATGACGACGTGATCGTACACGGGGATGTCGATGATCTTCCCCGCGTCCACGAGCTGCCGGGTCACCGCCCGATCATCCGCCGAGGGCGTCGGGTCGCCGGACGGATGGTTATGCACGACGACGATGCCCGCCGCACCCTCGGCGATGGCGAGCCGGAAGACCTCGCGCGGATGCACGAGCGAGCTGTTCAGGATGCCGCGCGTCACCTCCTGGGCTGACACGACACGCGACTGCGAGTTGAGCGTCAGCACGTAGAACACTTCCGTCAGCTCCTGCGACGCCCGCTCGTGCAGGAACCGATGCACGTCCTGCGGGCCACGGATGTGAACCGGCTCAGACTGAGCCGGGTCCGGCTCCCGCACGAGTCGCACCCACGTCGGCCGGATCATCTTCGGGTTCTGGCTCACGCGCCCTCCCATGCGCACCCGGCACATTGCCGGATCGCCTAACGGAAAGCTAGGCATATTACGCCTATCTTGAAAGGGAGGCAGAAAGCGCCTAAAGTACGCCATTGTATGGCCATGACCACCAAGCAACTGCGTGCTGCCTTGAGGCGATTGGGCCTCACTCAGGTTGCTGCTGCTCATGCGCTTGGTGTCGCGCCCCGCACCATGCGCCAGTGGATCGCGGGCGACGCGCGCATCGCCGAGCCCGCCGCCCGGCTGCTCGCGGTGTGGCTCGCCCATCCCGAGTTACTGTCTCCATCGGCTCCGACTCAAGCAGCGCGCGGGAAGGGGCGTCGTTGAGCTTCTAGCCACGTCTGTACATCGGCTGCGAGAAACCGTTTAGTTTTGTGCCCCAGGTTCAAGAACGGGACTCCCAGCACGTCGAGCTGCCGGGGTCGCACCTGAAGCCACTCGGCCACCTGCTGCTTTGTTAAGACCCGGCCGAGTTGATCGGCCGATTGTTGCCCTCCTGACTGTGCCACATCTCCCCTCTTGCAACGGCTTCCCCGTTGCCGACGTACTGCTGGTTTTCGTGTACGCGGGACGGCTAGAATCCCACATCTCCAGCTACGGCACCTTCGGGTGTTGCGACCTCGTGCACGCCCGGCAGCACCGCCGAGGCGCCTGCAGCGACGCGACGAACGGCTCGCCCACGCGCTGCGCACCGCGCCTCGACGGCCAGCGCGCGCCGCTTGGGGTCCTGATTGAGGAGCCACCCGAAGAAGTTTCCTGAGACGCCGAACGTCCGCGCGATGGCGACGACGGACTCGCCGGACGCGATGCGCGCGAGCACCACCGACCACCCGCCCGCCTGCTGGACTGCGCCGAGTACACGTCTACGAACGGGACGGCCGGTCATCGGCCTGCCCTTGCAGCCCGCTTCCGGCCTCCGCGCCTCGCGGTCTTCGGGCCATCCTCGCTCGGCTGCCGCGTGGTCCCGCGCACCTCCTCCAGCCGCGCGGGCCGTGTTGCGCCCTGACGCCAATCCACCACGCGAGGCTCGCCCCACGGGCAATACACGGCTTGTATCCCCCGGCCGAATACCGTCTGGCACGCCTCGTCCAGCTCGCGGAACAGGTCGCAGAGGCGTTCAGGATCGGTGTCGCTCTTGTAGCTGATCTGGACGAGCCAATCGAGCAGCTCGGCTGCGTTCCGCGCCTCATCGAGGTCCAACTGGTACCCGGCCACGTCGATCACGCGACGGGCCGGATCGAACCGCACGCGGCGGCGGTGTCGCTGCTCGCGGGCATCGGCGAGCTGCTCGGGTATCATCCGGTCAAGCTCGGCTATGGTGAAGCCTGTTTCCATTGACATGTTCGGATCATCCTTTCCTCCGACTCTCAGGTTTGAACTACTCTTTGCAGGACGGCTTGAGCCCCGCCTGCCCGGCACAATCTTCCAGGATGGCCATTGACTTCCACTTCCCGATGGCGCGGCGTCCATCCCAATCCGCGCCAGTGCTCCTTCGTCTACGTCTCGCGCCCCAATAGGGGAACGGTGGGTCGGCCCGCCGGACGAACTCACGGAAACCGCGACCGAACGGTGGCTGCTCTCGCCCGCCGCCGGGATCGCTCCCGCCCACCTGATTCTCCCCCGTCTGGTCGTGCCACGTCGGCACGGTGTCCGAGGCCATCCTGTCCGAGGCCATCCTGTCCGAGCCCCTCGGGCCTCCCCCGATGCATCCTGGAGCGACAGGCACAGCACGCGGGGGGCGTGGGGCTGGTGGGGACGGTGGGGACGCACTTTTCCCTACCCAACCTGTCTGCGTCCCCCGGTTGTCTATCGGCACTCATCGGCACGCAATCCCCCTTCTCCCCCCCCAATCGAGACAGAGTAAAGGGGAAAAACTGCGTCCCCACCGTCCCCATCGGCCCCAATCGAGGCGCCGCCTGCGGTTCCTGCCCTCCGGTTTGCGACCCCACGCACCCCGTTTGCGACCCCACAGCGGCCCCGCGCAGGTTCTATGCGGCCTTCCGCTGCAGGTGCTCCACGCGAATCCCGCGCCGCTTGTCGGTGCCCCTGCCGAGCGGCCGATCCAGCTCCACGACGACGCCCGTGTGCTGCAGACTCGGAACCATCCGACGCAGCTTACCGCTCAGAGCCCGTGCGGTCCTGGGCCACCACTTCGGCAGATCAGACCAGGACATCTGTTCGTTCAACTGCGCCAGCAGCTCCGTGGCCGTCCCCTCCCACGGCTCGGTGCGTCCCGTCGCGAGGAGCTTGATCTGCGTCGCGAGCGGGTCGCCCGAGATGCCGCGCTCGATTGCCTGACTGCGGTTGTCGAGATACGCCTCGTAGAATCCCTCGATTCCGGCCGCGACCCCGACCCGGACGAAGTCCGCCATGCGAGGCGTGACCGCGACCCTGGTGCCGGGCAGATTCTTCAAGGCGGTGCTGAGGAGGTCGAGCAGCGCGCCCAAGATGCGGCCGCGCTTCTCATCAAAAGCCTGCCAGAGCGACGCTTCATCCAGCCGGGCGTGATCGTCGAGGAGCGGGGCGAACAGGAACACCGCCCGATCACGAAGATCGTCGCGGTCCACCGGGTCCTCGATCCCGTTGATGAGCTGCGGCCGCTCGGCCTTGAACTGGATTTCCTTCTTGTCGGTGTAGAGCCCTCGGGTCGCGAACCCGGCGCCCGAGGCGATCCGGCACATCGCGTCCGACAACCAACCGGGCAAGTACGATGCATTATCGAGGGCCAGCAGCCAGTTGTTCGCGGCGGCGACGGCGAGGTCGCGCTCGTCTCGCGGCATCGCCCGGAGCGGCACCTCCGAGGGGTCTACGAGCGACCGGAACACTCGGGACGTAACGCTCTTCGCGCTGCCTTGCGCCCCGATCAGGCACGCGACGATGTAGGGGCCGCGCCCCGCGAGCCACGAGACCAGCGCGGCTGCGACAAGCGGCCGGTCCTGCTCGACGATGTTCACGAACGGCCAGAGGTCGTCGAGGCCCCCGCCGCGCGCGGGGATCGGCAGTTCGAGCATCCCAGCCGGGCGGCAGAAGGCCACGGGCGGCCGGTCCACGATCTCCCACCCTGCGGGCGTCACCTTGATGGCCTGCCAGCTCGTATTCGCGAGATCGATGTAGACTGTGTCCGCAATGCGGGCCACGCGAACGAACACTTCCTGCATTGGGCTGTCGAACTGCGCGATGCTCTCCAGAATCCCGAGGGCGTCGATCACCGCCTGGGCCTTCGGCGCCGTGTGCTGCTCGTGGTAGAACTCGCGCTTGAGCCACCGCACGAAGCCATCGCTGCGCAGGGGCCAGCACTCGACGTGCTCCTCCACCGGGACGAGGGCGTAGGCGTCGTGATTCCCGGTGTGGAACAGCTCGGCCGGACTCGCCAACCGGAGGAGCGCCGTGGACTGCGTCCCGCCGAGCGTTTTCGGCGGGGGCGCGTTGGCCGACGATTCGGGAACGGGCACGTCGGCGAAGTCATTCTGGGCTTCAGCTTGGCGCTCCGGGCGCGCGTCGAACCCGTGTGAGGCAGCGGTGTGCCATAGCTGTGTCCAGCCGGTCTTCGGCTTCGTGATCGAGTCGAAGACGCGCGCGTCCTCGGCCGGGTCTACAACACCGGGGTATTGCGCCGCCCAATCGAGGAAGATGTCACGGCCCTCGTCGCCCGCCGCACTCTTGATCATGTGGGCGACCGCGACGTACCGATCCCGGTCGGTATTCTCCGTGTTGGGGATGCGCGCGACGGCTTCCCGCACGCGGGCGATGTCGGGGCGTTGCGCGGACGAAACGGGCGGCGTCTGGACAATGGGCGTCGTCTTGGCGTCGCCCGCCCACGCCGCTGGCTCGTCACATGCCGCCACGCGGTAGACACGCTCACCGCGCCGGGCGCCCGGTGCGATGACGTACCCCGACCGGAACCGCACGACGACGCCCGGCACCTTCGGCTGCTCAGTCGCCAGGACGTAGACGTGCATCGGCCTGCGCTGCTGCCCGTCTTGCTCGAATGGCTGTGACGTGCCGCCGGTCTCCACGACGAGCCCCTCCGACAGCGAAACCCCCGCCTCGCAGACGGCCGTCGCGGCCTCCGTCGAATCGACATCGAACGCGGCGAGGCCGCCATCGCCGGGGCAGATGGCCGGCATGGCGTTGGGATGCGCTGTCCACCATTGGCGCACCTTCTCAGCGTCGCGTTCGCGCGCTTTGAAGCCACCGCCAACCAGTGGTGACTTGTCCTGCGCACACGGGAAAACCGGCCACTCGCCCCCGACGAGCGCGAGCGCAACGTCAAGCATCGGCGCGCCCTGCTCGCCGAGTCTGCTGGCCGTCACGAGACTTTCGACGAACCGCGCGCTTGCGGCGGCGGGGGCCGCAGGGGCTGCGGGAGCGAGAGCAGTCATAGGATTATCGCTCCTCGCTGGCCTGCACCTGCGCCTGGGTGGTGCGTGCGTCGAGCCACTGCCGGATCGCGGCGGGGTCGAAGCGAAGTTGCCGCCGTCCGATCTTCGTGAACGGGATCAGACGGGCGTTTACTAGCTCATAGACTCGGATGGGTCGCACAGCTAAGAACTCGGCGACCTCTCTTACGGTCCACATGGCAGCCATTGGTTGGTCTCCTCACGGAGACAGGGACAGCTCGTCGCGAATACGTCGCGGCGGCGTCGCGTTGGTGGTGCGAGGGCCTCGCGCGCCTCGTGGCGCTCGAAGTCCTCTATGACGTGTGATGTTGAACGAGCGGCCGAGCGGCTATGGGAGAGCCGTGTTCGGGTCGTACTCTGCGTGGGTTGTGCTCGGGAACAGACCGGCCGTCCGATAACCCGGCGCGGGGCCGGGGGTGCCACAGGCTTCGGGATGCGGGTGGACTGATTCGAGCCCCTACGGCCGGGCTCGCATCAACCCCGGAAGCGACCGCTCATCCTACCCAACAGGGATCACGAGCATACAGCAAGGAGTCGCGGCGGAAGCCAACATACCCCTCCATATGTAACCTGCCTTAGTCGTCAAGTCTCAACATCGTAATCGCCGAAGGGACACTGAGATACCCATCTCCAACACGCAATCGCGTCGCGGCTGGGATCGGGCTCGGCAACGTTCGCTCATGCCCCAGGACCCTCACGGTGCGGACGCGGGGGTTTGGCCGAACGCGCTCGGCGACGCGCCGCTGCTTGCTTCCGAGCGGCCTTCTTCTTCTCCCACCGACGTTTGTTCGCTGCTCCACCGCTCCGTCCAGCCCGGCGCGCTTGCGCGGAAGTCTTGCGGGGCACCTTGTCCGGCACCGCGTCGATGGTGTAACCCAGGCTCCAGGTGAACGGAGTGATGTAATCGGTTACGCTCTCGCTGTCAGGCGACCGCTCGATCTCCGTTAACGAGGGACGGCGATTGTTGAAGCGGTCACCCCCGACGAGATAACCACGCGAACGGGCGTTTGTTTCTTCGGCGTAGACTTGCCAGAGATCGTCGTAGGCACGGGGATGCGCAGGCACGGCCCACCTCCGGGGGGTCGCACGCCAGCTCGCGCCGCGCGTGAGCTGGACTGCCTCCGCAGCGGAGTCGGCAGTCGGTCTACGTTGTCATCGCCGGACAGAGACCGGGACGGGCTTCGCGCGCGCGCGCGAGACAGGTCAGCCGCAACCCCAGCTCTGCCAATCGCTTGCTCCGCTCGCGCCTAGATTCGTCAGGGAGTGCCACCAGCCCCGCACGCAGGGTTGGCGTAGTGGATTGGCGTAGTGGATTGGCGTAGTGGATTGGCGTAGTGGATTGGCGTAGTGGATTGGCGTAGTGGGTTGGCGTAGTGGGTTGGCGTAGTGGGTTGGCGTAGCGTGCGGCACACTCCGGCATACTGGCGCGTCCCGCAGGCCAACAACCCGCACGAACAATGCACGTTCACATCGACCACAAGCGTGGTAGGCTGGTGACGCTCAAACAAAGCACGACCGTGCCACTCCTGGCCGCTCCCCGCACGCAGTCCGCCCCACCGCACCACTCCGCCATTTTTCGATTTGCCCCCCCCGGTCTCGAATCGGCCGGCTGGTATGGAATGGGGCCTTGGTCCACACGCGCCGTGACAGCAATCGCGCACGCGCGGAACGCTCACCTTAGCCGCGTGACATATCCGCAAGTGATCCCGGTGGTTGCGCGAAACCCGCGATCTCGACGGGGGTCCCGCGACGAGGGTCGGTGCGCGCCGGTTCTCGAATCCGCTGCTCAGTTGTAACCCCATGCGGCAACGCGGTCTCGCGACCGACCGTGCCGCTACTGTGCCGTGCAGCGCGGCGACGGTGTAGGCGTGGAGGACGTATGCGGCAGCGCGCCGCCGAGAAGCGAAGTCGCCGCCACTCGCCGGGTCACGGGCCTGAGGGACGTTCCCAACCGTCGGGGATTTTTTCGATTGCCCCCCCCCGGCCTCGAAAATCGGCCGGGTGGGTGGAAAAAGCCGGGCGCACAGGGACCGAGGATGGGACCCGGACAGTACCTTCTTTTTCCCGGGATGGCATCCGAAAAATCCCCGGACTGATCCTCCCACGACAGCGCACGTCGTCGTTGGGTTCTCTGGCTCCTCCCGCTGCTCCCGCCGTCGGCCAGCCTCCACGCCCGCGATTCCTGCCCCTGTCGCCGCATCATCTATTGCCTGCAGGTGGACGCCGGGCTTGCCGGGCACATCCGCGTGCGCCGGGAGTAGGGTGATGTTCCTTTCACGTAGATTCACGGCAGGGCGCAGCCGGCGCGGAGTACCGTTCCGGGTGACGGCTCGTGGCGACCTTGGAAACCAGGGAGACAATTTATGAACGTCGCATGCAGGCTCGTTCTCATGGCGTTGGTGGCCGCGCCCCTCGCGGCGCAGCAGCCCGACATGATGGGGCAGGGGATGATGCCACACATGGTGCAGATGGAGCAGATGATGGCGCCGATGATGCGCGGCATGGCGTTCGCACCGGATCATCTTCTCATGCGCAAGGATGCCCTCGGCCTCAGCGCGCAGCAGGTGGCACGGCTGACGGCGATCCGCGACGCCGCGAAGACGGCGCACGACGCCGCCCAAGCCGACGCGAAGACCCACATGGGTGCTTTCGCACAGGCGATGCAAGCCAGCGCGCCGGACACCGGCGCGGTCAGGCTCCATTTCCAGGCTGCGCACGCGGCGATGGGCAAGGCGCACTTGACGATGCTCACCGCTGCGGCGCAGGCGAAGGCCTTGCTCACCGACGAGCAGCGCGGGCGAGTGAACGGCTGGGTGGATGCGATGGAGATGCATCAGATGCAAATGGGACAGCCACGGCAGGACGAGCGGCACTGAGAGGCCGCTGCGAGGGACTAAATACCGCAGACCTTGACGTTACGCGGGAGTGTATACCAGCGAGCGTGACAATGGAATCGGGCAGCTCTCGCCGCCGTGCCCCGTTTCCGGGCGTGAACACATTGGGCACCCTCGACCGGCAGCAGTGGCGGCTGTTGTTGCCGCCGGAGTTGGACACGCACGAGTCCGCGTCTCTTGGCAGCGCCCGTGAGCGCCTCGGCGGGCTGGTCCACAACCGCGACCGGGGCACATATCTTACTCCCGTCACCTCCCGGGGCCCTCTGCTGTGTCCAACCCGCTCGATCGACTTTGGACTGCGCTCGACGATCGCTACGCGATCGAGCGCGAGCTGGGCCAGGGGGGGATGGCAACCGTTTACCTCGCAGAGGACCGGAAACACCAGCGGCGCGTGGCCATCAAGGTCCTGCGCGCCGAGCTGGGCGCCGTGCTAGGCCCCCAACGCTTCCTCCGTGAGATCCGCCTCACCGCCCAGCTCAGCCATCCGCATATCGTCCCGCTGCTCGACTCGGGCGAGGCCGCC
>Ga0137395_10001844_pt1 | contig 10000 bp, 12 predicted proteins | sample czobulk216metaG_FD_108283 | JGI IMG/M metagenome (GOLD analysis project Ga0137395, IMG submission 108283) | Vadose zone soil microbial communities from Angelo Coast Range Reserve, California, USA - czobulk2.16 metaG | ecosystem: Environmental > Terrestrial > Soil > Vadose zone | place: USA...
ACACGGTCGTGCTCAGCACCGGTCAGGTAATTCTTGGCTGTACGCTAACCAACGGATCGACCGCGTTCACGTGCCCGAGCACCAGCATCACGGGCACGCCAACCGTGAACATCACGGCGACGGTTTCTACCGGCGTCGCGGGCTGGCTGCCGATCAAGGCCGACGGCGTGATCTACTACGCGCCGCTATTCAACGCCAGCGGGTTCACCCCGTACCGGTTCACCGGTAACGCCTACCAGGGCCAGATCATCATCGCGACGAGCGCGACGCTCAACGGCGACGGCACCGTAACGGTGACCGGCGCCGGCGCCTCCGCCACTCCACCCAACTACTACCAGCCCCCGCAGACCGGCATCGGCACGACCACGTTCATCGGGATCACGAAGACCGGTGGCCTGACCGGGCTGGACTTCAAGTACCCGGTGACCGCGACCGTGGCCCCCTCGGGCGGCGCCTACGTGGGCGGCAACCTGACGGCCAACTTCGGTGGCACGACCTCCGCCGGCTACTCGATCCTACTCAGCACCGGGCAGCTGATCACCGGGTGCACCTTCACCAACGGCGCGACCGCCTTCACTACCCCCAGCACGAGCATCAACGGCACCCCGACCACGGCCATCGGCGTCGTGGCCCAGTCCGGGTCCTTGTTCGAGAACATCACCACCAACGGGATCGCGATCACTGAGAACGCCGCCGCGCAGATCACGGGCACGTACCAGCTCTCGACGAGCGTTACGGGAACCCCCGTCGTCGCCTCAGGGACCATCACGCTCAGCGGCGGCAACGGCGCCACCGGTAACAGCTGGAACGGCGCACCGAGTTTGGTGCTGGCCGACAACGGCACCGTAACGCTCAACGGCGCGACCGCTGGTAACTGGTCCTCTCCGACGGCCGCGGGCCAGGGCGCGAACTACTGGATCAACATCACCCGTACCGGTGGAACGTCTGGGGACAACTTCACGGCGGCCCAGGGTACCTGGACCAACATCACCAGCGGCGGACTGATCATCGGCACTACCAGTGGGGTCCAGGGCTCTAACGTATCCGGCACGTACCAGATATCGAACAATTCGGCCGGTACCGCGGTTGTCTCCAACGGCAGCATCACGCTAACCGTTGCCGCGGGTCCGACCGGCAACAGCTGGACCGGCAACGTAACCCTCGTGCTCAACAGCGACGGAACGGTCACGCTCGGCGGCTCCAGCAGCACGAACTGGTACGCCCCGACAACGCCGTCCGTCGGCGCGCTCTATTGGATCAACATCACAAAGACCAGTGGAGCGGTAAACTTCACGGCGGCACAGGGCGCCTGGACAAACATCACCAACAGCGGCCTGACGATCGATACGACCAACACAGTCGGAAACTACGTGACCGCGGGCACGTACCAGATGTCGCCCAGCGCCAGCGGTTCACCGGTAGTGGCGAGCGGCAGCATCTCCTTAACGAAGAACGCGGGCACGGCCACGCACACCTACAGCACGCACGGGACACCGACCGATACGATCCCAGTCGGGGCCACTTCAGTTACGATAGAGTGCTGGGGGGCTACCGGTTCTGGTGACGTTGGGACGGGCTCTGGCTGTTCCGCGTTGCCTGGAGTTGGTGGCGGCTCCGGAGGGTACAGCAAGACCGTTCTGACGCTTACGTCGGCGGACTGGAGCAAGACGCTCGCGCTCACGGTCGGTACCGGCGGCGCCCCGAGCGCCCAAGCGGGAACACTCAGTCGGGTAGCGTCCGGCACAAAAACCATCACGACCATGACCAGCAATGGCGGCTCCGGCGGTGTAGACGGCGGCTCATCTACAGGTGGAACGGCGTCTGGTGGCAACACAACCAACACCACCGGCAACGGCAGCAGTGTCAAGGCGGGGGGGGCGGGGGGCGTCGGTACGAACGGGACCGGTCCCGCTGGCGGAGCAGGCGGGGCGTCGGGGGCGGGCCATGCCGGACTCGCGGGCTTTGACGGGCTGATCGTCATTAAGTACAGCTAAATGGGAAAGCAGTCCCCCTACCGCAGTGGGAAGCTGTTCGGCTTCTTCTACGACTTCGCGAAGGCCGGCGACGGCATCGCCATGCACCAGCACGAGCCCGACAAGGCCCACAACGTGATCGTGCTGCGGGGCTCGGTGTCGATTGCGGGGGCGGTTCTGGAGGCCGGGCACGTGCACGACTTCGACAACTCCGCGCCGCACGAGATAAAGGCCCTGGAGGATGACACCCAGATCCTGAACCTGATGCTCAACGGCATGCCACCAGAGTACACGACCCTGCCGGAGAAAGAATTCTTCGGCGAGACCCGTACGCCAACATAAAAAGAGGGCGGCTCTCGCCGCCCCAATTAGGCTCTCCCTCACCAGCCAAATACCTAAGGCAGCTCCGCGACTCCTGCCGTCACCACCGGCAGCGAGCAGAACGGATCAATCCCACACGTAACCTCTACCGCCTTTTTCGCATCTGCCCCCATCGCCATTGCCCCCAGAGCGGCCTTCGCACCGCACCCGATGGCATAGTACTGGTTCACGCTGAGGATGACTTCCTCCGGAATGAGCCACTTGTCGTACTCCTCCAGCTTCCCGTCCTTGTACAGTACGAGCGCGGAAAATTCCGCAACGCCCGTCACCAACAGATCATCCCGCCGCTTTTTTCCTTTCTTCGTTGGCTTCATCCGGAGCCACTCCACAAACCGCAGCGCAGCGAACCCGTCACCCGCCACCCCCACAATCAACCCCAGTTCAGGGATCTTGTAGATCTTCTCACAGTGAATGAACCGGGTGCCACCGGCCTCGCTCTCAATTGTCGCGCGCGAATCAGAGGCCATGACCCCGTCTCGAACGACCACGACGGTCATGTGGCAGCCGCCTTGGTGATTACACTGTGGGCGCCGCCGTTGATTACAACACATCCGCTCGATTCTTCCGCTTCGACCTTCTCGATCAGCAGCTCCAGCTCCGCCTGGAGGCGCCACGACGCCTCGGCCAGGATGTAGACCCGCTCTATCCCGGTCATCTTCTGCACATCTTCGGGAACGGTGTCAAAAATCTTCCCGTCGATCGCGTGCTCCAGCATGTGGTGGAAGGCGCTGTCGAGCTGGTGCGGACTCAGACCACGGTTCCAGTTGATGTCATTCGCCGCCCGGGTTGGATTGTACCGGACATTGTTCACGACACTGACCTTCGTGATCTCGCGCTGGGCCTTCGGGAAGTAGCGCACGTACTGCTTGAACATCGGCAGCATCTTGCGCAGCTTGTCGTCCTCGGGGAGGTAGCTCATGTTAAGTCCACTCCGTCTTTGTGCTTCGTGGCCGCTGCGCGCAAGGGGGCGCCGTGCACTTCCATTGCCGCAACGGCTAGGGCCGCGATCTTGCGGACCGTGTCGAGCGGCTTGCGGTAGGCGTCGGGGCCCCAGGTCCGTGACAGCTGATCGGTAAGTTCATCCGAGTAGCTGGCGATGTAGGTCGCGAAGCACTCCAGCGCCTTGTTATAGTCGTTGCTGGGATCCCCGTGCGCCGCAGCGGCCATGTCCTGCTGGTAGGCGCGCTCGCTGTCAACAGCGGCGTAAACTTCTGCTCGTGTACTCATCGTTGTCTCCTAAGATAGTTAATTGCCGCGGCATTAGGGCATGTTGTCCTTGATGATTTTGCGGATGAAGTCGTTCGAGACCCAGCTCAGCTCGTGCAATACGGGAGAGTAGAGCGCGAACCGTTTCTTGCGCAGGAGGCCAACGAACGCCTCCAGGCGGGCGCCGCTGGACTTTTCCCAACCTGGGAGCAGCGCCACGGCGTCCACCTGATCGGCGACGATGATGATGTCTCCCGCCAGGATCTGCGCCCAGGTTAGGCCACCGGTATCGGTCGGGTTCCATTTCCCATCGGGGCTCCGGCGGGCGATCTCGTAGGCCTCGGGGTTGCGCTCTTTGTCCTTCTCGGCGGGCGAGATGACCTCGAACTTTTGAGCGCGTAGCTCAGCGGTCGCGGCCTCGAACGCCGGGAAGTTGTAGCCGGGGATGTCCGACATCGGCCCGGCAAGGTACAGCTTAATCATAGACGTCTCCATAGGTTTATCCGGCCAACATCGAACGCCGCTTCGACAGCGGCAGCTTCATGGTCTTGCCCCGTGCATAGTGTCCGCAGTCGGCGCACTTGTACTGAATGTACGCCCCCTGCTGCAGCACCGTCAGCCGGTTCTTGTCCTTGTTCATGTGGGCCGAGCCACACGCCGGACAGATTGGACGCTCCTCGGTCGAGTACGCACCCAGGTTCGGATGGTTCTCGATCCAGGGGCGCTGACGCAGGTACACCAGCTCCGTAGTCAGGATGTCTTCCTTGTTGTAGCGCTTCATCACACGCCACGCCGCGGGAATGTCCTGCAGCACCGCGAGCCACAGCTTGAAGCCAGGGTACTCGGGGTGCTCATCCTTCCGCTTCTGCAGCTTCAGGTAGTCCGCCATGTAGGCCAGCTTGCGGCTGGTGAAGGCGAAGTACTTTTTCGCCACAAGCATCGTATCAATGACCCGGTACGGGCTCGGCGGCTTGATGTCGTGCGCCACGAGCCGTGCGTTGATCTTGCGGACGTCGAACTTTTTGCCGTTCTGGGCGACGACGAGATCAGCCTCATCTAGCAGTGCGCGAATTCCCTTCAGCAGCTTGCGGTCGCTGCGAACGAACCGGCGCCCACGTCCGCCCGTGTCGGCGTAGTAGATCCGTTTCTCGCCGAGCCATTTGGCCGCGTACGAAAGGATTGTCCAGTCAGTCTTGATCTGGTCTAGGCTGAAATTCTCGTCAAAGATCTTCCAGCCCAGCAACTCCATCGGGCTGGTCTCGATATCGATCACCAGTATCCGCGGGCGTTTCTTAGGGCGCCCGCGCGGTAGCGTACCTCGCGGTTGCTTTGACGCGGCGGCATACTCACGTAGTTCGGCCCGGCTTTTTGCTTCTAACGGATCAAGTCTTGTCATACAACCTCCGCGCTCTCGCGCGCTTGAGAGCCTGTTCAACGGTGATCTTCCGAAAATTGGATTCGATCACATCATTCTCGATGGTCCCGATGGCCTTCGCGTACCAGACGCGAACCACCTCTTTTTTACCTGCTTGTTCCTGGCGCGCTGGGCCGACACGCTCGATCATCTGCTGCCACCACTCCGCGTTCCACGTGTAGGTGTAGTGCATGATGTCCCGGCAGGGCTCGTGAAGATTGAGCCCGTGCGCGTTCTGCTCTTGCAGCAGCAGCACGCGAAACTTTTTCTTGTTCCAATCGTCCTCATCCTTCTGTCCCGCATATAGTCGAGCGCGTATTCGGCGTTTTTCCAGGTGCTGTAGTATCCGGTGAGCGTCAAACCTGAACCAGTAGCTGACGAGCAGCGGCTGGGGCTCGATCTGATCCAGCACGTCATCGAGCGCCTCGAGGCGCGCGTCGTGAACGCGGTGGGGTACCTGCAACTCATCGTAGACACTGCCCGCCGAGATCTGCAGGAGCTTCATCGACTTCACCATCGCTGTCCCAGCATTGATCTGGGCATCGTCGATCTCCAGGAAGAAGTCCTTCTCCATGTCGAGGTACTTCGCCATCGCCTCCTGGGGCATCTCGAACTCCACCGGAATCAATTGCGGTTTCTTGATGTCCAGCCAGTCCTCCGCCCGGAACGCGATCAGTAGGTCCTTCACCTTTTCGTGGATGAGCTGGTCCGCTCCCAGCTGCGTCTTCACCCGGTGCGTGTACCGGTCCTCCATGAGATAGGCTTCCGAGAACGCGGTGTAGCTGTGCTTCAACCTCTCGCCGAAGTCCAGGAACCAGAACTGTCCCCACAGATCTTGCAGTCCATTAGGTGTTGGGGTACCAGTTAAGTTCCACCAGCGTTCCGTGAACCGGGCAATGTTGGACAACGCTTGCGCGCGCACCCGACCCTTCTCCAACCGAAAACCCTTCAACCTTGACGACTCGTCGGCCACGACTATCTTGAACGGCCAGCGCTCTTGCGGCCACAGAGAAGTGATCCAGGGGGCCAAGTCGTAGTTTACCACGTAGATGTCCGCGATAGAGCGCCGCAGCGCACAGGTACGGATCTCCTTCTCGCCCATCACCTTGATCATCGACAGATCTTGAAACGCATCCCATTTGTCACGCTCCCCGGTCCAGACGACGTCGGCGACTCGCTTTGGTGCGAGCACTAGGGCGGGAAAGTAGTTCGAGCCTAGCAATTGAAGTAGGTCCAACGCCTGCAAAGTCGTTCCCGTCTTCCCCAGCCCGGGGTCGGCTACCAGCATCCCGCGGGGGTGATCGACCAGCCACTGCGCGCCAATTCGCTGGTACTCTTTCGGGATCCAGTGCAAAGGCGACGACCCATCCGATCTCACGATCATCGCCCGCCACCCACACGTCGAGACCACGCTGCCGCCAGTAGAGATGCCGCCTCAGCTGGTGCCGCTCGGGTCGCACGCCGGTTTTCCACTTGGTTTCCACCAAACAGTGGTACCCCCAGGGGAACGAGAGGAGCTGATCGGGGTCGCCCCTCTCGCCTGGGTTGCGGAAGTTTTCGCATGCGCCGCCTACCGCCTCAACTGATGATCTTAGGCGCAGGACTATCGGATATTCTCTCAAAGCCCGACTCCTCTTCCTTCGCTAAGCCCATGCGCACACCGGTCACGGTCTGCCCGAAGGTCTTGCTCGCCATGATGAACGCCTCGGCCTCGTTGCGATCGAAGAACGTCGCCACCCATACATCACCCGCGGCCTTGCTGTCAGCGTCGTTGCCGAACACGCCCGAGAAGTAGACCAACAGACCGATCGGGTGCTTGTATTCCATCGGTCGGATGATCAGTGTCCGCGGCATGATCTCGACCTTCGGCACCGTCAGTTGCGGGGTCAAATCAGATTTTTCCATTAGAACTGTCCTCTGTCTTTCCAGTAGCGGGACACAACTTGCCCGCGGTGTGTCGGCGCTACCTGTACGGTAGTACCGTTGAATACAAATTCGACCGCGTCATCGGCGGCCTTAGCAAGTTCGATGGCCTTGTCGACCGCGGCGTAGATCGAGTTGTCGCCGACCATCCCCGGTAGTTCCCATTTGACTGTCACGACTTCCTCCAGATACCGCGCGCCCAGGCCGCGGTGTAGATGATTGAAACACAGAACACGCCCCACTGGTGCGCGCTGATCGCGGACCAGAACCAAAACGGCTGGCTCGCCAGTCCGACCCAGGGCGCCCACTTCCGAAACCGGGCACCGCTCTGCGAGAGAAACACCGCGGTCGGGCCGAGGATGAGGATTCCAACTTGATCGAGAGTCATCGCTTACCGTACCTCGGGTTCACCCATATATCCGCCGCGATCGGAAGCCCTTCCATCCAGTCTTCCTTCGCGGTCCAGACTCGTCTGAAGCGATCTACCGGATAGCTGCCAAGGGGCAACTCCAGGACCCCCTCGTCGTGCACATGTAACACGATGGCCGTGCGCGCTGCCGGCGGCAGCGTCGTCGCCAAGTATTTCGAGATGGCAGGTACACTCAACGTGTCGCGGTGCACGCGGAGCATCGCCGCTCGGAGCACGTCGTTCGCGATGGCTTGCACTATATTTTCCACGAAGAGGCCGCTCCAGGCCTTCTCGCGCCGCCAGAACTTCCCCCGGAACGTTGCGTACGTTATATAACTCGAAGTCCATGGTGCTCCTCCTTCCGGATCCTCAACCTGTTCACTCTTGATCTGGGGCGCGATGTACAGCAGCTTGCGCCCGCTCGGTAGCTGAATGATCAGCATCGAACTCTCGGCCCAGATCGTGCATCGCCCAACATGGAAGACCACACCTGGGCGCGCTACCGCGTTCTTCGTGGCGACGTCGATGTCTTTCTTGAGCTGATCGATCGCGCTGTTCGCGGTCCGGTACTGCTGCTTGAGCACGTCGCAGGCCATGTAGGTGCGCTTGTCCAGCTCGAAGTCCTCGCCCGACAGGAACGCCCGCCTCCAGGCGCGCTCCGCCTTCATCATCTGCTCGGGCGTCGCTGACGGGAGCACGATGCCGGCGATCGGCTCAAGGTCCATCTGGTAGCTGATCGCCATATTGACCAGGGCACTCACTCCGCCGCCGAACCCGAAGGCCAGGATCGCGACCTTGCCCATCTGACGTTCGGTGTCGGTGACGTCCTCGGGGCGCTTGCCGAGCATCTTGCCGGCGAGGATACGGTAGACGTCCTTGCTCTTGTCCTTCGGGTTGTCGAAGGCGCTCTGGAACGCGCCAACCTGCAGCGCCTCGCCCGCGATCCAGGCGGTGATGACACTCTCTATATTTTTGAAATCCGCTGCCAGAAGCTCATTGCCGGGCGCGGCGACGATCCCATGGCGCACCGCTAATCCTATAGCCTCGTACGGGCCGCCGTACATCGCCTTGTCGTTCAGCGCGGCCTTGCTGTAGATTCCGGGGAGCACTACCAAATCAATGTACTCGGCCTTAACCGGCTCCAGCTCAATTCGACCGTTGACCCTGGTGACCCGTCGCTGTGGGCGTGCCATGTTATGTGGCTGGTACCCGCGGCCGCTATGTCTTCCAGTACGGCCCGCGCCATTCCATCGAGACCAATGTCGGATACGATCTTCCGGACCAACTCGTTGTAGACCCGTTGCGAACTTGGTTCCGGCAGATTTTCCCGCCTGTAGGCGTTCTTCGAGTAGTACTCGGACAGTGGGATCGAGGTCGTCACTTTCCAGCCACTCCGTTACCTCCGAAGCTCTAAGGTTCTCGATGTCGACTCCGCACCTTTCGCGGAGGTACCGGAGCAGTCGGTCACGCTGAGTAGCAGCGTGCACCTCCCGGTTCGATGCGCTGAATACTGTAGCGTCGCTCGCAATTTTAGCATCCCCAAGGAAGCTGACAGCAGCGCCCGCGAGTGCGCGATCGAAGCCGAATCCCCGCTCGTTAATTCGCTGGTCAAGAACCCAGCTTTCGAGGTTATCTCCGTGATAATTTGCTGTTGGGAGGGCGATAGAGATGGCGCGGAGACTCTCAGTGTCTCGAAGCGCGTACTCGCAGAATTTTCTCCAGTCATCCGGTCTCTCCCAAGGTTCAATGAACTTGCCCGTCGCCCCCTGCGGTATGCAGAAGGTGTCGATCAGTTTGTAGTCGTCGCCCGTCAGCTTCTGCAGATGCGCGGGTAGATCGCAGGCCTTGCCCAGGTTCTCCAGGCTCCCTGGGAGACCGTGCGCGTTGCCCTGGGCCATCGCGCAGCGCCAACGCTCGACCGGGATCGCTATGTGTAGCGCCCGCTCCAGGATCAGACGGTCGAAGGCCACGTTGAGTGCTATAAAAAGCACGTTAGGGTCTTTAACGTGCTCGTAAAGGTCTGCCGGCGGAATCGGGTCGAACCACGGCTCCCAGATCTGCACTGGCTCGTTCTCGAAGGCGTAGGTCACGATCATGCACTGCGCCGCGCGCGTGTACAGGTCCGTGCCGAGGGTGATGTCTACCCTCGATCGCGTTTCGGTGTCGAGCCAGAGTCGCTTCATTCTTCGATCACAATTCCAGCGTCATCAGATTGCGCCACTTCCGGTACGTTATCTCCGGCATCGGATCTACCCCCACAGGAGTGTAGCGTGTCGGTACTAGACTCGTCGGCCCCGGCATCTGGCACCACCACATTCCCCGGCTCCATTGAAGATGCGGCCTCGGCAACGGGGGGCGCGGTGCGCGCAATGTACTCATTGAGTATCCTCTGAAAGCCTGTGTTCTTCGACATGAAGTTGCGTGTCGGGTCCTTGCATAGCTCGTCCAGCTGGGCAAATAAGTCGAGGTGGCCGCGTTCCTGGAAGAACCGGCGCATATTCTTGCGCTGCGTGCGTAGGAATCTCGCGACGTGGTGATCGACTAGCCCTCGCACCGGCTCGTAGCCGAAGCCAGCCCAGGGTGTCGGCTTAGTAGCCGGCTGCTGCGTTTGTTCCTGTATCATGTTGACTCCAAAAAAGGTCACGCGCCCTGGGGTTTCACCAAGATCTCCGACACTTCAGCCCACTACTGCGG
>Ga0137395_10001845_pt1 | contig 9999 bp, 10 predicted proteins | sample czobulk216metaG_FD_108283 | JGI IMG/M metagenome (GOLD analysis project Ga0137395, IMG submission 108283) | Vadose zone soil microbial communities from Angelo Coast Range Reserve, California, USA - czobulk2.16 metaG | ecosystem: Environmental > Terrestrial > Soil > Vadose zone | place: USA...
GAATGTAGTCGTAGTAGTCGCCACCGACGAGCTCGGAGGAGTAGTTCGCGCCCGCGATGTCGAAGTGCGGGATCTCCGGATTCCGCTCGGGCAGGAACGTCCTCTGGATCCGCTGCCCGATCGCGACCTCACCCTCGAGGCGGCGCTTCTCCAGCACCTCTTCGTGAAGCCGGGTCCGCTCGATCGCCACGGCCGCCTGGGCGGCGAAAGCCACGAGCAGCTCCATGTCCTCTTCCTCGTAGGCGTCGGGCTCGTCCGATTCCAGGTTGAAGGCGCCGAGTACTTCAGTTCCGATCCGGATCGGGGCCACCATCTCGCTTCGCGTCTGGTCGCGCGCGTTCACGTATCGCGGATCGGTCGTCACGTCCGAGACGATCACGCCCTGGCCGGTCTTCACGCTCCAACCGATCAGGCCCTTCCCGACCTTGAGTCGGACCGCGTCGTCGCGCTCCGCCTCGTATCCCCGAAGGGTCTGCCGCGTGATCCACTGCGTCTGCTTGTCGACGATGTAGATCCCGGCGGCGTCGTAGCGGACGACCTGGAAAACGAGATCCAGGATCTGCTCCAGGAGACGGCTCATTTCGAGGCTCGCGGAGATCTTCGTGCCCAGCTCGAGGAGGAGCTGGTTCTGCACCTTCTCCCGCGTCGCCTCGGCGTAGACTCGAGCGTTTCCAAGCGCGATCGCGAGCTGGATCGAGAGCTGCCCCAGAAACGCGATCTCTTCCTCGGGCGGCGGCACCCGGTCCAGCTTCTGAAGCACAGCAACGCCGAGCGGCTCCCCGCCTCGGCGGAGCGGTAGAGTCAGGATCCCCTGGAGCAGCGACAGTGGACGCCCGCCCCACTCGTCGGCGACGTAGAGCTCCTCGCTAAGCTCGGGCCGGTAGACGGGGGTCTCTTCCTGAAGCGCGCGACCCGCGAACCCCTCACCCAGGTGGAGGCGAGGGCGGCGACCGACGACCGGCGTGTTGGCCAGCGTCCACGGGAAGAGAAACTTGCCGCGGGAATCGAGAACCCAGAGGGAAAATTCCGAGAACGAGCCGGCGCCGATCAGGAGATCCCTCGCACGGCGCGCGAGGGCATCCCTCTTCAATAACGCAAGCTCGCGGGACGCGCGCACGAGGAAGCGCAGCCGCTCCTCTTCGGTGCGGACGCCTTCGCGCACCGTCGTTTCCCCGGTCATTGCTTGCGCCGCCGTCTCCTTGGAGGACGCGCGCCGGAGCCCTGCAGCTCTTCCCAGTAGGAGCGAAGCTCGGTCGGCCCCAGATGGTCCGCCCTCCAGAGCGCGCGGAAGACCCGCTCCCCCATCGAAGGGAAGGCAGGGGCCTTCGCCAGGGTCCGCTCGTAGACGCGGCGCCGCTCGGCCCGCGACATCGCAGGGAGCCCTCTGCGATGAAGCCTTCCGTCGATCCAGACGTTCCAAAGCTCGTTCAGCGCCTCGCGGTCGGCCTCCGGGTGATTGGAGAGATCGACGCCCGACTCGTGATCGTCCTTGAGATGGCAAAGCTCGTGCAAGCACGCCTCGGCGAAGCTCCGCGAGGAGAACTGCCGCGGTGGGATGGGCGGAACCCCCGGCCGCCGCGACCATGTCCGGGTCCACGACCGGCGCCGCTCGCGGGTCACGAAATTCCCAAGCGCGAACCAGAGGCGGGCGGCTCGGTGATCGTGCGTGTTCCACTCGATGTACGCGTGATCGTCCCGGTTCGACATGTCGACGGAGACATGCACGTCGCGCAGGATGGCCTTGAGCCCGAGCTCCCGGACGCATTCCCTCAAGGTCTCCTCCGCCAGCGAGCGGAGCGCGAAATCGGGCGGATTCCAACGGACGTGAAGTCCTTGGTCCCCCGCCATGCTCTCCATCGCGCGCTTTGTCGGCATCAGTGGGTCACCGCCTTTTTGTCGGCATCAGTGGGTCACCGCCCTGATGATGAAGTAGTTCAGGACCGCGATGCCGAGGAGGATCGCGATCGGAGTGAGTCCGAACAGGCCGCCCCGCTCCTTCGGCTTCGCCGCGGCATCGCCGGTTTTGGGCTCCCCGCCGGTCTTCGACCCCGGCGGCGGGAGGAACTGGAGCGTGTCGGGTAGAACCGACGACCCCTTCGGCTTGAACGTCGTGCCTGCCCCGGACGAATCGGCCGGGACAGTAGAGGTTGAGTCCGACTGGATCGTCGAGACCGAATCGGACCGTGCGGCCGTCGAACCCGGCCTCGCGGCCGTTGAATCGGGCCGGGCAGCCGTCGAGTCGGTCCGTGCAGCCGCGGAATCTGGCCTCGCGGGTGTCGAGTTGGCTCTCACGGCCGTCGAGTCGGTCCTCGCCGCGGCCCCGCTCGTCGAGGCACGGGCGGCGTCGCCGTTACGCGCGCCACACGCGACCGCAACGACAAATACGAGGAGAAGCTGGAGGAGTCGCCATGCGGCGCACCGACGCATCGGGCTGATTTTAGACGACGCGCGTCCCGACGGCGACGCAAAGATTAGCGCTGGGCGAGGTAGCCTTCGAAGCGATCCGGGTTAAGTAGGATTCCGTCGCGGAAGCGGAGCGGAGGGCCGAGCAGCTTGTAGTACCACCATTCTTCCGTGTGCCCCACCGGCGTCAAAAGGACGCGGCTGGTCGGATATCCAAGTGCATCGAACACGAGGCGCATGTCGGGTGGTAGGTGCTCGCTCCAGTATCTCAACCGGAGTCCGCGGAGAAGAAGCTTCTCCTGATACTTGACGTTCGCCGACAACCATTCCTGCGAGCGCAGGTAGTACACGCTGTCGGCGTCCATGTAGAGGATCTGGGACGGGCCGACCACGACAGGCGCCCCAGGCGGCGGATCCATTCCGGTCGCAGCCTCGGTCGGAAGGGCCATCCCTAGAACGGCGATCAAAAGCGCGGAAGACGAACCGAGAAGCAGAGCACGATGTCGAGCCATGGTGGCTTAATTATAGCCGGTTCGAGGGAGCCTGTGAACTGCCGCAAGATTCTAGAGGCGGTAGAGGATTCGCCCGCAATTTTCGCAATTTTCGAGCCTTACACCTGAGGTGTTCTTGGAGGCGGATGACGTCGGGAGACTCATGCGGCACCCTTGGCAAACCCTATGCTCCACGGACACCACGACCCGGTCGAACCTACGACTCATCCGCTCGTAGGTCTGGAGGAGCCGGTCGTCAATCTGGCTGGCGAGCCGCTGTCGGGCGCGCTCCACCCTGCCTAGGTTCGGGGTGGCAAAACCAAGCCTCGCCTCATGGCCAGCGAGCTTGGGATCGCGCGCCTCGCGAAGGAGAAGATCAATATCCTGTAGCCGAACCAGAGCCTGGAGCTGCTCAGTCAGCGGCGGCATGGACCAAGGCCTCCTGAACCGCGGCGAAGTCGGGCGCCTCTATGAGTCGCTGACGTACTTTGGTAAGCCGGACGGCCCGAACGATGTCGGCAAGCAGCTTGAGGTAGATCGGGTCCCGCCCCACGGACGGGGCGACGATCAGGAAGAAGAGCTGGACGGGCTTTCCATCCGGGGCATCGAAGTCGATTCCCCGGATCGAGCGTGCCACGAGCACTGCCCGTTCCGCGATGAGGGCCGACCGAGCGTGCGGCACGGCGATCCCTTTCCCGATCGCGGTGCTTCCAAGCGTCTCGCGTTGGGCCAGAAGATCCAGGATTGCAGCGGGATACCGCGTCACCCCGGCTGGGACCAACGCTTGAACCATCTCTTCTAGTGCGGAGGTCTTTCGCCGCGCGTTGAGATTGGGGAGATACAGGGTGGAGCGGAGGATCCCTTCGATCGCGGTCGCCGGTTTCAGCGCAGCGGCGGTAGCGGTGGCGGTGCTCATCGGCTTACGAAACCATCACTTCGAACATTCACGGCGTCCTTGCCCCCTAGAACACTTTACAGGATGCATTTGATCCAAGGCAAGACTCTTGTTCCGCAAGTCGGATCGGGCAGAAGACGCGTTGCGGCTTGATATTTGACTTAATAGTAGCAAGTTAATAGATTGCAGTAAACTTACTTATGCGCCACAAAGTATTGCGAATAGCGATCTTTTTTCGGCACGCCCCTTGCGGCAGAATTGGCGGGTAAACCGGGGAGGAGGCACCCACTACATGAGCAATCTCAAGGATCGTCGACAGAAGCAGCTAGCCGTCGTCGGGGCAATCGGTCGGGAGCATTTCCAGACGGGCGTCCGCATGCTCTACGCCAACCGCTTTAGCGATGCGCTGCATCACTTCGAGGAGGCGGTCGTCCTAGAACCCCACGCGCTCGGCTACCTGAGCTATCTGGGGCTGGCTTTGGCCCATGCCGATCGAAAGTACTCGGACGCGGCGCAGCTCTGCCGCCGCGCGATCGAGTCGGAATACCACCGGCCGGAGCACTACTTCAATCTCGGCGAGGTCCACTCCCTGGCTGGGCGCCGGGCGGACGCGGTCAAGAGCTATAACCAAGCGCTTTCGTGGAATCCGACGTACGAGCCTGCTCAGGACGCACTCCGGAAGCTCGGGATCAGGAAGCCTCCGGTGGTCCCAATCCTCCCCCGCAGCCACCCGGTCAACGTGCTGCTGGGAAAGGCGCTGCGTCGCAACGTCAAGGTGAAACGCCCGCTTCCGGCGTAGCCACCGGGCCTAGGCGTGGTCCCACCGGCCCTAACCGGGCCTAATAGTTCGTCTTCCAGTCGATCAGGCCCCGTGCCCGAGCGACGCGTTCGCAATGCAGGAACCACAGAATCGCGGTTCCCGCAAGCGCGACGGTGGAGGCAAGCAGGATCAGCCAGAGCCCGCCGTCGGTCACACCCCGGAGCGGTCCGGCGAACGACCTCCCCGTGAGGATGCGCCGGATCAGCTCGAGCCAATACGTGAACGGAAGGGCGAGCGAGATCCATTGGACCCAACGCGGCAGCACGTCGATCGAAAATACCGCACCGCTCAGTAGATAGAAGAGCCCGCTCAAGCCCTCGTTCATGTTGATGCTGTGCCGCGCCACGATCAGCGACGCGCCCGCCAAGATGATCCCCAGCCAGGCCACCGAGACCAGACCAACCAATGTCGCGCCTGCCAGCTCGATCCAATTCGTATCAGGCGTCCCGATCGGTAGCCGGAGGACCAGGCCGCCGAACGCCAGCGCGACCGCGACCCCGAGCGTGGCGGTGGCCATCTTCGTGGAACCCCGGCCCAGGAGATACGGAAGCAGGTGGAGCGGCGCCAGATAGATGTATTTCAGGGTCTCGTAGTCCTCGCGGTCCCGAAACACCGCCCAAGAGATTCCGATCAGCACCTCGGTGACGTAGAGGAAGAACGTGTTCCCTATGAAAAGAAAGAGGAACGCCTCGGCCGTCGCGTGCCCCTGGGAGACCACGCGAACCATGAAGAAGAGGATGAGCGTCGTCGAGAGCGGCTTGGCGATGGCGTAGACGACGAAGAGAAACGGATCCGCCCAATTCGCCTCTACCTGCCAGCCGAGCCACGCGGCCGCCCGCATGACCTCCCAGATCCGCCTCATCCGCCCCTCAGCGTGAGCCGTCCTTCGCGCTTGCCCAGATTTTCCATCGTCGCCAGCGCGCGCTGCGCGAGGAAGACGAAGATCGCAAGGAGCGCCACCTGAATCGGCGGGATCCAGACGAGTGGCAGGAGACCGTGCGCGGCCTCGCCGTAGAGAATCTGGCGGATTCCGTCAAGACCAAGCGTGATCGGAAGGAGCGCCGCGAAGCCGGCGGCGACCGAGCCTAAGGCGCGGACCGGAAAGTAGAATCCGGATACGAGGTGGATCGGCTCCTGGAAGAGGGTCGCCGTGTACCAGGCCTCCCTGCCCCAGAGCAGGAAGAGGCTGCTCAGGATCATCCCCAGGCTGTAGACCGCGCCCAAGGTGAGGAGGAAAAGACCGAACGCCGGGAGAGCGCGGTCGAGCGGAAGCGGGACGTGAAAGAGCAGCACCCCGCCCGCGAGGATCACGATGGCCCGGCTGGTCGTCATGGCGATGCCACCGAGCGCCATGCCCAGGAGAATCGACATCCGTGATACGGGCGTGATGAGGTAGAGCTGGAGCTGGCCTTGCTCCTTTTCCCAGAAGAACTGGCTGGCCATGCTCCAGAGGACGTTGTTCCAGTATGCGATCATGGCGCCGCCGAGGACCACGAACGCCTCGTAGATCGGCGGCGCCTTGAGCCCGCGGTAGACCAGGACGAAGGCCGACATCGCCAGGAACGGGAAGATCGTCTCGCCCACGACCCACGACTTCTCGCGCCAGGAGGCGACCACCCGCACCCGGGCGCGGGCCCAGATCGCGCCGAAGTTGATCCGGATCGTTTCCGCGAGGGTCATCGCGCTCCCCTACGCGGGCTCGGAATCCGAGGCCGGCTCGTCCGTGAGCCCGCGGCCGACCATGTGCACGAACACGGTCTCGAGCGTCGGCTCGGACTTCGCCAGATGGAGCACGGGCGCGCCCATCGCCTTGAGCTTCCCCAAGACCTCGCCGATGACCTGATCCTCCTCGACGACGATCTTGAGCTCGACGGCCCCGGTCGCGGGGTGGGCGTGGTGTGATATCGATCGGATTCCAAGTACGTCGCGGAGTCCGTCCAGCTCGGCACCGCCGCTTCCCACCTGAAGCTCGAAGACCGGCTCCATCGGAACGGAGCGCTTGAGCGCGTGGGGTGTGTCGAGGGCCAGGATCCTTCCCTTGTCGATGATCGCGACCCGGCCGCAGAGCTCGTCCGCCTCGACCATGTAGTGCGTCGTGAGCAGGACCGAGCGCTCCGGCCGCTCCCGCACCCAGCGGGCGATGAAGGCGCGCACGTCCCGGGACGCCTCGACGTCAAGCCCCAGGGTCGGCTCGTCGAGGAAGATGATCTCGGGATCGCTCATGAAGCCGCGCGCGAAGTTCAGCTTCTGCTTCATCCCGGTGGAGAGGCTCGAGAGGCGCGTATCGGCCTTCTCAGCGAGGCCGGTCATGGCGAGGAGCGCGTCCGCCCGACGGCGCGCCTCGGGCCCGGGGACGCCGTAGAGGCGCGCGAAGAGGTCGAGCGTCTCCCGCACGGTGAGGATTCCGTAGCCCGACGAATCCCCTCCGGAGACCATGTTGATCCGGCGGCGGACATTCAGAGGATCGCGGACGACGTCGAAGCCGGCGACGGTCGCCCCGCCGCTCGTGGGCAGAAGGAGCGTCGTCAGGATCTTGATGAGGGTCGTCTTCCCGGCGCCGTTCGGTCCCAGGAGCCCGAAGCACTCGCCGCGCTCCACGCGGAGATCGATCCCTTGGAGCGCGACCACCTCCCGCTCCTTGCGGCGGGCGCGGAAGGAGCGGGTGAGCGTGCTGGTCTCGACGGCGGCGGGAGACCGGCCGCCGGTCACTTGCCGAGCAGCCGCTTCAGCGCCTCGCGGCCTTTCTGGAGCGGGTCCTCGACCTTGGTGGAGTCGGTTCGCGAGCTATCCCTGCGGGTGGTGTCCCGCCGCGCGCTCTCGGCGAGGCTCTTCGCGATCTCCTGCTGAAGCTTCGACCCAGCGATCTCGATCGTCTTGGCCGGCTTGATGGAGATCTTGGGATTGAGCGCGTTGCCCGTGACCTTGACGGTCAGGGGCAGCCGGCCGTCCTTGTCGCGGGCGAAGCGGGCGAACTCCGCGAGGCCCGTCCCTCCTTTGATTCGCTCAGGCGCGAGGCGGAGCAGGAGGTCCAGATCGAGGGACTTGTCGAGGCCCATCGAGCCGGTCATCTCGAAGAGGTCCTTGCCGAGGTCACCCTTTATCTTGTCGAGGAGAAGTCTCCCCCGGTCGATGCGCAGCGACGACGTCAGGGTCCGGAACGCAAGCTCGGCGCCGGATTGGCCGCCTCCCGAGACGAGGCCGAGCGCCTTCCGGATCCCGGCGACGAGCGGCGTCTCGAGGATCTTTCCATCTTCGACGGTTCCCTGAAGCGCGCCGCGGAGGGAGTCGCTGACGGCGGGACCCGGAAGCCCGCGCCCAATCAGATTGACCGTGCCGCTCGCGAGGCCGGTGAATCCGACTTTGAACGGCAGGAGCCCCCCGATGAGATCCTGCGCCGGAGCCTTCTGGACATCGAGATTGAGAGCGTAGGCCGGGTTCGTGGCGAGCTCGGTCAGCTGAAGCGAGCCGGCGAGCGAGCCGGTCCCCATCTTGCCGCGGATCGGCGCCGCGGTCAGCTTCTCGTCCGCGAATTTCACCGGCACCGACACGTCGCGCACCGTCATCGTCCCAGACCGGACCTCGCCGATCGAGACCGTCGCGTCGAGCGCCTGGAATGGAATCGGCGGCGGCGCGCTCGCCGAGGGCGCGCTCTTGACCGCGGACGAGCCCTTGCGCGCGGGCGGCGGCGCCCACTCCTCCGCGACGAAGCGGTCCAGTTTGGCCTGGAGCGTCGCGGTGCCCAGCGGCTTCCCTTGTCGGATCGTTCCGGAGGCGGTCGCGGTCGTGGAGCCGACCGTCGCGTTGAATGCGCGGATCGTCGCCACGCGATCGTCCCCGTCGATATCGAATCCCAGCCGGCTCACGGGGCGAGCGAGCCCCGGTACCGTCCCACCCAGGTTCTTCCCCTTCACGTTCCAGCGAATCTGGGGCGGCGCCGGAGGTCGAAGCGAGAACGAGGCCCGGCACTCGAGATCACCCGAGGTCCAGGTAGGCGTGTTCGGCACGAGCCCGTTGAGCCGCACCGCCGGACCGCTCACGAAGAGGGTCCCGTTGGTCGCGCCGCCCGGCGCGGTCGAGCCCGTCGCGTCGATCTCCACCTTGAGTCCGGCCCCGCCCGCGCTGGCGTGAGCGGCGAAGGTCCTGTCGGCTTGAACGCCCCACGACGCTACCCCTTGCTGGAGCGTGAATGCGTTCGGCCCCGAAACGATCTTGAGAGGCCGAAGCGTCATCCGCCCGGTCTGGACCGGAGCCGACGGGGGGCCGTTGATCCGGACTTCAAACGACGCGGTCGTGCTCCACGCTGCCGGCGTGAGGGCGGCGAGCGGCCGGAACGCTTCGTCGCTCGACCGAATCTCCTGTGGCTTCCCCGCCAGGACAAGTGCGAGCTCGGGCTCCTTCCCGGCCGTGGGGAACCGGATCTCTCCACTCAGGTAGCCCCGAAGCGGGCCGAGCGTCACGATGCCGCGGGTGACCTGAAGCTTCGCACCTCCGTCGCGCGCTTCCGCCGCCGCGTCGATTCCAAGCGGAGCCGGAAGAGCGACCCTTGGCTCTCGGGCGGAGGGCTTCCAGTAAAGGCTCTCGCACCGCGCCGCGATCCTCACCGACCGAGGCCGCTCGACCCTCCCGTCGAATTCGGCACCCCCGGAGAGGCGCCTGAGATCGATCCCGCCGCCGAGAGGATCGCGCGTTCGGATGTCGATGCCGTCGAAGGAAAGCTTCGGGAGGATCAACGCGATCCCTGCCGCGCCCGCCGGAGGGTTTCCTCCAGCGGAGGGGGGCGGCGGCTCGCCGCGGTCGGTCATCGCGATTCCCGCACCGCTTACGCGCGCCGCGGATACCTCCATGCGCCGCGCGAGGAGCGGCAGGAGGCGGAAGCTCACGAAGATCTCGTTCACCTTTGCCTCGAGCCGCGCGTCGCCATGGCCTTCGGCCGGCTGGCGAACGTAGAGGCCCTCGACGCGAACGCCGAGCGAGAGCCAGGAAAGACCGGGACTGAGGCGCGTCCAGCGGACGGTCGCACCCTCGATCCGGGCGGCCTGACGCTTTGCCTCCTGGTCGATCCAGTCCTTCGGCATGAGGATCCACGCGGCGAGGACCGCGACGGTGAGGAGCCCCAGAAGGGAGGCCGCGATGATGAGCCCGATCCGGAGCACGCGGGACACTTACCGCGTCCCTCCCCCGGCGCCGTAGAACTCGCGGACGGCCCGGGCGACGCGCTCGATCTGCTCAGGCGAGATGCCGGGGAAAATCGGGAGCGAGAGGACATCCCGCGCCAGGAGCTCGGAGACTGGAAAGTCGCCGACCTTGTGACCCAGATAGTCGAAGCAGGGCTGCATGTGCAGCGGGATCGGGTAATAGACCCGGGTCGCGATCCCGCGCTCGCGGAGGAA
>Ga0137395_10001846_pt1 | contig 9999 bp, 5 predicted proteins | sample czobulk216metaG_FD_108283 | JGI IMG/M metagenome (GOLD analysis project Ga0137395, IMG submission 108283) | Vadose zone soil microbial communities from Angelo Coast Range Reserve, California, USA - czobulk2.16 metaG | ecosystem: Environmental > Terrestrial > Soil > Vadose zone | place: USA...
GAGATCGAGCGCCGGCTGCGCGCCCGCTTCGACGAGTTCGCGTTCGTCGTCGATGCGTCGCTGGGGCCGGCCAGGGTGCTTCGCACCGGCGAGCCCGATCTGCTCGAAGAAGCGAGCGGTGAAAGTGTCGCCGGCCAGGGCGATCCCGAGTTGCTGAGGACCGCCGGCTTCGGTTCGAGGATCAGCGTGCCGCTCCGCTCGAGGCAGCAGACGGTTGGCGCGCTCTCGCTGCACCGGAGAGCCCCTCATGGCTACGATCGGAACGACCTCGAATGGGCCCAGGATCTGGCGCAGCGGATCGCGCTCGCCATCGAGGCCGCACGGCTGTATGCGGACGCGCGCCGGCTGTTCGAACAGTCGGCGAGCGCCAACTGGGTCGCTACCGCGGACGGCCGCATGCTCGCCTGCAACCTGATGTTTGCCAGACTCCTTGGCTATGCATCGATCGAGGACGTGATCCGGGTGCCGGCCGCGAGCCTGTTCGCGGACGCGGCCGACTACCACCGGTTGCTGAACGACCTGGCCGCCCATCAGCATCTGTCCGATCGTGAGGCGCGCTTCACACGTCACGGCGACAGCGGCGTCGTGCACGCGCTCGTCACAGCCGTCGGCGAATTCGACCAGGGCGGTGAGCTCCACCGGATCACCGGATTCATCATCGATCACAGCGCCCAGAAAAACCTCGAGGCACAGTTGCGCCAGTCGCAGCGGCTCGAGGCCGTCGGACAGCTGGCCGGCGGGATCGCGCACGACTTCAACAACCTGCTGACCGTGATCATCGGGTGCGCGGATCTGATGGCCACGAGCGGCGACCGGCCGGGCCTCGAGCACGGCGGGCATGATCCGCTCGGCGAGCTGACGAAAGCGGCGCGGGCTGCCGCGGGCCTCACCAAGCAGCTCCTTGCGTTCAGCCGCCGTCAGATTCTGCAGCCTCGACTCCTCGATCTCAACGACTCGCTCCGATCGATTCACGCGATGCTTCGACGCCTGGTTCGGGAGAACATCGTCATCGTGCTGAATCTGGATCCGCGCATTTCGCGGGTGCGGGTCGATCCCGGCCAGCTCGATCAGGTGATCATCAATCTGGTGCTCAACTCAGCCGACGCGTTGCCGCACGGCGGGACGATTACCCTGTCCGCAACGGGTGCCGTCATCGCGGACAACGGCACGCCCGGGATCGTTCCCGGCGACTATGTGACGCTGGTCGTTCGCGACAACGGGCTCGGTATGGACGAAGAGACGCTGTCGCGCGCGTTCGAGCCGTTCTTCACGACCAAACCTCTCGGCAAGGGGACCGGTCTCGGCCTGTCGACCGTGTACGGCATCGTCAAGCAGAGCGGCGCGCAGGTGAGGATTGAGAGCAACGTCGGCACGGGGACTATGGTGACGATCTGCTTTGCCGCGGAGCACCAGCCGAAAGCGGTCGCGTGACGCCTGCGGACGTGCGCCAGGCGCTGGCCTCGATTCCAGCACTGTTGCTGGCCCCGCTGCCGACACCAGTGTCGGCGATGACTCGACTGTCGAGTGTTCTTGGCGGCGGGCCGACTCTGCTGGTCAAACGCGACGATGCGATCGGGTTTGCGTTTGGCGGGAACAAGGTTCGCAAGCTGGCCCTGCTCGGCGCCCATGCGCAAGCCGAAGGCGCCGACACGCTCATCACGGCCGGAGGCCTCCAGTCGAACCACGCGCGCGTGACGGCGGCCACGGCGGTGATGCTGGGCATGCGCGCCGTGCTCGTCGTCAACGGCGCGCCGCCCGGCCGCGCCAGCGCAAACGCGCTGCTAGATGCGTTGCTCGGCGCCGAAATCGTCTATGTAGACTCGCGTGAGCAGCGTGCCGACGTGATGCACGCCACCGCCGAGCGGTTGCGGCGCGAGGGCCGCCGCGTGTTTGAGATTCCGGTCGGGGGCTCGACGCCCCTCGGCGCGCTCGCCTATGTTCACGCGATGCTGGAACTCCTCGAGCAGATTCCAGCGCCTGATGCCATCGTCCACGCCACCTCGTCCGGTGGCACGCAGGCAGGACTTGTAGCCGCTTGCCGCCTGCTCGGCCTCCGCACGCGAATCGTCGGCATCGCGGCCGACGAGCCGACGGCCGCCATCCACGCGCAAGTGCGCGCGAACGTCGACGGCCTTGCACCGCTCCTGGGCGTGGACCTCCAGTTGCTCCAGCGCGGCGCGATTGAAATCGACGATCGGTTCATCGGAGCAGGCTACGGGATTCCGACAGAGGCGTCACGTGAGGCGATCGAGCTGGCCGCAAGAACAGAAGCGATCTTTCTGGATCCGACGTATACCGGTAAAGCGATGGCAGGGTTGATTGCGTACGTGCGTCAGCAGCGATTCACCGAAAGCCAGACGGTGCTGTTCTGGCACACCGGCGGCCAGGTGGGGTTGTTTGCGTGACTCAAACCACGTCGAGGTCGTGACCGACTGCCGCGTCGATGTCGTAGCCTTCTGCCTCTTTGGCCGGTCCAGCGGCCCGGGCCGCGGAAACCAGCCCACGTCGGCCCATCACCTCACTTGGGCGGGCCTGCCTCCCCGTAGCTTTCGCATCCAGCGCGCCCACAAGCAACTGCGTCAGGAACGGAGCTTCATCGCGTGCCTGATACCGTCCGAGCTGGGCCAGAGCCACACCGAGAACGGCTGAAATCAGCGGAAGAGACAGGAACAGCCAGTTCCTGCGATCCTCGTCTGAGAACTGAAACGACTGGAAGACGCGGAGGTACGCCAGCAGAAATGCGACCGAGATAGCAGCGAAGGCGCCAAGAAAGATGCACCCGAAGACGAAGACGATTCGATCCATGCCAGCGGTGAGCGCGATGCTGGTGCCTTCGGTCGCGGGCTTCAACTTCACACGGACGACAGTGTGAAACGTGTTGGTCTTGAGTTTCCGGACGAGCACCAGCGAATCAGTCGTCAGGCCGACAACTGAAGGCTCGGCGACGATCACCGCCTGCGCCTTGAGCACGCATTCCACCGGATTGAGTCGCGTTACATACCCGGACCTCGAAGCCATCGTTGAATACCGTGCCTCTCTGGATGATTGCCTTCTTCGAAGTATCGGTCGGGGCGCATCTTCACCAGCGCTGCAGGAACGCGCACGTTCGTGAAGCCACGCGCTGCCCACGTGCGTTTGTCGGCGTGATTTCTCAGGGTTTCAGGTGGCTGATGGTGAAGTCGAACATCAGCCCGCGGAGGTGACGCACGAGCGTGGGATCGGTCACACCGTGTCGCGACTTCGGGTACAGCATCAGGTCGAACGGCTTGCCGGCTTTCTGCAGCTCGTAGACGAGCTGCATCGTGTTTTGCACGTGGACGTTGTCGTCGACGGCACCGTGGATCAGGAGCAGGGCGCCGTGGAGATTGCTCGCGGCCCATCGCGGCGAGCTGTCGCGGTAGCCTTGCGGGTTCTCCTGCGGCGTACCCATGTAGCGCTCCGTGTAGACGGAGTCGTAATCGCGCCAGTCGGCAACCGTCCCTCCGGCGATTCCCATCGCAAAGCTCGTGCTGTGCGTCAACGCGTACGTCGTCATGAAACCGCCATAGCTCCAGCCATGGATGCCGATTCGGCTGCCATCGACATACGGCTGCTGCTTCAACCAGCTGACGCCGTCTTCGATGTCGCGCAGTTCACCTTCGCCAAAATGCCTGAACACAGGCCACGTCGACTCGACACCCTTCCCGCTGGCGGTCCGGTTGTCGCAGATCCACACGATGACGCCGTGCTGGGCCAGGAGCTGGTGATACATGTTCTGTGGCGCCCACGCATTTCGCACCTGCTGCGCGTGCGGACCGCCATACGTGAACTGATAGACGGGGTAGCGTCGCCGGGGATCGAAATCCGGGGGCTTGATCATCACGGCGTCCATGACGAAGCCGTCGAGTGTCCTGACCTGAACGAATTCCGGCGTCGAGAGTTTGTAATCCGCGAGCGCAGCGACCCTGTTGTCGCGCAGCGTGCGCACTTCGGTTCCGTCGTTCCTGTGCAGTCGCGTCTGCGGCGGCGTTGAAATGTCGCTCCACGAGTCGACGTAGAACGCGAAGGTCTGGCTGAAGTCGGCGTCGTGCGTCCCTGGAGTCTTTGACAGCCGTTCCAGGCCGCTGCCGTCGAGCTTGACGCGATAGATGTCGCTGCCGATCGGACTGCGCTCGGTCCCCGAGAAATACATCCAGCCGTTCGGCTCGTCGACGCCGTGCAGCGTGCGCAGTTCCCATCTGCCCGAGGTAACCTGCTTGAGCAGCGAGCCGTCCGCCCGGTAGTGGTACGCGTGCGCAAAGCCGGATCGGCCGCTCACCCAGAGGAACGACCCGTCCTTCAACCAGGTCGGCGTCGTCGTATCTTCGGAATTGATCCAGTAGCTGCTCGTTTCGTGCAGAAGGGTTTTCACACTCGCCGGAGACGACGAGAGGTTCGCGGCGTTCAGGTCAAGCCACGATTGCGTGCGATTCTGGACTTCGTAGATGAGCGCGCCGTTGGGCGCCCAGCCGACGCGCACGACAAGGTACTCGGGGCCGTATTTCGACAGGTCAACCCAGTCGACCGGGCCGCTGCCCGCCCTCGCGACGCCGAGCCTCGCGACCGGATTCGGATCGCCGGCTCTCGGGTATTGCCACGTCTCGACCTTCGGGTCGTAGCTGATGTCGTCGAGCGTGACATACGTCGAAACGGGCGTGTCGTCGATTCGGAGAAACGCCACTCGGGACGAATCGGGGCTCCACCAGTACGCTCGCTTCGTTCCGCGTCCGTAAATCTCTTCCTCGTACACCCAGTCCATCACCCCGTTGAGGATCTTCGCTGAGCCATCGGAGGTGAGCGCCGTTTCGCGAGCGGTCGCCGTGTCGACGACGAAGAGATTGTGGTTGCGGACGAAGGCGACCTTTGAACCGTCAGGGCTGAAGGTGGGTTCCTGTTCCTCGCCGGCCGTCGAAGTCAGCCGAATCGACCGATTGTCGGCGAACGTCACGGCATAGAGATCGTCAGCGATCGTGAGCGTCGCGGCGGAATGCGCGCCGTTGAAAATCAAATCGCGCGAGTGAAGCTGTCGTCTGGCTTCGTCAGCGCCCCCGCCGGGGAGTGCGGCGAGCACTGACTCCGCCTTCGCCGCATCGAAAAGCGGCGTCGCAACGCCGGTCGCAGCCGTGACACTCATCCAGTCGACACTGCCTCCGCCTTCGCCTGCTGGACGCGCCCACGCGTAATGTCCGCCGTCAATCCACGAGATCGCCGGCGCCGGCGCGCCGCTGAAGTTCACGCGAGCGGTCGGGCCGTAGATGTCGTCGAGGGTCAACAACCTTTGCTGGGCTGCGGGCGCTGCCGTTACCAGCATGACCGTCAACGCGGCCAACGACGCGAGCCGAAATAGTCTGGCCACCATGGCGTCCAGTATAGTCACTCCATGACGTCGCTCACGTTTCTCGGTGCGGCCGGAACCGTCACCGGGTCGAAGCATCTGCTGGATATCGACGGACGAAAGATCCTCGTCGACTGCGGACTGTTTCAAGGCCTTGCCGATCTCAGACAGCGGAACTGGGCGGCCCTGCCGCTTGAGGCGTCGAAACTCGACGCCGTCGTTCTGACACACGCGCATCTCGATCATTGTGGTTATCTGCCGCGGCTGGTCGCACAGGGATATCGCGGCCGGATCTTCTGCACGCCCGGCACCAAAGATCTCTGCTCGCTCGTGCTGCCAGACTCGGCGCATATTCAGGAAGAAGACGCGAGGAACGCCAATCGGCACGGCTACAGCAAACATCATCCGGCGCTACCGCTGTATTCGTCGCTCGATGCAGCACGAGCGCTCACGCAATTGCAGCCGGTCGGATACAACCGACCGATCCCGGTGGTCCCCGGCGTCAACGTCGAATTCATCAACGCGGGCCATCTGCTCGGGTCGGCCTACGCGCGCCTTCAAGTCGGCGACAAGACGATTCTGTTCGGCGGCGATCTCGGACGGTACCGACGGCCAGTTCTGCCCGATCCCACGCCAGTGACGGGCGCCGATGTGCTTCTCGTCGAATCGACGTACGGCGATCGAGTGCACGGACCGAACGAAGACGCGAAGCTCGCCGAGATCATCGGTGACACGGTGGCGCGCCGAGGCAAACTGATTGTTCCTGCGTTCGCCATCGGCCGCACCGAGGAAGTCATCTACTGGATCAAGAAGCTCGAGGAGCAGAAGAGAATTCCGATTCTGCCCGTGTATATCGACAGCCCCATGGCGTCGGGCGCGCTGCAGTTCTACGGCGAGCGCCTCAACGAGCTCGATCCCGATCTGAATCATGGTAATGAGGGGCAGCGCGACGTCAGCGCGTTCTACACGGCGCGAATGACCGTTACCGAGACAGTCGAACAATCCAAGGAGATCATGAAGTCGCCCGAGCCGGCCATCGTGATCGCGGCGAGCGGGATGGCGACCGGCGGTCGCGTGCTCCATCACCTCGCGGCGGCGTTGCCCGATGCTCGCAATACGGTGATGTTCGTCGGGTTTCAATCCAGCGGCACGCGAGGGAGGCTCCTTTGCGATGGCGCGAAGCAGATCAAGATGCTGGGCCAGATTGTCAACGTCGCCGCCAGGATCGAGCGGCTCGACTCGATGTCGGCGCACGCGGACGTCGATGAAATCCTGCGCTGGCTGCGAGGATTTGCGACGCCTCCACGGATGACCTTCATCGTCCACGGCGAACCGCCGGCGGCCCAGGCGCTCGAAAAGAGAATCCAGAGCGAACTGAAATGGCCGACGCACATCGCGCAGTACCTCGAGCGTGTCGACATAAGTTGAAAGCGCAAAGTTGAAAGTCGCAAAGTAAGTCCAGAAGGACGGTAAAAAGGGCAACGTGAAAAGGATCATTGCGATCATGTCTATTCTTGGAAGCGCCGCGTGCGCCGGCGGTTCGGGGGGTTGCTCATTCGGCTTCGGTGTTCCAGCTCCGGCCCCCGCAGGGTCGGCGCCGGCGGAGCGCAAGTATCTTCTCGAGCGAGTCGATGACGCGGCAGTCGTGCAGTTGTACGCCGACGGGTTCAAGGAGCTGTCGCTCAAAGAGAGGACACTCGTCTGGCACCTGTACCAGGCGGCGCTTGCGGGACGCGACATCTTCTACGACCAGAAGTACACCCACAACCTCGAGATGCGCGACGTGCTCGAGGCAATCGTTCGAAAGCCGCAGGCGGGCATCGAGCCCGCGACTTTTGCGGAAATCCTGAGGTACACCAAGCTCTTCTGGATCAACACAGGGCCGTTCAACAACCTGACCGCGAGAAAGTTCGTCCTGATGTGCACGCCGGAAGCGTTTGCCGCAGCGGCTCGCGCGGCGGAAAAGGCCGGCGCGCAGTTTCCGCTGAGGAACGGCGAGACCCTCGACCGGCTGGTGACACGGCTGCAGCCGATGTTCTTCGATCCGAATGTCGATCCGATGGTGACAAACAAGACTCCGCCGGCGGGCAAGGACATCCTGGCGTCGAGCGCCAACAACCTGTACGTCGGCGTGACGATGAAGGATCTCGAAGGGTTCAAGGAAGCCCACCCTCTCAACTCTCGCGTGGTGAAGGACAACGGCAAGCTCGTCGAGGAGGTCTATCGAGCCGGTGGCCGCTACGGCAGCCAGATCGCCGCTATCATCCAGCACCTCGAAGCCGCCATCCCGTTTGCCACCGGCCCCATGGGCAAGGCGCTCGCGGGCCTGGTGACGTTCTACAGGACCGGCGAGACCGCCGACCGTGAGGCGTACGACATTGCCTGGGTGCAGGACAAGGCGTCGCCTGTCGATACGATCAACGGGTTTATCGAGGTGTATCTCGACGCGCGAGGCATCAAGGGCGGCTGGGAAGGTCTGGTCTTCCACGTGAATCGCGAGAAGACGACCGAGATCCAGAAGCTGGCGCAGAACGCGCAGTGGTTCGAAGACCACATGCCGTGGGACCCGAAGTATCGCAAGCAGGGCGTTCAGGGCATCACCGCCAACGCCATCGACATCGTCATCGAGACGGGCGATTCCGGGCCGGTCACGCCAGTTGGTATCAACCTGCCGAACGACGAGGCGATTCGCGAACGCTACGGCAGCAAGTCCGTGTCGCTGTCCAACGTAAACGAGGCGTACGACAAATCGACGCTGCCCGAGTTTCGCAGCGAGTTCTCCTGGACACCCGATGAGACGACCCGAGCGGCGAAATGGAACGCGTTCGCGGGTGAGCTGACAACGAACATGCACGAGGTGATCGGGCATGCGTCGGGCAAAGTCGAGGAGCGCCTGAAAGGCAATCCGCAGGCGGCCATCAAGGAGCATTTCTCGGCGCTCGAGGAAGCGCGCGCGGATCTGGTGGCGCTCTATTTCCTCCCCGATTCGAAGCTGGTCGAGATCGGGTTGATGGCGAAGAGCGATCAGGACGAGGTCGTGCGCGCCGAGTACGAGGCCTACACGCGCAACGCGCTCGTGCAGCTGCGGCGCGTCCGGCAGGGCACGCAGATCGAAGAAGACCATATGCGCAACCGGCAGATGATCGTCGGCTGGCTGATGGCGAACACCAAGGCGATCGACGTCCGCGTGCGCGACCGCAAGACCTATTACGTGATGACCGATGCGGCAGCTTACCGCGAGGGTGTCGGGAGACTGCTGGCCGAAGTCCAGCGCATCAAGGCGGAAGGCGACTACGCCGGTGCGAAACAGCTCTTCGAACGGTACGGCGTGCACTTCGATCCGAAGCTGCGCGATGAGGTCGTCGCGCGCGTGGAGAAGTTGCATCTGCCGTCATATACGGGTTTTGTCATGCCGAAACTCGAAGCAGTTCGCGATGGCGGGTCTGCGTCGGGCGCGGTAGTCGACGTGAACGTCTCCTATCCGCAGGACCTCACGACGCAGATGCTCGAGTACTCGGCGGCTACGCGGAGCCTTCGGCCGTAGCCGCGATGGTGGGGCGGCGCGTTCTGCCGGCGTTCGCCCTGCTGATGCTCGCGGCGTCGACGAACGCCCAGGTTCCAGACACGTCCGCGCTTCGCGCCAAGCTCCGCAGCCGCGATGCCGATGTGCAGCGCTTTGCGCTGCTCGAGCTGGGGCGGTTTGAGCTGCCTTCGCTCATTCCGGCCATTCTGCCGTCTCTTCAAAGTTCGATGCCGGAAGTACGCGCGCAGGCCGCGGATGCGATCGGACAGGCGGCGCAGGGTTGGCGCACCGTGCCGCCTGCGCGGCGCAGCGCCGTGTCACCCGAGTCGGTCGTCGACACTCTCGCGGCGCGTCTGAAGACGGAGCAGGACGCCACCGTCCGCGCGGCGATCGACGAAACGATCGGGCGGCTTCCGTATTCAACGGCCGAACATGTCAGCGCGGCCACTCGCGTGCTGGTGGACATCGCGCCGGGAGAGACGGTGACGGATCGTCTCGGCGTCGCCACCGCGCTCGACGACCTGGTGCGGTTCAATCGGAGCCTGCTTGCCGACTCGGCCGCCGTGATCGCGAAGCTGCGGGCGTTTGCCACATCGGATCCCAGCCGCGATGCCCGCGTCCGGCGCCTGGCGGTCGAGGCGCTCGCCAGCCTCAACTCGCCGGACGCGATCGACGACGGGCTGCTGGCGCGTGCAGCGAGCGACCCGGACATGCAGGTCCGGCGGCTCGCGATGAGGGCGGCGGCTTCCCGAGCGACTTCGGTCGCGCGCGACATCCTGGCGAAAGGCGTGAAGGACGAGACGCCGATGGTTCGCGTCGAGGCCCTTGGCGCACTCGGGAGCATCGGCGACGACTCCGTCTGCGGTTTCGCGCGCGCCGCCGCCGCCGATCGCAACATTCACGTCGCCCTGCGAGCCTTCGACGAGCTCGCGCGCTGCGGCGGATCCGACCAGGATGTCGCACTGCTCGAACACACGGTGAACGATCTCTCGGAGGTTGGCGCGCCGCGCGGCTGGCATAAGACGGCCCACGCGCTGGTCGCGCTGGCCGCGGCCCGGCCCGAGCGCAGCCGGGCGTTGCTGCCGCAGTTCGTCTCGTCGAAAAGCTGGCCGCTCCGGATGTA
>Ga0137395_10001847_pt1 | contig 9998 bp, 10 predicted proteins | sample czobulk216metaG_FD_108283 | JGI IMG/M metagenome (GOLD analysis project Ga0137395, IMG submission 108283) | Vadose zone soil microbial communities from Angelo Coast Range Reserve, California, USA - czobulk2.16 metaG | ecosystem: Environmental > Terrestrial > Soil > Vadose zone | place: USA...
GAGCCGCGGTCGAGTCCCGCGCTCGCGTCCTCGGCGGCGGGCTTCACGATGGCGGGGAGCGGGAAGTCGTCGTCGATCTTCCCTTGCGCCAGGGTCCAGCGCGGAATCGGCACCCCTGCTTGGGCGAGAATGGCATTGGCAGTCGCCTTGCGGCGGCACGCGCCAAGGGTCCAGACGCCCGCGCCCGTTACCGGGACGCCCGCGAACTCGAGCGCCGCTACGACGTGCTCCTCCCACTCGCTGCGGCCGTGTACGCCCTCGCAGAGATTGAAGGCCAGGTCCGCGGCGCGCGCCGTCTGGAGCCAGCGCATGTCGTGACGGACCGGGACCTTCCGAACCGCGTGGCCGAGCGCGCTGAAGATGCGCGCGATCTCGCTGACCGCTTTGAGGACGCCGCGAACGTCTTCTGCGGTCCAGTCCTCGGCGCCGGGGTCATAGAGGACGACGACCCTCACGCGGGGGCCCCCGCCGGCTGGGGCGGTGGGGGCACGGCCAACAGAGCGTCGGTACTGACGTCCAGGTCCTGTCCGGTGAGGCGCCGCCAGGCGATGTGTACGACTTCTTGCACCAGCTCGTCGTACGACAGGCCGGCTGCCCGGGCAGCCTTCGGGAAGCACGAGTTCATCGCGGGGTCGGGAATGATGCCGGGCAACGGATTGAGCTCGAGCACGTTCGGCACGCCGAACCGGTCCACGCGGATGTCCACGCGACACCAGTCGCGGCACCCCAACGCATGGTAGGCCTCGAGTGCCGTCCGCTCAATCTGCCGGTACAGCGCCGGCGCGACGGGGGCGGGGCACTTGAAGATCGCGAGCGGCCGCTCCGGGGTGTCCCAGATCCACTTCGCCTCGTAGCCGTACACCGGCGGTGCCCCGGCGGGGAGCGCGGAGAAGTCGAAGCCGATGACGGGGAGGCAGTACGCCGTTGGTCCGTTTCCCAGGATCGCAACGGTGAACTCCGGGCCGGGGAGGTAGGTCTCGACGATCACCGGCTCGGCGTATTGCTCGAGGAGAAACCGCGCGCGCTCTTCGAGCTGCGCCAGTGAGGCGCACACGTTATCGCTGAAGACGCCCTTGCCCGACCCCTCCGCGATCGGCTTCACGAACACCGGATACGGCAATGCGACGCGCTCCACGTCCGCCAGCTGCTCGATGCACGCGAACGGCGCGGTCGGAACGCCGCGGTACGCGAGCACCTCTTTGGCGCGGCCCTTATGCAAGGAGAGCGCGAGGGCCAGCGGGTCGCTGCCGGTGTAGCGGACGTTCAGGAATTCGCAGATCGCGGGGACCAGGGACTCACGGGCCTGCCCATGCAATCCCTCGGCCATGTTGAAGACGATGTCGGGGCGAGCCAACGCCAGCTTGTGGGGGAACGCGGCGTCGGCCTCCAGCCGGACGACGCTGCCGAAGCGATCGAGCGCGTGCGCCACCGCGTCGATGGTGAGCGGCTCGTCCCACTCGGCGAATGCGTCGGTGGCACTCGGAGGCTCGTCGGGGGCACTGGGATCCGGCTTCTGGTTGTACGCGAGACCGATGCGCATGTGGTCTCGGGTGACCTCCTACAAAAAAGGCCGCGCGGATCGCGGTCTGGACGCGAGCGAAACGTTGTCGGGGTACACAATATGAAAAAGAGAAGCGATGCGCAATAGGCACGCGCGACATTTTTCTGATGTCGGACGTCGGACGTCAGACCTTGTGGTACGCGACGCGCGCGGCCTCGTGACGGTCGTCGCCGACGTACGTTTCGAAGTCGGAGAACAGCGCGACCGCTTCGCGCTGCAGCACGCGCAGACACGCGATCGCCATGCGCCGGATTTCCAGCTCGGCGCCCTCACCGCAGCGCAGCTCCAGCATCGTCCGCCAGGCGCGTGCGTTCCCCGAGACGACGATCTTCACTTCGGTCGCATTGGGCAGCACGCTGCGCGCCGCCTCACGCGCCATTTTGCGGCGGTGCACCTTGTCGGTCACCCACGCGTAGCGCTCCATCAGGGCGTCGACCGCCTGGATGTAAGCGGCTTGCGCGTTCGCGATCTCGCGCTGCCACGCCGTCTCGAGCCGCTCATCGCCGATCATGGCCGGCGGCATGACGAACGCGGCGTGGGACTCGTCCACGTATCGTTGGGAGAGCTGGGAGTAGCCGAATCCCGCGCGGTGCCGGACCAGCTCGTGCGAGCAGGAGCGCGAGATTCCCTCGATCAACAGCACGTACACGGCGTGCTCGAGCACGGAGCCGTGCCCCTGCTTCTTGATGTTCTCCAGGTACTCGGCCGTCGTGCGGTTCGCCGGGTTGTGCTGGCTCATGTAACAAACGCGCCCGGCGAACTCGGCGAGCCGCTCGCCGGCCGAGGCGTCGCCCCGCCACTCGACGCGCAGGTGCTCGGGCTCGAGGAACTCGGGACGGGCGATGAGCGTGATACGTGGGGCACGGAAGATTTCCATTAGGGATCGGATGTGGCGAGGTCGAGCTTCGAGACGCTCCACGCCGCGTTGCGCTCGGTGTCGCGCAGCCGGCCGGCGATGTCGTCGGGAATCGGAGTCGCCTCCGGGCCCACCTTCAGGTCCTTGAGAGGCGACCAATCGGTGGCAGGAAGTATAACCCCCGGGTTGAGAAGGCCCTGCGGGTCGTACGCCCGCTTCACGTCGCGGAACAGCGCCATCACCTCCGGTCCGTAGAAGCGCTCGAGCACCCCCGCCCGCAACCGCCCCACGCCATGCTCGCCGCTCGGGACGCCGCGCAGCTGCACCAGAAGGTCCGTGGCTTCCTCGAAGAGTGCGCCGAGCCCCTCCTTCCACCCGGAGCGCGTCGTGTCGGGGAGCGCGTTGACGTGCACATGGCCGTCCCCCGCATGACCGAAAATCGCGACGACGATGCCGTGCCGGTCCGCTGCGGCGCGAATCCCGCGAATGTAGGCGCCCAGCTGCTCGAGGGGTACGCACCCGTCCTCGATGATCTGGAGAGAGCGCTGTGTCTCGGCACGTCGCGCGAGTGCGGGGCTGGCGAGGCGGCGAACGGCCCAGAGTTTTTCCAGGCCGGCCCGATCCACGGCGGTCTCGACGTACGTCGTCAGCGATTTCAGACCCCGCACCGCGTCCCCCGCCACTCCCCGGGCCGCGACGCCGGTGTCGCGCTCGAACTCGACCAGCAGCAGCCCGGCCAGCCCGGCGGGGAGGTCCGCTCCTGCCTCGCGCACCAATCCGAGGAACGTCGCGTCCAGCAATTCCACCGCGGACGGGTTGAGCGCGACCAGGTACGGAACCGACTCGGCCAGCGCCTCGAGGCTCCCGAATCCCAGGACCGCCCCGCCCACGTCGGGCGGCGTCGGGTCCAGGCGCCACTCCACCGCGGTCACCAGCGCGAGCGTCCCCTCGGACCCGACCAGCAGGTCCAGCTCGTCCGACGTCTCGGCGTAGCGGTCGAGCGCGTAACCGCTCGAGCTCTTCCGGGTGCGGGGGAAGCGTTCGCGCACCAGATCGCGCGCTGCGGGCTCAAGGTGCCAATGGCCAGTACCGTGGACGCCCCGCTCCACGCGCCGGGTGGCGCCGTCCGTCTGGATGATCTCCACTGCTTCGACCCAGTTCCGCACGCTGCCCCAGCGAACGGAGCGGGGGCCCGCAGCGTTCGTTGCTACCATGCCCCCCGAGGTCGCGAAGGCTCCGGACGAAGGGTCGGGCGGCAGCCGGAGGCCGAAGGGGCGGGCTGCCTCGTTCACCTGCGCCCAGGTCACGGACGCGCCCACCCAGACGGTGCGCTTGCGCCAGTCCGGCGCCATCCAACCGAACCCCTGGCTCAGGTCCACGATCACGCCCCGACCAACGTTCCCACCCTGCATTCCACTGCCCGCGCCGCGCGGGACGAGCGGCGTACGCGACACGGCTGCCCAGCGCACGAGCTGCTGCAGCTCCTCCACACCCCGAGGAATGGCGACGCCAGAGGGGACGATGCGGTAAATCCCGGCCCCTTCCGTATATGCTGCGCGGAGTCGCGGATCGGTGAGCAAGGCGGGCGGGGGAGTGGTCACGGGCGAACCAGAACTTACAGCAATCTCCTTGACACGGCCTGAGGCCCGGGTCATGCTTGACGGGTCATGGCTGCCGACGCCCCCCGCGCACAACTGATCCGCATCGAGACCGACCGCCGGCTGGGCCACGAATGGGATGAGTGGGACGGCCGGCCGCTTCCCAATACCGGCGACTTCTCCGCACCTCCCGGCCTGTTCTTTCGCTACGCGGCCGTGACCTTGGGCGTCGGCCTTGCCCTGTTCGCCGGGATCCTTTACCTGCTCGGTCCCCGCCTGGCGCTGCTCCACCCCGCGCTGCCCGGTGTCCTCGCCGCCACGATCACGGCCGCGGCCGTGGCGGCGTGTCTCTGGTTCGTGCTGCTGCTGCTTTCCTTCTATGGGCCCACCGTCGTGCTGCCGGAACGCCTACTCGAGCGCGGCCCGTATCTGCAGCTGATGAACGCGACGTCCCACCTGGCCAGGGTCGTCCACCGGCGCGACTGGGTAGAGCACGCCGCCATCGACGTGTACAACGCTTTGGCGGAGCGGCGCCATCGCCGGGTGCAGAAGGGGGAGTTGCTGGTGCTCATCCCTCGGTGTCTCTCGAGGGAGACGCTCGACGGTGTCCTGCAGATTGCGGGGCACTACGAGGTCCCGGTCTTCGTGGCGACGCGCGGCCAGCTCGCCCGCCGGGTGATCCGCGAGCGCCGGCCAAGGGCCGTCGTGGCGGTGGCGTGCGAGCGGGACATGATGACCGGCCTGCGCGACGTCGCGGGCAAGCTGCCGGTTCTCGGACTCACGATGCAGCTGCCCAACGGGCCCTGCCGCGACGCCGTGCTCGATCTCGCCGTGATGGACCGCTGGGTGCGCTCGCTCGTGGGGATGCCCGACCGCCCGACCTAGGAGGCGTGCGGCATGCCGCGCCCCTACTCTTTACCGCGATCCAAACCGCCGCTTCAGTTGCTCGAGCAGCCTCACTGCCAGCGTGTCGCCGTCCTGCCCTGCCGGCACCAAGGTTTCCAAGTCCCGCCCCGTCCGCGACGGATCATAACGGCGTCGAGACGCGACCTCGAGAGTGAGGATGCTCCTACCGGGAACGTAGGGGTCGGCCCAGCACCGCAGCTTCACTGTGTGGGCCAGGTCTGGCACGGCGGCGCCGTCCCGAAACGAGCGGTGCGTCCGTGTGTCGTACCACTCGGTCTCGAGATAACCGTCCTGCGGGCTCGCCCGTCTTACCCGCAGGCCCTCGGCCGCCACCAAGACCACCAGAGCCGGGATGACCTCCTGAGGGCGGGCCAAGACCTGCGCCACTCGCGCCAATGGCAGCGGCCGGAAGTCCGGACGGGTAGTGGTGGGCGTGCAGGCGACTGCGCAAATGGCGAATGCGAGGACCAAAATGGAGAACGCGGAATGCGGAGTGCGGAATCGAGGTTCCGCATTTCGTCGGCTCCGCATTCGACTCAGTGCTCGTGATCCTCGTCATGCATCGAGTCGGCCGAATCCATCGCTTCCCCCTTCTTATGATGGTGACTCAGCGCGCGGTCCCGGATTTCAGGCTCGAGCGCGGCGGTGGGGACTCCGGCCGCGTGCTCGAAGACCATCTTGCCCCCGAGGCGCGCCGTATAGATGAGGGTGACCAGCCCGGCGAACGAGAGACCGCGGGAGAGCAACTCTTCGGTGCGAGACAGGTTGCCGCGCCGGAACAGCTTGTAGACCAGCACGACCGTGAAGACACTCATCGTCACGATCGCCCAGGTTTGGTGCGGCTCCATGAGGTCGTGGATCGCGTTGCCGTGATCGATCGCCTCTTCAGCCTGGAGTCCCGCGACCACCGCCGCCCACCCGCCGATGACGCCGGCCCACAGCGTCCACAACGCCGCGGCGCGGAGCGACTCCCGCTTGGTGATCCAGGCGCCGGTGTCGAAGAGCACGGTCACGAGCAACAGCGCCGCGGGCAGGTCGTTGAGCGCGGCGTGCAGGCGGGGCCAGTCGTAACCCAGAATGTTCACGGACGCTCCTGTCTAGAGACCGAGATCGGACACTGCGGGCGGGTCCTGCGCGTAGTCGTAGAACCCCTTGCCGCTCTTGCGACCGGTCATGCCGGCCAGCACCATGCGCCGGAGCAGCGGGGGCGGCGCGTACCTTGACTCGCGATACTCGTCGAACATGATCTCCGCAATCTTGTGCGTCGTATCGAGTCCCACAAAATCGAGCAGTGTGAGCGGGCCCATGGGGTGGCCGCACCCGAGCTGCATCGCCTTGTCGATATCCGGGACGCTGCTGAGACGACGCTCCACGGCCCGGATCGCGTCGAGCAGGTATGGGACGAGGAGCAGGTTCACGATGAAGCCCGAGGTATCCCTGGCCGCTACCGGCTCCTTGCCGAGCGAGCGGGCGAACGCGAACGCCCGGGTGAAGGTCTCCTCGGAGGTCGTCACGGTCCGGACCACCTCGACGAGCTGCATGAGCGGGACCGGGTTGAAGAAGTGCAGTCCGACGAAGCGGTCGGCACGTTTGGTCACCGCGGCCATGGCGGCGATCGTGAGGCTCGACGTGTTCGAGGCGAAAATCGTCGCCGGCCCGCACGCGGCATCGAGCTCCTTCCAGAGCGCGTTCTTCAGGTCAACGTCCTCGGACACGGCTTCCAGGATGATGTCGCACGCCTTCAAGTCGGCGGTGGCGGTGGTGAAGGTGAGCCGCTTGAGGGCAGCCTCGCGGTCCGGGGGCGCGAGCTTGCCCTTCTCGACGAACTTGGCGAGGGACCGCTCGATGTTCGCCCGCGCGCGGGACCAGATCTCCGGCGCCACATCCCGGACGATCGTCTCGTAGCCGGCGGTTGCCGCGACTTGGGCGATGCCGCTGCCCATCAGGCCGCAGCCCAAGACTCCCACGCGTCGGATATCCGTCATGATGCTCCCATGGGCTCCCCTAAGCCCGGGGCGGCGTGCCGGGGTTGATCAGCGTGCGCAGCTCGTCGGCGATACGTCCGAGCGCGCTCACGCCCGGCCCGGCGAGCCGGGCCTCCGGCTCGCTCTCGCCGCGCTCGAGGCGGTCGAGCAACTGCTCGAGCCCCACGTGGATCCGCTCGTTGTCGCGCCGGTGGCCGCGGCCGTAGGCCAGCGCCGCGAGCGCGAGGACGGCGCCGGGCAGCAAGAGCCAGGGAAACAGCGCGCCGAGCACGGGGGCGAGGGTAGTGACGAGCGCGCCCAGCCCCAGCAACGCTATCACCCCGGCGAGCCGCTTGCGGCGCAGCGGGCGGATGTCGGCCCGGAGCTGGAGGTGGCAGAAGCCGCTTTCCAGGGACGTCACGCTCACAGCGATCTCGGCGGCCCGGGCCAGAGCGAACGTCTTACCGCCGGCGCCGAGGGCCCGCTGCAGCGATGCGAACGCCCCGACCTTCGGTTCCCACGTCGTATGGTCGGCATGACGCCGTTTCAACTGCAATAACTCTTCCTGCTCGAACCAAACTCCGAGCGCCCGCTCGACGGCGGCGCGGTCACCGGGTACGACGCGGGCCGCCGCCAGCGCCGCCGGCCCGACGAGCCAGGCGAGGATCGCGCGCTCGGGCGCGAGGCCCGTGTGGGTCACCTCCTCGATCAGCGCTCGCTGTAGGTAGCGCGCCGGGATGCCGACGTCCTTGCCCAGCGCGAGCACTTCGTCCCGCGTCAGCCCCTCACCGACATCCTGCTCGTGAGCCTGAAGCTCCGCCGCACGCTGGACGATGCGCTCCAGCGCCTCGCGGGTGATCAGCTCCCGGGCCATGCTACGCCTTGACCTTCTCCTCGCCCCGGCTCGACGGGAGCGGGTCACCCGATGCCTTGGCAAGCAGCGCGGGGGCGGACGGCAAGACCTGCGTTCTCGTCCCCAGCAGCTCCAGCACTCCCCGGAACAAGTCGAGCGGAATCGGGAAGATCGTCGTCGAGTTGTTCTCGGAGGCGATCTCGGTGACGGTTTGCAGGTAGCGCAGCTGGATGGCGGCGGGTTCGGCCCCGATGATCTTCGCGGCCTGGGCCAGCTTCTCCGACGCCTGTAGCTCCCCTTCGGCGTTGATGATCTTGGCGCGCCGCTCCCGCTCGGCTTCCGCCTGCCGTGCCATCGCGCGTTTCATCTCGGGCGGCAGATCCACGTCTTTCACTTCGACGGCGGAGACCTCGACGCCCCAGTCCTCGGTCCGCTTGTCGATGATGTTCTTCAGGATGTCGTTGATCTTTTCACGGTTCATCAGCAGCTCGTCGAGCTGCGTTTCTCCCAGGACGGAGCGGAGCGTGGTCTGAGCGAGCTGGCTCGTCGCGTACAGATAGTTCTCGACCCCGATGACGGCTTTCACGGAGTCCTTGACGCGCATATAGAGAACGGCGTTCACCTTGAGAGAGATATTGTCCCGGGTGATCACGTCCTGCGGCGGAATGTCCAACGCGACCACGCGCAGCGAGACCTTCTGCATCTTGGCGAACACCGGCGGCAGATAGATCAGCCCCGGGCCCTTGGCGCCCCACGACCGGCCGAGAAAGAAGTACACCGCGCGCTCGTATTCCCGCAGCACCCGCAGCCCCGAGAACAGGTACAGGGCGATGAAGGCGAGTGCGGGAATCAGGAAGGTGCCCATCGGGGGTTCTCCTCAGGCGGGGTAGGCTTCGACGATGACGGCCGCGCCCTGGCCGCCGCCGATGCAGGCGGCGCCGAGCCCGAACCGCTGCTTGCGCCGGCGCAATGCGTGGAGCAGATGGAGGGTGATGCGCGATCCGGTCGCCGCGAGCGGGTGTCCGAGCGCGATGGCGCCGCCATGCACGTTGGTTCTGGCGCGATCCAAGCCCAGCTCTCGTTCCACGGCGAGGTACTGCGGTGCGAACGCTTCGTTCACTTCGACGAGGTCGATCTGCTCGAGCTGCATTCCCGCCTTGGCGAGCGCTTTGCGCGCGGCAGGCGCGGGACCGATTCCCATGACGCTGGGCTCCACTCCCACCACCGCCCAGGCGACGAGGCGGCCCATCGGCTTGAGGCCGTGCGCCCGCGCGAAGTCCGCGCCGGCGATCACAGTAGCCGCGGCGCCATCGACGATTCCCGATGCGTTCCCCGCGGTGACGAGGCCGCCCGTCTTGAAGTACGGCTTGAGGGCGAGGAGCGCTTCGAGGGTCGTCGCGGGCCGCATGTGCTCGTCCGCCCGGAACTCCGTCGTCTCACCTTTCTTCCCCTTCACCGGCACCGGGACTACCTCGTCCTGGAACTCGCAGGCGTCCCACGCCTGCTTGGCGCGCTGCTGCGACGTGAGCGCTATCTCGTCCACCTCGGGCCGGGTGAGTTTGTAGCGGTCCGCGAGACGTTCTGCGGTTTCGGCCATCGAGAGTCCGCATTGCGGGTCCTTCAAAGCTTCCCACAGCATGTCCTCGAGGGGCGCGGGGGGGCCGAGCCTCATGCCCCAACGGGCGCCGCGCACGACGTGCGGCGCCTGGCTCATCGACTCCGTTCCACCCGCCAGCACGGCTTGCGCCTCACCCAGGATGATGAGCTGCGCGCCTTGCGTGATCGCTTCGAAGCCCGAGCCGCACAGCCGGTTAACGGTGACGGCCGGCACCTCGACGGGCAGGCCCGCCTTGAGACCCACGTGGCGGGCGCAGTAGATGGCATCGGCCGACGTCTGGAGCGCGTTGCCGAACACGCTGTGACCGATCTCGCCGGCGGGCACGCCCGAGCGCTCGAGGGCGTGCCGCGCGGCCACGGCTCCCAGCTCGGTGGCCGACAGGTCCTTCAGGGCGCCGCCGAAGGCTCCGAAACCGGTGCGGACCCCCGAGAGGAAGACGACGTCTGTGTTGGATCCTTGCGTTTTCATGGTGGGAAGCTCCGCGCGTCCTCTCAGATGGCGGAATATACCGCCGCGGCGACCTCCTGGGTTGTCGCCTTCCCCCCGACGTCAGGGCTCCTGACTCCCGCCGCCAGCGTCTCCCGCACCGCCCGCCCGAGATCGCGCGCGGCCGCGGCCTCCCCCAGCTGCTCGAGCATCAGC
>Ga0137395_10001848_pt1 | contig 9997 bp, 8 predicted proteins | sample czobulk216metaG_FD_108283 | JGI IMG/M metagenome (GOLD analysis project Ga0137395, IMG submission 108283) | Vadose zone soil microbial communities from Angelo Coast Range Reserve, California, USA - czobulk2.16 metaG | ecosystem: Environmental > Terrestrial > Soil > Vadose zone | place: USA...
CCTGCAAATGAAGTGCACCCCGCTCGACAATCTCGGGCAGTATGATTGCGTGCTGATCGTCACCGATCACACCGACTATGACTATAAGAAGATTGTCAGCGAGGCCCAGTTGGTGGTGGACTCTCGAAACGCAACCCGCGGCATAAAGAGCGATAAGATCGTCCACTGCTAGCGCACTACACTGACGGGTTGGTGGAGCGACGAGCATCCCCGCCCGGCTGGATGGGCAGAAGCCCGTCTTTACTTTGCATGAAGTGAAGAGGGTCCTGCAGGTGATAGCGCCGAACGTTTTCCTGCTGGCATTTTTCCCCCACCGAGGGTCCTGTAGCACCGATCAGTTGCATCCCGTATGCTACTATTTCGCCTTGCGTTGGCAGCGCAGAAGCTCTGCGCCGCATCCATAGCGTGTGACCATGAAAGACACTCTCGGGATATTGCTCGCCGGAGGAGCAGGCGAACGTCTCTATCCACTCACCCGCGACCGCGCCAAACCAGCCGTCACTTTCGGCGGCATCTATCGCATCATCGACATCACTCTTTCCAACTGCATTAACTCTGGCTTGCGCCGGGTTTACATCCTCACCCAGTACAAAGCGCTATCGTTGAATCGCCAAATCCGCGAGGGCTGGAATATTTTCGGCCGCGAAATCGGCGAGTTCATCGAGATTTTGCCGCCCATGAAGCGAGTGAGCGAAAACTGGTACATGGGAACGGCAGACGCGGTCTATCAGAATATTTATTCCATCGGCTCCGAGCAGCCCAAATACGTGATCATCCTCTCCGGCGATCACATTTACAAAATGAATTACGAGCGCATGCTCAACCATCACGTCCAAACCGGCGCGGACGTCACCGTCGCCACCCTGGTCACTGATCCATCGGAAAGCAAGCATTTTGGGGTGGTCGACATCGATAACGATCATCGCATCACCGCATTTTTGGAAAAGCCGCAGCAGACCGAACTGCGTTCACCCTATGACCCGAGCAAGATTTCCGCATCCATGGGCATCTATATTTTCAATACCGACGTGCTCATACCTGTGCTGCTTAAAGACGCGGAGGACTCGAATTCCAGTCATGATTTCGGGAAGAATATCCTGCCGCAAATGTTGGGCGATTACCGCGTCTATGCCTTTAATTTTGTCGACGAAAACAAGAAAGAAGCCCTCTACTGGCGCGACGTGGGCACGCTTGAAGCCTACTACGAAGCCAATATGGACCTGGTGTCGGTTTCGCCGGTGTTCAATCTTTACGATGAACAATGGCCGATCCGCACCCACCAGCGGCAATACCCGCCGGCGAAATTCGTGTTTGCTGAAACTGGGCGCATGGGTCATGCCGTCGATTCGCTGATTTCTTCCGGCTGTATTATTTCCGGCGGTCTGGTTCGGAATTGCGTGGTTTCTCCGGACGTTCGCGTAAATTCGTACAGCGAGATCGACAGCAGCATTTTGTTTTCGCACGTGAACGTCGGTCGCAGCTGCCGCATCCGTAGAGCCATTATCGACCGCGACGTACACATTCCTGAGGGAACAACTATTGGCTACGATGTCGAAGCCGACCGCGAACGTTATTTCGTCACGGACTGTGGCATCACTGTGGTGACCCGCGATTATTCTTTGTTTGAGAATCCGGTGACCGTCGATTACTTCACTAGTGAGTAGGAACTGGATAACCGGCACCCAGCCCCAGTGTTACCTGTGTAACCCCCGTTGTCCCCTGTGTTCAAGCTTTTTGATCTCATCACAAGATCGCAGAGGTTAGACGAACGATCGAAGGTTTTCGGTTTTGTGTCGGCTGAATGGGCTGAGCTGAGAAACTGGGAACCGGGAACTGTCTTCCGGTACACTTCTGTATTCCATGTCCCTAAGCCTTCGCCGTCTTCTGAATCGAAAAAAAGAAAAGCAGGAGCGTCGCATCCTGCGGCAGATCGAGCGCACCGGCGATCAACTACAACCTGAATATCACCGGCCCACGCCCGAGTGCCCGCACCCGGAGCGCTGGCAAATGTTCGATTCCATGACCGCCGAAGCCGAGGTGCTGGAGTTCTTGCGGACCGTCGTAACCACCATCAAGCCGGAGCTGGTGGTCGAGACCGGAACCTTCAGCGGGATCAGCACGCTGTGGATCGCCGAGGGGTTGAAAGCGAACGGGCGGGGGCGCGTTATCACTTGCGAGTTCGATTACGAGATCTACGAGAATGCCAAGGCTCGAATCGCGGCGTCTGGACTTGGCGAGTGGATCGAACTGCGCAACGAATCAAGCCTTGACATGCAGGTCGAAGGCACCATCGATCTCTTTTTCAGCGACAGCAATATGCCCATCCGCGAGCAGGAAATTCGCCGGTTCCTCCCACAAATTAGTCCGTATGGCCTGATCCTGATGCATGACGCCAGTTCGCATTTGAAGACCGTCCGCGAGGCTGCCCTCAAGCTCGAACAGGATGGCTTGATCTCCGTTGTGCTGTTGCCGACGCCGCGCGGACTGGTTGTGGCGCAGAGGCGAGAAGGGAGAAAGTAGAGTTGTAGAGGAGGGTCCGTATTCACAGATCGCCCAATTCACTCGTACCACGTTGCAACACCAACGACGTAAAGCAGAAACGTTGCAGTGACAATAACGAGGATAAAATTAGCCAGAATTCTCAGCCACCTTGGCTCGGGTGAGAGTCTTTTCCTGAATCTGAGCCAGAACAGGAAGATGACAACGGAGACCAATGCGAAGCCATAGTAGTATGTTGCAGCTATCACGTTGAAAGTGTTCGAACGTCCAAACAACCCTACCGACGCTACGCAACCGATCAGCCAGCACAACAGCTCCTGCTTTGAGGAAAGCGTCATAACACAAAAGTCTAGTGCCCTAGTTCAGTTTAAGGCGAACGGCCTGGGCAAGCTTCCGCTGCTGTTGGTCGAAGCTGTAAAGGAAATCCGCGCCCAGTTCGAGTGCTGCGGCCACGTGCAACAGGTCTGCGGTGCGGGTGCCCAGTTTGGCGGTCGTTTCTCGAGACAGTTGGAGCGCCCGTTCAAAGATCGAATCCGATAACCCCCGGAGTTGGAGAATCCCATCGCGCAAATCTTTCTCGAAGTCGAACACGGACGACTGGGCTTGTACAGCCGAAACTTCCTTCCGAAAGACCCGCAGCCCGAAAGCATTGACGACTTCGAGTTCTCCAAGAGTGCTAACAAAGCATTCTCCCGTAGCAGCTTGCATCGCGCGCGTGGCGGTGGACCAATTGATATCCGCGCTGTACAGCGAAACGAGAAAACTGGAATCGGCGTAGATTTTCAATACCGGTTCCGATCGGAAGATATTAGGTCGGCACCGCTGACAGCCAGTACCTTATCGCCATAGATCCGGCGCACCCGCGCTTCGAAATCAGGCATCTTCTTCGCAACTTCCGCGCTTTCCGGCACCAGGCGGGCGATTACACGCCGGTGCTTAGTGATTTGGATTTCTTCGCCCTGGTGCAAAAGACGTTCAATCTTCTTGAAGTCGTAGCGGAGGTCACGTACCGAAGCTTTCTTCATGTGATACATTATAGCATCACAAATTGGCCCCCCATGATTATTTTTGTTTAATCGGTTCCCTCCCGCCCTTAATGTTTAACCAGATCCTCCGACAAAAGGTGGGCTTTGAGCGCCAGCGTATTCGCCCTCCTCATATCGCCTTCCTTAAGCGCGGAACGAGCGCCGACCATATAGTTACGAACTTGTCCCACCGTTTCCTCTTGTTGCGCGCCCAAAGTGCGCCCAGACAGCATTTTTAGTTGGCCATCGGCAGACGTGAGCCACTGCTCAGCATCCCGCCGCTCGCGGGCAGCCTCTTCCGGGGATAAGCCGGGCGCGATCTGAGCGGGAGGTTCGCGTGCTCCGCCCTCTGGAACTACAACCTTGCGCGGATCCTTACGTACCACCACGGTACGTTTGCGGCGCTTCCTGGCGGGTGCAGTTGGAATCTTGCTTGGGGAAGACGCCGGCTCTTTGGTGTCTTTCTCATTCTCCTTGGCCTTGGTTTCGCCCGCGGCGTCGCTTTGTGCGGCTTTCTGATGTGCGGACAGCGCCCGCGAACCGACATCAACGGCCGACGTGGCTCCAGTTGAGACTGGCAGGGGCGGAGTCGAAGCATTCGATGGCCGGTTTAGCGGTGCCTGAACTACCGGCACCGGTTCTGCCGGCGCTTGTCCTGCCGGTGAAGGTTTTGCCCTCGCCGCCCGATCCTCGGAATCAACATCAGAGGTGCTCTTCGGCGACACTGGTGCCTCTCTTGCCGCACTCACTGGAGACGTAGCCTCCTGTGAGTACACCGTTCCCGTCGTAAAGCTTAACCATAGCGTGACGGCAAGTCCGCAAGAGAATCGCATATTTCAAATCGTTCAATAGAATTGTGTTCCCTCTACCATGAAAAATGCAAGGGATGGGCAGCCGCATCGTCGGATGCTGGCTAGTGCGCCGCAGCCCTCCTGCGGCTACCAAAACGCGCGTCGCGCTTAATCCCATCACCCAGCGGTCGCGGGAAATCGATTCGCTGGCAGCAAAAAACCCGCCCAAGCGACGCTTGGGCGGGTTGCTTTCAAAGGTCAAAACGCTTTATTCCATGCCACCAACGTTTGCAGCCGCGCTGATGGATTCGTTTTCAGGTTGCACAACGACGCCATCGAACGGAGTTGCGCCCACGAATCTTCCACCAATCACGCTCACCCGGCGCAGCGGGAAGCCGCTGTCGGGGCCGCGTTGCCAGGAACGTCCTCCGTCCCGGCTTTCGAAGACCACGCCGGTTGCGTCGCTCGTCGCCAGCAAGCGCTTGTGTGTAGCATCGAAGCTGACGGAAGTGATGTCCTTGCTCGGCAACCCATTGCCAGCCTGTTCCCAGGTCACACCACCGTCGGCGCTGCGGAATGCCCCTTCGCGCGAGGCCACCATGAACTGGCTATCGGATGCGATGGCCGCACTGCGGATGCTAACCACATAGGTTGGTAGACCGCCTTGTTTCCAAGTTGCGCCGCTATCGTTCGAGACCAAGACGCTGGACCTGGTAGCGGCCAGCACCATGGAACCAGAGGCCCGTACTGAGACAAAATCCTTCTGTCCTAGAACTTGCCCACCCTTCCACATTTTGCCCTGGTCGGTGCTGGAGAAGACTCCACTGCTCGTTGCGGCCAGCCAACGCGACGAACCAATCTCTAGATCATTAACCCGGGCGTCCAGTTGCGACTTTTCATAAGTGGTGTGGGTGACAGCCTTACGAGAGCCTTTGCGCGCAACCTTCGAGGTGCGCTCAACCGCGGTGTGCTCAACCACTACAACATTCATCGGGCGCCACGTGCTGCCGTTGCGTTCGAGCGAATAAATGCCATGGTTGGTGCCGGCTATGAGTGTTCCGTTGACCGCTTGTTTGAGAGCGAAGACATCTTTTCCGCCCAAACCAGTGGCTTTCTGCAACCAGTGCTGCCCAGCGTCATGCGAGTAGAACACGCCGCCGTATTCGCGGTCATTGACGACAGAAACATACAGAGTATTAACGTCTTTGCTGTCGGCTAGAATCGCGGAAACGTAGCGGTGCGCGTAGCCCTTGTTGGAAGGAGTCCAAGTGGCAGCGCCATCTGCCGAAGCCATTACGCCGCTGCGATCGGTTGCCAGGAGCACCCGATTGGAGTCCCGCGGATCGATGAGCACATCATTGACTACAACTTCCGAAGTGCTCACATGCTTCCAGACCTTACCCAGATCGGTCGTCTTCCACAGGCCTTCGGTGGTTCCGGCGTAAACGATATTTTCGTTCGTCGGATCCTGCTTCAGCACGCGTGTGCGTCGCGCCGAAAAGGGGATGCCCTGAATTTTCGAAAACAGGTTGCCGGAGGTCTCGCTCTTATAAATTCCGGAGCAGGCGCTGGCAAACACGACCGAAGGATTGTCATGGTCGACAATGACCGAGAAAACGTCGGAGTCATCGATCATACCCTTATTAATATGTTGCCAGGTAGCACCGCCGTCGGTTGTCTTCCAAGCTAGGTGCCAGGTTCCCGCATAAACGGTGTTGGGATCCTTGGGATCGACTGCGATGGACTCAATATTCTTAATCTCGGAGGAGTTCGCGGGCGATAAACGCTCCCAGGTGTCGCCCCCATTTTTAGTGCGGTAGACGCCATCCAACGCGCCCGCCACGAGGATACGGGAATCGGCTTTGTACATAGCCATGGCGCGGATGGATTTGCCATGCATCGCGGGCAGTGCGTCCCAGGTGCGGCCACCGTCGCGGGTGCGGAAGATTTCGCCAATCTGCTGACTCGATACGCTCCATGCCGACACGTAGATACGTTTGGGATCCTGATGATCGATGGAAATATGGTCGAGAACGTAGTCGTCGCCGCCAAGCCGCGCCAAGCGCGACCAGGTGCGTCCGGCATCATCGGAAGAAAACATCTGCCCGGTGCTCGTGCCTAGCAGAATATGATCTGGATTGTGCGCGTCGTAGGCCAGGCTGCGAGCATCGCCGCCATCAGGACCCACCACTTGCCACGGCCCCGAGGCCAGCAGCGCGGTGCTGAGAAAGCTGATAGCGAGAATCAGTAAACCGGTGCGGAGAACCTTCCGTTTCATTGTGAAATCCATACGCCTAGCGTGACCTCTGCGAACGATATTCGCCTGCGTTCAACAGTAGCTAGGCTAGCATGGCTCGGGCAAGGTTACTGAGGTGCCAGAAATAAGAAGGCCGGTGGGGTGAATTCCACCGGCCTTCTGTGCTCCTTATATAATGTTATTGGGCTTTTTTCGCAGCTTTCTTCTTGGCAACCGGCTTCGGGTGATCCGGAATCGCCTTTACCTTGTTCTCATCCACTGGAGTCGTGCTGTCGGCATTGGGAAAGGTCGCGCCGGACGGAACGATCCAATGTTCCGAAGTGCCCGTACCGGCGTTTCCTGTGCGAGTCTCGATGCGGCTAGGATCGATGTTCTGTTTTGCCTCGCCTCCTGAGATATACGCCTTCACGTCGACCGCGCGTTCAGCCGCCAAATTCTTGCGCTTTTCGCTCGGTCCGGCGTTGCCCACGACGACCAACTTGGCATCCGAATCCTGCTGCAGCTTAAGTGCAACATCGTCCAGTGCCGCCTTGCAGGTGTTGTCGACGCGCCAGGGCTTCTTGACGTTCGGATAAGTGCACTCGTTTAGCTTGCTGGCTTGCGGTGGCGGAGGTGGTGGATTTTCGACCGTCACCGAACTCGAAGCAGTAGCCGTCAGGCCGCGTGAGTCAGTACAAGTAGCGCTAGTGGTGATGGTACCTGGCGACGCGCCCGTGGTGTTCAGGGTTGCCGAGTTGCCGCTCCCTGTAATGGTGCCGCCACTCGCTGTCCAACCACCCACCGTGACCGGAACGTTATCCGGACTGGTACAGGAGCAGGTAATCGTTGCCGGAGTTCCTGGCTGCAATGTTGTGGGGCTGGCTGAGCAGGAGAATTGCGGAGGATTCTTTGGCGGTTCCTTCACCGTGAAGTTGGCCGTGCAACTCGCCGTGCCATTCTTCTTGACCTTTGGATCGGTCACTGTAGCCGTCGCAGTGTAGCTGCCGCCCGCAACGCCGTTGGTATCGATCGTGGCGCCGGTATCTTTTCCTTCAATCTTTCCACCACTGCTCTTCCAATCGTAAGTCAGGGTGTGCTTGAGATTGAAATTGCTTGCGGCCACGGTTACATGTACCGGTTCGCCAACCATCACTTCGGCTGTCTGGACGGAACACGCCGCGCTGACGGGTACTTCCGGGGCTCCGCCGAAGTTAAATACCAGACCGGTGGTCAGGCGAACGCCATTGAAAGTCTGGCGGCGCAACGCGTCGTTGTCCGGTCCTACCTCATTAGAAAAGTTAAGCCGAACGGGCTGATAGTCTGCTTCGAAGACTCGCAGCGAAACTCGCTTGTTTATTTTTAAGTCCATGCCGCCGCCGAGGACAGCGGCAATGCCATTAACAGAATCGATACCTCTCGAGGAGAGGCGCTCGAATCCGAGGAGAGTGTGCGCAAAAAAGTCGACCCCGTCCCCGCGCCATGTAAACTTCGGCCCGATGGTGGCCGCGCTGATGCTTGCACTACGGTTCCAATCGCCGCCGTAGTTTCCCTCCAGGGCCCAATATCGGGTGAAGTTGTAGGAGAGATTCGTACCGAAGCCCTGGCTGATCGAGGGCAACTTGAAGGCATTCGGCGGGACGTTGTGATCGGGAATATTTCCGCCCGGGTTGAGCCACTGGTAGCCAAGGAATAACTCAGCCTTAGGCACCGCGTCATCCGATTGCACGGTTGAAGTCTTGGCCGGGGGAGCAGTTTGCGCATTCACGAGAGACGGCAATAGCAATACCATTGTAACTAGGGCTAGGAGCAATACGTTTTTAGCGCATCGTCGGCAGGTTAGGTGACAAAGCAACATTAGAGTTCCTCCCAATCGAATCCAAAGAAGCCAAGTGTAGTAGAACTGAATTTAAAGTCTTATCGCACGTGTAGATGGGCAGAGCTTAGGAACATAGAATTCTACAGCAACTGGACATTATTGCAAAAGAAGAACGAGTATTAGTTGCTAAATTCTGCCAACCGTCGCGGCATTCAGATAAGAATTTTTTTCCTGACGTGACGCCCCAAAAAATTCTCAAATTGATATTCCGCTCAGCAACGGGTTGCGGGGAGACGCGCTTCCCTGAATAATGCTGGTTAGGCCACAGCCAAGAAAATATGACACAGGAACGGGTACTGATCGTCGAAGACGAAGAGAACGAGCGGACCGGGCTCGCCGAACTTGTCTCCGGATGGGGCTATCGCACTGACACGGCCGCCGACGGCGTGGAAGCGTTGGAGAAGATCCCCGCCTTTGCGCCATCCATTGTTATCACCGACGTGAAGATGCCCCGTATGGGCGGTATGGAACTGGTAGAGAAGCTCGCCGACCTGGCGCAATCGATCGCGGTAGTTATGGTGACGGCCCAGAAGGCGACCGACACCGCGTTTCATGCCGGTCGCATGGGAGTGCAGGACTACATTGAAAAGCCGATTGACTTCCGGCGGCTGCGATCGATTCTGACAAACATAGGCGAAATTATTAACACGCGGACAGAAAATGAATCGTTGCGCCGCAGCTTGCGTGATAAAGGAGCGCTCGGCCGTCTGGTTGGCGCGTCCGTCGAAATGCAAGAGATTTTCCGGCTGATTGAACAGGTGTCCCCCAGTACCGCTTCCGTGCTAATCACGGGCGCGAGTGGGACGGGAAAAGAATTGGTCGCACGCACCATCCATGATCTAAGTCCACGTCGCAATAAGCCTTTTTTCCCGATTAATTGTGCAGCCATTCCTGAAACGCTGATTGAGAGCGAGATTTTTGGTCATGAAAAGGGCGCGTTTACCGGTGCGCTGGAGCGGCGGGTCGGGTGCTTCGAACTAGCCGAGGGCGGCACACTGCTGCTCGATGAGATAGGCGAAATGCCCGTCGGAACGCAGGCAAAGTTGCTCCGGGTTCTGGAAGACCATAAACTGCGCCGGCTGGGGAGCAAGGTCGAAACTTCAGTAGACGTTCGTGTGCTCGCGGCTACGAATAAAATTCCCGACGAAGCAGTCGCCAGTGGAGAATTGCGCCAGGATCTTTACTATCGGCTCAATGTTTTTAACATCCATATGCCAGCGTTGCGCGAGCACAAAGAAGATATACGCGACTTAGTAAAGAGTCTGCTGGCGGAGATGAATGAGAAGCACAGTCGTAAGGTTGCCGATGTTAGCGAGGCAGTCCTGAATATTTTTCAGAGCTATTCATGGCCCGGGAATGTGCGCGAGTTGCGTAACACGCTGGAACGCGCGGTAATCGTTTGCGAAAGCGGATTAATTGAAACCAAACATCTACCTCCGGGCTTCGGCCAAAGCGTGCATCAGGTTGTGAACGATCCCGATGCGGTTCATTTGGGAGTCGGCACGACCGTAGGAGAAGCGGAGAAACTGCTCATCCTGAAAACTCTGCAGGCGACCAGCAACAACAAAAC
>Ga0137395_10001849_pt1 | contig 9997 bp, 7 predicted proteins | sample czobulk216metaG_FD_108283 | JGI IMG/M metagenome (GOLD analysis project Ga0137395, IMG submission 108283) | Vadose zone soil microbial communities from Angelo Coast Range Reserve, California, USA - czobulk2.16 metaG | ecosystem: Environmental > Terrestrial > Soil > Vadose zone | place: USA...
GCGTCCACCGTGGATTCCACGAAACCGGCCTCTCGCAGCACTCGCAGGTGCTTTGACACGGTCGGCTGCGACCTACGAAGTTGACGCTCGATCTCTCCAACCGACTGTTGCGACGACACCAGCAGGCTCAATATCGCACGGCGGTTCGGCTCCGCAATGATTTCGAACACCGATTCCATTTTCTTAGTATACTCCACAGAGCATATACGTGTCACGGTATATTCAGGCGGGGCGGTCATTCCGCCAATGAGTGGTTTTTTTCCGAAGCAGGCGTATAGTCGTTCATCGATATACTGATTATCGATCCACTATGCCCAAACAAAAAGGGCATCCCCGGGGGCACCTTGGGGTCTCGATCGCCGCAGGAGTTGAGAATTATTTCCTGCTAGAATTGTCGTCATCTTTGTCATGGGGAAAACCAAAGGTCCTTACAAAGAAGAGTTCCCCAAGTGTTCCAAAGTCAAAATTGCGAAACGCGCTTTTCTGGAGAATTTCCTCAGAACTTGGATCGCGATCGCTCCTGGTTGACGGGCTACCCTTCCATAATCCGGTAAGGTCAGGTTTGCCGACGATTCGTCCAGAATCGCCGGATCAGCTGTAACCCTCATTGACAATAGAACGGCGGCTTTCCGCAATGCCCGCTTAATGTTCAAGTGAAATGGTTCAAAGTTGGGTCACGCGGCGGAGAAGTTCCGAAGGTGGGGCTGTGGGTTGCCGGCCATCCTGTGGCAGGAAGGCAGAAAGCCGCAGCTTTACGGTTTGCGGAGGGCGCGTTCCGTACAGACCCGCACCTTATCCGGCAGGGTATCTGGATCATAGAAGCGGAGATAGAAACCGACGTCTACGCGACAGACCTGAAACCCGATGATCGTCCGGAACGGAGCAGTGTAGGCGGGGAACCGTCCATAGCGGCGAAAAACGTAATCGCAATACTGAATGGTCGCTTGCAGCGCCGCCGCGCTCGGCGCCGGTATCTTGGCGGTACAAGAAGCCGCGTCGAGCCAGGCGCTCTCTTGCGCTCCACCGCGGTAGGTTCCATCTGCCCCGAACTTCGTTTGCACGAAGGCGCGGACCGCATCCTCCATGGATGTGTAGTATGGCGGGCAAAATGGTTTCAGTAGTACTTGGTTGTCCTTTTCCAGTCCGATGGGATATGCCAGCAGGGGATCTCTTCCAAACCCCCGCGCGAGAGCAGAAAGAACGCGTGGGGCACCCGCGTAGCGGCTAGCCGGCATAGAGTGCATGCGGAAGCCCGCCGCTTTGAACCAACTGTACTCGTGTCGCGCGAAATTCGGGAAGCCGCCCAATCCAAGCGCTTCGGTCATCAACGCAAGGTTCTGCAGGACCATTCCGTGCTCGGTGGCCATGGATTCGAGCAGGGCCGTTTCCATGATTTGAATCGTCGCAGTGCGGAGGTCATGCGGTTCGTCGTGCAGGTGGCCACCCTTGCTGCGCGCAAAGCGACCAACACCGGCTGGCCCGAACCATGCCCGCTCATCACGCAAGAAAACTCCCATGTCCTCACCGAACAATTCGAGAAGCGCGTTGATCGTGAGCGCGGTGGTTTCAATGATCGGTAGGAAATAAGTCGTTCCCGGAGAATAGAGCGACCATCGATTGATCGAGAAATTATGGCCGGGGTCTACCGGTGGCGCGGTTCGGCTGTCCGACAATTGTACTCGTCCACGTTTGTAGAGGTCGGTCAGGGCGCCGTTTCGTGCCAAGCGGACCAGTTCTAGGAATTCGGGGGCGGCAAAATCCTGTGGACGTTTCAGCAGCCAGGTCCCACGGTCGTTAGTGACCAGGACCGCCACGGCATTGACTGCATCGGGACTCGCAACCGTGCGGCCCAGCCGTCCGACCAACATGCTGCCGCCTTCATTCGGCCCATAAGAGAGATCTGCAAGCGCGTAGCCAGTGACGCCGCAGGCAGCGAATGCCAGCGCAGCTTCCTCATCCTCGGTCAGAGGAACAGGTTCATGCGGGCTCGTGTATTGAAACGGCCCCGCCGGGATGCTCATCCCCAAGCCTACTCGGCGCGAACGGCGATTGAGGAGGACTTCGAACAGAGTCGCTTTGAGAGGATCAACGAGCATTTTCAGACAGATTGCGTTTCCGGAGTGCTGCTCGTGCCCTTTTTCAGAAGCAGCGCCAGATCGGGTCGCACCGCACTCAATGCATCCGCCGCTTCGCGGTCAATGGCCAACAACCGCACTCGCGTGCGCGAGCGAATACAACAGTGGGGGCTTAGTTGGGTCCCATGGCCGAAATAATCGCCTGCCTTAAAGGAACCCACGAGGACCTCGCCGCTCCCATCACTTGAGACGACGTCCACATCTCCCGATTCCACTAGGTAGTGATAGCGCCTAGTCTCGCCGGCGGCGACGATAATCTGTCCCGGCTCGTACAGGGCGTGCCAAATCGCTCCGTGCTCGTCCATCCGGGGATTCACGACATCGCGGCCAAGGATCAAGGTCAACCACCAATCGAACATCAGCCGCACTCGCCGGGTCCAGCTTGGCACGAACATGGTGAGCACAATGAAACGCCAGCCGACCCACGCCACGAACCCCCAAGAGGGCAAGCCCTTCATGTGCGCAATCGCGCAGCGGTGCGCGAGCGTACAGGCTTCGCCGAGTCCGGTGAAGGAATAGGACCTGAGTGGCTTGTTGGCGGTTGCGCGCAGGATATTCGCGCCAACACTGGAGCCGGCCTTTTGCGCATAGTGGGCGAGAGGTGGGCAAGTGCCTCCGTCGGGATGCGGGACAGCAGCGCAGTCGCCCCCGGCCCAAATGTTGGTTGCGCCCGGCACACGGCAGAACCGGTCAGTGACAAGCCGCCCCCGTACGTCGCGTTCGTAAGGGAATTGGTCGAGCAACGGAGACGACCTCATGCCGGTGCACGTGATGATGGTGCGGGTCGGCATACGCTCGCCCGAGTTGAGCACTGCCCCTTCCGCCGTGGCTGCCTGCAGACCGGTATTGAGGTGCATCTCCAGGCCCAATTGCAGCACGCGTTTTTCGGCGTACCGCACCAGGTACGGAAGGCGTTTCCCGAGTTCCGGCAGAATGCGCGGCCCAGCCTCCACTAATGCCACTCGGAATTCCTGGAACTTCAACTCTGGATATCTCGTTCGTGACAGAAACCGAAAATAGTCTACCAGGTCGCATGCCACCTCGACCCCAGCGTAGTTGCCGCCCGCTACAACAAAAGTCAGTAATCGCCGGCGCTCTTCCGGGTTGGTCTCGATAGAGGCCATCTCCAGGACGCTCACGAGATGGTTACGTAGACGGTAGCAATCGGCAAACGTCTTCAGGGGAAACGTGTGGTCGGTGATTCCTGCGTAACGAGAGAAATCCTCGACCGAACCGACGCCGACCACCAAATGGTCATACGGCAGGGTGTACGCCCGGCCGTCGAGCGAGCGCCGGGTCAGCACGCGCCGGTTGCCGACGTCCACCGACTCAATTTCGGCATTATGCAGATGAGCGGGCGCAATCATTTCCCGCACGGACGCATTGATCTGCTGCGGTTGTATCTTGCACGTCAGCATTTCAGCAATCAGTCCGTGCACGGTGGAATAGTTGTCCCGGCTGATCACGGTCAGCTTGACCTCACCTTTTCGTACCGCCGGACGCAAAGCTCGGGCGAGGTAAATTGCCACCCAGCCACCACCCAAGCACACTACCCGTATCGGCTCCTTCATCCCTTCCCCTCCGTGGGTCACTTCGTTCTTTGTCGCTTCGCGTTCCGCATGACTTGTTGGGGATTTAGACTCACTTGTACGAACCGCTATCCGGCGAGGTATAACGAAATCCCCTGCGCGCCCCTTCAGCCCGCGCTCGCTTAGAAGGTGTCGAAACGCTTCTGGTCCAGCAACTTTTGCCAGGGCTTGCACGCGGGTACTGAACATCCGGGCGGTTTCCACGAGCCACGTCAGCGGACGAATCGCTGGCACCACGAATTTCCAGTTGGTCTTGGGAAATCCGAGAGCGTCGGCCTGCCCGTCCCCTATCAGCGCGCGTGAGATCCCGTAACAGAGACTTACGCTGCACCAGCGCCCTGCCTTGAAATTGCGAACGTAGGTGAATGAAGTCTGCATGAGGGCGTCCACGAGTGCGCGCGAATCGTCGTCCGGTTGCGACTCGAATGCAAACATCAGGTCTAGCAGCCGGTGGCCCTCGAATTCGTCGGCAACCAGCAGTTCATTCTCGACGCCCAGCAGATAACCCGCGTAACGCCACAAGTGGACAAGCGCTTCGCGTTCCACGCGTTCGAATCGGTAGCCCAGGCGTGTCAACGCGTCGAGTACGCCAACAGAAAACATCAGGTTGGTACCAGCCATGTGGCATTGGTCAATGGGTGCGCCCCAGGCTTCCGAGCGCCATTGACCGGACTCGAGAAGCAATCTCCTCAGTTGCGCATGGATCAGGCGCACACGCACCGTCATCGCAAACCCCTCGGAAAAACGGGACAGACCGTTGGGCTGACAAACCGCGAATACGTACCGCGCCGTGTCTTTCAGCCGTTGCGATGCGCGATGCACCAGTTGACCCGACAGTGCGAGCGGCTTGTTGCCTGCCGGCCAACTGTAGATCATCGGCAACGCTAGCATCGCCAGCGCCACAAAGCCGAGCCGGCAGCGCAGAAACGTGGCCCCACCCAGATTGCACCGGTCGCGATCTACCCAGAAGGGAGCGCATTCCAGCTGGCGAACCAGCTCTCGCAAAGGCTCTGGTGCATTAGGGACCGCTTCGACACCTTTTGCCAGCGCCACTTCAAGCAGAGCCTGCCATTGGCTTTCTGGCATGCGGGCGAATTCCTCCATCACAGCTTCAGCAAGGGGATCTGTGCGCCAGAGGAACTCCACATACTTCTCCGCGCGAGTCCCCAGCACCACACCGGCGAAGCTGGAATAACCCGACGGGACGCTGCGCTTCGCTTCCGTCATCATTTTTCGCTCGCGATTGAGTGCGAATGAATCAGAGCCGTTTATCCATCCGCATGGCTAACTTTGAATCTATTACGACCATGGCAGAAAGAGTAGAGGTAATCGGCCGTCGGGCGCGAAAACGACAGATAAGGCTACGAAATGTCCGTGGCCCTTTGTGGCCACGACGACTGCTCGGCGTCCGGCGATTTCGAGGGAACCGCCAGGTCTCCAGGACCCATCCCCGCTCGCACGGACAGAATCCAGCACTCGAGTTGTAAAATGACCTTGCTCACTTTGCCGGTGTAGTCGCCTACAGGCAGAAATGCCCCCCGAACAACTAATCAGGAGGATGTGCGCTTGCAGCTCTGCCCACACCTCGGCCATCGGCAAGGGGACCCGCACCATCCCCAAACTGGGGTGGCGTGTCCGTCCAACTCCCGGTGCCGAAGGCACCGCTCTTCTCTTGGTCGGGCAAGGCGGCGCTCGGCGCGGCGTCCCCGCCACTTCCGATACTCCCGCCGCCACCTAAAGTCGGAACCGTCTTTTCGTCAGGCGCAGTTTCCTCAATCAGGCTACATGCGTGCCAACGCAGCGCTGCTAAAGCGCGGCCAGCCGTCCTTAAATCTTATGCAGTTGGAAAAACTCTTCCGTTACGGCACTCGCGCGTCTTCTTTCTCTTCCGGGAAGGGGCGAGCGCCGCGCTGGGAGAGCGCCTGCGCCGCTATGATCCGCGCCGTGTAGCAGCCGTCCTTTTTCCAGCCGTCGAAATTGATTCTTTGCAGTGTCGGGATCACGCGCGCGTCGTGCAGGCCCGCGAGCACCTGTGCGAGAGCGGTATCGAGGTCACAATCCCGCCCCGGAGTCTTTTCCACGAAGGACCCGAGAACATCACCCGCCTGCGGCTCGGGCATCTTCGCGATTCCTGCAACGATCTCTTTCCGGTTGGGAACCTTCGGATTGGCAAGCAATACGGCAAGTCGCGGAAGCGTCTCAACTCCATGCAAGTCTCCAAGCGCAAGCGCGGCCGCGCCCGGATTGTAATCGAGCATGGCGACCAATGCTGGGGTGGCGCCGGCATCGCCGAGTTTTCCGAGCGACGCCGCGGCCGCGTACTGTACCGACCACGCTTCGTCTTTAAGCGTCTCGATCAGCGCCCGAACGATGCGCTCGTCCCTGTATTCGGCGAGCTCCCGCGCTGCCGAGGCGCGTTCCCCCTCGTCCTTAGCCTTCAGACGATCCAGCAAGTCCTCAATGAGCCGGACATCCCGAAAAGCCAGCAGGACTTGGTCCCGATTGATCCATGCACCCTGCGGCGTTTTAGCGAAGGCCAGGATCGGTTCAACCACGGATGGGTCTTTCAGATTAAGGAGAGCTTGCAAGCATTGATAGCCGCCGTAGTAGTTTCCTGAGCGGAGAATCCTCAGCAGGATTTGGGCAGCATCCGTCCTCTTCGAATTCGCGATGATTCGGATACCGCTTTCCGGAGAATAGCCTTTTGAGCTTTCGACCTCCTTCAAAAAAAGGTCCGTTGCGCTCGGGTCATTCGATGCCGCAAGCAGATCGAGAATCTGGCTCCTAGTAATGACTGGGTCTTGCAAAGCATCCGCCAGGGGCTGCGCTTCCAATTTCGCAGAAAGGGCCGCTTGGTTTCCATCCCCACTAGCGAAGATCATCACCCAGAGTAGCCGTCCCGAGTCACAGCGGACGGATTTGTCCGGATCCTTCAGCAGCGCTAGGAGCGACTTCACTCCCTCAGGGGATCCAGAATGCGCTATCGCCCCAGCGGCGCCCATGCGCACATCCGGGTCTGCATTCTTCAGCAATTCGATGGCGCGCGCGGCGTCCTCGGGCTGGAGGAATTTGGCGTAAGCAAGTGATGCCTGTTTCACGACCTCGTGATCCGTGTCACGCGAAAGAGCCATCAATTTTTCCAAAACCTGCTCATGTTCAGCCGGAATTTCGTCTGTGCTGCCGTACTCCGGGAACAACGACGCGAGCGACGTCACTGCCGCCGCGCGCACCTTCGCGTTGTGGTCCTCAAGGGCCGCATACAAAGCTGGCGCGGAATTTTCGCGGTTTCCTGTCCAGCGAACGGCGGCATCTTCGAAGTATTCGTTCAGCGTGCCGAGGCCTTCCGCAGCCTTCGCGCGTACGCGCTCGCTGGAGTCCTTGAGGAGTTCGATGAGACCGGCCGTATAGAGAACGTCTCCGGATTTCCCCATCTGCTCCGCGGCAGAAACCCGGTCCAGAGGATTGCTGCTCTGGCGAAGGTGTTCGATCTCCTCGGCCTTTTCGGAAGGCGTCACCCCGGATTGCGGGGACTCGGTGTAGTGGACGCGGTCCTCTTCTTCGTACTTCGGCGGAACGTAGTTCTGCGCAATTTCCTGGATTGCCGTGTCGGAATCGCCCGCGAGATGATCCATGAACTCTTGAACGGATGGATCGCCGTACGCCGCAAGCGCCATTAGCAAGCGCTTGCGCAGCGCGGGGTCCTTCTGAGCATTGAAAAATTTCATCAGCCGCTCGGGCGCGAAATCTTCAACGGTTGCGTTGTAGCGCCTGCCTCCGTCTTCTTCCGGCTTCAAAAGCCGTTCCGCGGTTTCAATCACGTCACCATCGGAGTCCGCGAGACGGGCGATCACCAGCTCAGCCGCCTCCTCGAGTTCGTCCCGATTCGCGTCCCTTATGCGGTAGACCGCCGCCATGCCGTACAGTGCCGTTTTGCGGACGCACGGCTGCTCACCAGTGAGCTGTTCCTTGAGCACAGCGCGGGCTTTTGGTCCGATGCCACTCGCGGTTTCGCCGGCCCATGCGGGAAAATCCTTCGCTCCTACCTTCGCTTCGCAGTTTTTCGTCACCGCGGACAGGAGTCCGCGGGCGCCCTCAGCCCCAAGCAGGGCGAAAACTTCGCTGCCCAGGCCGTCGTACTTTTTTGCCAGAGCGATGAGCGGCTCGATCTCCGTGGGATCAGGGTGATGAACCAGAACCTTGACGAGGCGCATTGCCGAATCCTTGTCAGCTGTGTTAAGAGCCTCGAGAACTTTCGGCACGACTAACGCGCTGGGCATCGTCTCCAGTGTCCGCATCGCTTCCCCGCGCACCGTGGGGTCGGCATCGGAAAGCTTGTGGATCAACGCTTGGGGCTTGTCTTGTACTTGCGCCAAACCGGACGACGCAAAACTCATGCACAGCGCCAAGAGCAGCGCGGCAGGCAAGCAATAGTCACGTCGCCCAGCAACGGCCGCGGAGGATGAAAATGGGGTCTTGGGGAAACGGAAAACAAAGTACGTGATGAAGCCTTCGAGAGAAAACAAAGAACCATTTGAGGATGGCGGCATGGGTTCTCCTGCTATAGCGACAATTCCAGCATCGCTCAACACGGAGAAAGCAAGGACAAGTCCCTTGCTGCCCTGTGCCGTAAGTGATTCTTAGTCAACGGGATACAAATTCTTACCCTCGCTTCATTCCCCCGACTGTGTCCCGCCTTCCACGACCTGTCCTTAATCAGTGATACGCTTGGCCTCACGTTATTGACCCACGAGGCGCTCGCCCTTTCACTCGTCAAGCCGCGCGTCGTCGGCACAACCGCCGCGACTCGAAGGAAACGTCCGCTCCATCGGCTATTCCGAGTGGTGGTGCCGCCGGCCCCTACATCGCCTCCTGGTCCATCGCCATTTCGGCGTGCGGTTCGCTTGACGCGGCACGGCGAAATGGAATGCGGTTCATGTCGAGGAATGGCTGGGTAGCATCACACGCAGCCGTGGAACCAAGGCAAAACTCCGCAACATCATGAGTGCCGTTTGCACCCACGCGGTCCGTTACGTGGATGGCGACCAATCCGATTCGCGGTTCGCCAGAGTGCGAAAAGAGAACGCATCATAGATCCCTTGACGGCAGAAGAACTTCAATCGGGACTGCGAGAGCGGACTCTCGTTCTTCTCGATGTTCCCACCGGGATGCCTAGAGGTGAAGTGCTAGCCACACAGTGGTGTGACATCGCACTTCGGAAAGAAGACGCTGAACGTGGGAAAGTCGATTTGGCAACAGCACCTGGGGCCGGTGCAAACAGCAGATAGCGAAAAGGTCATGCCGCTGGACGACGAAATGATTGCCGATCTTTTGCGATGGCGTTCCGAAACGCCTTACGCCGGAGACCAGGACTGGATCTTTGCCAGCGGACGAATGAAGGGTCGTCAACCACTTTGGCCGGAAGCTATTGAGCGGAACTACATCCGACCGGCAGCGGAACGGGCAAAGATCACCAAGCACATCAGTTGGTACGTATTCCGTCACACATTTTCTACGCTTCTTGCCGAGAATGAAGAGGATGTGAAAACAGTTCAATCGCTGATGCGCCACGCCAACAGCAACATCACCATGAACATCTACACCCACGCTGTGAGCAGTAAAAGCGGCGGGCGCAGAGGAAAGTGGTGGAGATGATTCTGCCGGAAGGGAACAGGGCGGTGGCCACAAAAGGTGTCGCTTAATGTGTACCTTTTTGTGTACCGCGCCATTCTTTCGAAAGTGGAGTTAAGTCGTTTAGAAAGAATGGCGGGGACGACGAGACTCGAACTCGTGACCTCTGCCGTGACAGTGGACTATCAACCGCTGGCACACACAGAATCAGTAGGTTACACGTGGGTAGTCGGCAACCGTTGGACTTATCGGGATACGCTGGCTCGTTTTTGTGCAACGATTTGTGCAACGCGGATGACTATTTCTGCGTGCACGAATCTTTCGCACACGCCTCTTTCTCGCATTGAACCTTGGCTTCGGTGAGTCTTGAGGAGCCAGATGTCACCTCTTTATCGTCCCTTTATTGTGCCCAGATTTGGCCGAGTTACTGAATTCCTCAGACCCCATTTCAGAATAACTTCCGGTTATGCCGGCCATCCTGGAGTTGAGCGAGTTCGTTTGATCCGCATCAGTGAGCGCTGCGGGATGCGATTCGACTTGAATCCGAGAACGGGTAATTGGTTTGTGTACAAGCGGACAAAGCTTCATCGATGACTTTTCCTTTTTTGCGGTCACCTCGTCGTCGCCTTCGTTAAAACCTCGCGA
>Ga0137395_10001851_pt1 | contig 9995 bp, 9 predicted proteins | sample czobulk216metaG_FD_108283 | JGI IMG/M metagenome (GOLD analysis project Ga0137395, IMG submission 108283) | Vadose zone soil microbial communities from Angelo Coast Range Reserve, California, USA - czobulk2.16 metaG | ecosystem: Environmental > Terrestrial > Soil > Vadose zone | place: USA...
ATTAACCCTGAGGCAAACCTGGGACATCAGTCGCTCCCACGCTGGGTCTTGTGGCTGCGCGAGAACATGCGCGGCCACCAATGCAATACACCGTCAACAGCCTGTAGCGGTCGAGACAAGCTCTCGAGGATCTCGCGTAGCACAGCCCCAGTGAGTCGCGCCCGGCTCAGCGGCATTCCTAACTTGGCCAGTTTGGTGCGGTGGTACTCCCAAAACCCTTCACCCTGAAGCCGGAGAAAATTCTTTGCCAGTTGCCCATAGTACATACTCGTGCGTTTTCGTAGCCGGGCTTTATATTCGTCGTCGGACAGATAAATGTGGCCGTAATTTACAAGCGTTTCCAGGCTTCCAAGGCCGTGACTTCCCAGGCTCCTGGCGATGGTGTCGTTCGACCCGGCACGACGTCGCGAGTAGACGAGCACTTGATGGACAAAGCCAAAGTCGACGTTTTGCAGAACGTCGAAGCACACTTCGTAGTCGGCGTGAAGATTGGATTCATTGTAAAACGAACTGCGCGTGCGGATGAGGTCCGAACGAATCAGCAGTGACGTCGGCGTCCCAAACACGTACGGTCCGCCGAGTAGTGTATTGCGACACAGCTCACGGCCGGACACGACGGTGCTGGGGTAAGGCAATCCGTCCCAGACGACCTCCTCACCATTCAGCGCGTAGGCACCAATAATGCCAACTGACGGGTGCTCCTCCGCGATCTTTACCATTTCCTTGAGACACTGAGGGAAGAGCAAGTCATCGGCGAACACCACCTTGCAGTACTTGCTCTGAGGAGAGATTTGACGAACCGCAATATTGTGGTTCTCTATGATCGGCGCAAAGCGCTCATTGGAATGAACACGAATTCGTGCGTCCCTGGCAGCGTACTCTTGTGCAATGTCCAGCGTACGATCCGTGCTGCAGTTATTGACGAGGACGTAGTCCCAATTCTCGTACGTCTGAGCCAGCACACTCTCGATGCATTGACGCAAGTACTCTTCACCATTGTAGATGGGTGTAACGATACTGACGAGGGGCTGTTCTTGCGCTTCCATTCTCTGTTTACTAATCCTTGCGAACCTTTCGCAGTCCATCAAGTTTCCACCGCTGCGGGAAGTAAACGATCCCATAGCGGCTGTCGATTGTCCGGCTGGAGCGATAGATATTTGAGGCGCCGACTTCGAGCCGCGCACAATGCTCAATGCCGTCGTAGACTTTTCCGTCCGCGGCGGTAATCCAAAGAGAAAGATGGTAGATAGAGGGCAACAGATTCAAGGCATGGATTTCGAGATCGAGGTATCCGTCGCCCGGCATGACCTCGGAAATATCGATACCGTGATGCCAGGTGCTCGTATCCGTCAGGAGGGTTCCCATGTCCGTCGTTAACCTGAAGCCGAAGCTTGCAGTGGGAATCGCCTCTGAAGCGTGGTAATGAAACCTCAATGTCAAAGCGTCTCCACTACGTGTGACAGGCTGAGGCTGTCCATCCGGGGAGAGGAATTCTATTCCGGTGTACTTGATCTCCCCTAATCCGCGCCGCATCTCAATCCGACTAAGGTCTTTATCCGCCTGGTGAGCTTCCGCGAATGTAGACATATAGGCCTGAATGATGGTCCGAGTTTCCCCATCATCTCGGATTTGTCCTTCGTCAATCCAGATTGCTCTGGTGCAGAGGTTTTCCACGGCCGCCATATTGTGCGAAACAAAAAGAACGCTTCTACCCCCACTGCGAAGATCTTCCATCGCGCCGATGCATTTCTTCTGGAATCCCGCATCACCGACGGCGAGTACTTCATCTATGATCAAGACATCTGGCTCGAGATGGGCGGCGACAGCGAAGCCCAGCCGCAAACGCATGCCAGATGAATAGCGTTTGATTGGTGTGTCGATGAAACGTTCGACACCAGCAAAGCTCACAATGGCGTCAAGTTTCGATTCCACTTCGCGCTTCTTCATACCCAGGATGGAACCATTCAAATAGATGTTCTCCCGGCCGGTCAGTTCTTCATGAAATCCAGTTCCTACCTCCAACAGCGAGGCGACGCGACCGGCAACTTTCACGCGGCCGGAAGTCGGGTAAGTAATTTTGGAAAGAACCTTCAGGAGAGTGCTTTTCCCTGCGCCGTTCCTGCCGATGATGCCGACAACTTCGCCCTCCTTAGTGGAAAATGAAACATCTTTCAAGGCCAAGAGAATTTCCTCTACTCTTGTGTCCTTGGCGAACGGATTTAGAAGGCCAGAGAGGCGCTCGCGGAGCATTGTCTCCTGATTGGCTTTCCCCAGGCGGTATTCCTTGGAGACATTTTCGACTCGGATCGAATCACTCATGGGTGTACCTGTGTTATCCCGGCGGGAGGCAGACTCCAGCTCGCAATTCGGTTTGCAACGAGTTCACACTGTATCTTCATTCTTGTCGAGTCCACGTGAAACTAAATAATATCGGCGAACGTTTTTTCCGAGTTCCGAAAGTAGACGGCCCCAATTGCAAAAATCAGGAATGTGGTTACTAGCGAAATGGCCACTAGCTGCAGGTCCAGATGTCGCTGTGGGAATAGTGACGCGCGAAACATCTCGATGATGCCGGAGAGCGGGTTCAGAGCCAGCAGCGGACGCAACCGGGCAGGCACGAAACTCGCCGGATAGATCACAGGTGTGACGAACAGCCCGAGTTGAATCAAGAACGGGATGACATACTTCACGTCGCGGTAACGGACGTTCAATCCCGCGAAGAACATGCTGGCTCCGAGCGTGACGACCAGCATGTTAAGTACGGCCAGCGGCCAGAGCACCAACGTCCAACCGGGTCTCACTCCATAGTAAGCCATGAGCACGACCAAAAATGCCGAGCCGATGGCAAAGTCGAGTAGACCGCTAACAGTCGAGGCTGCCGGTAACAAGACCCGAGGGAAATAGACCTTGGTGATCAAATTAGTGTTGCTCACCAGACTGTTGCTTGCTTGACCCAATGTTCCTGAAAAATAAGTCCACGGAACCAACGCGCAAAAACAGAAGAGCGAATAAGGAATCCCATCGCTCGGCATGTTCGCCAGACGCCCGAAAAAAAATGTGAAAATGAGCATTGCAAAAAGCGGTTGAATGATGGCCCAAGCGGCGCCCAAGGCAGCCTGTTTGTAACGCACTTTGACATCGCGCCACGCAAGAAAATAGAGTAGTTCACGGGAACGCCATAACTCTGGCAACCATTCGCCGGTCATAGTACGGAGTTCCGCGCGTGACTGATGAATGGGTGTGGACGACTCCCGCTCCTGCGTCACAATACTAGCTTTCGACAATGGAAACCCTCCGCAAATCCTCCGGGACTATTGGCCTCGATGCCACGCAGTCTCGGCAGCGCGAAAAAAGTGTCCGCGGTAAACCACTGTTTGGCTCGCTGCGACGCAAACGCATCGAGAATATATTTTACTTTCCGCTCGCACGTGGCGCGGTCCAACCCAAGAAAAACGTTTGGTATTCCCAGGTCACCATCGTACTTCGGGATCTCGTATTCCAAGATCAGGTGATTGCGAAATGTGTTCCAGGTCAGTTCACAGATCACCCGGTGATCCTGATGCAAATCGTGGCGATAGTGGGTCAGAATCAGGTCGGGCGCAAACGTTTTCTTCAACTTTTCAAATTCGCTCTTGATCTGCGCTTGCTGCGAAGGGAAAAGGGTGTCGCGATAATTGCGAATCACCACTTTCTTTTTCTTCGCTGTCGCGAGGAACAGATTCGCGGCCCGTGCCGCTTCTTTCTTGCGGACTGGAGTCGAGCTGAACACCACCCAATAAATTTCTACCTCCGGACGCTCGCCCAGCAGCCGCAGAATCGTTCCGCCGCACCCGATCTCAATGTCGTCGCAGTGTGAACCCAGGCACAGGATCCGGCGCAGGGGACGCTCCGCGGAGCCTAAACGCAAATCAACCATCGCGCCGGCTCGCCACGTAGCCGGCAGGCTCGCCGGCGGTTGACTTTGTGGGTTCCATTGCGGGCGCTGTTCCTTGTGCCCCGTTGGATTTCCAAACTACCCAGGGCGCATCGCCCCGCGCATACAAATCATCCAATTGCTGTTTATCCTTGAAGGTATCCATCGACGCATAAAAGCCGTTGTGCTCGTAGGCCATCAACTGCTTTTCCTGAATCAGCCGTCGGAACGGTTCGAGAACCAGCTCTTCGCCCTGGCGCATGTATTTAAAAATGTCCTGTTTGAGAACGAAGTACCCGCTATTGATCCGCAGTTCGGCGTCGCGAATGGATTGGATATCCTTCACCACTCCATCGGGCCCCGCGGACACCATGTGATAGGTCAAGTTCGGTTTGGCGGACACGAACGTGGCAATTTTGTCGTGCTGTTGCGCGAAGTCCACCAACTTCGGCAATTCCAGGTCGGTCAAGCCATCCGCGTAGTTTGCGAGGAATGCTTTTTCGCCCACGAGATACTTTTCGACCGCCTTGAGCCGCTGCCCGATATTCGAGTGCATGCCCGTCTCGGCAAAAGTAATGTTCCAGTCATGAATGTCGCTGTTGAACAGCTGCAAATCCTTACCGCCTTTGGAGAGCGAAAAATCATTCGAAACGCATTCGTCGTAATGCAGAAAATATTGCTTGATGGCGTCAGCGCGATAGCCCAGGCACAAAATAAAATCCTTGTGGCCAAAGTGCGCGTAGTACTTCATCACGTGCCACAGCACCGGGCGGTAGCCAATCGGCACCATGGGCTTCGGGACGTTGTCCGCATATTCCCGCAACCGCATTCCGAGTCCGCCACAAAATATGACGACTTTCATCTGCGTTACTCCTTCACTGATCGAACGACCGGCAAATCACCGCATAAGCCGGCATCATCCGCACCGCAATTTCACATTCCGAAGAATCCAACGCGAGCATTGCGCTTCCCTCTCTCGCGGACTGTGGTCTTCCAGCGGTGCGTCACTCATGAACCTGCACCTCCGGAATCGGCACAACAAATTTCCCGCCCCACTCGCGAATAAACGCATTCTGCTCGATGATTTCGTCTTTCAGATTCCATGGGAGGATGAGCAGAAAGTCCGGCTTCGTCTCCCGGATCCGCTCCGGCGGAAAAATCGGCACGTGCGTCCCCGGCAGGAATCGGCCGTGTTTGTAAGGATTGCGATCGACGGTGTAATCGAGGAAATCCGTTCGAATCGCGCAGTAATTCAGAAGTGTGTTTCCCTTCCCCGGCGCTCCGTACCCCGCGATCTTTTTCCCTTTGCGTTTCGCGGCGATTAAGAAATCCAGCAGCTTCCGCTTGGTCTCTTTCACTTGTTCCGCAAACCGTGAATACGTCTCCAGACGCGTAGTCCCGGCAGCCTCTTCGCGCGCGCGTAATTCCGTGGCTCGCTTGCCTACCGGCTTTGAAGAGTCTTCTGCATGCCGTCCGTAGATTCGCAGCGAGCCCCCATGCGTCGGCAGTTCCTCGACATCAAACAGAGTAATTCCATGCGCCGCGAAGATCTTCTCGGCCGTCACAAATGAGAAGTACGAAAAATGTTCGTGATAAATCGTATCGAACTGGTTTTCTTCCATCAGCCGTTGAAGGTGAGGAAACTCCATGGTGATTACGCCCGACGGCTTCAACAAGATCTTCATTCCCGCCACGAAATCATTCAGGTCCGGTACTTGCGCTAGTACGTTGTTCCCTAGCAGCAAGTCCGCCTGCTTCCCTTGGGCGGCCAGTTCGCGCGCCGTCTCCCGTCCGAAAAACCTTACCAGCGACGGCACGCCTTTCTTCACCGCCACGGCTGCAACATTCGCGGCCGGCTCAATCCCCAGCACCGGCACCTTCTTCTCCACAAAATATTGCAACAGGTAGCCATCGTTGCTGGCCAACTCAACCGCAAGGCTGTTCTCGCCTATCCCAAACCGTTCCACCATCAGGTCGGTATACTTCTTTGCATGCGCCAGCCATGAATCTGAGTACGACGAAAAGTACGCGTAGTCGCTAAAAATATGTTCTGGCGTGACGTACGCCTCCAGTTGCACCAGAAAGCAGTTCGCGCAAACGTACGCGTGCAACGGATAAAACGCTTCCATCTGGTTCAAATGGTCCCCAGGAAGAAAGCTCTCGCACAGCGGCGACATTCCCAGATCCACAAACGTGTGCTCGAGCTTCGTCCCGCAAAATCGGCAGCCAGATTGTTTTGTCGCAGTCATTAAAGGTCCTGTTCGAGTCTCACTGCTCCATCATTCCTCTCAACTACGCTTTTGTCGCCGCCTCCAGCTCCGCCCGCTTCGCAACCGGCGGCTGCGTTTCATACATTTCAAAATACTTTTCAGACAAATGCGTCAAGTCCGTCCCACGAAGGTAATCGCCCATCGTCGTTCCCGTGCAAGCCGAGTCCACGTTCGCCGCACCTCGCCGCGCTGCCACGTCGTCCAAATTCACCGTGCGAAAATCAATGCTAAAGCGCGTCTTTCCAGAATTATTCGGCACGCTCGAATGCATCTGTGCGGCAGAAAACAGCAGCACGCCACCGGGGGGCGCAATCACTCGGATCTGTGGATCCAGCTCCATCGGCTCTTCCGGCTTCGGCTGTTTCCGCGTGTCCTGCTTGATGAACTGGCCAGCATTCTGCCGGCTCGTGCGGTTCCATTCCGCGTAGTTGTATTCCGCGGAGCCGTTGCGCACCGCCTGACTCCAATACCGTGGATGAAACGCCATCGCGTTTTCTGGAACGATCGGATAAATCGGCAGCCACCAGTTGATCTGGCACATCGGCGCGGAGTACCACGTGTCGCGGTGCGGGTGGAACGCGTATGCAATTCCCGACGTCAGGAAGTCATCGCTCGTGGAAGAACGCATCCGCGGCACGTCAAAGTACGTCTTTTCAAGGCTAAATCCGAGATCACCCAACATTCCCTGGATGAATTTCTTCGATTCCGGCGCATGAATAAATCTCGGTTTCAACTCGGAAAGAATCGCCGCGTACTTCTCTACCGGCAGATCAAACTGCGCCGTTTCCGGATCAAGCGGATGAAACGCCGCTTCCACCATCTTCCGTGCAAAGTTCGCCAGTGCCAGTGAATTAGGCGTCGGCGAGTACACCAGCAGCTGTCCGCGATACAGCAGTTCTCGCTTTTTTTCCTCGGATATCGGTGCATCAATGATTATCGAATTCATCGTCTTATCCTTTCCGCCGGCTCAACGCGCCGCCTGCGGCACTGACTTCAATTCCCTGCGCAACAATTTGTGCTCTTCAAGAGCTTCCGCAGCCTTGCGAATGACCTCAAAACGCATTCCAGCACTCTCCGCTATGTCCAACAGCGAATTCTTTCCGTCTGATTGATTCAGCACCCATAGCATCGCCATCTCGCTGACTCCCGCATCCGCCGTCCCGCCCACCATGCGGTACAACCCGCGCTTCCCCAGTTGCGGCTCGCATTTCGGACTCAGGTTTACGAACACGCCGTTGTTTTCGAGCACCGCGAGAATTTCTAGGCTGACCGCCAGCGATTCTCCCAGTCTATCGGCATGCACGAATTCCAAGTTGTCCGCGGACGTGTGATATTCCGGAAAGGTACCGTGTGGCGTGCGCGACAGCCGCCCTACGGGAAGATTGATTCCGGGCGAACAATATTGCCGTTCGTCGTAACCATACGGCGAGAATTCCAAAATCCCATGTGCTTGCCCGGAGTGTTTCAGAACATGCGCGGCCGCGCGGTCTATATCGACACTTCCTTTACGGCTCTTCTTGTAGTGTAGAGCTCCTGCATCGCCAACGCCGGTCAACACTAATCCATGCTTGATGTTCGCAAGTTTGTCTTCGTTCTTTGCCAGCCAGGTGATTGCGCCAATCGTGCCGGGAATAAAAACAAATCGATACGAAAACCGCCGCGGCGCGGACTTCATCTGCAGCGCGATGGAGACCGCTAGCGCGATACCTGAAAGATTGTCGTTGCACAAAGACGGATGGCATGTATGGCACGAAATCAGCACTTCGTCCCGCGTCTCTCCTGGCAGAAAATATTCGCCGTACGTCAAATGACCGTCTTCCAGTGTCGAATCAATGCAAACTTCGTACTCCTCGTCCTTCATTCCCGCGACCTGCTTTTCCGACAAGCAGAATCCCCAGCTCTCCTTGTAGTACGACGTCCGGTAAGGAATCCAATCCGGATGCGCAGGCAGCGTAAAGAAGTGCTCTTTCAATTCCGCCAGCCGCATCCGTTGCCGCACCGGCACGCTGTAGTTCACCACGTGCAAATTCGACTTCTGGAAATCAATCACCCGCTCGCCGTTCGCATTCTTCACGTAGGCCTCGCGGATGTTCCATTCTTTGGGGACCGTCCAATCGAATACCTGCGTTCCCGTTGGCACTTCCCTGAGTTCCAGCGGAACCTGCTTCTGCAGCAGTCGCAGCGTTTCGCGCAATCCATTGCCGGTGATGCTTCTGCAAATCGGATAAAGCTCGGCGATCAGGCGCATCATGGCCTGGCCTTGCGCCAGTGGATCGAAGCTCCGTTGAGGTACTTGCGTGTTCAATTGTTTCCAGCCGCTCTCATGACACAAAGTCGGGATAATTCTTGTCCCGCTCAATAATGATGCGCTCGCCTTCGGGCCACTTGATCCCGAATGCTGGATCATTCCAGCGCACGCCTCGCGCGTGCTCCGCCGAATATCTCTGTGCCATCTGGTAGAAAACTTCGGTATCGTCCTGCAAAGTCTGGAATCCGTGCGCGAAGTCTTCCGGGATATACAGCATCCTTCCGTTTTCCGCCGAGAGTTCCACGGCAAAATGCTTCTTGAATGTCGCCGAGCTGGACCGCAGGTCAATAATGACGTCATAAATAGATCCCGATGTGCACCGCACCAGCTTGGCTTCCGCGAACGGCACGGCCTGGTAATGCATTCCTCGCAGCGTCCCTTTCCGCTTGTTGAAGGAAACATTGCATTGCACTACTTCCGGATTCAGGCCGTGAGCTTCGAATTCCTGACGGCAGAATGTTCGGGCAAAAAAACCGCGCTGGTCCGTCCGCCGTTCGATTTCGATGACGAATGCGCCGGCCAGCTTAGTCTCAGTGAAAATCAAGTCTCACCAGCCGCTCGTCCAGAGCCCCTTAGGAATTCCTCGCCTGCAGCGCATGCTCGGCTTCCACGGTCTGCCAGCGCAAGTCCGAGTTCAAACGGCCTGATGCCAGCAATCCCTGGATGTGATCAATGCGCTTGTAGCGCGGGCCTTCAAAGTCTTCAACGCGCAGGTCCACTTTCTTGTACGCATCGTACAATTCGCGCGCGCCGCGTCGGGCGTCCCATTTCGGCTGAAACGCCGGAAGCGTTCTTGCAATACGGCTGAAGTCCGCGCGATAGCAGCGTTTGTCCGGCCCCGCATCCGCCGCAAATTCAATCGTGCAGCCGGGAACCGTTTCCTTCACAATTTCCGCCAGGTCGCGAATCTGGTAATTCTCTTCGCTGCGTCCCACGTTGAACGCCTGGTTGTGAATCAGCTCGCGTGGCGCTTCGAGCGCCGCGAGAAATGCACGTGAAATGTCTTCGATGTGCACGATCGGCCGCCACGGCGTTCCGTCGCTCTTGATGAACGCCCGGCCCGTCGTCAAAGCCCACGCCATCAGGTTGTTCAGCACAAGATCAAATCGTAGACGCGGCGAAACGCCGTACGCTGTCGCGTTACGCAGAAACACCGGACTGAATTCCGGGCTGGCCAGTTGCGCTACTTCCTGTTCCACCAGAACCTTCGAGCGTCCATACGGAGTAACCGGATTGAAATCCGCCGTCTCGTCCAGAATCTTGTCTCCCGCCGCGCCGTAAGTGCTGCAGGACGAGGAGAACAGATAGCGTTTTACTCCCACTTCCCTGGCGAGCCGCGCGAGTCGCACCGACGCGTGGTGATTGATGTCGTAGGTCAGGCTGGGATTCAGATTCCCCAGCGGGTCGTTCGACAACCCTGCCAGGTGGATCACCGCTTCGAAGCCTTTCAGGTCCGCGGCTTCCACGTCGCGCAGGTCCTTGCGAATCGAAGGAAACTTGCGCG
>Ga0137395_10001852_pt1 | contig 9992 bp, 11 predicted proteins | sample czobulk216metaG_FD_108283 | JGI IMG/M metagenome (GOLD analysis project Ga0137395, IMG submission 108283) | Vadose zone soil microbial communities from Angelo Coast Range Reserve, California, USA - czobulk2.16 metaG | ecosystem: Environmental > Terrestrial > Soil > Vadose zone | place: USA...
AACCCACCCTCGTCGAGCGGCGCCGCCGAGGCCTCGCCACCATGTGCGATCGCGATGGCGCGGACGATCGAAAGGCCCAGTCCCGCGCCGCCGCGATCTGAGAGCCGGTCGCCGGCGAGCCGACGGAACGGCTCGAACAAGAGCGAGACTGCGTGGTCAGGGATGGTGCGTCCGCTGTTCGAAACGCGCAGGAACGCGTGGCCATTCGAGGCGCCCGTCGCGATCCGGATCCACCCATCCGTATGGTTGTACCGAGCGGGGCCTTCAACGCACTCTTCCTCGGCCTCGGTGCGGTGGCGCTGCTGGTCGGCGGAGTTGGGATCGCAAACGTAATGGTGATCTCGGTCCTCGAGCGCCGGTCCGAGATCGGTTTGCGGCGGGCGCTGGGTGCGACGAGCGTGCACATCGGCGTGCAGTTCCTCACGGAATCGATCCTGCTCTCCGCGCTCGGCGGATTGGCCGGCGTTGCCATCGGGGCCCTGATTACGGTGGCCTACGCATCCGTTCAGGGTTGGAGCACCGTGGTGCCACCGGTAGCGGTCAGCGGCGGGATCGCCGCCGCGATTCTCACCGGCGCGGTTGCGGGACTCTACCCAGCGCTACGTGCCGCGCGCTTGTCTCCGACCGATGCCTTGCGAACCGCGTGAGCCGCCGGCCTATCACCCATTCCGGCGGCCGTGTGGAATCCGAAGACGCCGACGAACTTTTCGAGGGCGGTGGGATCGCCGCTGACCTGGACGCGTCCGGCCTCGCGTGCCGCGGCGGGCGAGATCAGGCGGAAGAGCAGTGAATTGAGTGTCTCGACGTCCATCGTCATCACGGCGTCGGGGTTACTCGCCTGGGCCTCGCGTGTCGTGATGCGTCCGTCGCCGATCCGCACCTCGAACACGAGGCCATTCACGCGTAACTCGTAGGTCGCGCGCAGCTTACCGGCTGCCTCTGGGTTGAAGGTGCCGCGCATGGCCACGAAGTACGACCGCGGCACCATGGTGTCGGTCTTTTTGGGTCCGCCCCGAAGGAACTGTGCTCCCCAGCGACCGATCGCATTCAGGGCGGGGGCGAGGCCCTCGCCCGCCGCGGTCAGCTGGTAGACGGCCGAGCCGGAGGGTGGCGGAAGGATGACGCGTTCGACGAGGCCGTATGCTTCCATCTCCCTGAGCCGATCGGCGAGCAGGTTCGTACCGATGCCGGGGAGGCCGTCGAGGAGATCCTTGTAACGCTTGGGCCCGAGCAAAAGATCCCGGACGATCAGCAGCGTCCAGCGCTCGCCGATGATGTCGAGCCCACGCGCCATGCCGCAGAACTGGTCGTAGCTGCGCCGCATCCGCGTCGTGCTCCTGGCCATGTGGCCATATTTTAGCACTGACTTGACTTTCATATAGGTGTAACTATAGTATTCTCAAGTCGCTGCCGGAACCGAGATGAAGGGAGGATCCCCGATGGCCGCTGTTTTGTCGACCCCTCGACCACGCCCGATCTGGACGCTCATCCTTACCGCCGTCGCCTTCTTCATGGTCGTTCTGGACGCCCTCGTGGTCGTCACGGCCCTGCCCGCAATCCAGCGCGATCTCGCTGCCACCATGTCGCTGCTGGAGTGGACGGTCAATGCGTTCACCCTGGCCTTTGCGGCGGGCATCATCACCGCCGCCGCGCTTGGCGATCGACTGGGGCGGCGCCGGATCTTCATCACCGGCCTCGGTCTTTTCACCCTGGCGTCGGCCGCCTGCGCCCTCGCACCGACCGCCAGTATCTTGATTGCCGCGCGCGCGGTCCAGGGTCTGGGTGCGGCGATGGTGATGCCGCTCAGCCTGACCATCCTGGTCTCGGCATTTCCAGCAGAGCGCCGTGGAACGATCGTTGGGATCTGGGGTGGCATCGCCGGCCTGGCGGTCGCCAGCGGACCGCTGGTCGGCGGGGCGGTCACCCAGGGGCTCGACTGGCACTGGATTTTCTGGGTAAATGTTCCGATTGGCGTGATCGCCATTCTGCTTTCGCGGCTACGGCTGGCAGAAAGCTACGGCCCGGCGACCCGACTCGACTTGCCGGCGGCGGCGCTCGTGTCGGGCGGGGCGGTTGCCCTCGTCTGGGGTCTGATCCGCGCCGGGGACGTCGGGTGGGGGAGCGGGCAGGTCGTCATCTCATTGCTCCTCGGCCTTCTTCTCAGTGCCGGCTTTGTCGCGTGGGAGCGGCGGGCGACCGACCCGATGCTGCCGCTGCGTCTGTTTGCTAGTCGAGACTTCGCCGCCGCCAACTTGACCGGGTTTCTGATGGCGGGCGCGATTACCTCGGCCGCCTTTCTGATCTCGCAGTATTTCCAGTTCGCCCTTGGCTATTCACCGCTCGCCGCCGGCCTGCGCCTCCTTCCCTGGACGGCCACGCCGTTGCTCGTCGCGCCGCTCGCCGGTGTGCTCTCCGACCGGATCGGACCACGGCCGGTGCTGGCAGTCGGCATGCTCCTCCAGGGCCTCGGGCTCGGCTGGTTTTCGTTCATTGCCGCGGCCGGAACGACGACAGGCTATGGCGGGTTCGTCGTGCCTCTGATCGTTGCCGGCATCGGCATCTCGCTGGCCCTTCCCATCGCGCCGACGGCGGTCATGAGCGCGGTCTCTCCGCGCGACATGGGCAAGGCGTCCGGCGTGAACAGCACGCTGCAACGATTTGGCAGCGCCTTCGCGGTGGCGATTGCGGTCGCCGTGTTCTCAGCAAACGGCCACCTGGGGACGGCCGAGGGCTTCACCGCCGGGTTCCGGCCGGCGTTGGGCGTGGTCGCCGGGCTGTCCCTCGCCGGCGCCATCACGGCGCTCGCGGTCAACGGTCGTCGCAGGCGCGTCGTACCGCAGCCTGAGGTGGTCGAACCGGTGGCGGCGGCATCCTAACCCAATTCATGATTCCTGTTCGCGTGCTGTCGATTTCGGGCCGACTCCATTCGTCGTCTAAAGCAGAACAAGGCCAACAGGCCACAAGGAGGACGACATGAAGTACGTCATGCTGATCGCCGACGAGACCGGGTTCTGGGAATCACTCCCCGAAGAGAAGCGCAACGAGACGTTTGGCCGCATCGGCCAGTGGTGGGGCGAGCTTTCCCAGAAGGGCACAATCGTTGGAGGCCATCAGCTTCAGCCGCCGCAGACGGCGACCACCGTGAAGGTCCATGGCGGAAAGGCCGAGGTGGCAAACGGCCCGCTCAATGCCAAAGAGGCGGTCGGTGGCTATGGAATCCTCGAGGTCGCCAACCTCGACGAGGCAATCGCCGTCGTCAAGACCTGGCCTGGCGACGCGAGGCTCGAGCTGCGGCCAATCGTCGAGATGGCCCGCGTCGAGAACGTGCCGAGCGCACAGGCTGCCGCGCGGAGATAACCCCCACCCTGCCCTCCCCCGCCACCGGGGGAGGGGAAACCTTTCCGGATTAGCGGCGCAGCTGCGGCGCTTGGGGAGGGGAGGACGCGACGGCGGTAATGCGCAGGTCGCGCTTGGTTGCCTCGCTGGCGGCGAAGTCCAGCAGCCGCTCGCCTTCTTCCGCCACGGCCTTGCGGTCCATCGCGGTCAGACGCCGCAGCGGCTCGATTGTCAACGTGGTCATACCGCGCTGCTGTTTGATCGTCCAGGTGCCGTGGACGAAGCCGTCGACCAGAAGGGTGCCGATGAAGATCACATAGCGATAGGCGTGGTCGATGACGCGAGTCCGGTCGTGGTGACCAATCAACAGGTTGTCGTACTCGGGGAGGAAGCGTGCTGGGGCAGGGGTTTTCGGATCGGGCAGCGGGCCGTCGGGCACATCGAAGAGCTCGCGGCCGCGCTCATCTCGAAACGTTCGAAGCTGGGGGCGGAGTCGCTCGACCACGGCTCGCAGACCGGTCAGTCCGGACCAGCTGGACATATCCGCGACGGACGCGGGCCCGAAGCCGGCGAGGTACCGCGGGATCAGCTTGTCAATCGAGGGCTTCGCTTTGGGTTGTCGGCCGAGCCAGAGTTCTGTTGATGTCCAGGTGGGCTGGGCGCTCTTGCCCCAGATGCCCCGGGGCGGCACCTGGACGATCGGCACCAGGTAACGAATCGCGTAGGCGAGCGAAGTCGCATCCCGGTCCGGCCAACGCTGATGAAGCATGCTGCCGAGCTCCGAAAACGTTCGCGGCTTCTCCTCCATCAGCGCGTTTGCCATCGCGATGACGGCGCGGATGTCGATGCCGGCCAGATTGCGACCGAAGGCCGTTGTCCGCCATGCACGGTCGAAGAGCGACTGATAGAGGGGCCGTTGGGCGAGGGAGTCGCGGGCGGTGACCAGGTGGATCGTGTTACGCATCAATCCGAGTCGCACTGCGCGCCGCTTATTGATCAGGTCTGCCAACTCGTATGGCTGGAATCCTTCGAGCCGTGTCCAGAGCCCAACGTACGGCGAATTGGGCACCTGCGCTTGCATTCCTACCAGGTGCTCGATTTCGTCAGCCGCCGATGCCTTCCGGCGGCGAAGCAAATGCTGCCGCGCGAGCAAGGCGCGGTTGAGGGCTCGCTGACTGAGAATGGGTGGTGGCACCGTCTCTCAGCGACGGGGGCTGGCGCGCGTCTCGGCAACGTTCCCGGCGATGAGGACCACCACGAGCACGGCCAGTTGCGCAACCGGCGTGATGCGCAGCCCGATGAAGGCCGTCACCAGCGCGAGAACGGCCATCACCAGCCTTACCGCGATGGAGCGGACGTGGATCAGCCAGCGGAAGATTGCCAGGCCGGCCAAATAGATGGCGACGCCGGCCGCGAGGAAGACCGCGGCCGCGACCGTCGATGGTTCGTTGTACCGGACGACGGCCAGCTTGAGGCCGGCGGCGATCAGGACAATGCCGCCCAGGATTGGCACGAACGCGTACCCAAAAGCATTCAGCGCCAGCCACGGTTTGTGTTCGCCTTGCGCAGCGTCGAGCGCCGCCTGGGCCCGGTCGTCATCGCCACTGAAGTAGAGCCACCAGAGCGCGGCGGTCAGGGCAAGGCCGAGCATGGCAGCCACGATTCGGCCGGCGGGCAATTCGATCGCACCCAGGCCGAGGCCGACGGCGACCACCGACTCGCCGAGCGCGATCAGCAAGATCAACCCGTGGCGTTCGACGAAGTGGCCGGCTCGAATCGTGAAGACGGATTGGTTGCTGAGGTAGGGCGTGATCCAGTGGAGGATGCCCCCCAGGGCAAAGAGGACGATGCGAACGCCTCCAGGCGTGAATCCGGCGCCCAGCAATAGGGCCGCGGTGATGAGGTTGAATGGACCAAGCCGCGCGAGCGCCGAGCTGACGGTCTGCTGGGCTCGCAGGAAAAGGCCGGTGTGCACCAGGGTCACGACCATGTAGCCGATGCCGAAGGCCACGCCACCGCTGCCGAAGGCGGTGGGAATCGAGAGCGCGATCAAGAGAAATCCACCCATGCCCACTAGCAGCAGCAGGCGGACCGCGAGCTCGCGAGGTGGGACCGCATTGGTCAGCCAGGCGTAGCCCCCGTACATCCACCAGACGTTGCCGAAGAGGAGCACCATTTGCACGAGGCCGGCAATTGTCGGCTCGTGCAGCAGGAAACTGGTGAGCTGTGTGATGGTGAAGACGAAGACCAGGTCGAAGAACAGTTCGAGGGTGCTGACGCGTGGCTCGGTCGAGCCTGCAGAATATGGGGTAGGGATGGCCGAATTCACTGACGCCGAGCTTACCTTCCGACTGACGGAGACATCGGCATGAAGGACGTCCTTCACCTGCTCGAGTCACAGCGGGAGTTCGAGCGCCGCTTCGTCGCCGAAGCCGCGACCGAGCCTGATTTTCCACGCGGATGGTCGGCGGGTCTGCTGATGGCGCATATCGCCGGTTGGCGTGGCCGGCTTCGTGATTGCCTGATCGAGGTCAGCCGCGGGCTGCCGGTTTCGGGACCGCCGGCGGATATCGACGCGGTCAACAATGCGGAACTCGCTCGCTACGCCGGCATTTCGCTCGACGCCGCAGCGACCAGGGCAGAGGGGCTGCTTGCTGACCTGATCGATCTCTGGGCGACGTTAGGCGACCGGCCGTTCTCGTGGTTCACGGCCAGGACGACGGGCGAGGCGCTGCTCCGCAACAGCTTCATTCACCCGCGACGGCATCTCGCCGAGCACTACGCCGAACGCGGCGATCAGGTGCGGGGAGCGGAACTCCACAAGGCAACGCTCGCCGAACTGCGTCGGATCGACGCCCCCCAAAGCGTGATCGACGTCTGGAAATAGCGCTCAGCGGGCTGCCGTTATGGTTAGGGTGATGACGAATGAGCACCGCCGCTATCGCCTGCGGTGGGTTGACGTCTTCACCGATCGGGCATTAGCTGGCAACCCGTTGGCTGTGGTGCTGCAGGCCGATGGGCTCTCGACCACGCAGATGCAGGCGATCGCCCGGGAGACGAACCTCTCGGAGACGACATTTGTCCTGCCGCCGGAGAAGCGCGAGCATGCCGCAAAGGTCAGGATCTTCACGCCTCACGCGGAGCTGCCATTTGCGGGCCATCCCACCGTGGGCACGGGTTGGGTCCTACTCGACGAAGGATTGGTCAGTTCCGATACCGCTGGGTTCACGCTCGAGGAAGGGGTCGGTCCAATCCCAGTGACGGTCGATCGGAGCGGGCCAGCGGTGGTGCTGTGGATGACGCACCCCACCGTCAAGTTCGGCGAGACCATCGAGGAGCGCGGTGAGCTGGCTGCCGCCCTCGGCCTAACAATTGCCGACCTGCACTCCAACGTGCCGATCCAGATCCTGAGCACAGGCGTCCCATTTCTCTTTATCGCACTGAAGGACGCGGCGGCCGTTGACCGTGCGGTTGCCAGCGGCGAGGCGTTGACCCGCGCCCTGGAGCCGCATGGGTTGCCGCCGGTTTTTCTGTTTGCCGTGGTGGCGTCCAGCCGCTTCTATAGCCGCATGTTCGGGCTGCACAGCTGGACCCGCATCGTTGAGGACCCGGCGACCGGCTCAGCCAGCGGGCCGCTGGGCGCCTTCGCCGTGCGCTACAACTTGGTTCCGCGGGCTCCCGAGCTCTTGATGGTGAGCGAGCAAGGGACCAAGATGGGGCGGCAGAGCTTCATCCAGATCAAGCTGGCGTATTCGACGGGTGCCGATATTCCAGAACGAATCGAAGTGGGCGGATCGGTGGTCCCGGTGTTGACGGCGGAGCTTTTTGTAAAGAGCTAGGAGCGGCGGCGAGTACGGGGCTTGGCGCGACCCGGCGCACGTAAGCGGGCGCCTGACTCAACGACAGCGAGGGCGCGGTTGGCCAGGTCCGCGAGACCATGCCGGCCGTTGCTCTGCATCCACGCCTTGCTCGCCTCCAGGATCGCAGCAGTGACGACCCGCGCCGCGACGCGTAACTCGAAGTCCTCGGGGCTTCGGCCGGTCCGTTTCGCCAGCATCTCCAAGATAAGTACCTGCACCCGTTCGAGTTCGTCCCACAGACGAGCGCGAAGTGCCGGCACCTCGAAGAAGAAGCGGCCGCGGGCCAGGATCATTCGCTCGTCACTCTCAAACAAAGCCGCCAGGTTCTTGAGTACCTCACGGAGGCCGACCTCCAGGGGTTCGTCCTTGGGGCGCTCCATGAACATGCGGATGGCCACCGGGTCATAGGCGTCGTAGAGTACGACGTCCTCCTTGGTCGGGAAGTAATTGAAGAACGTGCTCGGTGAAATCTCGGCGGCGGCCGCGATCTGCTCGACCGTCGTCTCCTCGTAGCCTTGTTTCTCGAAAAGTCGCAGCGCCGTCCGCTGGATCGACTCGCGCGTCTTCTGTTTCTTCCGCTCCCGCAGCCCACTCTTTACCCCTCCGCGGGTGGGGGCGCGCTTCGCTACAGCCACGGCTACACCGTACCGGCATCGATGGGCGTAATGCGAGAGGGCAGGAAGATCGCGATCGCAACCGCTGTTGCCAGCACGAGGGCGGCGCTCACCAGCATCACCTCAGACATTCCCTGGGTGTAGGCCTGATTCGCAGCGCCCACCACAGCGGTGCGGATCGCCGTCGGCAAATGGGCGGCGACCGCGTGAGCTCCGGCGATGCTGCCCAGCGCTGCCTCGCGGGCCGCGGACGGCAAGCTGGCGAGGTGCGGCCCGATCTGCGCCTGGTACGCGCTGTTCAAGATGCTCCCAAGGGTCGCCACACCGAGAGTGGCGGCGATCTGTTGCAGCGCCCTGGTCAGGGCCGAGCCCGCGCCCGTTTGCGTGGGCGGCAGGGTACCGAGGATGATGTTCAGCGTTGTCGGAAGCGCAATTCCGATGCCGAGGCCGATGACGGCCAGGGCGGCCCCGACCGGAGCGTAGCTCGTACCCGCCCCGATCTGGGAGAAACCCACCAAAGCGGCGGCGGTAATGGCGAGTCCAGCCGATACGGCGACTCGTTGGCCCAACCTGGCTGCAAGGACATTACCGGCCCCAGCACCCAAAATCACACCGCCGATGAGGGGCAGCAACTTGATCCCGGTCGCCTGCGCATCGTTACCCAGCACGATCTGCAGGAAGGGCGTGAGGATGAACATCACGCCGAACAGGCCGAAGCCGGTGATCGCGAACGCCATCGTCGCCCAGGTGAAGCCGCGACTACGAAAGTTGCTGAGGTCGACAAACGGTGACGCATGGCGCAGGTCCCAGACGACGAAGGCGGTGAGGATCACGGCCCCCGCGATGATCCCAACCAGCACGCGCGGGTCGGTCCACCCGTGGATGGGCTGCTCGATGACCCCATAGACGAGCGCGGTGACGCCCGCCACCGCCAACAACCCGCCTACCCAGTCGAAGGATCGCGGGTTCGGGTCCTTGCCTTCCGGTACGAGGAACCAGACGCCGAGCAGTGCGAGGACGACGACGGGCGCATTGATCAGGAAGACCGATCCCCAGGCGTAGTGGGTCAACAGAAATCCGGCGAGCAGCGGGCCGAGCGGGAGGCCGAGGAAGGCGCCAGCCGCGGTGGCGCTGATGGCGCGAGGACGTTCCTCTGGCGTGAACATGCTGGGCAGAATCGACAGGGACAGGGGAACGATGAATGCGGCTCCAATGCCCATGACCGCGCGCATCGCGATCAATTCAACAGCGGTCGTCGCCTGGCTCGCGATCACGGAGGAGATACCGAAGAGCACGAGCCCGACCAGGAGCATTCGCTTGCGGCCGTACCGGTCGCCGAGGACGCCCGCAGGAAGCAGCAGCCCGCCAAGGGTCAAGGTATAGGCGGCCGCGATCCATTGAAGATCACTTGTGGCGGCGCCAAGTTTCGACGAGAGGGTGGGGAGGGCCGTGATGAGAACGGTCGAATCAAGGCCAACGACCAAACCACTGACGACGAGGGCAGCCAGGGCCCACCAGCGGCCGGCACGTCCCTGGGCGGATGCTTCAATGGCTGTCTTTCGAAGTTCGGCGCTCATCGGCGTCACCTCCTAAGGTTCTAGTTACAGTAAAGTAGGAGTGACTCCAAAAATCAAGTTACCGTACAAAGTTGTTACGGGAGGACCATTTGCCTAGGATTGCGGCATGAGCCCGATGACCATGCCCAAGCCCAGCGAGCAGGCCAAAGCGGCCTTTCAGAAGCTGGTGCCGCCAGACCTGAACGTCACCACCCGCCCGATGTTCGGTAACCTGGCTGGCTTCGTCAACGGCAATATGTTCTGCGGCCTGTTTGGCGAAGACCTGTTCGTGCGGGTATCGGACGGGGACCAGGCCAAGGTGCGCAAGCAGGGCGGCCGCGCCTTCGAGCCGATGCCGGGAAGGGCGATGACGGGCTACGTGCTAGTGCCAGCAGGGTGGCAGAAGAAACCAGACGGGACAAAGGCATGGATCGTCGCGGCGCTCGCCTGGTCACGGCAGCTGCCGCCCAAAGACAAGTCGAAGAGTTCGAAGAAGGCGGCGCCGAAAAAGGCTGCCGCGGCCCGCCGCCCGCGCTAGGAGCAACCCCGCGATATTCGCGCATGCAATCAACAGAACAAATCCCGCCGCGCACCAATGCATCACCATAGATGGCCCCCCGGGGAAG
>Ga0137395_10001853_pt1 | contig 9992 bp, 11 predicted proteins | sample czobulk216metaG_FD_108283 | JGI IMG/M metagenome (GOLD analysis project Ga0137395, IMG submission 108283) | Vadose zone soil microbial communities from Angelo Coast Range Reserve, California, USA - czobulk2.16 metaG | ecosystem: Environmental > Terrestrial > Soil > Vadose zone | place: USA...
CAGCTTGACGGCGTTGCTCGCGTTTACGTTGGTGGTCGGCTTGGCCTTATGGTTGGGCCGGACTATTGCGCGCTCGGTTGGCCTTGCTGCTCGCGCTGCAGCTGCAGCTGCAGTGGGGAAAGGCAGCCCGCTGTCGCTGAGCGGAACACCTGTCGACGAGGTCAACACGCTGATGGCGGAGTTGCGAGGGGCTGCCGCGCGGCGACAGGCGGCGGAGCAGGATCTGCAGGCGAGCAAAGATCGCCTGCAGCTCGCTTTCGATGCAACCCAACTCGGGTGGTGGCAGTACGATCCGCGCCGCCGCGTTGGCTCGGGGGATGCGCGCTTTAAGGAAATTTTCGACGTGACCACTGATGAGATATTGATCGAGGACCTCTTGAAGCGCGTGCATCCCGACGACGCGGAAAGGTTTCGCGCGAACCGCCAGGGGGCGCTCGATCCCGCCAATGCGAAGCCGTACGTCCACCATGAGTTCCGGGTTCGCCGGCGAGACGGCACAGTCCGTTGGGTGGAGGGTAATGGGCTCGCATATTTTGAGGGTGCCGGGCCTGAGCGCCGGCTCGTGAGCTTCGGTGGCACTGTCCAGGACATTACCGAACGCAAGGAGCGCGAGGAGAAGGAACACCTTCTCATGCGCGAGGTCAATCATCGCGCCAAGAACATGCTCTGCGTTGTGGACTCGATAGCCCACCAGACCGCCACCAGAAATCCCGAAGATTTCATCGAGCGCTTCTCCGAGCGCATCCAGGCACTTTCTGCCAATCAGGACCTGCTCATCCGGAACGAATGGAATGGGGTCGAGATCAAAGATCTCGTTTGCGCCCAGCTCGCGCATTTCGCCGATCTCATTGGCTCCCGTATTGTAATGCACGGCCCCAGGCTGCGCCTCAATCCGGCTTCCGCGCAGGCGATCGGGCTTGCACTCCACGAACTCGCTACCAACGCCGGGAAATACGGAGCGCTCTCGACGGAGATGGGTCGTGTTGATATCGGCTGGGTCATCGACGGCGATACTCTCGCCATGAACTGGACCGAGCACGAGGGGCCGCGCGTATCTGCGCCGAAGCGGCGCGGGTTCGGCACCATCGTCATGGAAGCGATGGCGGAGCGCAGTGTGAATGGCACGGTCGACCTTGATTATGCGCCCTCCGGCTTGACTTGGCGCTTGACCTGCCCAGCGGCCAGCGCGCTGGAGTCCGGGGAACGTGAGCAAATTTAGGGGAAAGGGAGGATGGAAATGACGGCGCGACTAGCAAACATCACGCGGATTGAGAGCGCGCTCGGGCTTAGAGCCGTCTCATTCGGGTAAACCCAAGTGAGCCGGTCTCGTGAGACACAAAACGCGTCTCAACAGGGTTGGGTTGCCGTAAATGAGACGCCGTTTGAGTGAGGGGTGATCCTAACGAGACGCCCAACTCTGCCATCGCTAAGAGCCGGCCGGGACTCGACGCCAGCAAATAGCACGCCGCGCAACGGAACGCGTGCACTGTCAACTGAGAAACTCGATCCCGTACTTTGCTGCTATCGCGCGGAAGTCGACCGCCGGGCCACCGGTGGGGCTGCCGCTAGCCGTCATCGAGCTGACCACCTCGTCAATGAATGCATCGAAAACTCCGCCGGGCGAGGAGATCATCAACTCGCGACCGATCTCAGGACCAAGGCACTTGATACTGTGCGGCGTGCCGCGCGGAGCGAAAAACATATCACCGGCGGATAGCTGCAAAGTCTTGTTGCCGAGCCGCGCCTCGTATCGGCCTTCGCAGATGATGTGGGTTTCGTCATAGCTCAAATGACAATGCAGGCCGGCGCCCGCGTCCGGCGGCTCGACCGCCTCGCACAGCGTGTAGGCGCTGCGGGTGTCTGTCGCGCTCGTCTTGAAGGTTAGGGTGATTCTGCCGAGCTGATAAGACTTCCCTTCACCGAGCGGGAAATACCGAGGCAGTTCATCGCTCATGATGCCCTCCGGTCGAGTGGGGCGGTGGTTGTTCACAGCGCCGATTGAACCATCCCTGTCAATGGTGAGCAACACGAACAACGCGCTCTCTGCCTCGGAGCATCGTCATTTGCCCGTCCTCGGTCGCGGCTGGCTAGGTCTTGGCGCTCCACACCTGGCCTTCACGACCTGATGGGGGTCGCCGCCAACGTTGGCTTGCGGTCCACGCTGACGTTCGGGCATACGGCGCCGCAACCGTTTGACTCACGGTCAGCTTCACGCTTGCCGACTGTACGCAATTTGTGCATTCCGAACATTTTCCGGGGCCTCGGCTTTTCAAAGGCTTACCGTGTACGAATTATTGGTACGAAATAGCGGGATGATTCCATGGTGCGTCTGATCGATTACGCCAGGGTGTCGACCAACGGTCAGACCCTCGACGCTCAGGTGCAGACGCTTGAAGCGGCAGGTGCCGCGGTGATCTTCGAGGAGACGGCGTCCGGGGCTCGGACCGATCGGGCAGCTCGCGAAAGCTATCGCCGCATTGCGGACCGGCGACACCTTGATCGTGACCCGGCTTGATCGGCTCGCCCGCTCGACGCGGGATCTGCTCAACACGCTCGATGCCGTGGCCCGCAAGGGCGCTACCTTCCGGTCGCTGGCCGATGCATGGGCCGACACCACTACGGCGCTCGGACGCCTGCTCCTGACGGTGCTCGGCGGTCTCGCTGAGTTCGAGCGCGAGTTGATTCGGGTTCGTACAGCGGAAGGGCGGCGGCGTGCCGTCGAGGCTGGCATCAAGCTCGGCCGGCGGTCGAGCCTGACGTCCTATCAGCGGGCGGAGGTGTTAAGGCGTCGCGCGGCTGGCGAAACCCTCAAGGCCTTGGCGAAGTCGTACGGTGTTATACATCCGACGATCATCCGCACCTTGCGCAAGGTTGAGGTGCCGGCCTCGCTTGGATAAGCGGTGGGCAATCCAGGTCGGGCGATCGTGGGACTTGAGGTCGAGAGGGTTTCTCTTTGGTGGCAAGCATGGCATGATACCACCATAGAATGACGTACAGCAGGGAGGCTCCGTCATGAACGGCCTGCTTATCGTCTTTGCCGCCGCTTTCTTGCTGTTTCTGCCGCTATTCAACAGGGTCGGCGCCGCAGGTCCATACGACGGCGAATGGACCGGAACGGCGACACCGACCGGTGCGCGATGCAAGCGAGCTGTTGTTAAGTTCACCGTCAAAGGCCGCGATGTGTCAGGCGAAGCAGATTTGAGCGCGATACGCCCAAGATCAACGGAACTGTGGTCGCGGATGGTGCGGTTGGGGCGACGATAGGCTTGCAGCCACTCTGGGGACAATTCACGGGAGATGAGTTCGAGGGGGCATTCACGAGTTTCGACTGCCAATGGAAGGCTGTTCTAAAGCGCGCAAAGTAGGGCCTTTACGATCGAAGGCGCGCTTGACCGCGAGCACGGCGGTCTATGCCGCCCTGTGCCGAACCCGTTCGAGGATTTTTGGCGGGAGTGAGCCGGCATGCTGAGACGTCTGGGCGCCTTGGTTGATAGGCTCTATGACAATTTCATTCGCCGGGTTCACGGCGGATTGATCGGGTTGGGTGGTGTTGGTGGAAGCCGTATCTATTCGACGGCACTTTTACCCGCTTCGGTTATGTTGAGTATCGCGTGGCTCCTGATGTTGATCGTGGCTATGGTTGTCCACCATTGGCGAGGACTATGGCTGCTGTTCGGTGCGCCTCTAGCTCTGTTTTGGCCAACCGTGATGGTACTGTTCGCAGGCGCTGTCGCCGATTGCGTGGCAAACCATCCGGTCGATGCAGCGATGGTATGTTTTCCTTGGGCTGTGGCCCGCGGCAATCGCCGAGGCGCTCGGCATCGGCCGGGCGAGCGTCTATCGGGTGCTTGAAGTCGGCATTGAAGGCCCCGGCGCGGGCTAAACAGCTCTCCGGCACGGGGTACCGGAGAGCTGCAGTGCATATCGTTGTCGTTCGTGTTCAGTCGCGATACTCACCAGAGCCGCCGCGTTCACTATATTCGCCACGACCATATTCCCGACGGGGATATTCGCCGCCACCAAACTCCCGGCGGGGACGTTCACGGCCTTCAAATTCCCGACGGTACTCACGGCGACCAAACTCCGGACGGTACCCGCCACGACCATACTCACCACCTGGGCCACCATAGCCTTGATGGTATGGGCAAGCGGAGGCGCTCAACGTTGAACCCACCGTGATGATAGCCGCCGCGGCGGCTAAGCCGATGACTGTGTTGCGCATAGTGCTAACTCCTTTGTTGTTGGAGAAGCCCCAGCCTTAAGGGGGGAAACACGGCAATTCCCGTTGCGTTGCCGCGTGCGGCGATCGGTGTCCGGGGCGGAAGGCCGCCCTGGAGCCCGCGGAACCTTTTGCTCGATCAGGAGCGCCGCGGCCCATACGGCGCTGACGCCGAACCGGTTCAAGGATTTCTGGCGGGGGTGAACGGGATGTCACCGGATGGTGACCGGCGCCGAGGAACGCACTACAGCGGGCGGCGTTGGATTCTGGCGTGAGGTTGGCGAAAGCCTCGCCTAGCCCCGCCTCTCTGCCCCAGTGCCGTCATGACAACAGTTCGTCACATCCTCGATCAGAAGGGTCCTCAGGTATGGTTCGTCCATCCTGATGACACGGTGTACGACGCGATCAAGATGATGGCCGACAAGAACGTCGGCGCGTTGGTGGTGCTCGACGGCAGCAAGATTGTCGGCATCGTCACCGAGCGGGACTACGCCCGCAACGTGTTTTTGAAGGGTCGCGCATCGCCACAGACGCTAGTCAGAGAAATCATGCAACGCAACGTGGTATGCGTTGAGCCCGACAAATCGATCGAGGAATGCATGGCGATCATGAGCGCCAAGCGCGTGCGCCATCTGCCGGTGATCAATGATGGTGAGCTTCTCGGCATCGTCTCGATCGGTGATCTGGTCAAGAGCATCATCAGCGACAGGGAATTCGTGATCGAGCAGTTGGAGCATTACATCCGCGGGGCCAAGACGTAGACCACACGAGCGATGAGGAGGAGGTGGCTCGGGTACTGGTCCATCGCGAGCACCGCTGTCTATACGGCCCTGGCCCCGAACTGGTTTAAGGGTTTTTGGCGAGACTGATCGGCCGCTCAGCCTATGGGCGAGGTGGTGACCGGCAAGATTGTGAAGGGTCTTGTCGTACGCGACGCCCAAGGACGACTTTTCCTTACAGCCGGCGGTCGGTGCTCAAGGCCATGCTGCCAGAACTGTCTAGAGATCCCCGAATAAGAAGGCCGCCAACGTTCGTTGGCGGCCTAAGTGGGGGAGGGACGCCCCAGGGAGGGCGTCGTAGCACTTTTCAGAGCAATTTCTATGCCGGATGATCCCGGCGGCTGGGTGCTTATGGTCCGCAGTCGCGTGCGAAGATCGCGCCCTGCCCGCTCACCCGGCAGTATGGCCATGAGCACCGCGCGGTACTGCCGCACGCGGGCAACCGCATCGGAGCTGTTGAGTTTCGTATTCAAAGGCTGGGGTGCGTGTCCTGACACTGGAACGAGCACCATGATAGGCAAAATGATCGTCGGATTGGCCGCGGTAGCGATTGTCTCGGTCGCAACAACGATGAGTGCATCCGCTCAACAAAAAAAGATCACGGTAGCAATGCCAAAGCAGGTGTGTGAAATGTTGACCGTGGACACTGAGAATTGGGGGCGTCAAACCGTGCAACTGTGCGGACCTCCTGGTGGACCTCGTGGCCAAGCCACAATTAAACAGCGCCAGACTAAGCCAAAGACTCTCGCGAAGTAACGTACGGGCGGTCGACGATCCGGCTGCCGGTAGTTTGCCGCCCGCTGGAACGGCGCCGCTGTGCCTGGCGTTGGATTCCACCGTAGGGCTTTTGCCAACGGGCCTCATATCACGCGGCCCCGGCCCTTGCTCCGTGATCTGAAGTCCCGAGGGGCCGGGGCCTCACATGTGATCTTTGGTCCTACGAAATGACGGGATCAATCCTCAGTGCCGAGCAACGGCTGGCGTTGGCGATGCTCGCGACCGCGGGCCTCAACGGCGCCACGCAATCGTTGTTGAGCGCCACGGCTTCGGCGCGAGCTTGGTTGTCGGCTGGTCAACCGCGGGCTTGTGACGATTATGTACGAGATGGTCCGGGCCGGCGGCAAGATGGTCGAGGTTACGAACGTACGGATCACGGACGCGGGGCAGGGCGCTCTTGGGGAAAGCTAGGGTATCGGCATGTGCGAGCAATTCATTCGACGCTACACTGGCACGAAGTCCAAGACCTGTAAGAACGCACGTGTACCGCTCCCCAATGTACGGGCTCATTAGAACATCGAACCGACGGACCCAGTAGAGGTCATAAGGCGAGCCGCCAGCGGCGCCACCGGCAACGTTTCAAAGATGGCGTCTAACCCCTGCTCTGTCCGTGATCGACGTTTGATTTTCTAAACGCCTCGCAGAAGTTGCAGGATAGCACGAAGCTTCCTTTCTGAAAAAACTCACATTGCGCAACCAAGCGGCCCACCAGGCGCTTAGGTTAGAAATTATTCTCAAGAGACCGACGAAATGCAAAGGCCACCGCTAATCTACATTGATGTCCCCGCGCTGCGGCCGGGAACTGTCGGAGCCTACGCCTTTGCTTTTATATGTGTTGGGGTTGCTACGGCGCTGCGGCTCGCCATCGATCCGTATGTTGAGGGCATTCAGTACGTCACGTTCTTTCCGGCAATCATAGTCACAACGCTGGTTAGCGGGTTGGGTGCGGGCCTTTTTGGTCTCGTGCTCAGCGTTGGGGCGTGTGCGTTCTTTGTGCTGGCGCCGCGCTTCTCTTTCTACATTGAAAATCTGTCTGATTTGCTTACTACCTTGCTATTTATCCTGGTGACATTTTCCATCGTGATCCTCATTTCCGGGATGCGCTTTGCCATCGAACGCTGTCGGGAACTTTACGATAAGTTGGAACAGCACGAGGTGGCGTTGTGCGAGAGGGAAGAGCGTCTCGCGGTTGTGGTTGCAGAACTTCAGCACCGCACGCGTAACCTCATTAGCGTCGTGGGCACGATAGCCGACAACACACTGAGAACGAGCCATACATTCGACGATTTCAAGGCCAGCTATCACGACCGCCTTGACGTTCTCGGCCGCGTGCAGGGGCTCCTCTTTCGTAAGAAAGACGGCGGCCGGGTCACCTTCGACGAACTGATCGAAACCGAGCTGTCTGCGCAGTCCATTCCTGTGGGAGATGGTGGACCGGTCACGCTCGACGGACCGAAAGACATTCCTCTGCGCTCCGCCACAGTCCAGACACTTGCGATGGTCTTGCACGAGCTCGTAACCAATGCGGTCAAGTACGGCGCACTTAAGCAGCCGAATGGGCATCTCACCATCCGCTGGCGGCAAGAGACCTCGGGAGAAAGTGGCAAGCCCTGGCTTCATCTCGATTGGAAGGAAAGCGGTGTGGAGATGCCGCCCTTGGATGCGGGCACCGGGCAAGGAAGAGAGCTGATTGAGCGGGCGCTGCCCTATCAATTTGGCGCGCAGACGACGTTTGCCTTGGAAGCGGATGGCGTTCATTGCACCATTTCACTTCCCGCCTCTGAACACGAGCTGTGAGAGAGCCTCCGTGATAGGCACTGCCGTCGAGGTCTGCTTCGAAGCATGTGGCCCAATGCAGAAAACCCGGGGCCTCGGCACCACCAAGATCGCCAAGGCGCGCGGCAGCGGCCGGGCGAGCGTCTACCGGTCCTGGAAACCGACTGTTGATACCGGATCACCGGGTAATCGGGCGTCGTTCGTGCGATGTGGCATGGATGAGACGATCGATGCGCTCGGGCCTGACGTGCCGGCGGAGGACGCCCGTTCAGCGTTCAATTCTCGCCTTGAAGCTCTCGCCCATGCGCACGACATATTGTTCCGGTCGAACTGGGCCAGAGCCAATTTGGGGACCATCATCGACGGCATTCTTGCACCCTATGCGAGGCGCGGCCGGAACCGAATTCGGGCGAAAGGCCCGGACGTCAGTCTTGCTGCAAAGCCGGCGCTGGCCCTTGGACTGGCCTTGCACGAAGTGGGGACCAACGCGGCCAAATATGGTGCGTTGTCGAACGATGAGGGGTGTATCGAAATCGCCTGGACCGTGGCACCCCATGCACAAGGCCGTGAGTTTCGCCTGCGCTGGCGCGAGAGGAACGGGCCTCCCGTTTTACCTCCCAGCCGTACGGGGTTTGGCACTCGATTGATCCAAAGGAATCTGGCCGCCGAATTCGACGGTGAGGTGGAACTGGAGTACCAACCCAATGGGGTGGAATGCACGATCTGTGCGCCCGCGGAAGGGCAGGAGTTGGAGCACCGGTTCAAGATCGTCCAACGCCACGCTGCAGGTCGAGGCCGGCGACGCTGAAACGGGTGTGCCGGCTCGCTCCGGACCACGTCGTCCGACCGGCAACGGCAGGTCGCCGCGCCGCCAGCTTATTGTCCGTCCATCAGATGCCCGAACGTCACGTCGAGCCTCTCGGCCGCCTGCGTGAGCCGGCCTTGAACGGCAGCGAGCCAAGCACGCTCGGCCTCCACGCCCGCCTTCTGGGCGGCGAGCATGCGGGCGACTTCGGCGGGCTGCGGGCCGCCGAGGCCCTGGCTCGCCTGCACCATGTTTTCGGCCGTGAGCGAAGTGCGGAACTGTGCCTCGGTGAGCGGCATCCTGGCGTCGTTAACGCCGTAAAGCTTCGCCGCCTCGGTGTAGATGCGTTGCGCCTCGTTATAGGGAATCTCGCTCGGCTTGAGCGAATGCCCGCGGCCGAAATTGACGAGCTCGGAGGCGAAATGGTGGCCGACCCGGAACGGCACGTCGGCGAGGCGCTGCAGCGTATCGGCAAGCTCAGTCGTGGTCGCGTAATCCGCATTGACTTCCGCAAGCGCGCGCTTGTCGTCGAACACGAAATCCTTCATCAGCCTCGCGAGCGCAGCGTAAAGGTCCGCGGCATCCTTGAGCACGCGGTTGGGCTGGTCGGCCTTGTAGTCGCCCATGCCGGCGCCGACATTGTGGGAGAGGAGATAGTAGGTCTGGGCATCGCCGACGAGCTTGCTCGCGGCCGTGCGGAGCGCCACCATGCCGACCGGGTTGCGCTTCTGCGGCATGATGCTGCTGCCGCCAGTGAGGTCGCCCTCGGCGAGCAGCAGCCATGGCTTGGTTTGGGCATATTGCGCGGTGATGTCGGCGATCAGGGTCGAGATCGTCAGCGCGCTCGACGCCGCGATCGAGGACACCTCGATGCCGGTGTCGATCGGCGAAATCTGGTTGGCGTCAAGCGAGTTCTCAACCACCCCGTCGAACCCCAGCAGTTCGGCGAGCCGCGGCCGATTGACCGGGAAGCTCGACGTGCCAAGCGCCGTCGCGCCGAGCGGCGACATGTTGAGCCGCCCATAGGCCTGCCGGTAGCGCTCGCCGTCGCGGGCCAGCGCTTCGGCATAGCCGAGAATGTAGTGACCGAACGAGATTGGCTGCGCCTGCACGCCCCACGTATAGGCCGGCACGATGGCGTCGGGATTCTTCGCCGCGATGGCGATCAGCGTCGCGCGCGCCTCGTTGAGCTGCGCGAATGCCGCGATGAGGTCGTCGCGCAGGAACAGGCGCCGGCTGGTCGAGCCGATATCCTGCCGGCTTCGCCCGGAATGGAGCCGCGTGACGTCGGGCCCGCCGACCGCGATGAGCAGTTGCTCGACCTTGAGATAGTCCCCCGACCGGGCACCGCCGGGCTTGTCCCCATCCGCAATGACCTGCCGGACCGCCTTCGCGATGACGGCGCCGAGCGGCTTCGGCACGATGCCCTGCTCCACCACCATGACGGCGGATGCCTTGTTCATCTGGCTCAGAAAATAGAAGGCGTCATGCTGCGGTTCGGCCGCGAAGGCGGGCGAAATGGCGGCCAAGAGGAGTGCCGCGGCCCCCAACCTCATGCGATACCCAAATGCACCCAGCTGACGCGATTTCTTCATCGATACCTCCCAAAGACTTCCCATGTTGAGTGGACTTGATG